>Ga0255053_10000819_pt1 | contig 17066 bp, 17 predicted proteins | sample JV7_2_22_MG_FD_188635 | JGI IMG/M metagenome (GOLD analysis project Ga0255053, IMG submission 188635) | Seawater microbial communities from Jervis Inlet, British Columbia, Canada - JV7_2_22 | ecosystem: Environmental > Aquatic > Marine > Inlet | place: Canada: British Columbia | collected...
CGGCGCGCCGCAGGGAGCCCGCCAGCGCCGTCGCTGTGCCCATACGCCGCACCGGCCGAGCCGGGTGCGTCAGGGCGCCACGACTGCCGGCGGGCCGACGTTTCGCCGATACCTCGGGTAGAATGGCCCCGGGGTGAGGGGCGGAGGCTGCCGACCTGCCGCTGCACGATGATCTGACGCGAGAGATCCGAACGGGCCCGACCGGTTCGGCCGTTGGCGCGTTCTTCGACGTGGACGGCACTCTCTGGGCCGGCTTCTCGGCCGTGGCGTTCTTCCGGGAGCGGCTCGTGTCCGGCCGCATGTCGCCCCGTGAGCTGGCCGAGGGGCTGCTGGGCACGCTCAGCTTCGCCGTGGGCCGCATCGGGTTCTCCGGCTTCGTCGCGGCCACCACCGCGGCCTACCGCGGGCTGGCCGAGTCGGTGCTGGAGGAGATCGGCGAAGAGATCTTCGAGAAGCAGATGGCGGCGCAGATCTACCCCGAGTCCCGCGCCCTGGTGAAGGCGCACCAGGAGCAGGGTCACACGATCGGCATCGTGTCGTCGGCCACCCGCTACCAGGTCGAGCCCCTGGCCCGGGAGCTGGGCGTGGACATCGTGGCCTGCACCGAGCTCGAGGTGGAGGACGGCGTCTTCACGGGGCGCGTGCTGCAACCGACCTGCTTCGGCAAGGGCAAGGCGGTGGCGGTGGAGCGCATCGCCGAGGAGCGCGATCTCGACCTGGACGAGACCTACTTCTACACCGACAGCCGCGACGACCTGCCGGCGCTGGAGTCCGTGGGTCGCCCCCGCCCCCTCAATCCCGACAGCCGTCTGGCGCAGATCGGAAAGGACAACGGCTGGCCCGTGCGGCGCTTCGGCAGCCGCGGCCGGCCGGGGGCCGAGGCCATCCTCCGCACGGGCCTGGTCTACGGCAGCCTGGTGCCCGCGGCCGTTGCCGGGCTCTCGGTGGGGCTGCTGACCCGCTCGCAACGCGAGGGAGTCAACCTGACCGGGTCGCTCTGGGGCGACGTGGCCCTCGCCCTCTCCGGGGTGGACGTGCGCGTGCAGGGCGAAGAACACCTGTGGTCGCAGCGTCCGGCGGTGTTCATCTTCAACCACCAGAGCGCGATCGACATGCCCCTGATGCTCAAGCTGGTGCGCAAGGACGTGACCGGTATCGGCAAGCAGGAGCTGCGCTGGAACCCGATCTTCGGGCCGCTCTTCCGAGCGGCGGGCGTCGTGTTCGTGGACCGCGCGGACAGCCGCAAGGCGATCGCGGCCCTGAAGCCCGCCGTCGATGCCTTGCGCCATGGCCGCTCGCTGATCATCGCGCCCGAGGGAACCCGCACGCCGACACCGCGTCTGGCGCGCTTCAAGAAGGGCGCGTTCCACCTGGCCATGCAGGCCGGCGTACCCATCGTGCCGGTCGTCTTCCACAATGCCCTGGACGCGCTGCCGAAGCACGCCATGGTGGTGCGGCCCGCTACCGTGGAGGTGGAGGTGCTTCCGCCGGTGGACACCAGCAGTTGGACGAAGGAGTCCCTCGACGCCGAGATCGAGGCGATTCGCAAGAAGTACCTCGACGTCCTCGAGGGCTGAAGAAGGGGAGCAGCATGGAACTCCGGGTCGCGGTTCTGGGCGGGGGATCTTTCGGAACCACCGTGGCGAGCCTGGCCTCGCGCAATGCACCGACGGTTCTGTGGGCGCGTCGCGCGGACCTGATCGACGAGATCAACCGCGAGCACCGCAACGAGCGCTACCTGCCCGGCTACGCCTTGCCCGAGACGCTGCGCGCGACCGCGTCCCTGGAGGAGGCGGTTCGGGATGCAGACGTGGTGATCATGGGCGTGCCTTCCCACGGCTTCCGCGCGGTTCTGGAGGAAGTGCGGGACTACATCCGACCTTGGGTTCCCCTGGTGAGCCTGGCCAAGGGCCTGGAGCAGGGCACGCACCTGCGCATGACCGAGGTGATCCAGGAGACCCTGCCCGAGCATCGGGCCGGCGTCCTCACCGGTCCCAATCTGGCCAAGGAGATCATGGCCGGCTTCGCGGCCGCCAGCGTGATCGCCATCAACGATGCGATGGTGGCGACCCAGCTCCAGGGTGTCTTCCACTCGGGCGTGTTCCGCACCTACACCAACGACGACGTGATCGGCTGCGAGCTGGGCGGCGCACTCAAGAACGTCATCGCCATCGCCAGCGGCATGGGCGACGGCCTGGGCGTGGGCGACAACACGCGCTCGGCGGTGATCACCCGGGGCCTGGCCGAGCTGACCCGGCTGGGCATGGCCATGGGCGGCCGGGAGCAGACCTTCGCCGGGCTGGCGGGCATGGGGGACCTGATTGCCACCTGCGTCAGCTCCCAGAGCCGCAACCGCCGCGTGGGCGAGGAGCTGGGCAAGGGGCGCAAGCTCCAGGACATCATCGACGAGATGAACCAGGTGGCCGAGGGCGTGAAGACCTCCAAGGTGGTGATCGAGCTGGCGGAGCAGTACGGCGTGGATATGCCGATCGCCCGCGAGGTGTACGGCGTGGTTCACGGGGGCGCCACCGCCATGGACGCCTACCGCGGGCTCACCCGCAGGCCCGCCGGAGCCGAGCGCGAGCCGGCGTGACGTCGTGCGAGCGCGGTGTGGCCGACGGCCTCGTCGGAGCCCTGCTCTTCTCCCCGTTCGGGCTCTGCGTCGAGGTCGGGTACACCGGCCTGAAGGCCGGCGTCGGCGGCAGTCGGACCCCTAGCTCGCCCGCGAGCAGAGCAGCCAGATCGCGGCCGCGATGCCGACCAGTCCGCAAGCGATCCCGTAGTTGATCACCCGGCGCGGCTGCGGCTCTTCCGGCGGCAGCTCCGGCATCTACAGGGAGGGCGGGGCCCCGCCCCGACCGCGCGGAGGGAGCGCCGTGCGGCACGCTTCCCCGAACTCCGCCTCGTGCTGGCGTAGGCAGCTGGATACGCCGCCGGGCTGGCCCTTGGCCGCGGTGCACAGGCGCTGGACGTCGGCGTGACACACGCCCCCGCCCGGGCTCGGCCCGGCCGCGGGCGGATCGTCCTGAGCTGCCGCAAGCGAGGGCACGAGCAGCAGCGCGAGCATCAGGCTGGCCACACTCCACCATCGGCGATCGACGTACATCGAGGGTTCCTCCGGACGAAGAATATAGGGAGCGTCGCGGGAGTTCGCCGTCGTCGAAGGGCTCCGTGTCGTTCCCGGAGCCCTCGTAGAGCCGCATCCACTCCCGGTCCGACGGGCGGATCTCGGTACGAAAGTCGTGCTCCTGCTCCCACTGGTGGACCGGGCGAATGGCCGGCTCCCCCTTCTCCAGGTACTCCCCGGCCGTGGATTCTCCATCGAGGCGGGCTCAACCAGCCTGCGCGGCGACCGGCGGGACGCCCGACTCGATCGGGGCGCGGGTGGCATGGACGCGTAGCCGGTCGAGCCGCAGCTCCCAGGGATGCCGGCTCAGATGCGCCTCCAGCCAGCGGGCGCTCTCGTCCATCACGGCCGCTTCGAAGGCCTCTCGGGTCCCGCCGCCGGCGGGCTTCGACAAGGCGTCGTGGACCCGCACCTCGATGCGTCCGGAAGAGCCCAGCCAGCGCGCGCTCATGGGCACCAGGGGAGCGCCCGCCGTCCACGCCAGCACGGCCGGTCCGCGCGAAATGGGAACGTGTCGCCCGAACAGCACGCCTCCCCCCGCGGCGCGGTCGACGGCATCGATGGACAGCATGGGCAGGCCCCCCTCGCGGAGTTCGCGCAGCGCGAGCACCAGGAAGCGTGCACCTTCCGCCCATGCGCCGACCTTCTGAAAGCGGATTCGCTCGCACGCCCGACGTGGCGGATTCATGGCGGCGACCAGCGCTCGGAGACCGAGCTGGGCAAGCCCGGCCTCGATGGCGAACGGGACGCCCATGTGGGCAAACACGATGATCGGCGGCGTGCCCCCCGCACAGAGCGCAAGCAGTCGCTCTCCACCCACGAGGACGACCCGATCGGCGACGCCCTCTACGCTCCTTCGGTTCACCAGCGCGCGGAACAGCGTGTTGCGCAGCTCCCGTCCGCCGACACCGCGTCGGATTCGGGCGATCGACTTCTCATCGGAAATGCGGAAGGCTCCGCCGACCTCTTCTCTCGTTGGAGTCCAGCGAGGGCTGCGAGCCAGCGTTCCCAGCGCAGCGGCAACGCGCAGGCTCAGCCCCGGCCGGCGAACGGCCAGCCGTTTGAGGCGCTTCTCGATGCGGAAGTCGAGCCGGCTCAAGAAATCCCCCAGAGCGAGGCCTTGGATCATAGCCCTTGACACGGCTAGGCTCCCGGCGCGCGTACGCATCGTGGTGCAGGGAGGGCAGCCTTGCGCATGCCTGGCCAATACAACTCGGCGATTGGGCGCATCCTCATCGAGTCTCTCGAACTCTCGCTGGCTCCGTCTGAGCTGCATCCGGCGACGGACCTGAGAGACGACCTGGGCCTGGACAGCGCGGCCCTACTCGAGCTGGTGCTGGCGATCGAGGCCGAGTTCGGGGTCGAGATCGACGTCGAGGAGATCACCGAGGCGAACTTTCGAACGATCGCGGCGATCTCCGGGTTCTTGCACTCGCGTGTCGGGAACCGATCGGGCGCGGCGTCGTGCTGAGTTCCATGCTGGAGGCGACCTCCTCCCGTCATCCGCAGGGCGCGGCCCTCGTCTGGCGCGACGCCCACTTTTCGTGGGAGACGCTCGCATCCGCGGTTCGCGCGCGTGCGGCCGAGCTGCATGAAGCCGGGGTCGCATCGGCGGACGCCGTAGTCTTGCTGCTTCCCAACTGCCCCGACTTCGTGGCCCGCTTCTTCGGCGCCATCTCGTTGGGCGCCGTGGCCGCGCCCCTCGATCCCGGGTTCCGGCTGCCGGAGCTGATCGAGGCGCTGCGGGGTTGCACGCTGGGGGCCATCGTCGCGTGTGACGCCACGGCCGAGGTGGCGACGGATCTCGCGGCGCACTTCCGCGACGCCGTCCCCGTGTTGCACAGCGATCTCGATCTGCCCGAGGTGGCCGGCGGCTCTCGGGGCGAGCGCCGGGTCGTCCCCCGTGACGCGGACGCTCTCCTGGGCTTCTCTTCCGGGACGACCGGTTCTGCGCGGCGCTTCGCGCGCAGCCACGACAACCTCGTCCAGGAGGCGTCGAACTTCACGGCAAGCGTCGATCTGGGGCCTGAGGACGTGGTTCTCGGTGTCGCGCCCTTTTTTCACGCTCACGGCCTCGGCAACGCGGTCCTGGCCGCCGTCTGCTCCGGGGCCACCCTGGCGATCGAGGAGCGCTTCCATCCGCGCGATCTCTTGGGCCGGATTCGGGAGCAGTCCGTCAGCGTGTTCGCGGGCGTTCCCTTCATGTTTCGCACGCTCGCCGACGTGACCCAGTCCGCAGCAAGCGACCTGGGGTCCCTGCGCCTGGCATTCTCGGCCGGGGCGCCGCTGACCCGGGACACCTTCGAGGCGTTCGACAAGCGGTTCGGCGTCCCCGTCCGCCAGCTCTACGGCTGCAGCGAGGCCGGCTCCGTCAGCATCAACCTCGATCCGGATGCGGCGGGCACCTGGGATTCGGTGGGGCGCCCCGTGCGCGGCGTCGAGGTCCAGGTCATCGATGATTCGGACAGCCCCTGCGCCCCGGGAGAGGTTGGGCGAATCGCCCTGGCCAGTCCCGCCGCTACGTGTGCCTACCACGGCGGACCCGACCCCGAAGCGTTCGACGACGGCTGGTTCCTGCCCGGCGACCTGGGCCGGCTGGACGACTTGGGTCGTCTCTACCTGACCGGCCGCACGCAGACGTTCCTCTCGACGTCGGTTGGGAAGGTGGAGCCGGCGGAGATCGAACGCTGCATCGCGGCCCATGCCGAAGTCCGCGAGGTGGTGGTGGTGGGCGTTCCCTCACGCGCTGGGGATGAGCGGGCCAAGGCCGTCGTGGTGCCTCGGAACGCCGGGCTCACACCGGCCGAGGCCGTCGCCCTGCGCCGCGCGATCGTCGCCCACTGCCGGGAACGCCTGGCGGAGTTCAAGGTGCCCAGGCTCGTGGAGTTCCGCAGCGAGATTCCCAGAAGCTCGTTGGGCAAGATCCTGCGGCGCGAGCTGGTCCGGGAGCCCGATCCGACGAGCCCACGCGGGTGAACTCCCAGGGGGCCGGCGCAGCGCGCCCGGCGCTTGGCGTCGTCGTCGCGGCGCTGTGGGTCCTGGCGGGCGGCTGCTCCGAGGAGCCGGCGCCGGAGGGATCGCCGCTCCGGCCCAATCTCCTGATGATCTCGGTGGACACGCTCCGGGCCGACCATGTTTCGGCCTACGGCCACGATCGTCCGACCACGCCGGCCATCGATGCGCTGGCGGAAGAGGGAGTGCTCTTCGAGAACGCCTACAGTCATGCTCCCGTCACGTCGGTCTCTCACATGTCGCTGCTGACGAGCCTTCTGCCCGAAGCCCATGGCGTGAGCATGTGGACGGATGTCGCGACGTCTCGCCTCAGCGAGAGCATTCCGACCCTGGCCACCGTCTTGCGCGAGAACGGCTACCAGACCGCGGCGCGGACGGCCGGCGGGTACATGGCCGGCGTTTTCGGCTTCGACCAGGGGTTCTCGGCATTCCACGAGACCTATGAACTGGAGCAAGCTGTCGACGAGAGTCTGGAGGAGCTTCGAAGCCTGGCGAAGGGCTCTGAGCGCCCGTTCTTCTACCTGCTGCACACGTTCGCCGTGCATGCTCCATACACGCCGGAAGAGCCCTATCGAGGGATGTTCGCCGATCCCGCGTACAGCGGAAGCATCCTTTCCGATCGCGACGCGCTGGTGCGCGAGGCGGGCCCAAAATGGGATGCCCAGAACCGGGCCTACTGGAAGCGAGTCGAGCCGGACGACCCTGCCGATCTACAGCACCTGCGGGACCTGTACGACGCCGGGATCCGCCGCACCGACGATCAGCTTGCGCGCTTTCTCCGTGAGCTGGAACGCTCGGGGCTCCTGAAGCACACCCTGATCGTCTTTCTCTCGGATCACGGTGACGAGTTCATGGAGCACGGCCAGTTCCTGCACAAGCAGCTCTACCAGGAGCTGCTCCACGTTCCGCTCGTGATCCGCTTCGCGGGGGATCGAGGCGAGCGGTTTCGCGGACGTCGAGAGGATGCGCTGGTGCGCCTGATCGACGTGTTCCCGACCGTGCTCGACGCGGCCGGCCTGCCGATTCCCGACCATCTCCAGGGCGTTTCCCTGCTCCCGCTCCTGGAGGGTGAAGCGGCTCCTCCTGAAGTCCTGATGAGCAGCTGGAGCAAGCGTGAGCTGGAGTCGCTTCGGCTGGGCGACTGGAAGCTCGTGGTCGGGCCGGAGGGTGCTGAGCTCTACGATCTTGCCCGGGATCCGCTGGAGCGCACGGATCTCTCGGGCCGCGAGACCGCGCGCGTCGCAGAGATGAAGGCGTCGCTCGCGGAGCGGGCCGACGCGTCCCGGCGCTTCCTGGGCCACGCACGGCGCGGTGTGCCCGTCGAGCCGGACCCAGCCACCCGCCAGCGGCTGCGGGCCCTCGGCTACGTCGACTAGGATTCCAACCGTCCCGTTGACTGCGTTCGGGCAGACTCACGGGCCCTGTCGGGAGGAGTTCCATGAGACTCGAGATGACACGTCGCCGTTTTCTGGAGTCGGCCGCCTGCGCCACCGCAGCGGCCGCGTGGCCGTGGCCCGCGTGGGCGGCAACCGACGCGTACGCGAGGCTGGACGCCACCGCGCAGGCGGACCTGGTCCGGTCCGGTCAGGTCACGTCCCTGGAGCTGGTGGACGCCGCGATCGCGCGCATCGAGGCGCTGAACCCCACGCTCAATGCCTTCGCGAGCACCAACTTCGAACGCGCACGGGAGCAGGCGCAGGGGCAGCTTCCCGACGGGCCCTTCCGGGGCGTGCCCTACGCCATCAAGGATCTCTCGGACTACGAGGGCGAGCCCACGACCTTCGGCTCGCGGCTCTTCGAGAACAACGTCGCCGAGGAGAGCAACGGCATCGTGCAGCGGGCCCTGGCGTCTGGGCTGGTGATCCTGGGCAAGACCAATACGCCGGAGTTCGGGCTCATCTCCACGACCGAGTCGCTGCTGCTGGGACCGGCGCGCAATCCCTGGAACCTGGAGCACCACACCGGCGGCTCGAGCGGCGGCTCGGCGGCGGCGGTCGCCTCGGGAATGCTGCCCTTCGCCCAGGCCAGCGACGGCGGCGGCTCGATCCGCATCCCCGCCTCGGTGTGCGGCGTCTTCGGCCTCAAGCCCTCGCGCGGGCGCATCTTCGCCACGCGCGAGAACCTGCCGGGCGACATCGCCGTGCGCTTCGCGGTCAGCCGCTCAGTGCGCGACAGCGCAACGCTCCTGGCCGCCAGCGAGCGGACCGATGCCGACGCGCCGCACCCGCCCGTGGGTGTGGTGAGCGGCCCGTCGCAGCGGCGTCTGCGTATCGCCTTCTCCAAGATCCACCTGATCAGGCCGACGATCGATCCCGACGTGGACGCCGCCCTGGACCGGACCGCGGCGCTGTGCCGCGAGCTGGGGCACACGATCGTCGAAGCCGCACCGCCTCTGGACGGCGAGGAGTTCATGAACCACTTCATGAACATCTGGGCGTCGCAGCCGTCCCGGCTCGCCTCCTACGCCTGGTGGATCGGGCTGAGGCAGCTTCGCATCGTGCGCGCGGCCGACGTGCTGGAGCCCTGGACCCTGGGGCTGGCGAAGTGGGCCGAGGGCCAGGAGTCGGGCGGGCTGGAGCGGGCCGTGGCCTACATGGCCAAGGTGACCCGCGACTTCGAGGGCTTCTTCCACGACCACGACGTGCTGCTTACGCCGGTGCTCGCCGATCCGCCGGTCAAGCTTGGCGTGCAGAAGCCCGACGTGCCCTTCGACACGCTCTTCGATCGCGTCATCGACTACGTGGGCTACACGCCCCAGCACAATGCTGCGGGCACCCCCGCCATGTCGGTGCCGCTGTCCATGAGCGCGTCCGGGCTGCCCATCGGCAGCCAATTCGCCGCCCGCGCCGGCGACGAGCGCACGTTGCTGGAGCTGGCCTACCAGCTGGAGGCGGCGCGCCCCTGGGCGGATCGCTGGGCGCCGAACTCCGCCGCCCGCCTCTGAGCGCGGCGCCCGGGACTACTCGCCCGAGTCCAGCGCGTCCAACTTGCGGCGGCGTTTCTCCGCTCGTGGTAGCCCCGTGTCGAAGCCGTAGAGCGAGCGCTCCCAGTCGCCATAGACCGGGTTGGGCAGCAGGATCCACTTCGTGCCCCAGTAGGAGCGGTAGCGGTTTGCCAGGTCGACCCGCCCTTGCGGGCTCGTGCGGCCTCCCGCGACGAAGTCGTTCATGTCGTCGCCCACCATCAGGACGACGCGATGCGTGGAGGCGATGAGCGTCCGCCGCTCCACCTTCTCCGAGTCCCAGGACGGGTCCTCTCCCTTGGTCAGCAAGTTGCTGCCGTCGGGGTCCAGCCGGAATCCCAGCCTCTCCAGGTTCTTGCGCGTGGCGTCTTCCGCGGCGTGGTCGCGGTTGGTCAGGTAGAAGACGCGGACGCCTCGCGCCTCGGCATGCTTGACGAACTCCAGCGCACCCGGCAGCGGCAGGGCCTCGGCGCGCTGCGCCCACGCGTTCCATGGTTCGGGCTGGAAGTGGCCCAGCTCCGTCACGATGCGGGCCTGGAACGGAGAGGTCGCGAGCACCGCGTCGTCCACATCGAGAATCACCGCGGGGGGCAGGTGCGTGTAGTTCTCACCCTGCTCCAGGACCGCGGTCCAGGCCGCGTTCTCGGGTTTCAGCGCTTCGTCCAGCTGCACGGTGGCCAGGTGGTAGGCCTGCTCCGCGCTCGCCACGTATTCTGCCGCCGTCTTCATCCAGAGGGTTGCGTCGAGGCTCTCGGGCCTCTTCGCAGCCGTTGCGCCCGGCGACGACTGGCAGGCCCCCAGCGGGAGGACACAGGCGAGGATCGCAGCGGTTCGCCAACGCGTCGCGGTACCCCTGGAAGGGATCCGATCCATCCGGCCTACTCCGCGGACACGTCCTGGCGTCCGACCAGGCGGACGCCTGAGGCCAGGAAGCCCACCTCGCGCTGCGGCCCCTGGATTCGCTCGGGGTCGCCGTCTCGCGTCTCGGCCTCGTAGTGGCGGGCCTGGTCTTCCGACAGGGTCTCGACCTTCACCGTGCCCTGGATGAAAGCCTCCTCGCCGCTGCAGTCCTTGGGCAGGAAGAAGCCGTAGTCCACGAAGCGCACGCGCACGCTGGCCTTGCCATCCTGCAGGATGGTCCAGCAGCCCTTGTGCTGGCAGACCTCCGAGATGCGGCCGTGGAGCAGGACCGGCTCCGTCCGGTAGCGGTCCGTCTCCCCAAGCACGTTCGCCAGCGCGGTCGGCTGCGCCAGCGTGATCCCAGCGCCGAAGTCCTTGCCTGCCGGGACGGCCTTCCCGGAGTCGGCTTGCGCCGCTCCCCAGGCAACCAGCGCCAGGATCGCGAGAAGAACGAGACGAGCGTGGATCATGTCCGAAGCGTAGCAGCCCCCAGGGCCGGTCTGTCCCGGGTCTTCACGGCCACCGCGTGCGGCTAGGAGCCTGACCCAAGATGGGGCACACCGTCCGAACGCCGATCCATCCTCGCTGGCTGCGTTGCGCTCCTTGCGCCGTAGCTACGGCTATGGCTCAGTCGCGCGCCTTGCCAGCGCGGCGTCTCGGCGCCCGGGCCGGCGCACCCCATCTTGGGTCGGGCTCCTAGAGGTTCTCGCCGGACTCCCGGGCCGCATCGCCGTAGATCCCCTTGGCCATGAGCGAGGTCTCGTGGTCTCGTCGCTCGGTGTAGATCGCCGCTCGCGCCGCGTGGGCGCTCTTGCTCTCGGGCTCGGCGAGTACCGCCATCTCGATCAGGTGGCAGGCCAGGCGGAACTCGCCGGCCTCGGCGAGGGCTTGGGCCCGCACCACCAGCGCATTCACGCCGCCGCTGAGGCCCGACACCTCCCGAGCAAGCGCCGAGTCCGGCGCCGGCTTGAGCCGCGACGGATTGCCGTCGTACCAGCCGCCGTAGAGCCGCCAGATGTTGTGAATCACGAACTCGGGCTCGTCGTAGAGGGCGCGCAGGTAGGGCTTGCCCATGAGCTCCTTCGGAAGCGACAGCGAGTGGAGGATGGTGTCCAGGCGCTCCCCGGCGTTCATCCTCTCCAGCGTGCCGGTGACGAGGCTCTCCAGGGCCGCCGCCGTGTCGTCCAGCACCGTTCGAATGCGATCGACGCCGCCGATGGGGAATCCATGGGCGGGCACCAGCAGCTCGGCTCCGAGGCCCGACATCTCGCGCAGGGCTGCGGCCCACTCGCGTGGGAACCGCTGAACCTTCTGCGGATTGCCCGCGTTGGGGAAGCTCCACATGAAGAAGTCCCCGGTGAGGATGATCTTGCGGTCCGGGAGCCAGGCCCAGACGTGATCGTCCGTCTCGCCCTTGGCGTGGCGCAGGTCGAGTCGCACGCCCCCCACACTCACGCCCATGCGGTCGCGGAACGTCACGTCGGGCGCAGGCGTTCCTTCGGGTAGGAAGCGCTGAGCGCCGCCGATGCTCATATTCTTCAGCCCGCCGAACTGCCGGGCGTTGATCGCCGCGTTGTAGCCGGCGGTCAAGTTGTAGCGGTCGAAGCGCGGAGGCAGGTTCTCGTGTCCGATGAAGCGCGGCGGTCGGTGGCCCAGCTCTTGCGCGTTGGCGACGAAGGCACCGGCGCCGCCCACGTGGTCGATGTGCCCGTGGGTGTAGAGGACGCTGTGGATCGCGTCCGAGCTCCAGGCGCGCAAGCTCTTCACCACGGCGCCTCCGGTCCGGGCGCCGCTGGTGTCCGAAAGGATCAGGCCCTCCTCCGTCGCGATCGCCGCAACGTTGGAGAACGACTCGACCAGCATCACGCCGGCGGCGATCTCGCTGAGCTCCTGGTTGATGCGCACCGGGAAGATCGCTGCGCCCTCGTCGATGATCCGCGTCGAGAGAGAGACGAGATCCTCGGCCATCTCAGTTCCCCTTGAACTCCGGCTTGCGCTTCTCGAAGAAGGCCTTGATGCCCTCGCGGTAGTCGTCGGTGCCGGCGGTGAGCATCCACTGGTCGCGGTCCATGTGCATGATGGAGCGGTCCAGGGCGGAGACGACGGCGTTCACGCTCTGCTTGATCATCTGCGCGGCGATCGGCGGCTGGTCCGCGTAGTCGCGCGCCATGGCCATGGCGCGTTCGAGCAGCTCGTCCCGCGGCACGACCTCGTCGTAGAAGCCCCAGTCCAGCAGGGTCGCGGCATCCTCGTTCCGCCCCAGGGCGATCATGCGCTTGGCCCGGGAGGGGCCGATCAGGTGGACGCAGAGCGGCAGGCCGACCCACTGCAGGTTCATGCCGCGATTCACCTCGGGGTAGCCGCAGAAGGAGCCCTCGGCGCCGATGCGGAAGTCGCAGGCGGTCACCATGCAGGCCCCCCCGCCGAGAGCCGCTCCGTGGATCGCGGCGATGGTGATCTGGTCCATGCCGTAGATGGCGCTCACCAGATCCGCGCCCAGGCTCAGGCTACGCCGCAGCTTGAGCCGGGTCGAGACATCCGGACGCTCGCCCTCGGCATCCCCGGCGCTGAGGTCGGCGCCGGCACAGAAGTGCTTCCCCGCGCCGTTGAAGATCACGACGCGGGTTTCCGTGTCCGCCTCGAAGGAGCGGGCCGCGTGGATGATCTCCTGCATGATCCGACGGTTCAGGGCGTTCAGCTTCTCCGGACGGTTCAGCGTGAGCGTCGCGATGGGACCGTCCTTGCGGATCTCGATGTGCTGGTAGTCCACGCGTTGTCTCGTTTCTCGAGCGGCCTCAGTTGACGGCCTTGGCTCCGATCAGCGTCTGCACCGCCTCGGCGATGCCGTCGGTGGAGAGGTGGTACATGGGGAAGATCTTGCGGATCACCTCCACCGTCTGGTACTCGCCCCAGATCTGCGGCAGCTCCGGGTTCATCCAGACGCAGCGGTCGAAGTGATCGGCGATGCGGTGGAGCCAGGCAATGCCGGTGGACTCGGCGGTCTTGCGCGGGTCGATGTTGCCGTAGGGCTCCATCAGCTCGGCCGGATGCATGGCGGCGTCGCCGACGATCATCACCTTCCAGCGCGCGCCCAGGGTGCGCAGCAGGTCGCCGGTGGGCAGCGCCTCGCGGCGCAGCAGGCGGGCCGTCTTGCCCAACAGCTCGTAGGGGCAGTTGTGGAAGTAGTAGGCCTTGAAGTCGCGCAGGCCGCGCTCCTCGTGCAGGGCGGTCAGCAGCCGGCTCACGGGCTCGTAGAAGGGATCCATGGTTCCGCCCACGTCCATCAGCAGGAGCAGGCGCACGTCGTTCTTGCGCTCGGGGCGGAAGACCAGCTCGATCTCGCCGGCGTTGCGGCAGGTCTCGTCCACGGTCTCGTCCAGATCCAGCTCCGTGGCCGGGCCGGTGCGGGTGAGCTGCCGCAGGCGGCGCAGCGCCACCTTGGTCTGGCGCAGGTCGAGGGTCTCGTCGGTGCGGTAGTCCCTGTAGCGCCGCTCCTCCGCCACCTTCATGGCGGAACGGCTCTTCGACGGACCGCCGATGCGAATGCCCGTCGGGTGCTCGCCGCCGCGGCCGACCGGCGAGTGGCCGCCGGTTCCCACCCATTTGCCGCCCCCGTCGTGGCGCTCGGTCTGCTCGGCGAGCCGCTCGAAGAGCTTCTGCATCAGCTCGTCGCCGCTCAGGCGCTCGAGCATTTCGCGCTGCTCGTCGGTCAGGCCCTCGAAGTTCTTCGGGTCCGAGAGCCACTGCTGAAGCTCGTCCTCGATGTCGAGGGCGCCTTCGACCCCCTCGAACACTTTGAGGAAGGCCCGATCGAAGGCGTCGAAGTACGTCTCGCTCTTGACCAGGCAGGACCGGGACAGGTTGTAGAAGTGGTTGAGGCTGGAGCCGTGCAGGCCCTTGGCCATGCCGTCCATCAGGGTGAGCCACTCCTGGATGCCGACGGGGACGCCTTCATCCCGAAGCTCGTAGAAGAAATCCAGGAACACGCGCCGGCCCCTAGTTGTTGTACCGGGGCCCGAGCTGGCTCCAGTCGGAGGGGTAGCTGCCGCCCCGCTCCTGGTACTGGTCCAGGGCCTCGGTGTCGCGCTCGTTCTTCAGCAGCGCGCCGAGGAACGGGATGTGATGCTCGATGTCGTCGGCGGTCATTCCCGAGCGCAGCAGCACCGAGATCCAGTCGATGAGCTCCGAGGTCGAGGGCTTCTTGCGCAGCTCGCTCTGCTCGCGGAGCCAGTAGAACTTGACCAGCACCTGGTCCAGAAGCTGGGTCTCCAGGCGCGGGTGGTGCACGTCCACGATCTGGCGCATGAGGTCCACGTCCGGGAAGTCGATGAAGTAGAAGACGCAGCGGCGCAGGAAGGCGTCCGGCAGCTCCTTCTCGTTGTTGGACGTGATGATCACCAGCGGGCGCTTCTTCGCCTCCACCTCGTCGCTGGTCTCCATGACGGTGAAGCGCATCTCGTCCAGCTCGCGCAGCAGGTCGTTGGGGAACTCGAGGTCGGCTTTGTCCACCTCGTCGATCAGCAGGACGTGGCGCTCCTCCGCGGAGAAGACCCGCCCCATGGGGCCCAGCTTGATGTAGTGGCGGATGTCTGCGACGTCGCCGTCGCCGAAGCGCGCGTCGTTGAGACGCTGCACCGTGTCGTAGACGTACAAGCCTTCTTGAGCCTTGCTGGTGGACTTGATATGCCACTTCTCCAGGGGCATGGAGAGCCCCTCGGCCACGTGCTGGGCCAGCAGGGTCTTGCCCGTTCCGGGCTCCCCCTTCACCAGCAGCGGGCGCTCCAGGGCGATGGCGGCGTTGACGGCATCCACGAGAGCCGGTCCGGCAATGTAGCCGTCGGTCCCCTGGAACTGGAAGAACGGGTTGGAAGTGCTCATGGCGCCGGGAGTCTGGCGAATTCCGGCCTCCGAGCCAAGCGGATCTCGGGTAGGGTTGGGAGCGGCAACCTCAGGGGGATCTCATGCACCTGGACCTCCACCCGCCCCGGCTGGCCGGGGCGCTGCTGGCGCTGGCCTGGCTCTTCCCGGCCGCGGCCGCCGCCGCGGACTGGGCTCCCTTCGCCGAGACCAAGACCATCGAGATCGAGACCCAGGACGAGGACGGGGAGGCCCGCGAGACCAAGGTGTGGATCGTGTTGGTGGACGGCACCGGCTACGTGCGCACCAACGACTCCCGCTGGCTCGCCAACATCCGCCGCGGCTCCGCAATCGAGATCCGCGCCGGCGAGACCACCCTGGCGGTGGGCGCCTCCGAGGTGGAGGACGAGGCCACCCGCGAGCGGGTGGAGGAGGCCTTCAAGGCGAAGTACGGCGCCATGCAGAAGCTCATGAGCTTCTTCCGCATTTCGGAGCCCACCGTGCTGCGCCTGGAGGCCGCCCTCTAGCCCCGATCCGGGCGAACAGCGGGCGAATCGGTGTGCAACTCCTGTGCAATCTGCCGGCAGCTGGCACATCGGGGCGCCGTAGGCCACCTACACCGGGGCCGACCCGGTCGGCCATCCCTGAGGTGTGCCATGCCGATCCGAGGCCCGTCGTTTGCCGCTCTGCTTGCTGCCGCCGTGCTCCTCGCTGCGCGCGAAATGTGCGAGGCGGGTCGCCTCAAGGGCGGGCCGGAGCGCCCCGGGCATCGCTTTTCTGACACGTTGTTGCCGCTGCCGTCCACTCCCCTTTAGCGAATCTTGCTACGGAGGCGGTTCGCCATGCGCAGAGCGGGAGTCCGGATCGTACTGCTGTTGGGTGTGCTGGGCGTCGTGCTCAGCGGAGCCCCGGCCGGGGCCTTGACTCTCACCACGACGGCGAATGTGCTCACCTCCCCACCTAGTGGCGATCTGACCCTGAATTGCAGCCAGGGGGGCGCCGCCGGACCCACCAGCTGCACCACCGCGGCGGGAACGGCCACGGCCGTCGCCGCCCTCTGGAGCCTGGGCGGCCTGGCGAGCACCCAGGGCACTCCCGGCTCCGCGCTGCACCAGGCGGCCGCGGTCGCAAGGTTCATAGAGGACGTGTCTGCTCCCGGCGCTCCGGCCGGCGCGACCCTCGTCGCGACCTTCGCCCTGACCGGAGCGATCACGACGGCGGCCGGGGCGACGGGCTTTGTCCAACTCTCGTTCGACGCCGGAGCGACGCTGCTCAGCGCCTCGAACGGGACCCTCCTGAGCAGCCGCCAGGCCCAGTGGGACTTCGACCAGAACAGCGCGGCTGCCTTCTCGGAGACCGCCGTCGTCCAGTGGGCCTTGACCGGCGGGAGCGTTGCCGGGTTGTTGGCGGACATGAGCGTGTCCGTGAACAACACCGGCTTCGTGCTCGACTTCCTCAATACGCTTGAGCTCGACAAGCTCGAAGCTTTCGACGCCGGCGAGAATCCGATCGTCCTGGATCTCTTCGATCCGGCGGGCGGTCTCATCGGAACCACGGTTCCCGAGCCGTCGACGGCGCTGCTGCTGCCCGCGCTGCTGGTCGCCGCGCGCCGCCTCCGCTCCTAGCGCCTCCCCCCCGCCGTCTGGCACCATGGCCCGCCATGGAGCCCATCATCGACGCCCACGGCCACCTGGGCGACATCCTGTACCCGCACGGCGGCGAGCTGATCGGCCGCCTGGGCGTGGAGAAGGAAGAGGTCTTCGACCCGGCGTCCCTGGCCGAGAGCCGCCTGCACCGCGATCCCCTGCGTCTGGGCAAGCTGGTCTACCGGCTGCTGGCCCGCCAGATCACCCGCGCCGAGCGAGCACGCAACGCCACCGCCACCCTGGAGAACTTCGCTCGCTCCTTGGACGAGGCACAGATCAGCCACAGCGTGTGCCTGCCGATCCCGCCCCACGTCGGCTTCGCGGACCTGGCGGAGGCGCGAGAAAGGGACCCACGCATCGTGCCCTTCACGGGCGTGGACTACACGCGCGCGGAGGACGGCAGGTTCCCCGATCCCAGCGCCGCGCTGGCGGCAGACGTGGCGGCCGGGGCGCGGGGCCTGAAGCTCCACCCCATCATCCAGAAGATCCCGCTCACCAGCCCGGAGACCCGCGCGGCGCTGGAAGCCTTCGCTCCCCACGGCCTGCCGGTGCTCTTCCACTG
>Ga0255053_10000821_pt1 | contig 17046 bp, 8 predicted proteins | sample JV7_2_22_MG_FD_188635 | JGI IMG/M metagenome (GOLD analysis project Ga0255053, IMG submission 188635) | Seawater microbial communities from Jervis Inlet, British Columbia, Canada - JV7_2_22 | ecosystem: Environmental > Aquatic > Marine > Inlet | place: Canada: British Columbia | collected...
CGCAACTCCTGACCGTCTTTTCGCTGGGTGGCGGTGCGGGACCACGCCAGCTCGCCCCGAAGCTCGCCGCGGCGATGGTGCTCGTGGTGCCCGTGGTGGCCGCCTACGCGTTCCTGCAGCGCTACTTCATCGAGAGCATGGCGAGCTCCGGGACCAAGGGGTAGATCGTGGCCATCGTATCCTTCGAGCACGTCCGAAAGGACTTCGGGACCGCAACCGTGGTTCACGACTTCAACCTTCAAGTGGCCGACGGTGAGCTGGTGGTCCTGGTGGGCGGATCCGGGTGCGGCAAATCGACGATCCTGCGGATGCTCGCGGGGCTCGAGAGCGTCACGAGCGGGACGGTCCGCATCGGCGAGCGGGAGGTCACGCACGTGGCGCCCCGGGAGCGCGACGTGGCCATGGTGTTCCAGGATTACGCGCTCTACCCTCACCTGACCGCACGCGCGAACATCACCCTGGGTTTGCGCCTGCGGAAGGTCCCGAAAGCGGAGATCGACCGCCGTGTGAGCTGGGCGGCGGAGATCCTCGAGCTCCAGCCGTTCCTCGATCGCAAGCCGAAGCAGATGTCCGGAGGGCAGCGGCAGCGCATCGCCATGGGACGGGCCATAGTCCGGGAGCCTGCGGTGTTCTTGTTCGATGAGCCGTTGTCCAACCTCGACGCCCACCTGCGTGGGCAGATGCGTCACGAGATCGCCCGCATGCAGCGACGAGTGGGGACCACCACCCTGTACGTGACCCACGACCAGGTTGAGGCCATGACGCTGGGCGATCGACTGGTGGTCCTCGAGGACGGGCGCATCCAGCAAGTTGGCCGCCCGATCGACGTCTACCGGGCGCCGGCGAACCGATTCGTGGCCGGCTTCATCGGCACCCCGCCCATGAACTTCCTGGATGGGCACCTGGAGCGCGACCTCGATGGCCTGGTGTTCGTCTCCGAGGCCGTGAGGATACCGCTTCCGGCCGAGCGACGCCCCGACCCCACGGAGCACTCCGGCGAGGCGGTAACGCTCGGCGTTCGCCCCGAGGATCTGGCCCTGGCCGACGCGCCGGAGCCGGGTACGATCACGGGACAGCTCGTCCTGGCCGAGGTCCTGGGTGCCACGACGCATCTGCATGTCGAGGTGGGCGGCCGACGACTGATCGCCACGGTCCCCAGCGGGCCGTCACAGGCGGAGGGCGAACCCCTCACTCTGTCCGTCGAGCGGCGCCGGCTGCACTTTTTCGCAGCCGACGGCTCATCGCTCTTGCAGAACCGTCATGATCCTCGCACGGACGACCCCGGATCCGCGCCGGCATCCAACACCTGATCGCGACGAGGAACACTGGAATGGCAATCACCCCGCGAGCGGAGCTCCTCACGCGCCACCCGGATAACCCGATCATCACGGCCGCCGATCTGCCGTACTCCGCCAATACCGTGTTCAACCCAGGCGCGACCGTCCGCGACGGGGAGACCATCCTGTTGATGCGGGTGGAGGACCGGCGCGGGCTGTCTCACCTCACGGTGGCACGCAGCTCGGACGGTGTGAGAGGATGGCGGATCGACCCCGGTCCGACGTTCGCCGGTGAGCCAGATTCACACCCCGAGGAGATCTGGGGGGTCGAAGATCCGCGGGTCACCCACCTTGAGGAGGAGCAGCGGTGGGCTATGACCTACACGGCCTACGGGAGGGGCGGTCCGCTCGTCTCGCTAGCCTCCACCGAGGACTTCGAGACGTTCGAGCGACTCGGCGCGATCCTGCCCCCCGAGAACAAGGATGCCGCGCTCTTCCCGGTCAGATTCGAGGGACGCTGGGCGCTGGTGCATCGCCCCGTGAGTGGGGGCTTCGGCGCCAACATGTGGATCTCGTTCTCGCCGGATCTGAGGCACTGGGGGGACCACCGGCTTCTCCTCGAAGCGCGAGCCGGTGGGTGGTGGGACGCGGGCAAGATCGGGCTATCACCCCAGCCGCTCGAGACGGATCAGGGATGGCTCATCCTGTATCATAGTGTTCGGCCGACGGCGGCCGGATCCATCTATCGTATGGGGCTCGCGCTGCTCGATCTCGAGGACCCGCGTCGCGTGCTGAAGCGGGCGAGCGAGTGGCTGTTCTCTCCGCGCGAGACGTACGAGCGGGTCGGCGACGTGGGGGATGTCGTCTTCCCTTGCGGCTGGACCCTGGTGGATGATGAGATACGCCTCTACTACGGGGCCGCCGATACGAGCATCGGGCTTGCCACGGGCCGGCTCTCGGAGCTGCTCGTCTGGCTCGACGCGCATGATTCGCATGCCAGCGCGTAGATGAGCGGCTCTCCCTCGCATCGCTCGCGCCGTCGCCCATTGCACGGCACAGACCCCCACGACATCCCTGCCCCCGGGAAGCGCGTGGCCGGCTCCAAGAGGTAAGCATCCCCGAGTTTCAGCTTGCGGCTCTCGACCTTTTGATGGTCCTGCTCTACGTCGTGTTCATCGTTGGGCTCGGCTTCTACGTTGCCAAGCGCACCGAGACCACCGACGACTACTTCCTTGCCGGCCGTTCGCTGACGTGGTGGCTCATCGGTTTCTCGCTCTTCGCTTCCAACGTCTCGTCCAGCAGCCTGGTGGGACTCTCCTCAGCCGCCTTCAGCTCGGGCATCTCCGTCTACAACTACGAATGGATGGCGGCCTTCGTCCTGATCGTGTTCCTGGTCTTCTTTCTCCCGTTCTACCTGAAGACCAGGGTGTACACGATGCCGGAGTTCTTGGAGCGACGTTTCGACCAGCGATCCCGATACTACTTCTCGGCGCTGCTGATCCTCATGAACATCGTGATCGACACGGCCGGTGCCCTGTACGCGGGAGCCTTGGTCGTCCAGGTCATCTATCCGCAGATTCCGCTCTGGAAGTCCGTGGCCGTGCTCGGCATCGTCGCGGGTGCCTACACGATCGCCGGTGGACTCAAGGCGGTGGTCTATACAGATGCGGTGCAGGCCGTTCTGCTGCTGATCGGTGCCTTCCTCGTCGCCGCACTGTCCTTCGACGCGATTGGAGGCTCCTGGTCCGCCGTGGTGGCGATGGTCCCGGCGGACGATCTGTCGATCATTCGGCCGGCATGGGATCCGGTCACGCCGTGGCCCGGAGTGGTCACCGGGGTCTTTCTCCTGGGTTTCTACTTCTGGGGTACCAACCAGTTCATGGTTCAGCGCACCCTGGCGGCAAAGGATCTTAACCAGGGACGCTGGGGTGCGCTGTTCGCAGGCGCGCTCAAACTCCCCATCATCTTCATCATGGTGTTGCCGGGCATATTCGGGCGGCTGCTGTATTCCGCAGCTGACTATCCGGCTCTGGCGGAGAATCCGGATCTCATCTTTCCGACCCTCATGTTCGATCTGCTGCCGGTCGGCATCCGCGGGCTGATTCTCACGGCGCTGGTGGCGGCGATCATGTCGAGCGTCGACTCGACGCTGAATTCCGCCTCCACGCTGGTCACCATGGACTTCATCAAGAAGATCAAGCCCAACGTGCCGAATCACCGCCTGGTCATCGCTGGTCGAATCGTGACCTTCGTGTTCATGTCGGTCGCGATCCTCTGGGCGCCTCAGATCATCAGGTTCCCGAACATCTGGACGTACCTGCAGCAGATGCTGGCGTACCTGACTCCGCCGATCGTCGCGTGCTTCTTCGCCGGCGTGTTCTGGAAGCGTGCGAATGGGAACGGCGCCCTGGCGGCGCTTGTGGCCGGCCACCTGGCGGCAGCCGTCATCTTCGGGCTCGCGCTCTCAGGGTCGGTCATCATCCAATCGCAAGCTCTCACGCCCGAGCAACTCCAGATGGCCACGGCGGGCACGCCAGTCATACACTTCCTCTATCTTGCGCCAATCCTGCTGGCGATCTCGCTCGCCGCTCTCGTGGTCGTGAGCCTCTCCACCGAAAAGCCGGACGAGGAGGTCGTGCGCACGCTGACGTGGTCGCCGGCTCTTCTGGCGGAAGAGACGCCGGCCCTCAGCCGCCTCCCGTGGTACAAGAACTACCGGTACCAGTCCGCCGCCTTGCTCGTGCTCATCGCGATCTTCGTGATCGCGTGGTGGTAGAGCGTGAATCGCAGATACGGCGTGGCCGCTGATGACCAGGACGGTCGTAGCGATCGGCGAGGCGCTCTGGGACGTGTTTCCGGATCGGCGGAGGCCGGGCGGAGCACCGTGTAACGTTGCCTGCCATGCCACGCGCCTCGGTGATCGAGGTGTGATCATCACGCGCGTGGGGGAGGATGCGGCCGGGGAGGAGCTGGTCGTGTTTCTTCGCGGGCGAGGTGTCGTAACCGACTATGTGCAACGCGACGACACCAGACCCACGGGCACCGTGTCCGTGACGATGGAGGATTCCGATCCTTGGTATGCGATCACCGAAGATGTGGCGTGGGATTACATCGCTGCAGAAGATGATGCCCGCGCGCTCGTGCGCACGGCGGATGCCATCTGCGTCGGCTCGCTCGCGCAGCGCCGCGAGCCAAGCCGCGCGGCCATCCGCCAACTCCTGTCGGATGCGCGCGGCCAGGCACTCATCGTCTTCGATGTGAACCTCCGTCCTCCATTCATCGATGCGGACGTCATCGATGCTGCCTTTCGGGTTGCCGACGTCGTCAAGATGAGTGAATCGGAGGTCGCTCGAGCCTCCGCCCTGCTCGATCGGCCGTCGCTCATCCGGTGGCTTCTCGAGGACGTCGGGGTGCGGGCCGTGTGCGTGACTCGGGGCAAGGGCGGTGCTTCGATCACCACGCCGCAAGGGACGGTCTCTACACCCGGCGTGGAGATCGATACGTCCATGGGAGATGCGGTGGGCGCGGGCGATGCGTTCACGGCCGCGATGGCTCATCTGCTCGTTCGGGACGCCACGCCAGAGGAGACCCTCCACGCTGCAAATCGATACGCGGCCCTGGTCGCGACGAAGAAGGGCGCCGTGCCGGTGCTTTCGTTCGATGACCTGGCCGCGATCGGCTTGTGATGCGTTGATCCCTGGCGGTCCTTCGAGCGACCTACACCGACCTCGGATTGGCTGCGGTCGCTGCCACGTGGCACATCACACCACCACGACAGCTTCGTATGGCAGGAGACGGAGCGCGGACGTGACCTCGTTGCCCTCGCTCTCGCGGTGTGTGGACACCGCGATCCGGCCGGCGAATCCCGGCGCGTCAATGGAGAGCGGTTCAGGCGTGAAATTGACGGCAACGAGCACGCGCTCGGTGTCCTGGGAGCGTTCGAAGACGTAGCAGTCGGGAGGAACGCTATCCATGGGCAGATAAGACCCGGTGGTGAGAGCCGCCGAGCCCCGCCTCAGCGACAGCAACCTGCGATAGAGGTTGAGATGCGAATCCGGATCCAGAAGCTGGGATCGGACATTCCGAACGGCGTGGTCACCCCCTACGGGCAGCCATGGCTCACGGGCCGACGTGAACCCGGCGGTAGGATCCGGCGACCACTGCATCGGCGTTCGGCAACCATCGCGACCCAGGCTCGGTTCGGTCATGCTCCAGGGATCCTGCCGCCTGTCGGGCGGAATCTCGACCTCGGGCATTCCGAGCTCGTCACCGTAGTACAGCGTGGGCGATCCGCGCAGCGTGAGCAGCAGGACTGCCGCCTGGCGGCTCCCGTGCTCCCCGAGTCTGGTTGCCAGGCGCCGGTCGTCGTGCGTACCCAGCACGTAGTTGGGCCACGCGCCGCGTGGAATCGCCGCCTCCACTCCGTCCACGACCTCGCGAACACCCCTCGCGGTCCAGGGCGCCTCCAGGAGCCCGAAGTTGGTCGGCATGCTCAGCTCGTCGAGATCCGCCCCGTAATACGATCCGCACTCGTTCCAGTCGAAGACGTGCATCTCCCCTGACGCCATGCGGGGCGGCTCGTACTCCTCCAGGAGCGCCCTCACTTCGCGAAAGACCTGATGCACGTCCGCGTGTCCCTGGTCATGCAGGTGCACCTGCGCATCATACGCACCCAACGACTTGTGTAGGTGCGGCGAGCCGCCGACGTTCGGCGGATTATCCCTCTCGGCGGGATCCTTCATGAGGAACAGGACCGTATCGATTCGAAATCCGTCCACGTTCCGATCCAGCCAGAACCGCATGTTGTCCAGCATCGCAGCCTTCACCGCCGGATTCCGCCAGTTCAGTTCGGGCTGCCCCTTCAGGAAGGAGTGCAGGTAGTACTGACCCGTCCGCTCGTCCAGCTCCCAGGCCGAGCCACCGAACACGCTGAGCCAGTTGTTGGGCGGCGAGCCGTCCGGCTTCGGGTCGCGCCACACGTACCAGTCACGGCGAGGGTTCTCGCGCGAGCTTCGTGACTCGATGAACCATGGATGGTGATCCGACGAGTGGTTCGGCACGAAGTCGATGATCACCTTGAGGCCGCTGTCGTGGGCGCACGCGACGAGCCGATCGAACGTCGAGAGATCACCGAACATCGGATGCACGTCGCGATAGTCCGACACATCGTACCCGAAGTCCGCCATCGGCGAAGGATAAAACGGACTCATCCAGAAGGCGTCCACGCCGAGCGTGTCGCTCACGTAGTCCATCTTGTCGATGATGCCCTGCAGGTCTCCAACGCCGTTTCCGGTCGTGTCCTTGAAGCTTCTTGGATAGACCTGATACACGACAGCCGTCTGCCACCACTTGTGTTGCTCGCGATCGGAGTGTCTCACCGCGGAGGGTCGCCGGCTTACCTGGATCTCGATACCGATCCGACGAGCTCGACAAGCTCGTCGGACAGGGTATCGGCGACGCCGTACGCCAGGCCGAAGCCGTACTGAAACAGAGGCTCGTAGTTCGGGTCGCCGCGATTCAGGTTTGTCTCGGAAGGATTCCTCGGCCAGCTGAACGAGAGCTTGCCGGTGAAATCGAAGTTCACCTGGCCCTCGCTATCGCGGAACAACACGTCGGCAACACCGCCACCCTCGGTGCCCGGCAGCCATGCGGCCACGAACGCCGTGGAAGCGTTGAGCTCCGGATTGACCCATAGGGGCCGCCCGCTCAGGAACACCGACACTACCGCTATACCCTGCTGTTTCAAGTGGCGTAGGAGCTCGAGACTCGCGCCAAGCCCGGCCGAGAAGTCCAACGATTGGAGATATCCCTCGCCCTCCGCGTAGGGATCCTCGCCGAAGACGACAATGGCCACATCCGGACGCTCGTTGAACGAACCATCCACGCTCAGAGTCGCGCTACCGCCGCCTGCGGCGACCGTCTCCCGAATGCCGACAAAGATCGTGGTGGCGTCGGGAAAATCATCGTTGGTGTTCTCGGTTCCCTGCCAGGTGACCGACCATCCCCCCGACTGCTTGCTGATATTGTCTGCTCCATCCCCGGCAACCAGGACGTTCAGGTTGCGCGGCAGGGGCAGCAGACCCCCTGCGTTCTTGAGAAGCACGAGGGACTGGCGCACAGCCTCGCGTGCCAGGCTTCGATGGTTCGCGGCTCCGACAAGGGAAGCGTCGCCCGCCAGAGGTCGGGACGACGGGCGGCCGCTGGTGAAGGTTCCGGCCCGCATCTTCACTCGTAGAATGCGCCGCACGGCGTCATCGATACGGGCCTCTTCGATCTCGCCCGAGCGCACTTGCCGCAACGTATTCGCGATGAACGCCTTCCAGTCCTCCGGCACCATGATCATGTCCACGCCGGCATTGATCGCCGCCGGGCATGACTCGTTGCTGCAGCCCGGAACCTCGGCGTGTCCGTTCCAGTCACCGATGACGTACCCATCGAAGCCGAGCCGTCCTTTCAGTACATCGGTGAGCAGGTAGCGATTGCCGTGTAGCTTAGCCCCTCGCCAGCTGTTGTAGCTCGCCATGACCGTCTGAACGCCAGACTCCAGCGCCGAGAGATAACCTCGAGCGTGAATATCCAGGAGTTGCTGTTCGGTGGACAGGTTGTCTCCCCGGTCAACCCCCTGGTCGGTCCCCCCGTCGCCGATGAAGTGCTTCGCCGTCGCAACGACATGGGACGAGCTCAGAAAATCGGGGGACCGCGCGCTTCCTTGAAGGCCCGTGATCATTCTCCCGGCGTACCGTCCGACGATTTCCGGATCCTCCGAATAACCCTCGTACGTGCGCCCCCAGCGATCGTCTCTCACGACTGCCAGGGTCGGGGCGAAGGTCCAGTCGATGCCCGTGGCGGCAACCTCCAGGGCAGTGGCTTCGCCGATTCTCTGTATCAGCTCCGGGTTGCGGGTTGCGCCCAGGCCGATGTTATGGGGAAACAACGTGGCGCCGAGGACGTTGTTGTGGCCGTGCACGGCGTCGGTTCCCCAGATAACGGGAATCGCGGCTCCACCCTGCGAGGTATCCATCGATGCGTCATAGAACGCGTCAGCCAACGCCAACCAGTCCGTGACGCTCGAGGCCTTGGAGCGATTCGGATAGGAGCCGCCCCCGTTGAGGATCGAGCCGAGGTGATATCCTCCGACGTCCGATACTGAGACGCTCTGGATTTCCGCCTGGACCATCTGCCCCACTTTCTGCTCGAGCGTCAGTTGGGACAGGATGGAGTCGACCCGTTCTTCCAGCGCTGGATCGACCGGGACATTGCTGGTAATGCGCGGCCAATCCGCAGGGTCTCCATGGGCGGCTGGCGGTCCTTCACCACCACAGCCCGAAAGACACGCCAGGATCATCAACGTCGGAAAGGATAGCTCGGCGACTGATCTCGCCATTGATCCTCCACTTGCCTCGAAGGTTCCGGACTACTACGGGAGCTTTCGTCTCACCTCATCGAGGTATCCGTCGAGCCGGCGGTAGCTCGACTCCGCCTCTCCCGCGGCGGTGGAATCCTCGACGGTCCGGAGGTCGTCGGTGTGAGCGCGCAATCCCCGGCACCTCGATGAGGAGGCTACCAGCGGCGACGATCCAGCGCGGGTGTCACCTTCCCGTGACATCCCGTCGGCGGGCTCCGCGGGCCGGGCCAGACTGACGGCCCGCGCAAACGAGTCATGGGCCCGCTGAGTCTCGCCCCCCTTCCAGGCCATGTAGCCCTTGAAGAAGTGGGCGTCCACGCTCGAGTCGTTGGAGCCGATCACGGTCTCGAAGTAGTCGAGTGCCTTCGCAACCTCGCCCCTGAGGAGGGCGATCTGACCGAGCTGCAGGAGGGGGCCGACGTCCTCCCTATTGATGTCCAGAGCCAGCCGGAACTCTGCTTCTGCTGCATCGAGATCGAAGAACTCGTCCAGCTCCGGGCAGCTGTGGAGGTCGCCCAGCCTGGAGTGTGCCTTCGCACTGGAACGGCTGACCTGCAAGAGACGTCGCCACGCCTCCTCGGCTGACGCGTGCTCGCCCAGGTCCATGTACATGTTCCCCAGGTAGTACAGCGCACCTTCGTGGTCGTCTTTCAGGTCCAGCGCGCTCTCGTAGGCCGTTGCCGCCTCCCGAGTGCGGCCGGCAACGCGGTGACCGGTCGCTTCCCGGTAGAGTTCCCAGAACCGGAGGACCTGCTCCCTTTCGGTCCCTCCGGCCGTTTTCGCCGGTTCCTCGCCCTCCACGACGTCCAGTAACTGATCGGCGGCGACGTCCAGCAGCACCTGGCGAGACCCGCTCGGCCACAGGATCTCGAGCGTGTCCGCCCTCGGCGCTGCCCCCAGCCCGAAGTGCTCCGTGAGGCTGTTCTGCGAGAGATACGAGGCCTGGGAGCCCACCTCCCGGATCTGGACCGTGCCTCCGACCACGAGCCGAAGCCGGGTACCGATCGCGGAGCGATTGCTCTGCCTGCCCTCGAGCCGGACCTCGAGCCAGCGGTTGCGGTTGCCGCCGTCGTTTCGCAGCAGGATGCCCGGACCGCCGTTGTTGACGATGAACACGTCCACGTCGCCGTCGTTGTCGTAGTCCCCGAACGCCGCTCCTCGCCCCCCGTACTCGCGCTCGAAGTACTCCCCGCTCACCGACGAGACGTCGTAGAAGCCCTCAACGGGCCCCCGATTCCAGAACAGCTGGTCCTGCATGGGGACTAGGAGGAGGGGGTTTTCGCGCTGCTGGAAGGTGCTGCCGTTGGTGACGAAGAGGTCGAGCCGACCGTCGTTGTCGTAGTCGAAGAAGGAAGTGCCGAAGCCGATGTAGTCCAACGCGATCTGGCCGAGGCCGAAGCGATCCGCCTCGTCCCTGAAACGGAGAGGCGAAGAGGACGCCTCCGTCGAAGCCGCCTCCTCCCCTTCGGAAAAACGATTGCTGTAAAGCGCGTTCTCCTGGGCTATCCAATGGGTGACGACCATGTCCATGTCGGAGTCCCCATCCCAGTCTCCGACGGCGACACCCATCGCGCCGCGGTAATCCGCCACCCGGGCCGCGTGGCTGATGTCGGCAAAGGAGCCGTCGCCCAGATTCCGATAGAGGACGTTGTCGGAGACATCGTTGGCGACGTACAGGTCCGGCCAGCCGTCCTGATCGAAATCGGTCCACACGGCCTCGAGGCTCCTGCCCTTCCTTCCCGGCACGCCCGCCTTGCCGGCCACCTCGCTGAATGTCCCGTCTCCGTTGTTGCGGTAGAGGAGGTTGCGCTCGGGCCGGAAGGAGGAAGGGTTGATGGTCGCAGGCTCCTCCACGTCGTAGTGGGAGGAAGTCCCAGGATCGGCAAGCCGTTCGTAGCTCACGTAGCCGGCCACGTGGAGATCGAGGTGTCCGTCCCGCTGATAGTCTCCCCACGAGGCGCCGGCCCAGAAGCCTTCGACGCCCCCGAGTCCCGCCTCCTCGGCGCGCTCCGTGAACGTGCCATCGCCGTTGTTGTGGTAGAGGGCGTTCTCTCCGTACGCGGTGACGATGAGGTCGAGCCAACCATCGTTGTCGTAGTCGCCCCAACCGACGCCCATCGCCCAGCCCCGGAACCCCACGCCTGCTGCGGCGCTCACTTCACTGAACGTCCCGTCTCCATCGTTGTGATACAGAGCCGCATGGGCCGGCGACGCGGCCACTTCGTCCGGTGACATTGTCAGGGGCCCGACCATGTTTGCCACGTACAGGTCGAGCCAACCGTCGTTGTCGTAATCGCCCCAGGCCGCGCCCGAGCCCATGTCTTCGGGAAGTTGCGAGGAGCGCACGCCCGAGAAGTGCCGAAATCCGATGCCGGCCTCCTCCGTCACGTCCGTCAGCAGCACGCGCGGGTGGTCATCCGGAAGCGTTCTGGCGAGCTCGGCGGTGAGTCCCTCGATAGCCTCACCCGGCCTGTAAGTCGGCTCCGGTCTCGTGACGCGCCACACGAGAAGGGTGATCGCGCCCGCAAAGACGAGGCCGAGGCCGACCGTCAGGAGCAGATGGCGCTTGCGCCGTGGAAGGGCTGCAGGCATAGGCGGCCGCGCCGCTACATCCCGCGTACCTGGATCGTCTTCTCGTCCACCGACATGACGGTGACGGGCGCCGTGATCCCCGAATCCTCACCGAACAGGAAGTTCAGAAGGAACTGGTCCGCCTTCCGGTACATCAGCTTCGCCGAGACGTGCAGCGACGTGACGCGCTGCGGTGGCACCGCAAACTCGATCTGCTGATCGAGTGGCGCACCCGGCTCGGCCTGTTGATGGGACGCACTCGCCCCTTCCTCTTCTCGAGGAGCGATCATCGACGCGGGGCACGAGAAGGCGAACTCGGCACGGTCCGAGAAGCCGGGGAAGAGGGCGCGGCGGTACCGGACGCCGACCATCTCCCAGAGGTTGTGACGGTCGATGAGCTTCCCGTACTGATCGACCGGCTCCGCCTTGAACATGAACGACCCCGGCTCGATGAAGTGCCCCTTATCCCTTTGACCGGATTCGAACACGACGTTGCCGGCCTGGTCCGTCACGACGATCTCAACCCAGGCTTGGATGATGTCCAGGGGCCCGGTCGGGAAGTCGTGGCCCACCTTGTTGTTGGTGATCACCGCCTGGACGTTGACGCCACCTCCTGCCTCCACGGTGTCCGGCACGATCAGCTCGAGCGGCACGGCGGGCCCGGTCCGCCACTTGTGCGCGATCTCGGGGATCTCCAATCGGCCTTGCAGCCACCGCTCGGTCAGCTCAACGTGCTCTTCCGCCCCTTCGAGCTCGAGGGCGAGGGGCATGAACTGGTTCGCGGCCAGGAAGCGGTGGCTGCGGTGCCGCTTGTCGCCGGCCGTGCGGTTGTAGTCCGCCTCATCGCCGCTGGCCGGATCACCGGACTCGATGAGCCGCATGTGACACTCGCGGCACTCGATCGTCTTCGTCGGATCTCCCGGCTCGTTCCACCGGCTCTTCCGCCAGTTGTCGTACTGGTTCTGGAGCTGCACCCAGCCGACCTGGTTGATCTCCTCGTCGATAAACTGCTTGTGGCAGGCCGCGCAGAACTCCGGGCTCTTGAAGAGGCGGTGCTGCAGCGTCTCGATGTGATACCTCGGATAGGACCGGATGAGGAAGTCCCGGACGAAGCGCGACGTCTCTCCCTCGCCGAGCTCGAACATGTAGCGCTCGGGCTGGACGATAGTGTAATTGGCATTGCCCTTCACGTCAGTCTCTCGGATCGCGTGGCACACGATGCAGGAGACCCCCTCCTGGTACCCCACGAGGTTCGTGAGGTCGTCGTTGAAGATGTTCTTCGCCCCCGAGAACAGAGAGATCGGGTCGTGGCACCCGCCGCAGTAGCGGGTCGATTCGGCACCGTTCTGCTCCGCCATGACCGTCTGGACGGTCTGGAAGGCGACATCCATCGCGGAGTAGCGATGGGCGCTCACCTGCCACTCCCGCAGGATCTCCTCATGGCAACCGGAGGTGCCGCACGATTCCGAGCCGCCAAGCGAGCGCGCGTCGAAGGCGGTACCGGTGCTGGTCCTGGCGAGGCTCGGGGCGAACGGCCGGTCGGGACCGTAGACGTAGCTGTAGTCCGCGGGCAGCTCGTTGACCAGCTCCACCGGCTCATAGGCCCAGGCCAGCAGCGCGACGACCACGAACAGCGGTGCCGCCACGACAAGCGTGCCCACGCCGAACCGCTTCGCGGCAGCCAGGATCGGCGCCGTCACCGCCCCGTTGTTCGCCCTCGTGAGGCGGACCACCAGGACGACAACGTGCGGGATCACGGACGCGATCAGCGCGAACGTGGCCACGATGTGGACCAGGTCCCACCCGTAGCCGATCCGAGTCCGAAACACGGCCTGGAAGGTCAGCACCACGCCGGAGACGATCGCCACGAGCGTCGCCCCCATGGCGAAGTATCCCGTGAGCTTGACGTGGGACACCTGCCTCGGTCGATAGAGCCGCCAGTGTCTGGCCTGATACCAGGCGAAGGGGAGGATGAAGATGAGGCCGATCGCCGTGTGCAGCAGGACCATGACCTGGTTGGAGACGCTGAATGGAAGCAGGTAGATGGACAGCCCCGTGAGAGTCTCGAAGAACAGGAGGCCGGAAACGCAGATCAGGAGCTTCCGCTCCCACTCCTGTGTCGAGTCGCGCGCCGGTTGGGTACTCACCTCCGCAGCTCCTTCCTGGACGGATTCAGTGGACCGGTGCTGGCGTGCCGGAGGACACCGCCGCAGGCCGGCAACCCGCGCGTGCAGCGTCGGAGCCGATCATCGCGCCCTGCTGGATAAGATACCGCGCCGGCCTGCGCTCGGCATTGCGCCAGCCCGCGGACTTCATTCCACCGGGCCGCGCACGGTCTTCCGCCAGCGCGGGGCCGGCTAGCGCTCTTCGGTCTCGAAGCGCCTCGTGTTGTACTCGCCGAGGAAGCTCCGGTGGTTTTCGTCGTCCGGATACGCTTCGTCGGACGAGTACGGGTACCGCGACATGTCGTGGAACGGCAGGGGAGACACGGCGTTTCCAGTCGCCGTGTTGAGGTCCGCGTCCTTGACCCAGCCGACCGAGTAGAGGAGGAAGTCCCGCTTCCAACCCTGCTGGAGGGAGGGCATCGGCCCCGCGTCGAACGCGATCGTGGCCTCGTCACCCGGACCCATGACGACGTACTTGTCGTCGGACTCGAGGAGCAGCGGGAGCACGTCTCCGAAGCGCGTGAAGGTACCCTCCAGCGGCAGCCATCTCGGCTCCGTGGAAACCTCCTCGTAGTCGAACCAGTGCGGTCCGTACCTCCCTCCCTTCCGGTACTCTCGAGAGAAACCCCGGAAGTGGAGATCGGCCGACACGGGGTCCATGGCGGTCGTTCTCAGCTCGCCGCTCGGGCTGCCGACGGAGAAGAAGACGCGATCCCAGTAGATCTGCATGTTCGTGCGAATCCGCACCCGATGATCGGGGGTCGGGAACTTCCCGGTCAGGTCGGCGATCACGGTCTTCCTCTTCCCGGCCGGAAAGCCGAGATCGTCGATCGCCCTCGTCCATTCACCTCCCGCACCGATCACCTCCAGGTACGGGGAGATCACCGAGTCACTGCGGGACTGTGACATCGCCACGTTGATGCTGGCATCCGTGGGGAAGATCCAGCCGTTGAGGTACAGAGTGACGGGATCGGATCCGGGAAAGTCTCCGAGGTCCAGGATCAGGTCGTGGAGCTCCACGACCCCCTGGTAGCGGCCGGGCCCCAGGTTGGAGACGTAGACGTCGTCCTGCTCGCGGATCTGCGGGAGCAGGTCGTTTCCGTCACCATCCGCGGCCGCCACCGGCACGCGCCCGCGAGCGACCTGGTGGACCGTCAGCGAGGCCGGCCCCGGCGGCACGAAGCGCTCGTTCACGTAGATGTCGATCGTGTCGGGGTGGTCGACGGCGACCAGCCTCATCTCATCGACGTAGAAGATCTCCCACAGCTCTTCGGTGAGCTGCAGGACGTACTCGCCTTCCTTTTCCTGGAGCGCCGCGGCCGGAATCCGCACGTACTCGCGCGACGCCGCGGCCGGCGCGTAGGCCTGATCGGCGCCCATGATCCCGAGCGGCATGCCCAGTGCGCTCCGCCACATCACGTCGGTGACGAACGAGAAGCGGTGCCCGTCCCAGGCGTAGAGGAACGGGCACGATCCCTTGAGCTTCTGGTCCTCGACCAGATCCTCATCGGAGCCGGGGAAGTAGATGTCCTGGGTCACGCCGTTCGTCCACTCGACCCGCACCACGTCGGCCTTCAGGCGGTGGCCGAGGCCGAAATGGATGACCGGGTCGGTGACCTCCCGGACCTGGAACAGATCGCCTGCCCTCACCTTGACCCGCGCGCCGATCCCGAAGCGGTTGTTCTTTCCGCTCCCCTCCCCGAGCCCCACGAGTTCGATCTTGAAGTAGTGGTTGATGTTGGCGCCGTCGTTCCGAAGCAGCCGGACACCTCCGTCGGAAGCGGCCAGGAAAACATCCAGGTCGCCGTCCTCGTTGTAATCCGCCACCGCCAGGCCTCGGGCGCCTTCCAGATCGCGAGGCAGGAAGCGCGATGCCTCCTCGAATCGGCCTGTCCCGTCGTTGCGAAACAAGACCACCCCTCGACCCGATTCGCCCGTGGGCTCTCCGACCACAACGAGATCCCGGTATCCGTCGTTGTCGAAGTCGAAGAAGACCGCTCCCAGCCCGGCGAGGTCCCGAATCGCACTCCACGCTTGATCGGAGCGGCGGTCGACCTCGAACGTCCCATCGCCCTCGTTGCGATAGAGGGTATGGCCGCCGTCGCTCAGCGCTGTCACGAAGAGGTCGAGGAAACCGTCGTTGTCGTAGTCGCCGACGGCGGCCGCGCCCGAGCTGCCGCCGCCCGCCAGCCCGCTCTCCGCCGTCACGTCCTCGAAGCGCCCCTGCCGGGCATTGGAGAAGAGTGCGTTGCTGCCGTTCGCGTTGATCACCAAGAGGTCCACGTCGTGGTCGCCGTCGAAGTCGCCGAACACCACATCGCGGCTGTGGGCCCCCTCCTCTCCAGCGATTCCCGCGGCGGCCGCACGCTCCTCGAAGCTCCCGTCCCCGTTGTTCCGGTAGAAGCGGTTGGCCCCGTCTCGAGCCTCGTAGATGTCGAGGTCGCCGTCGAGGTCCAGGTCGACGAAAACGGCCTTGGCGCCGCCGCCGGGGCCGGCGATGCCCGCCGTCTGGGTCACGTCCTCGAACCTCCCGTCCCCCACGTTCCGGTAGAGGAGGTTCCCCCCGACCCTGACGATGTACAGGTCGAGCCTCCGGTCGTCGTCGTAGTCGGCGAAGATGGCGGAGCTCACCTCTCCTGCGTGCACGACGTTGGCCTCCGCCGTCGTCTCGACGAACCTCCCCAGGTCGTTCCTCAGGAGGAAGCCGGAACGTTCGGACGCGGCGGCGCCATCGCTCGCCGCGTACAGGTCCTGGTCGCCGTCTCCGTCGAAGTCGGCCACCGCTATCACCGTGTGGCGCTCTTCGCTCGCCCCTCCCGTCCCTTCCCTCGTCGGGATGAGGTCGAGCCCCGCCACGGTCGTGGCGTCCGTGAAGCGGAGGGCGGCCAGCACCGCCGCCTCCTCCTGCACCCGAAGCGAGAACTCGTGGCTGAAGGTGAAGTTCGGAATCCCCACCAGAGTGCCCGGCGGACCGCGCAGATCCTGCATGGCCGCCTGGTACGTAGAGGTGACCTCGAAATACGCGCTGAAGCTCGCCAGCGGCGCCAGCGCTTCGTCGGTCCGCCCGGTCCGCATCAGGGTGAGCGCCTCCCGGAAGGCTGCGGCCGGGGCGGCCGGGAACGCCGGCGCCTGGCTCCTCAGCTCCTCCAGCTGCGCCGTGGCCTCATCCGCCTCGCCGACCCGGAGCAGCGTCTCCGCGATCTGTAGCCGCGCTGCCACGTTGGCCGGTTCGAGCGCGACCACTTGCCAAAGGTACTCGGCTCTCCGGCGGAGTCCCTCGGCCGTGCCGGAGCGGCCGAAGAGCTCGGCTAGCGCGTACAGCGTACGGATGTGCTCCGGGTGCCGCCGCGCCGCCGCCTCCAGCTCTCCCCGCGCCTCCTCCACTCGACCGTCCGCTTCGTAGATCCTGGCCAGGATGAGCCGGACGTCGGGGTTCTCCGGCTCGATCTCCAGCGCTCGGCGCACGGCCCGCTCCGCCTCGGTGAGATCGCCCCCCCTCAGGTGGACGAGGCCAAGGTTCGCGTATCCGATCGCCTCCTCGGGAGCGAGCTCGATCAGACGCTCAAACTCCCCTCGTGCCTCGTCCAGCTGGTCCCGCTGGAGAAACGTGAGCCCGGTCGTGCGCGCG
>Ga0255053_10000822_pt1 | contig 17045 bp, 17 predicted proteins | sample JV7_2_22_MG_FD_188635 | JGI IMG/M metagenome (GOLD analysis project Ga0255053, IMG submission 188635) | Seawater microbial communities from Jervis Inlet, British Columbia, Canada - JV7_2_22 | ecosystem: Environmental > Aquatic > Marine > Inlet | place: Canada: British Columbia | collected...
GAAGGAACTCCCGTCAAGTCTGTTTACAGGGGCAAGGTTCTCTTCGCAGACTGGTTCCGGGGATACGGCCGTATCATCATCCTGGACCACGGCGGAGGCTACTACACTCTTTACGGACATCTGTCCGCCCTCCATGTGGAAGTCGGGCGGGAAATAGAGGCCGACGAGGTGATCGGTCTTGCCGGAGACAGCGGTTCCCTTGAGGGCCCCGCGCTATACTTCGAGATCAGGTATCACGGGAAACCAGTTGATCCCAAACCCTGGCTAGCTGGAAGGTTCAGATCAGGAGGATAAATTAATGAAGCCACTCAGAATACTAAAACTATGCGCCTTACTCTCTCTTCTGCTCCTGTTCGTGGCCACCCAGGACACAACCAGTCCGGTATTGGACGCTCAGGCCTACAACGAATCAACCTATGAGCAGATAAAGATCTTTTCCGAAGCGCTTTCAATAGTTCAGAAGAATTATGTGGAGGAGCCCGATAGCAAGGAACTGGTTCAGGGCGCCATTCAGGGCATGCTCAAGACCCTGGATCCGCACAGCGCTTATATGGACCGGAATATGTACAAGGAGATGCAGATCGACACCCAGGGTGAGTTCCAGGGGATCGGGATCACCATCGGCATACGGGACGATATTCTTACGGTCATTGCACCGATAGACGACACACCGGCCTACAGGGCAGGAATTCTGGCCGGAGACAAGATAATCAAGGTAGAGGACAAACCCACCAAGGACATGACCCTGATGGAAGCAGTAAAGTTGATGCGCGGCCCGAAGGGAACAAAGGTAAGTATCACTATTGCTCGCGAGGGAGAACCTGAACCCATCAGTTTCACCATCACCAGAGACGTTATACCCCTGATAAGCGTGAAGACAAAGGAAATAGACAAGGATGTCGCCTATATCAGGATCACCCAGTTCCAGAAAAAGACGCCCAGAGAGTTTTCCGATGCTCTCAAGAAAATGCACAAGCAAAAGAGCGAGAACTTCAAGGGGATGATCCTTGACCTGAGAAACAATCCGGGCGGGCTCCTCATTTCGGCTATAGAGGTAGCAAACAAGTTTGTGGAAAAGGGAGCGATAGTTTCCACCAAAGGCAGGCTCGCCAACCAGAACTATTCCTATAACGCACAGATGAAGGGAACCGAACCCGATTACCCCCTTGTCGTTCTTGTAAATGGAGGTTCTGCCAGCGCTTCGGAAATCGTTGCGGGAGCTCTCCAGGATCACAAGAGAGCCATAACCATAGGCACGTCCACATTCGGCAAGGGCTCGGTTCAGACCATCTACAGACTTGGAGATGGTTCCGGACTGAGGGTTACCACAGCTAAATATTACACCCCCAGTGGCCGGTCCATTCAGGCCACCGGCATCGACCCTGACATAGTTGTACACAATAAGGGTGGAAAACCGATCGGGCACCTGAAGGAAAAGGATCTGGAGGGTCACCTGGATAACGATCAGGTCAAGGATGAGTCTGAGGCACCGAAAAACTCCGACGAGGAAGCTCAACCTGTGATAGACAGGATCCCGGAGGACCCCAAGGAAGACGATCAGCTGATGAGAGCTGTGGATCTGCTCAAGGGACTGGACCTCTTCAAGAACCTGAAAGCTGGCGAGGGGATTTCAGCAAAGGAGCAGGCCTCTGGCCTCGAAACAACCCCACACTAAAAAGAAAGGTAAGGGCGCAAGGAAAGGCCGTGAGGCAAAGGGTCCATACTCCGTGTGGATCGTTTCCGCAGCTGTTCTCGCTCTGGCCGTAATACTCGTTTCTCTGTTTGCCATACGCCTCTCCCGGGACAAGCCGACAACTTACAGGCAGGAAAAACAAAGACCGGTATCCATACCATATGCGCCTGCCAAAGGGGGCACTGTAGCTCTGATCATCGATGACATGGGACACAGCAGGTCTGCAGCCCTTCCCTTCCTTGAGATGGATGTACCACTGGCCCTGTCATTCCTGCCGGGACGGCCCCACTCCGTGCAGCTGGCCGAGGAAGGTTTCGCCAGGGGAAAGTCGATACTTCTGCACCTTCCGATGGAGCCAAAGGGATACCCGGGGATCAACCCTGGAAAGGGAGTTGTTTTGATCTCCCACGATTCGGGTGAGATCCGGCGGATCCTGAGAGAGGATCTCAGATCGGTTCCCCACGCCATCGGGATAAACAATCACATGGGATCCCTGGCCACAGAAAACGAAAGGGTAATGACCGATGTACTGGAATTTGCGAGGGACGAAAGATTGCTGTTCATAGACAGCCGAACTTCACCCCGCAGTGTGGCATACCGGATTGCAAAGGACCTGAATGTATCATCGGCCGAAAGGGATATATTTCTGGATAACGAAAGGGACGAGGATGCTATTTACGCGAGAGTCACGGAGCTGCTGGACCTGGCAGAAGCCAGGGGCTGGGCCATCGGTATCGGACACCCTTATCCTGAAACGGCAAGAGTCCTGAAAAGAGCTGCCGCCGATGCCGAAAGGAGGGGGATCCTGTGGGTCTCCCTTCAGGAAATGGTTAGATATGTTGATCCTGGGAATTGAGACATCATGCGACGACACGGCTGCGGCAGTGATCCGCAACGGACGGGAGACCCTATCTTCGGTTGTTTCGGCCCAAGACGAGTTACATGCTCCATATGGCGGGATCGTACCTGAGATGGCATCCCGCATGCACCTGGAAAAAATCGACACCGTGGTCAACAAAGCCCTGTCAGAGGCTGCTGTTTCCATAAGGGAGATTGACCTCATAGCTGTCACAACAGGCCCCGGGTTGGTGGGTTCCCTCCTGGTTGGCCTGTCCTACGCAAAGGGAGTGTCCTTTGCAAAAGACATCCCCCTGGTGGGAGTGGATCACATCAAGGGACATCTCTTTTCCCTGGAGCTGGCAGATGGAACACCCATCCCCTCTATCGCTCTGGTGGTATCTGGTGGGCACACAGCCCTTTTTCATCTTCGTTCCCGGGACGATATTCAGCTTGTCGGTACCACCCTTGACGATGCAGCCGGCGAAGCCATGGATAAAGCCGCCAAACTGCTGAATCTGGGCTATCCCGGCGGTCCCGTCATCCAGTCAGAAGCCCGTTACGGTGATTCCGGGGCACTTCCCCTGCCCAGGCCACTGACCGGCACCGACAATCTTGATTTCTCATTCAGCGGATTGAAAACCGCACTATTTACCTGGCTTAAGCACCACGGTTACCTTGACAGAACTACCGAGGGGAGAGATGATTTACCTTTAAGCATCCCCGATATTGCAGCCTCGTTCCAGGAGGCTGTTGTTGACGTGCTTACCATAAAATGCCGCCAGGCAGTTGAGGCTTTCGGAGTCGGTCACCTCTTTATAGCCGGCGGTGTTGCGCGCAATGAATCGCTCCGAAAAAGAGTGGTTCAGGCAGCAAAGGAAGATGGATTCCGTGTTCACCTGCCTCCACCCGAGCTTTGTACGGATAACGCAGCTATGATCGCTGCCTGCGGATTTCACAGCAAGAACGAAGCCTCTACGGATATCCTGGATCTTAACGCCTATTCAACAAAGGCCCTGGGCATAAAAGGGCCCTTGAAAAGGGGACGTTCAGCATGAAAATTTTCATAAGAATTTTGATTATTTTACCCCTCCTTGCTGCCTGTGCTGCAACACCCGAAATGTCCGGTAGAAGTTCCACGACCGGAGACAAACCTGTGGGCAAGACCGCTGAATCAGCCTACGCCAAATATCTATATGGTGTTTTCCTCAGAAAAGAAGGTCGTAAAAGTGAAGCTATCAAAAACCTGGAGGAAGCCTCAAAGCTTGACACTACATCTGAGAGCATCAGGACAGAACTCCTGAGCCTGTACCTGGAAACAGGACAGAAACTAAAGGCCGAAGAGGCAGCAACACAGATCATAGGTATCAACCCCGACAATCCCGACGCCCACATTTCCATCGGCCAGATACTGGCAGACAGGAAAGCGATTGACCGGGCGGCACCGCATTTCGAGAAAGCCATAGAACTGGTTCCCGAAAAGGCCGGCCCCTACATATATCTCGCTGAGATATACGGGATAATGGGCAAAACGGAGCCAGCCCTCGAACTTCTGAACAATCTGGCAAAAAAACACGAACACGCACCGCTGGCCTATTTTTACATGGCCAGACTGTACGCCAGAACCGGGAAAACAGATATGGCAGTCGATCATCTGGAAAAAGCCATTGAACTTAACAGCTCTTTCCTCTCGGCAGTCAGCGACCTGGGAAAGATATTTGAAGAACAGGGCAAGAGGACTGATGCCATAAAACTCTACCGGATATTTCTTGAGAGGAATCCCGGGGAAAGTGGAGTCAGGGAGCTTCTGGCCCATCTTCTGATGCGCGATGGGAAGTATGATGAAGCAAAGGCCGAGCTTGAAGTGATCCTGGATGACAATCCGAGTAACACCAATGCAATGCTGATGCTCGGGCTCGTAGAGGCCCAGAGGGGCGAGTCGAAGCGGGCCATGGAGATATTTATTGAGGTAAAGGGAAGGATGCCCGGGAACCTTGAAGTCATACTTCAGACCGGCAACCTCCAGAGGGAATTAAAACTCTACGAGGACGCATTGAGAACCTACCAGGAAGCTGCAACTACAGCCCCCCAACGATATGAACCGTATCTTAATCTGGCGGTAACCTACGATATGATGGAGGACTATAAAAAAGCACTGGTCAATCTGGAAAAAGCCCTTGAACTTGAGCCGGAGAGGATTCCCATCAGAACATTCATGAGCCAGATCCTGGTCCAGCTGGAAAGATATGGTGAGGCGGAAGAGACTCTGAGAGTTGGTCTCGAGAAGGCCCCTCAGAGCACACCCCTGCTTTACCAGCTGGGGATCGTCCTGGACAAGGATGGACGGTTTGAGATGACTGAAGATCTGATGCTAAGGATCATCGAGCTTGATCCGGATCACTTTGATGCCCTTAACTATCTCGGATACTCATGGGCTGAAAGGGACATAAACATGGAAGAAGCACTCACGATGATCGAAAAGGCCCTGAAGATAAAACCTGACATCCCGTACATCATAGACAGCCTGGGTTGGACATACTACAAGCTTGGGCGCTATGAGGAAGCCCTGGGGCAGTTGCTGAAAGCCTACGAATCCATGAAGGAGGATCCCACTGTGCTGGAGCATCTGGGCGATGTGTATCTCAAGCTCGGTGACGGCGGCAACGCAAGGAAATATTGGAACCTCGCTTTGAACCACGACCCTGAAAACGAAAGGGTCATAAATAAACTAAACGATCTTGATCAGTAACTCCCGGATAATGAGATACCTGAATAACCCAAGAATCTGGCTGCTCGCGCTCTTATTCCTCACAACTTCCTGCGCGGCGCCCGACAGCTACAGACACATCAGCTCCATAGACCCTGAGCCCTTTGTGAAGACCCTGACAGCGAGGGAAGCCGCACCGGAAGGGCTTATTTCCACCCTCGACGTCAGGTACCGTGGCGAGGCCGGACGTTATTCCGGTGAGGTTTTCCTGGTGCTGGCCAGGCAGTCAAAGCTCCGGCTGGAGGTCCCGGGATCAATGGGAAGCACTTTTCTCGTAATGGTAAGTGATGGACGCAAGGTCTGGATATACTACCCCGGAGAGGGTTCTGCCTATATGACCTCGGTGGGAGGAGAATCCCTTGCGCCCTACCTTCCATTTCCTCTCCCCCTGGACCCTGCCTGGATCCCGGATCTGATCATGGGATTAATACCCCAGGGGGTGAATGCTGAAAGCGTCAGGGCCTACACAACCCGATCAGGAAAAACAGTCCTGTATCTGGACGGTTCAGACGGACTCTCCCTTCAGTACGCAATGCTGCCGGGAGATCCGGCAAGGCTCTACTCAGTCACAGCAAGGAAGGACGGTTCGACACTAACCGTTACTTTTGCCAGTGAAGATACGAATCTGCCCGGGGAACTAGACTACAGATCTGCCGACGGCCGGACAAAAGCGGATTTTATACAGGTGCGCAGAACAGATTCTCTCCCCAAAATGGCCTTTGAATCACCGATCCCTTCCGATATCTCAGTAAAGGATCTGGAGCCGGGACAGTGATGGAGATTCTCGCCCCGGCAAAGATAAATCTTACCCTCAGGATCCTCGGGAAACGACCCGACGGTTTTCACGAGATCGAAAGCCTCGTGCAAAAGGTGAATCTTTTTGACAGGATCACGTTCACCAACGTATCTGACGGCAGGATCTCTCTTGTCTGCAGCGACCCCGGCATACCAGGGGATGAGAATAACCTGGCCCACCGCGCTGCCATGATCCTTGCCGAAGCTGCCAGCATCCGGGACAGGGGTGTACGGATCGAACTGGAGAAAAATATCCCCTCAGGAGCTGGACTCGGTGGTGGAAGCAGTGATGCCGCTGCTGTTCTCATTGGGCTTTCCAGGTTCTGGGATCTTTCATCAACCACCGGGTTCCTTGCAGATCTTGGCGCGCAACTCGGCTCCGACGTGCCCCTGTTCCTCTATCCCTCACCCGCTATTATCAAGGGGAGAGGAGAGATTGTGCTCCCCATTACTGCTCGCTTTTCCGGTTATTTTGTCATTATCTATCCCGGTTTTTCAGTTCCGACAGCGTGGGCATATTCTAATTACCGTTTGACAAAAACGTCTGACAAATATAGGATTTCTGCACTTTCCAAGGCCGAGGGGGGGGAACTGCGCCCGGACGACTGGAGCAGCCTTCTGGCTAACGATCTGGAGGCTGTCGTTATCCCGGAATATCCGGAGATCGCTCTTGCCAAAAAAGCGCTCTTAGAAGCCGGGGCAAGGGCAGCTCTGATGTCCGGCAGCGGTTCTGCCGTTTTCGGTCTTTTTGATGAACTGGAAACGGCCCGGAGGGCTGCAGAAAATATGGCCGTTTCGGGGGGTTACAGGGCTTTTACGGTCGAACCCCTCCTCTCATAACTACCGGGTCTGACAACTGAGGCTCATCAGGGAAAGGATGGTGGCAAGATGAAAATAACAGACGTGAAGGTTTTCCCGGTGGATGAAGAGAAACTGAAGGCCTATGCGACCATAACCTTTGAGAACTGCTTCATAGTAAGGGACCTCAAGGTCATAAGCGGCAATAAGGGTTATTTCATCGCAATGCCAAGCAAAAAACGCAAGGATGGCACCTTTAGGGACGTCGCTCATCCACTGAACAGCGAAACAAGGAAGATGATCGAGGAGGCCGTTCTTGAGGTTTACGAAGGGGAAGTCGAATCCCTTGGATCGGCGCCCCCCGCTGCCGATGTAGACTCCGCGGCAGTGGAAGAGCCTGGAACAACTGAACCTGGAACTGTCTCCGAAGAGGAATCAGGCGAGGAGACACCTTCCGAAGAGGAACCAGGCGAGGAGACAACTTCCGAAGAGGAACCAGGCGAGGAGACAACTTCCGAAGAGGAACCAGGCGAGGAGACAACTTCCGAAGAGGAACCAGGCGAGGAAACACCTCTCGAAGAGGAAGCAGCCCAGGAAACTCCTTCCGAAGAGGAAGCAGCCCAGGAAACTCCTTCCGAAGAGGAAGCAGCTCAGGAAACTCCTTCCGAAGAGGAAGCAGCTCAGGAAACACCTTCCGAAGAGGAAGACCCGGTACCACCTTCAGAAGGAGAGGAGACCGACGCTGAAAAACCTTCTGAGGAGAAATCGGATATTATTCCAGAAGACCCTGAGAAGGCTTTCGGTTACGAGGAATAACAGGCTATAGTCCGCTCTTTACAGCGAATAGTCAAAATTCGCTGGGGCGTCGACAAATGGTAAGTCACGGGTCTTTGGAACCCGCATTTGTAGGTTCGAATCCTACCGCCCCAGCCAGAGCGAAGAGAAAAGACAATATGCGCAGGAATGCCAACGCGACCAACATGAAGATTTTCACTGGTAACGCGAATCCGGAATTAGCTGAATCAATATGTGAGTATCTGGACCAACCCCTTGGTGACGCTGTAGTTCGCGATTTTTCCGACGGTGAGATCATGGTGGAAATAGCCGAGAATATCCGCGGGTCCGATGTCTTTGTCATCCAGCCTACCTGCAAGCCCGTCAACAAGAACCTGATGGAGATGCTGATCCTTATTGATGCTCTCAAGAGGGCGTCAGCCTGGAGGGTCACAGCGGTGATCCCCTACTACGGCTACGCCCGGCAGGACCGGAAGGTAACACCAAGAGCGCCGATCACCGCAAAACTTGTTGCAGATATTCTCACTGTCGCCGGAGCAGACCGAATATTGGCCCTGGACCTGCATGCAAGCCAGATCCAGGGTTTTTTTAATGTCCCGGTGGACCACCTCTATGCGGCGCCTGTTCTACTGGAATATCTCAAGAGCCTGGACCTGAATGATATGGTCATCGTTTCACCCGACGCCGGCGGTGTAGAGAGGGCAAGAGCCTTTGCCAAGAGACTCGGAGCCGGACTCGCCATCATCGATAAGAGAAGGGATGGCCCCAATGTCTCGAAGGTTATGCACATCATCGGTGATGTCAAGGGAAAGCCGGCAATTGTTGTGGACGATATGATTGATACGGGAGGCACCCTGGTTCAGGGACTGGAAGCTCTGGAAAAAGCCGGAGCCGGGCCTATTTTCGCGACGGCTACCCACCCGGTATTTTCCGGGCAGGCCCTGAAAAGGCTTTCTGCCGCGCCCTGTGAGAAGATAATCATTACAGACTCGATTCCCCTCGGGGAGGATTTTGAAAACTGCGAAAAGATCATCCAGCTCAGCGTCGCCGGGCTTCTTGGCGAGGCCATCAGGAGGATCAACAAAGACGAATCTGTCAGCTCTCTGTTCGTTTGATTATTGTAGGGTCGTAAAAAGTCCATCCGTGGCTTTTTACTCCGCGGAAAGTGAAAAGTGTCATTTTCTCTTTCCTCACAAATCAACAACTTGCGGTGCAAGCTATTGATTTGGGCGCCCCTTAATGGGCGCGTTGATAACTCCTTGCGAAGTTATCAACTATAAAATATAAAAGAATCCAAAGGAGGAACACAGTAAATGACATCTTTGAAGTTAACAGCCCAGACCCGGAAAACCGCAGGCAAGGGCAACGCCCGCTCGCTCCGAAGACAGGGTCTTATTCCAGCAGTTCTGTACGGCAGGGGAGCCGATGTGGTCAGTCTTACTCTCAGTGAAAATGAGGTGTCGGATCTTCTGGCCACGGGACAGGCTACTACAGGTGTACTGAACCTCGAAGTGGTGGAGGGCAAAAAGAGCACAGAGAAGAATGTCCTGATCAAGGAGATCCAGCGGCACCCGTACAGGGACAGCATATACCATCTTGACCTTCTGGAAGTGGCAATGGATCAGGATATCTCCGTAATGGTTCCGATAGAAACAGTCGGCGAATCCATCGGTATCACAATGGGCGGAATCCTGGAGTACAAGAGAAGGGAGCTTGAGGTAATTTGCCTGCCTACCAATATTCCCGACTCCATTATCATCGACATCTCTGATATGGATATTGGCGACACTGTTCACGTGGAGAGCTTACAGCCTCCAGCTGGCGTGTCGATCCCTTTCGATACTAACTTCACCGTCCTTACTCTGGTCGGAGCTGCTCCTGAAGAAATTGAGGAAGAAGAAGAGCTTGATGAGGAGCTCGAGGATATCGCGGCAGAAGACGAAGAGAGGGAGCCTGGAGAAGCCCCCGCTGAGGGTGAGGAACCAAAAGAGGGAGAAGAGGGCTGATCTTCCCTGCGTAAAGCTAATGACTTCGCAAGAAGTCATTAACACGCCCATTGGGGGCGCCCGAATCAATGGCTTGCAACGCAAGTCGTTGATTTGTGAGGAAAGTGAAAATGACACTTTTCACTTTCCGCCAAGTAAAAAGCCAAGAATGGACTTTTTACGACACTAACAACAATGACTTCGCAAGAAGTCATTAACGCGCCCATTGGGGGCGCCCGAATCAATGACTTGCAACGCAAGTTGTTGATTTGTGCGGAAAGTGAAAATGACACTTTTCACTTTCCGAGGAGTAAAAAGCCACTGATGGACTTTTTACGACCCTAACAATTATAGATGTGGTTAATAGTTGGACTGGGAAATCCGGGACCGGATTACAGGGGCACCAGACACAATATGGGTTTCCTGTCGCTGGACAGGATATCGGAGCGCTTTAAAATCCCGATAAAGAAAGCATCGCCCAAAGAGGCTATCGGCAGGGGCAGGTTCGGAAATGAGGATGTCATACTGCTCAAACCTCTGGGTTACATGAACAAAAGCGGCGATGTTGTAGCTCCCGTTGTTTTTCGGGAGAACGTGGATGGTTCAAGGGTCCTGGTGATAACCGATGACATGGACCTTCCCCTCGGGACCGTCCGCTATCGCGTTAAGGGAGGCAGCGCGGGTCACCGCGGAATGAGATCAATAGTCAACCAGCTTGGGCACGGTGATTTCCAGAGAGTCCGGCTGGGTATTGGGAGACCTGGTACAGGAGAGGACAGTTCAGGCTACGTGCTCTCGGAATTTACCGAGGACGAACATCCGATAATGGTAGAGATGCTTGACGCCACAACTGACCTGGTTGAGGAGCTTATCAACGAGGGGTCGCTGGACCCCGTTACTTTAAACCTTGGTAACACAGAGGAGGAGCTATGACCTGGACACACCTGGCACCGCTTTTCGGTATTGCGGGACTCGCCTTCGCCCTGGGCATCTTCTTTTACATCATGAAGCAGCCCGTGGGGAACGAGACTATGGAGGAGTTGTCGGATATGATCCACGACGGCGCCATGGTATACCTGAAGCGGCAGTACACAATTCTGATCGTATTCATTATAGTTGTATTCTCACTTCTATTCTGGAAGCTGGACTGGCAGACGGCCACGGCATTCCTGGGTGGAGCTTTCTGTTCCATGCTGGCGGGCTATTTCGGGATGAAGGCCGCCACGAGGGCCAATGCCAGGACCTCCGAGGCAGCCACCACGAGCGGCCAGGCAAAAGCCCTGACCGTGGCGTTTTCCGGCGGTGCTGTCATGGGAGTTTCCGTTGCCGCTCTGGGTCTCATAGGCGTTGGAGTTCTTTTTTACTTCTACGGCGACCCGGAAAAAGCGCGGTACATCAACGGCTTCGCTATGGGGGCCTCCTCCATAGCCCTCTTCGCCCGTGTGGGTGGAGGGATCTTCACCAAGACAGCGGACGTGGGCGCGGATCTGGTGGGCAAGCTCGAAGCTGGAATCCCCGAAGACGATCCCAGGAACCCTGGTGTTATTGCCGATAACGTTGGAGACAACGTGGGTGACGTAGCTGGTATGGGTGCGGACATCTTCGAATCCTACGTGGGCTCCATGATCGCCTCCATCGCCATCGCCGCCACATCCCTGGTCATATCCGACGACCTGAGGGCTGCGTACATGGCCCTGCCGCTGCTTCTTGCCATGTCGGGGATCGTGTGTTCTGCCATCGGGATATTCTCTATCAAGGCCCTTGAGAGGCTATCTCCAGCGGCAGCTCTGCGCTACTCGACATTCATCGCGGCGGGCCTCCTGCTTTTCACAGCGTTCCTGATGGTCAAGGGAACCGGCATGCCCATAGGTATATTCACCGCCATATTAGCGGGGACCCTGGCGGGAATCCTCATCGGGTTGATCACTGAGTACTACACAGCGGCAAAACCTATTCGTAATATCGCGAAGTCCAGCCAGACGGGCGCGGCCACAAATATTATCACCGGCCTGGCCGTCGGTTATGAATCCACCGCTATTCCCATTGTAATTATCTGTGTTACGATCATCGTTGCTTCAATGGCCGCCGCTCCGGCTAGCCTCTACGGCATCGCTGTGGCAGCTGTTGGAATGCTGGCAACCGTAGGAATAACAATGTCCGTGGACGCATACGGACCCATCGCCGATAACGCCGGAGGCATCTCCGAGATGGCGGGACTGGGACCTGAAACCAGGAAGATCACTGACAGCCTGGACGCCCTGGGCAACACCACCGCAGCTATCGGTAAAGGGTTTGCCATCGGTTCGGCTGCCCTCACAGCACTTGCCATGTTCGCCGCATACTCCCAGGCCGTTGGGCTTACCAATATAAACCTTGCCAAGCCCAAGGTGGTTGTAGGCCTGTTTCTTGGAGGCATCGTTCCCTTCCTCGTTGCTGCCATGACCATGACATCCGTCGGCAAAGCCGCAATGGCCATGGTTGAGGAGATACGCAGGCAGTTCAGGGAGATCCCCGGCATCATGGAGGGTACCGGCAAGCCCGACCACGAGCGATGCATTGATATATCCACCAAGGCAGCATTGAGAGAGATGATCATTCCGGGAATTACGGCCATTCTTGCACCGGTGATCGTTGGTTTTGTGCTCGGCAAGGAAGCCTTGGGAGGAATGTTGGCCGGGGCCACTGTGACAGGCGTCTTTTTGGCCCTCTTCATGGCCAACGCGGGCGGCGCGTGGGACAACGCCAAGAAGTACATCGAGGAAGGTCATTACGGCGGCAAGGGTTCCGACCCACACACAGCCGCGGTCGTGGGCGACACGGTTGGCGACCCATTCAAGGACACATCGGGCCCGGCCATGAATATCCTCATCAAGCTCATGTCCGTTGTTTCTCTGGTGCTGGCACCGTTGTTCAAGGCGATAGAACCATTAATTAAATAGTTCTGTTTGCCTGAAATGAGAATAAAGAGGCCAGTCCGGTAGGATCGGCCTCTTTTGTTTGAGGTAGAAGGCTCTGGGCTTTGGGCACTGGGCAATGGGCTAAAAACAATACCACAACCTTATTCTCCTCTCCCCGGCCAGCCTTTGGCTGGAGTTCCACGTTCCAAGTTTCAAGTTACAGAAACTCTTCCTCTCCCCTGGCCACGCTGAGGCGTGGAGGAGAGGGGGATATATTACCACCCGACGACCTTCGATCAGGGTCCAGTCAAGCAGATGCTTAGTGTCCCACATTATTGGTTGTTCGCTAAAAAGTTATAACCAACAACTAACCACTAACAACTATCAATTGATGTGTTCTAATTTCCAATATTTAATACTCTAATGCTCTAACCCACCCTTGACATTGCCTGCCCTGAGCGTAAATTCATTAGTCGAAGGGAACATTGAACTTTGAACAGTTACTATCACTTGGAACCTGGAACCTGGAACTTGGAACTCGAATAATGTCAGATACCAAAACCGGCCCAAACCTTGCAAAAGACAAAGTGACTCTGAAAAAGAAGCACCCCTGCGGCTCTAGCGAGTTCATCGTTATCCAGATGGGGATTGAAGTAGTTCTGAAATGTGAGAAATGCGGTTCCTTTGTGCGCTTGGCTAAAGATAAATTTGAACGCTCCTTAAAATAGTTGTTGGTTGTCGGTGAACAAATGTTCGAGAATCGATATTGGAAATTCGAAATTGGAGATTAGAATTGGGACCACTAATCACTAATTACCAATCACCAATCACTCGTTACTCATCACGCATTACGATCTTGGACATTGGATCTTGGACTATTCACAATTGGTTCATAGCTTGATAAGCGATGTTAATTATGCTAAACAAGTCCATTCAAATTCGAACCTTCCCCGCATACAAACGGGAAGAGCACACAAACTCCTTGCTCGCGCACCGGATCCACCCGGCCAGCGGGGGCTGTAGCCCGAAAGGAGACTCAATGTGAAAGGCTACGAAACCATCTGTATTCTCCACCCTGACCTGACAGAAGACCAGGTCAAGGAGAGTGTCGACGTGTACACCAAGATCATCACTGACGACGGGGGAGAGGTCCACAAGTCTGACATCTGGGGGCTCAAGAAACTTGCCTACCAGGTCAAGGGCAACCCTAGGGGATACTTTGTTTATCTCCTCTACGCTGCAAAATCGGATACGATAAGAGAGCTGGAAAGGATCCTGCGTATCACCGATACGAACATCCGATATATGACCGTTAGGGTGATGTCGATCGAAGAGACGCTCAAAGACAAACCCCAGCTCCTTGATGATCCAACCCTAACCATACAGGACGGCTGACATGGCAAGTTACAATCGAGTCATTCTCATGGGTAATCTCACACGGGACCCCGAGCTCAGGTACACCCCCGGTGGAACCGCGGTGGCAAACTTCGGTATTGCCATTAATCGCCGATTCAAGACCGAGGATGAGGTCAGGGAAGAGGTCGACTTCTTCGACATCGTAGTGTGGGGCAAACAGGCGGAGAACTGCAGCGAATATCTCAGCAAGGGAAGATCTGTCCTCGTTGAGGGCCGACTTCAGCAGAACCGTTGGGAAACCAGTGAAGGCCAGAAGAGAAGTAAGGTTGAAGTAGTGGCCAACACGGTCCAGTTCCTTGGCTCAAGAAGCGCTGAGGGCGCAAAAGGCGCACCCGGCAGCGACGGCGACGACGACAGCGAGTTCGACGAATCGGACATCCCGTTTTAGTAAAATCGGGCTCGTACCTCAGACTCTCGAAGTTCCAGGAGAATAAATATTACGCACCCTGGAACATGGAAGGGAAAAGTGGGGTCAGAGCTCAGATTCTCAGGTTTGTTTACAATCCTCGGCGAAACCTGAGAATCTGAGCTCTGACCCCACAAAATAAGCTTCGACCCTACAAAACCACAAAACTCAGTATAGGAGACAACTTAAAGATGATGAAGAGAAGATTTTCGAGGCGGCGAAAAGTCTGCCATTTCTGCGTAGATGATATTGACAAGATCGACTACAAGAACGCAAGAGCACTGAAAAGGTACATCACCGATCGGGGAAAGATCCTTCCCAGCAGGATATCCGGCAACTGCGACAAACATCAGAGGAAACTCACAGCGGCCATCAAGAAGGCCCGCAGTATAGCATTTTTGCCGTTTACGGTTGAAAGCTAGTCTTGGAACATTAGAGCATTAGAAATTAGAACATTAGATATTAGAGTTTGGAGGTCCTGGTTTTGATTATACATTTCCTCGCGTCCAATGCTCTAATGCTCCAATGTTCCAATGCTCTATAAACAATTATCAGACTATATGGTATTCGACAACGCACATAATCAGGTCCTTTCTGAGAGTCCGGACCAGAAGGACATTATAAAGCTCTGGCTCTCACTCGTGGGGATCGCTATCGTTCCCCTGGGAGCTTTTTTCCTACATCCTTCCCTGGGAACCGCCTTGGGTGTCATGACACCCATACCCCTCGCCTACGGGATGAGAAGAAGGAACATCACCGAGGGTCTCGGTGCCATTGCTCTCGTAACCATGGCCACTGCATTTTTGCAGGGTCCCGGCGCGGGCCTGCTTTTTGCCGTGGAAACGTTCCCTCTATGCCTCGCAATTTACTGGGCCATAGGAGCAGAAGGGCCACCACATTTCTCTGTTCTCGCCGGAGTCGGATTTGTAGCCGGTGTGGGACTTGTCGCCATGTTCATCTACAGCTCTACGACGGACCTCACCTTGGGTGAAGTCTACAGGCAGACGCTGGAGAAGATGGGATTTTTCATGGAGACGGTATCCACAGGCAACGATATCCCGGCAGAGAACGTACAACAACTCCAGTGGGTCATAGATGTCTGGAAGCGCCTTTTCGCGGGAATCTGGCTTTCCACTCTGACACTGCTGCTTGCGTTTTACAGGGTGCTGACCAGAGGGCTTCTGGTCCAGACCGGTTTCATGGAAGAGGAAGAGCCGTCGTTTTTTGCCCGCTGGTACCTCCCCTTTCCCTTTGTGGGTGTTTTCGCAGTCCTGGCCGCAATGGTAGTCCTGAGCAGTGGAACGGTACAGAACGTAGCCTTGAATGGGCTGATCCCCTTAGGGACACTTTACGGAATTCAGGGCATGGTTGTTTTGGGGCACATTTTTTCCCGGTTGGGAATCCCCCATATATTCAGGATGTTTATGCTGATGTTTGTCGCGATAGCGTATCCAATGGTGCTTATCATCACCGTTGCGCTTATTGGTCTTTTCGATACGTGGATCGACTTCCGCAACCGCTTTCCCTTTCCCGAGGAGGGCGAATAAAATTTAACCCGATCTGATTTGATGTTATAATGCCTTTTTCTCTCGACATTGAGGGGCGCCCAAATCAACATTATGTACTGTAAAAGGAGCAAAATGTACTGTAAAAGGAGCAAACGATGAAAGTTATTCTTCTGGAGGATGTATCCAGCCTTGGACAAATGGGCGAGACGATAGAGGTAAAGAACGGCTACGCCCGGAACTTCCTTATACCCAGAAAATTGGCCGTTAGGGCCACAAGCAAGAACATTAAGGCCCAGGAGCATCATCTCAGGGCCATTGAGAAAAAGATGGAGCTGGATGCCGAAAAAACAAGATCCCTTTCCGAAAAACTCTCCGACCTTACCCTGACGTTTACCAGGAAAGCGGGCGAAACGGGCCGCCTGTTCGGTTCCGTCACCAACATGGACCTTGCCGAGGCTGTTTCCGCCCATGGAATAACATTGGATCGGAGGCTCATTCAGATGGAAGAGCCGATCAAGGATCTGGGTGAGATAGAGGTTCCCGTAAAGCTACCACACGACGTCCCGGCAGCTTTGAAAGTTATCGTCGAAAAAGAGGCGGACGCAGAAGAGAAAGAGTGATCCATGACTGAAGGCCTCGAGGCCAGGAAAGTACCCCCGCAGAATCTGGAGGCTGAAAGGGCCGTACTGGGTGCCGTTCTGCTGGAAAACGAGGCAATCTACACCGTCATGGAGATCCTCACTTCAACTTCTTTTTACCAGGACAGTCATCGTTTAATCTTCGATAACATGCTCTCCCTGTCTGAAAAGGGTGAGCCCATAGACCTCATCACCCTCACCAACAGGCTCCGCTCCGAGAATCTTCTCGAGAGGATCGGTGGAGCATCTTTTTTGCCCTCTCTCGTTGAGGGTGTTCCTACTTCAGCGGGGGTCGGGCACTACGCCCGTATCGTTAAGGATAAATCCATCCTCCGTGATCTTATTACCACTTCATCCAATATTCTCGAAGACTGTTTCGATTCACCTGGCGAGGTGGATGAACTGCTAGACAGCGCCGAACGGCGCATCTTCCAGATCTCGGAAAAAAGGGTCAAGACGGGCTTTTTCTCCCTGAAGGAGATCGTCAAGAGCAGCTTCAAAACTATCGAA
>Ga0255053_10000826_pt1 | contig 16997 bp, 18 predicted proteins | sample JV7_2_22_MG_FD_188635 | JGI IMG/M metagenome (GOLD analysis project Ga0255053, IMG submission 188635) | Seawater microbial communities from Jervis Inlet, British Columbia, Canada - JV7_2_22 | ecosystem: Environmental > Aquatic > Marine > Inlet | place: Canada: British Columbia | collected...
ATCTAATATAACAAAGGCTCGTGCATCAATATTACTTCGCCCGTAGGCTTCTACCTCCTTCTTAATCTGCTTTATTACCATCTTTTGTCGTTTCAATATGTTTTCAATTATAGCGGTATTATACTCTTCATGAATGAACAATTTAGGAACCATCTTCGCATAAAATCCGTTCCCCGATTCAGTCCCAGAAATCACCGTCCCTATCGGGATGTCTTGGTGATAGTACAAGAGGTCCCTCACAAGAAAACTTTTGCCTGTATCACGTCTTCCAATTAGCACCACCACTGGCCCGCTCGCCTCATTAGATTTGAAACTAATATTTTTCATATCAAATTTCTTGAGTTCTAGGTTCATTGATGAGATTTTTCTACATTTAAAAAAAAGACACTTTACGCACAAATAAGTTAGAATGAAGCTATATTTATATGTACAGTAGCTAATGTTCTCTCTTCATTACAAAAAAAACAACAACACTTCTCTTTTCCAGTCTTTAGATAAAATAGGTATGACCAAGATACAAAACTATGTACCTTTATACGGATTGTTTTTTTCCCTCAACGATGATAATTATAACAGCATCAACCTAAATCATCACTACAGTGTGACGTCAGTTGAGACTCATGACGATAAGAACAAATTTGTATGCAAGCTCTCCTCGGATAATAATTCTGCGAAACGCCTTTCTTTCTTTAAATTCTCTCCGTTATTAGATCCCGTCAAGTACCTCATCGGGAAATACAAAGACATATCTTCTAACCAGCTGACTACACTACCATCTTTAACTATGGATAATATACATCCTAAGCTTGCAGACATCAATAATTCAGCATACGTCGACAGCTTTTTTTCCTATTTAACAAGTCAACTTCTTCACAAACATAAATTTTTGCACGGCCTCGACTTTTATGGGTCCTTTCTCTCTATTAAGTCAAAATTCGCCACAAACGTAATAGACGATCTTGAGTATTTACATGACTCTGATTATTTCCGAGAGAACAAAACCGACCTATTCGAGTTGGTCAATTGGTCGGAAGATATGGGCTTTGACTTTGACACCAGGCATAACAAGAAGCGAATAAAAATAGGCGGAGGTGGGATTGAGGACGAGATAAAGGACGACGTGGTCCCAGTCTCATCACTGGATTTTGATGGAATTTTCACAGATAATGCTGAGACTGGCGAGAAGGTCGACGAGTCGAAAGATATGGACACATCAAATAATCTTGTATTCCAATACGATATTGAACAACAGCAGCATAGATCCACCAAGGCAAGCTCAACATGCTCCTCACGGTCTTCGAACACCGATAGCGATGAGAAGAAGTCGCAGGCAGGGGACGAAGATGACGCAAGTAGCTCAGATAAGTCTAGCGAAGCAAGCACAGGCAGCATGAATTCAGATGTCGAGCTGAAGGTTGCTATTAAAGATTTCCCCGTACAAGTAATATGTTTGGAATGTCTCGATAACACACTAGACTCGAGATTGCGAGAAGAAAACGAAATGGATGACGACGAGTGGCGATCGTGCTTATTCCAGATAGTAATGATGCTTATCGCATATCAGAAAGCATTCGGGTTCACTCACAACGACCTTCATACCAATAATATCATGTTCAACGAGACAGATAGGACATTTATTAACTATAGGTTTAACAACCAGTTCTTCAAAGTGCCCACTTTTGGACGCATATACAAAATTATCGACTTCGGGAGAGCAATCTACAAATTTCGTGGGAAAACAATATGCAGCGACAGCTTTCACTCAAAAGGAGACGCCGCCACGCAATACAACTGTGAGCCGTATTTCAACGAGAAGAAGGCAAGATTAGATCCCAATACTAGCTTCGATTTATGTCGTCTTGCCTGCTCGTTATTTGACTATTTCATCGATGATTTGGATGAGCAGCACAAAGTGAAGGATCCTATTGCTGCTGTTATTGTTGAGTGGTGTAAAGATGATAAAGGTAGAAATGTACTGTACAAAAAAAATGGCGACGAGAGATATCCAGACTTTAAACTCTATAAAATGATCGCACGGACTGTTACAAAACACAAACCTGAACAGCAAGTTGGTCGGCGCGTTTTCCGTAAGTTCCTTTCTAGCAGGAAGAAGATAGGGAAGAAAGCAAAGGTGATTGACATAGACGCTCTTAACAGCTACGTCGACGAATAAATTATCTCCAACATGATTGCTGGAGATAATCAGAATCTGAGTATCCTGTTCTAAACACACAAACGTGGCGGCCCTAGATGATCTAAAAGTTAGGATCATCGGTAAATACGTCGGGCATTCCCCCTATGCTTTTCAGGGGTGCAACCTGTTCAATAATGAAATGTCCTGTTACTACACTCAAATAAACTATGAGAGCGTCCTTGAGTAGGATTTTCAGTGGACGGTTTTCTTTGAGAACGAAGCGCATCTCGACGAATCGGAAGAATGCATACGCAGCTGATATCACTAAAGCAAACACGAAAATCGAGCCGGACATTTATAATAGGAACAAAAAACATATTATAATTTTAACCGCATTACGTCTGGGGGGCATCGAACGGTCTATCCAAGACTTCGACCTCGAGGGTATCAAGTTCCAGATTTGGCTTTGCGTCGAAAATCCGGATTCGTTCCGCGTCTTCTTCCTCAAGTTCATCTTCGGCTCGTCGTTGCTCCGACCGTAGGTTGCTTATCTCTTCTAGCCGGTCAATGCTCTTGGGTGCGACCACCGTGCGTTCACTGCCTTCCTCGACGAGGTCCGTGACCTTATCGTTCGACACGTAGTCAATGACCTTGTCGTTATCGGAAAATGTCAGCGCAGTGGCTGGTGAGTGTGGAGAACTTTGCGGAATTGGCTCGGTCTCAACTTGTAAGATCGGCACGCCCTCTTCTTGAGCAGGACGGAGTAGTGATTTCGGACTGGGTAGAGGAGAAACGAGGGCAGGTTCGGCGGACGGGACTTCCGCGGCGATGTTGCTGAAGGTTTGTGCATCTGCGACGGTGTGCACATCTGGTACTGGGGCGTCTTCGATGGAACCAGGTGCGCCTGCAACAGGTGTCTCGGACTCGATAGAGCTAGGTTGATTAGAGGCAACAGACTGCGTGTCTGCAACTTTGGTAACACTAGCAACGCTGCTCGCTTCTGGATCCGCGGTCATGGGCGCTTTCTCGACTTCGGTTTTATCTGGCTCTTTTTCTTTATCTGAGGCGGGCTCTATAACTTGCTCCTCGACCACTTCTTCCTCGGTGGTTTCATCTATGTAAGCTCGTAACAGCTGCTCTAAAGGCATGCTGTCTCTAATGACCCCGAGAATACATTCTTTGCATATCGTTTCACACTCCCTTGCGTTTTTCTGCTGCTGCAAGGCAGCGATGGAGGCCTCAAATAGATAGACATTGCTGTACAATTTGCGTGCGCATTTTATATAGACCTTGTGCACGAATTCAGACAGTCTCGGCACGGCGACATCGATTTTCTTCTGTTTGGTCGACACGCGGACACTCGTGAGGAGTTTCAACTGAGTTATATGAACGCACGTGATCAGGTCTTCTAAATACCCGCACTTGCTCTGCTGTATTATCCGTTTTGTCTCTCCCTCGATGATGTCCTGATTCCATTTCGGAACTCTAGTGAGGAAATTTTGGAAGGTCATCAAATACTTGTCGTTCTCGTCGTTCTGAGCGCAAAGATCCCACGCTTCTCGGAATATTGATCTTATCCCCTCCATCACGAGAGGAGTGAGGATGTTTATTAAGCGTATAGAATATTCATTTTTGGCCTCTGATAGCACTGTGATGTTATAGTCGTCCATTTTACATTTGTTCTATATTTTCTAAACTTAGTTCCGGACGCATAAAGCCAAAATTGATGATCATAAGCATGAGCAATTTCTCATTTCTAAACTCTCTTCTTATGCGATCAAAGAAAACCAGAAGTGTGTATTTCTTGATCGGAGTTGTGCTTTTGTCGAGTCGGAGGATCTCCATGACGTCCAGCGCGGAATATCCTTTTTCATACAGCTTCGTCACAGTTTTAACTGCGATCTCGCAGTTGGAGTAGTTTATTGCTCTCCCCATGAATGAGCGTAGCCACTTTCGCCGCTGACGGGATAGGACGTTCCCATTTGTTGAAATAGACTGTGTTCTGTGAGCATGTAAACTCATTGTCGTCTCGCCAATGGTCGGCAGCGGAACGAATACGTTACAAAAGCGCGATAAAATAGGTTTTAACAATTTGTTCTTTCTCTCAATCGCCACGAAAAAACGGGTGGTGTGGCTGAACTGTTCGATGCACCTTCTCAGCGCTGATTGTGCATCCGTCGTAAGATTGTCCGCATTGAATAGAACGATGCTCTTAAAGAACTTTCCGTTGCAGTTATGAATATTAGTCTTAGCAAAAAACTTGAGCTCGTCCCGTATGAATCGAATTCCTTTACCATGCGAACAATTCACGTACATGACATACTGTTTCACTTTATTAGCATCCCGATATATGCTGTTGATTAAATAACTTAAAATGTATCGTTTTCCCGCGCCTCCTGGACCATGAAAGATTATGTGAGGGATTTTTTTCGTTTCTATGAAGTAATCTACTGTCTTTTTTATAGCAGGATGTATATCGACTTCATGCATAATATAATATGAAGTCGATTATAGTCTTTAATTTCTATTTGCTGTGAACTATTAGCTCACGACATATCTGCTTTGTTCACCCTAGTAGCCGGCAATGCTTGTTAGGGGTTTGGTGTAGGGGTTGCTATTGAAGGCATTGAGAATGCATGGTTCTGTCCGCAGACATTCGATGCTCGCACCGCGCGTGTTCTTTCCGCCCATCTCCCCATAGGTAGAGATGCTTCCTGAGGTCTTCGGTAAATTAGCGAAACCGTCGGACGCCCTGCCGCTGCCTATTTTGCTACTTTTAATATTTTGGTTACCGTTGAATAGGCCTTCGCTTCCATGATTGAGGCGGTTTTCTGCCTCCTTGTTTGGGTTGAGATGTGCGTTGTATGCGGCATTGTAAACAGGAATTTCTTGCACCAAGTGTCCAGGGGTGGCGTTTCCTATGGCGGTGCAGCTTGTGGTTGAGCGTTGCTGTTCTCTCAGTTGGTAATCGGCGGTCGCATAACCACCTTCGTGGGGATAGCGCGGTTGTGCCTCAAACATATTGTTTTCTGTCTGTTCTCTAATGGTCACTCTAGTGCGGTCCGCTGGATTCCATACGGGGCACTGATCGACACCATACTGCCCGTTTACATTCCCAGCAGGACGGAGATTGCCCACTACATTCTCTTTTCTTGACGGTCTTAACATATCCATGACTGGGGCGACAACTGCCCATAGTCCGCGGCTTACAACACCAGGTTCAACGGCTTTTTTGGTAGTGTTGCGAGCGTTGGGGTATGACTTGTAGCCGCTTCTGCCGTAGTTCTGGTTAAGGTTGGTCCAACCTGCAGAATATTTGAGATTGTGTGCACCGCCCATGTATTTACCGTAAGGAGCCAGTTGCGGACGTTTCGCAACATTGAACCCAGGATATATGTGCTCTCCTGCACTGCGTCCTCCCTGGTTGGCTGTGCCCGCACCAAAGCGCTCCCGCGTAGTAAACGGACGGTTGACCTGTTGCAGTGGTTCTTCAGAACGTGCTCTTTGAGCAGTTTCTTGCCCGGTTGTCGTGAACCAACGGTCTGGTGTATTTTTATAGAATGTGTCTGGCCTGTTCTTTTCAACTCGTCCTTCGTACCCTCGTGACTTGATGATAGAATTAGCAGGTCCCTCATGGTTTCCTAAACCAAATGTTACCTTTGGATTAGTCTTAACCCGTAGTTGGTCTACGGAGTAGGGCAGCCATTCTCCTCGCGCTTGCATTCCAGCATTGAATCCCGCATTTCCTTTCCACGCGAATCCTTTATTAAGACCAGGCCCGACACGGATTTCGTTCCACGGCTTGGTGTTGTTCATGCTTGCGGCTGGATTCATGCGCGACTGAATGAAGTCTGTGTGGATCGGTGTGCCGTGGGCCCAGTCCATGTCCTTTTGCGGCTTGAATAGCGGCGCTTGGGCTTTCTTCTTAATGCGCGTTGACCCACTGCCGTTCATGTTGTCCAAAAGGCTCTCGTTCCCATTGAACCCTGTTGTTCTCTGGGTCACCGTCGACCCAAAAAAAGGAACCATATTATTGAATTTAATGTCTGCCTTCTGCACTTCGTTCCCAGTTAAAGACTTGAAAACGGAGCCGTTGCTGGGGTTTCCTCCATCTTCAACTTCTTTCTCATAGACTTCTTGTCTGTAGTAGCGGTCAGTAGCTGCATTCGGCGCCGGGTAAAATGCCGGGTTATGCTCAAGCTGGCCATACGTTTGAACAGGGTAGTTCACCGGGGGTCTCGTGGGCACACCACTCTCCACATTTCCGGGGTGCAGCTCACGTTGATAGCGAGCGGATACATTCTCGAAATTTTCTTTGGTGTCGGTTTTGGCTTTATTTTCTGACGTTTCGCCTTGGTTCGATAGTATGTACATCGCACCTAATGCTATAGCAGGAATCGCAATTTCGGCCATTATATATAAGACAACATATTTTCTTACGAATTCGAACAAAACATGCTATGAAATCAGTTATTTTTTGAGACACGGAGCACAAGCCACATAGTAGTCTCTCTCTAAAAGACGTGTCGAAACATTGTTATGGAACGGCTTACATACATTTTCTTGTGGGTTCAGGAATAGAGGATACCATCTGGTTTGCTCTAAATCTCTGGTCATCCAGGGAGGGTTGGTAGCTCTCGATTGTCGCGTGGTGGGGGCAGCACAAGTCGGATAATCCACCTTTATGGAATTGACTACGCCTGCGTAAGGGAAGTCAGCAGCTGCGCAATCTTTCGATAAAGGGCGGGTTAACCCAAGAAGATCACTGTCTATGTCTATCGGTGCTCCTCCAGGGACGTAGCGAAGATTGGCCCCCCATTCTTGCTGTCTGATGTAGGGGTCTTGAAAGAAACACGGTTTACTTCCGTTTCCTGGTTTGTCCAGCATGTATCTTCCTGGACCAGTGGACTCCTGGAGCAATTTCATTGTTCGACAAGGGTCGTAATTGAATCTGGTAAATGACATGATATATTTCTATTATATTTTAATTTGGTAAATACAATTAAACGATTCTAAATATACAAGATATAATGAAGCTTGAAATCAAGGAGATAGAAAAATTAGAGACAACACCGACCATATGTTTGAGCATGATAGTCAAGAATGAAAGCAGGATAATCACCCGCCTTCTCGATTCCGTAATATCTATCATTGATACATACTGCATATGCGATACAGGCAGCACTGACGACACGATTAAAGTCATCAAGGACTATTTCGATACCCGTTGTATGCGAGGAAAAATCACCGAAGAACCATTTAAGAATTTTGGACATAATCGCAACGTCGCTATCGAGGCGGCCAAGGGACTTGCTGATTATCTTCTATTCCTTGATGCCGATATGGTTCTCAATGTGTCTCCTGAATTCGATAAGGCGTCGCTCACAGCGCCAGTATACTCATTGCAACAAGGTTCTAACACATTCAAATACTTTAACGTTCGCTTAGTTCGTTCAGAGCTTCCGGTCAAGTGCGTCGGCGCCACGCACGAGTATTACGACCACCCTCACTCACCCGTCCAGCTTGCCACATTGTCCATCAATGATATCGGCGACGGCGGATGCAAGGGGAACAAATTCAACCGGGACATTGAACTACTCGAACAAGACCTCGCGGAAAACCCGAAAAACGGACGCACACACTTCTACTTGGCCAACAGCTATAAGAATCTTGGGAACTACGCCACTGCTATCGAACATTACCAGAAACGCATCGAAATCGGAGGATGGATCGAGGAAGTGTGGTACAGCCACTACATGGTCGGCGACTGCTACAGCGAACTGGGCGAACCAGAGAAAGCTCTCTACTGGTGGCTCAAAGCCTACGGATTCTACCCTCAGCGTGCCGAGACTATCTACCAAATTGTCAAACATTTCCGAATCAAAGGTGACCACGAAGTCGCCTACCTATTTTATAAAATCGGCAAAGAGATCCCTTTCCCTCACAGCAACGTCCTGTTCATCCATAAAGACGTATACGACTATCTTTTCGACTACGAGCTCAGTATAATTGCTTATTATTTGAAAAACTACTCTGGGGATAAGAGAGTGCCCTTCATGAAACTGCTCAACACCAACCACTCACTCGACAATAACCACATAATATCAAATTACAAATTTTATAGCAAGTCCGTGAAGGAATTTTGTACGAAAGAGATAAATCTCTCCAAAATGATGACCGATTTTGATAGAAACAAGCACTACGTCGCAAGTTCCCCGTCAATTATACCTCACAACAGTGGATACCTGTTGAACGTTCGTTATGTAAACTATCATATCGAACCTAATGGATGCTACACATATCGCGACGGCTACAACGTGTGCACGAATAATGTCCGTGCAGTGATGGACCCCAGTTTCAATATAGACAGTTGCGAGGTATGGGAAAATGACCACGTCCCCACGCGCCGAATAAGGGGAATCGAGGACCTGAAAATTATAAAAAACGGTCAGATGATCCATTTCATCGGTACGTCCGAAAGCGACAAGAGACGACCAGATGATAACTACTGCTTGACCATGGTCGCAGGTGAATACGATCTGTCGGCAAACAAATTGAATCCGCATGTCGTCGATTCGCCCCATTCGCGCCAGTGTGAGAAAAACTGGGCGCTGTTTTCGCACGAGGGCGAGCTCAAAACAATATATGAATGGAGCCCGCTCACCATCGGCACTCATAAAGGTGGGAAACTGGTGATAACCGAGGAAAAGGAAGCACCGCCAATTCTACAGCGCCTTCGTGGGTCGAGTAACGGGTGCGAGTTTGGGAACGAAATTTGGTTCATGGTTCATGCAGTTGAGTATTCCCAGCCCCGGTCATACTATCATTGTCTTGTAACTCTCGACGCACAGACACTCGAATACAAGAGACATTCGAAACTTTTTACCTTCGACGGCGATAAGATCGAGTTTTGTCTCGGGTTGATTGTGGAAGCAGAGAGAATTATTGTGACTCATAGCAATTGGGATAGGACTGCGAAGTTAAAAATTCTGGATAAAAAACGACTCTTCGCAGATATCGGGCTGACTTGAGGAGAACACAACAGATCCTGACTCGCAGTTATTTGATGGAAATATAGGAAAGGATTTAACAGTTTTTTGGTGTTTATATGCATGATAAAGCGTGCATACGAACTAACGGGATATGGTATCACCATTGAAACATTCACTAAGATGGAATTCGATGAGATCAAACAAACCAATCCTGGTATATCTCTCGATCAAGCTATTCTAATATTCGAGAAAGCTCCTGAGCATATGACGCTCGGGGAATTCGCCAAGCAGAAATCACGAACAGCGACAGGGTACAGGAGCGTTTATAGAAAATATTTCCAACGCGAGAAAGCTTCAACGTCTGAAAAGATATAAACATTTGCTCTCACAGAATAATTATGGAAGACGTAGGCATTTATGTATTATGTTACAAGGATAAGGCACGGGAAAAACGAATGCGAGAGAGATTCCATTCCTTGGATATATCGGCAAATTTCTCGGTCATCGACTCCAACATTCCGGAAGTGGAGAACTACAAAGGCGCCAGCAATCACAAGAAAGCCATCTTGGGATGCACCATGAACCACATAACAATGATCAGGGACTTTTACAAATCAAACAAAAAGTTCGGCATATTCTGCGAAAATGACGTTTATGTAGACAAAGGATTCAAAGGGGTTTTGGACAGCATCTGCGAAAATCATCAATCCCTTGGACTTGATGTCCTTCTGTTAGGCTACCTCATAAACTTCGACCCAGAGACATTACCTGTTGCCTACGGACTTCTGAAAACCGACGGAATCTATCGCTACTACGGTTACCACGATGAGCAATGGGGGACACAGGCTTACATGCTAAATCGGAAGTATGCGAAGTATTTGCTTGATGAACTCACGATTGATGCAGAGAAACAGGGCAAGAACATAGCTGCGGATTGGAGAATCACCAAAGATGGCAAGCGAGCGCTCCTGTATCCGCCCCTTTTTGTTGAAGAACATTCGCGAATGAGCGGAGACGCAGGACAAGACCGCTACCATGCGTCCTGCAACGCCTTTCTATATAAGACAGATAGATTCACGATTTAGAGATTGCGTCGTTTTCACATTAACAATTGTAATCGACAATTCTTCTGGCCAAATTACTGTAGGATTCACGCTGTTTTCCCATGCGTTCAAGAAAGTAGAACCACTTCGATTTTCCTTGTATTGTCTTCCAGTACTGGTCGTTCATGAATAGCCAGTGCTTATGCGTTTTTCTGAGATTCATCAGTCCGATTTCCATCGTCTCTATGATAGTGTCGTAGAAAGCGCTATTGACAAGATATCCCGACGCGGTCTGTGCTCGTATCACTTTGCCGACGATATCATCACACGATTGCCCCTCCAGTAGATTATACGACAGCATTACTACATTATAGTCGGGATGCATCTCGAAAAAACGTTGCAACCCATCTACTACCCTCTCTTTGGGTATAGTGAATGAGAAATCATCCTCCATGATCAATACGTTTTTGTAGCCGTTTCGTCGCGCGAGTTTCAAGACTTGTAGATGGGATTCGCTGCATCCGATGAAAGGGTGTATAGTGTTCTCAACTGCGGAGAACCTCGCCACTGACTCTGCTGGAATGCCCATCCTTGTGAATTCGTTCTCTATCTCTGCTCTCCGGTCTGATCGACAGTCCAGGTTGATGTAGATTATTTTATCGATATGGTTCATAGTATACTCCACAGGGCGATTAGCTCTAAACTGTTATTAGCACCATGGCCAAAATATTTGGCTTAGTAGCGCGATAGGATGGTTGAGTTGTGGTCGCACTTGTAAATGCTGAACAGGTCAGGGTGATCCAGACAAATTAGGTACCACAGGTTTACTTCCCACGAGATTTTTCCATATGCGATCATTTGTCGGCTCTTCTGCTCCACCAATTCCGCGAACGCCAGTAGCTTGTTCTTGCCTCCACCGAACACTCCCCCAGCTAAAAACCACTGTGGTCTATCGAAAAGTGTTGATCTCCAGTGCAGATTGGCTCGGTTTACGCTGTAATTAATATCCCATATCCCAGCCATTCGGACCTTATCATGGTTAACCATACTTGCCTCGCGAATGCAACGGATGAATAGCTCCGCGGTCGGAAATACGTGGCGAAGCCCGAAGTCGACCCACATGAATCGGTCTGTCTGGTAGGGATTTAGTTTTATTGCACGTTTTATCCAGTCAGCTTTGTTCAATTGCACCATGATGTATTCTAGGGTATCCTTTGGCGCGTATCGATATGCTGGTAGTCTAGTTTTAGCGGTGGCGTGTCCGTATAGAAAAAGATCCTCTTTTTCGAAAGGAACAAATAGTGTATGTTCGTTCTGAAAATCCTTTAACCGCCCAATGATTTCTCTCTGCAAAAAGATGACTTTTGGTCTATTTACGGAGAGTAGGTGTTTACCGTGATCCAGATAAGAGGCTAAGTCACGATGCTTATTATTTCCTGCGATAAAAGCAGATACGATAGTAGTCATAATATGAAGTATTGTACATTTACTTCTATATTATGAAATTAAAGGTCCTTTTTCAAGAGTAAGGGCCTATAGGCCTCTGTCCATTGTGAATGATGAGCGGTTCAGGGAGGTACGTCTGGGGGCGGTCGAAGAAGCTTACATTCCCAATGCACTTCAATTCGGGCGTGACTGGTTGTTTCGGGCGCGCGAGGTTGGTCGCGCCAATACCAAATAGAGCGCTCTCAATGTCTGATGCGTTTTTAGAAAGAATTCCGTTATTGTAGCCGTTGGTCATCATCGGCATATTGATACCAGCGCAGGGGAATGCGGTTTTGTTCGATATGCACTTATACTTCCAGAGTTCATGAGCCGCATACTGCGCACGTCCTCTTTGATTTTGGCAGTACCAGCCTGGGTCGTTGTTCAATCTTGTAGAAGCCATTATTATATGTAGTATATATTATTTATTTTGGAAGTCTTTCTTTAAGGTGTTCAGCAACGCGTCGTGCGCAGGAGTCGCTGACTTCTTGGCTTTGGTTTGCCTGTCGTTGCACTCGCGCAAACATTCATGCAACTTGTCGAAATAATGCCACGAGAACAAAGTCATAAAGCCGCTTATTTCATCTAAAGCAAAAGGCAATCGGTGTGCTGCCCGCACAAAGGCAACAATATCACCCATGTAAGGTTTTACTTTGCTGTATAGGGCCTCGACCTCGTCGTTGATCGCCTTCTCGTCGAAAGTCTCCATTCCAAATACACCCAGTATATCGGCTTGGTATTGGGACCCTGCCTCTCCCCCCTGATGTCTATACGTTAGTTCGAAAGAATAGTTATACATATAAATTCATAGGTTTCTACATCTTTAAATATTTAATTATGTAGAAGCTTAATGGATCGCGTTGTGTCTCTCTAGGTAATCTTGATCACGCGTGAGCTCGCGGCTCGGAAGCCCGCCTCTGATCCACCCGCTCGCGGCCACACCTTCTACAAGGTTTGCCGGGTTTTGAATGGTAGCTTGCAAGGAAGGAACAAGAGGTACTTCGATATGGTTTTTAAACGATTTTTCAGTTATCGTTTTGCAGCTCTTTTTGTCGTTAATTACTGCACCTTGTTGAAGGCGTGCCTCTAAGACAGGCTTCGGCGGGCCGCGGCCCAGATACGGCACAGTCGCAAACGGTCTTTGGTAAAGGCTTATGCGACATTTGGGATGGGTCTGTATAGAGCCGATTTTGAGATTGGAGTCACTCTGAATGTTGCATCCGCCTGCGCCGCAGTAGTTTCCGTAGCCACCGTTATAGAATATGTTAGGTTGCCTGGTGGCGAACTCGATCGGTTGTTTCATTCCACACCATTTCAAAAAGTAATTAGTGGTCGTGTAGGTTCCTGAAGCATTATTCTGCACATCTCTTGAGGTGATTCCGCATGAATCATCACCCAATCTAGTGAGGTTATCGAACGTATAGTTGTATACACTAGCCGTCATATAACTATACGTAAGATAATCTTTTCACTATTTTAATAGTTTATCCACCTGTAGTTGTCCTTCTCACACTGCAGGCCGTCGCCATCCTTACATGAAGGCATATTGCCGTATAAGTATTGTGCGAATGCTGTCTGATCATTTGGAATTTTAGTGTTCGCTGTGGGATAAAAGTTTCTCATGGAGTTCTCGAAACTGAGCGTATCTCCTAAATCCAAAAATAATCTGGGGTCTGGTCCGACGTTGCCTGCTTTTTCATTGATTTTCTTCTCGACGGCCGGGTTGAATGACGGCGCAGCTGGTTTCCTCGTTGGATTATACTTTATCTCAGGTAGAAGCACGTTCATCAAAGGGTTCGGCTTCGTAGGATTCGTGAATGCTCCTTGTGTGGCCTCGTATAACGCCGGGTTCGTGAACCCCTCCTTAGCTATTTGTTGACCGATTTGTTTCTTAATGTCCTTATGTTTTCGTGTCCTGTATATAATAACCACGACAACCAGTGTCACAGCTGCCGTGACTGGGATTTTCATCGACTTTGTCCCCAAGTACCCTAAAACAGTAAGGGCCAGTACGAGTCTCGTTAAAGCATTCAGTTTGCCAACAAAACTAAGGCTCTCAGAGGGCCAAATCTCAGTAATGTGTTCTCTATTTAACAGGATAGCTGGATTGCTTAGCCAAAATGTCTCCATCATGATATATATATATATTCTAAGTTATTTTTTATTCTTTGGTTTTCTTTTTTTACGTTTCTTTTTCTTTTTCTTATTGGTTTGTTCAGCGTCTTTGTCCTCAGAATGCACGCCTAGCTGAATAGCACTTGCTGCGTTCACTGCCCGTGCCTGCTCCAACTGCTCCCTGAGCAGGCGAATCTGCTCATCCTTTTCCTGTCTAAGAGCTAATTTGTTGCGCATTCGTTCTTTCGTCTTAGCTTGTCTGATATTCTGTTGCATCTGTCCTCTCATCGCTCCCAAGTTCATGCGACTCTTTCCCGCTGCCCCAGAGAGTCCCATCTGTCCTAGCATATTTTGCATGTTCTTCATGCCGGGCATACTCTTCATTTTGTCCATGAGCTCAGCTGCTTCCTCCATCAATTCACTTTCTTTCAGTTCTCCGGATTTGAGCTTAGCATCCAGTGTGGAACCTACTTTTTTTATCATCGATAGCAACTTTCCAGGGTTTTTAAAAATTGTTTGGAACACATCCCCCACTGAATCGACACCAGACAAGTCCGTAGTGAGATCTTTGAGCGTTTCCTCTGTAATCTCCGTGGCGAGCTTGCCTAAATTGCCTTTGAGGAGACCACTGATGTGATTGTGTAACTCTTCAGGGTTTGGTATATCTGTAGGACTCAGACCAGACGAATCAGACTCGCCTACGAATGCTTTTTCCATTCCGCTCACATCGAACACCTTAGCCATTTGTTCCATGGCTTCCTCGAGTTTGTTTCGAAGCTCTGTTTCGTTAATAGCCTCGAACAACTTGGCGGTCTCTCCAAAAGAGTCACTGTCGCATTGAGTGTGCACAACCGAGAATAAGACCAACTGCAAGTATTTCCAAATTATGAGACGCGTTTTCTCACTGATCTCCTGCTTCCAAATATTGGCGAAATCTATACCTGGTAAAAATTCTGTGCTTTTGGAGCCGTCCTTGAATATCTCCTCGTTTTGATATAGCATGTCAAAGAATCTCTCTGGGTACACGCGCTTGCAGTGCGCGAACACAAGTTCCACTGCAGACTCATCTGGTGTTTCGCTCATGATATTCACCAGAGAGTCACTCAAGGACGTTTTATACTCTGGGAACGTCAACAAAACATCACACACAAAGTCTTTTACGATCCTAGGAAACTCCTCCGGTATGTGACCTGCACTTGTGTTGGACATTATATATCTAACACAAATAAAGGGTTTAAACCAAATTATTTCGAATTATTAAAGTACATATCACACAATTTCGTCAAGTTCTGCACATACTTCATTGATTTTTCCTGGTTGTCCTTGCTCATCGTACGAATGCGTGCCCTGATGACCTCAATCGACTTCAAGACTTCGCCCCCATTGCCTGCTGACCCCTGTCCTACATCACTAGTGTAGTCCTTGTTTATAAAGAATTCAAAGTCGCCTTTTCTGATTTGCGGACGATAAGGTGCGATTATCCAGTCTTTCCATGCGACAATGATGGACTTTGGATTGACCTTCTGCAGTCCCGATAGGAAGACCTTTGTCGCTTTAATATTCGTGTCGTCTGGAAATAGCTGTATGATGTCGTCCGCAAATTCTATGAGGTGACTATTGAAGGCTTTCAGAACACTCATTATGATATGACATACGTATATATTGTTTAAATCAAGTTTTCTGTTGTATGTCTTCGTTGCGCACCTGAGCCATCCGCCCGAGGTCAACCTCCCCAACCTTGTCCGCGACATAATCATCTGGAGGCGTGGCAATTGTTTGGTGGAAATCAATCGTAGCATAGTTGTGCATCTGCCGGAGCCCGCCGTTACCCTTAGCCGACAACTCCTCAGGCGTCATGTCCAAATACGAATAATTATCCGACAAAGTACATCCCATCTCCGTCATCGAAAAAGCAAGTGGTTCTTGGTTGTTCTGTGTGGCTACCATGTTAAGATCAGACTCTTTAGGTTGTAGATAATTCCATATCTCACTAAATCCTTCTAAAACTCGGTTCCCGTGGTGCAACAAGAGCAGCGTAGGCACTGTTTTCACATTGGGCGGAAGTCCGACCTGTTGGCCACTTTCAAGCACAATATTTATGCTTCCATTTGACTGTCTCTCTCTATTATCCATGCATATGAAGTGTATTCCGTCCTTTGTCTTCGTACGGGACAATCGCAACAATAACTTGGAAGAATGTTCGCAATACTTGCTGTAGTATAAAATCGAACTCATATACTACTACGAAAGCAATTCGAAAGCTAAATATAACTTATTAACGATAAAAAATTGATTAAATAATATTTATTCTGTATTAAATATAGAAATCATGTCAGCGCAATCAATCGATCCAAGCCCTACAACAGTATCATACGTAAGCAGCAAAACAGAAATCAACGGAATTCTCAAATTCACGATCAAAGGAGTAAATGTAAGTTTTGCGAATGCACTGCGCAGAACGATCCTTTCCGACATTCCGACTGCGGCGTTCCGTGTCTTTCCTCATAGCAAGAACGAAGCCAATATAGTGACGAATACATCGCGACTGAACAACGAAATCCTTAAGCAAAGACTCGGATGTATTCCTATTCACCTAGCCGATCACTCGCTACCATTTGGAGAATTACTCGTCGAAATCAACGCCAGAAATACGACCGATAGTCTCATGCTTGTTACCACCGAGTCATTTAAGGTCAAAAATACAAAAACAGACAAATATCTTGATACTGCGGTCGTGCGCAAAATTTTCCCCCCAGATCCGTTAACCGGCGACTACATCCTATTCGCTAGACTTCGGCCTAGGATTTCCAATGAAGTTCCTGGGGAAGAACTGTCCGTCACGGCAAAAATATCTTTACAAACCGCACGTGACGACGGGATGTATAATGTCTGTTCGATATGTTCTTACGGTATGACCCCCGACAAAAGCAAACAAGTCGCTGCATGGACGGAACGGCTAAAGACACTCGACCCTGACTTTGATGAGGGCACAGTCGCTATCATGCAACAGGACTGGTACAATCTTGAATCTGAGCGAATATTCATTGAGGACAGCTTTGATTTTGCCATCCGCACCATTGGTGTATTCGCAAACGGTGAGCTTGTCCAAAAAGCTTGCAATATCCTAATAAACCACTTGGAGGATATCGCAGAACTGGCCAGAGAACGAAAATTACCCGTAGAAAAAAGTATATCTACCTTGCCCAATTCATTTGATATCACCCTTGT
>Ga0255053_10000827_pt1 | contig 16968 bp, 18 predicted proteins | sample JV7_2_22_MG_FD_188635 | JGI IMG/M metagenome (GOLD analysis project Ga0255053, IMG submission 188635) | Seawater microbial communities from Jervis Inlet, British Columbia, Canada - JV7_2_22 | ecosystem: Environmental > Aquatic > Marine > Inlet | place: Canada: British Columbia | collected...
CGCGCTATGCGACCGAGCAGTGGTGGCGCCAAAGGCGCCGATTTCCCACGCACAGCAGCCGGTTTTGTCGATCTGACTGTCCTGCCCCGGACGCCGTATCGCGATCTGGATATCGCCGTCGAAACCTCGCGGTTTCTCCGCGCTCTGGGCTTTACCGAGTTCAAGGTCTTCCAGGGCACCCAGTCCCAGAGGGCGTTTCTCGAGATGACGACCAACTCGGAGGCGACGGTCTTTCGCAGCCTCGAGGCGGCGGCCGACACCCTGATTCATTTGCACAACCAATTCCCGGATCAGATCGCAGAGCTCGAGGTGCTGCTCATCACCTCCAACCGGGAGCGCGCCGGGCAGTTTCTTCTCGACCAGGAGACTGCGACTTTGTTGGGCAAGAAGGACGCCGAATCCTCGACCTTCTTTATCGCCAACGTCCAGTTCTGAGCCTCGAGGAATCCGGGAGTTCAGGAAGGCTCCTGCGCGTGGCCGATGTCGAGACCGAGGTAGCTCTCGACCGGCCTCCCGACCTTCTGCTCGAAGCGCTGGCTGTACGACTCGACCTCTCCGATCTGCTCGTCGAGGAAGATGCGCTCGATTCTGAAGAGCGGCACGAACATTGTCGACAGACCCAGAGAGTGAGTCTCCTGTCGGGCCACCTGGAACATCCAATCGTCGAAGCTGGAGACGTTGATTCCCCGCAATGCCAGACCGCTCGGGTCCAGGTTGAGCAGGGCTCCCCAGAACTTCTCGGTGGGGTTGACGAGATGCGCGATGACGATGGAGTCAGGTCTCAACATGGGTCCTTCTCCGCTAGCTCGACCAGCACGCCACCGGCACTCCTGGGATGAATGAACTGGACCCAGCAGCCGCCAGCACCCCGGGTGGGCTCGGGTCTGAGAAGTTGAACCCCCTGGGTACGGAGCGATTTTTGATCGGTCCGCACATCGGTGGTGGCAAAACAGATGTGATGAATTCCCCCGCCTCTCTGCTCGAGAAAGCGGGCGATCGGCGAATCCTCGCGTGTGGCCTCGAGTAGCTCGATGCGGCTCTCCCCACATCGAATCATCGCCACCCGGACGCCTTCGGACGGCACCTCCTCGATACCCTCGACTTCGAGACCCAGGGACTCGTAGAGCTGCGCTGCCTCATCGATGGAGGCCACCGCGATCCCCACGTGATCGATCCTCTGGATCATCCGATCTCTACAGCCCCTTGATCAGCTGCCGGGCAATCACCAGCCGCTGGATCTCACTGGTGCCCTCGCCGATCGTGCAGATCTTGCAATCGCGATAGTACTTCTCGGCACGATAGTCCTTGATGAATCCGTAGCCGCCGTGAATCTGGACTCCCCGTTCCGCGCAAAAGACGGCGGTCTCACCGGCGTAGAGCTTCGCCTCCGCCGCCAGACGGGTCACCCGCTCGCCGCGATCCATGGCGACGGCGGCTGCCAGAGTCAGGGCTTCGGCGGCGGCGATCCGCGTTGCCATCTCCGCCAAATGAAACTGAATCGCCTGGAACTTGGCAATGGGACGGCCAAACTGTTGGCGTTGCTTGGCATAATCCCGAGCCGTCTCGAATGCCCCGATAGCGGTTCCCAGTCCCAGGGCGGCAATCGAGATCCGGCCGCCGTCGAGAATCTGCAAGGCCTGCCGGAAACCGTCTCCCGGGTCCCCGAGAAGATGGTCATCGGGGGCGAAGCAGTTCTCCATCAGGACTTCTGCCGTGTCCGAGGCCCGGGTGCCCAGCTTGTTTTCCTTCTTTCCCGGTCGAAAGCCCTGCATGCCCTTCTCCAACACGAAGGCGCCGATATTGTGCTGCTTCTTGCCCTCGGTGCCGGTAACGGCCAGAACCACACAGATGTCCCCTACCGAGCCGTGAGTGGTGAATGTCTTGGCCCCGTTCAGCACCCAACCGCCGTCGACTTTCTCGGCTCGGGTCCGGGTGCCGGCGGCGTCGGAGCCTGCATCCGGCTCGGTCAAGCTCCAGGCCCCGATCTTCTTGCCCTGGGCCAGGGGTATCAGCCAGCGACGGCGCTGCTCGTCGTCCCCGAACTTGAAGATGTGGTTGCTGCACAGCGAATTGTGAGCCGCTACGCTGAGGCCGATGGAGGGATCGACTTTGGCGATCTCGTTGATGATCAACACGTATTCCACATAGCCGAGACCCGAACCGCCGAGCTCTTCGGGGAAGATGATCCCCAGGAAACCGAGCTCACCGATCTTGGCGAACAGGTCCAGAGGGAAGGTCTGGGTTTCATCCAGCTCCTCTACCAACGGATCGATCTCGTTTCTGGCAAAGTCGCGGGCAGCCTGCTGGATCGCCCGCTGGTCCTCGGACAGCGAGAAATTCATGGCGCTGACTTCATCCGCAATATCGACTGTCATATTTGAAGGCTCCAAAGCCCGCCGGATGGCGACCGGCGGGATTCGCTATCGCCTGCGATGCTATCGCACTGCATCGATGATGCCGACGACAACGGCCCGGATAGGGGCATCCTCCATGTCGACGACCTGACGGGCAGAGTTGCCTTCATCGAGGATCAGGACTATCTCTCCGGCGCCAGCGCCAACGGCATCGACCGCGATCACGTAGCCGCCTGCGGGTTCCTGCCCCCGCTCGTCCAGGAAATCGCACAGAAGCAGCTTGCGGCTGTCGTACGCCGGCGAGCAGATCGTCGACACGACAGTGCCACTGACCTTGGCGATCTTCACAACAGGGGCTCCAGATCGGATACCTCATCGACAATGCCGACGATGGCATGGTCCACCGGCACGAATGTCTCCGGACAGGCCAATGCCGCCTCGCGGCTCTCGACAACGTAGACCAGCTCACCCGGGCCGGCCATAGCCACCCCGTCGGCGGCCACCACTGGTGTGCCAACCTCCCGTTGATCTCGATCCAGCGGCTGGACGATCAAGAATCGCACGCCCTCCAGACCCGCCACCTTGGTGGATGAGATCACCGTTCCCACAACGCGGCCAAGTTTCAACTCGAGACCTCGACAGCAGTGCTACGACTCATAGGATCGAGCCCGGGATACGAATTCGGCATCACTCAACAGATTGTCCAGCATCTCGCCGTGAACCTGCGGAATCACAATCTCGGCCACGAGGAGCTCAGGGGTCGCCAGACTGGCGACAGCACGATCGACAGCCGCCTGGACATCGTGGACCTCACCCGAGAAAAGCACATAGCCCTTTCCCCCCAATCCGTCCGCCAGGCGAATCTGGAGAATCTCTACATCGGCGGCTTTGATCCCGGCATCCGCGGCACCGATGACGGCTGCCACCGTATGGGTCTCCACGACTCCCAACGCCTCGCCATAGCCCGGTTTGCGGGACCCGGTGATGGCGGCCACCACGTCCGGATGCACCTCCGGTAGGTAGATCTCGCTGATCAGGGAGTGCTTGCCCCGCTCCCGACCCGCTGTCCGCGCCTCTTCCACATGCCCGACCTCGCCGCCGGCCATGACCAGGTACTTACCCGGCTGAACGGTCCCCGTATGCAGCGACAACAGCTGCGCTCGTTTTGCCATCGCGTCCCCAGCGTCGATGCCGATGGCCACGGAGTCGAATTCGAGAAGAAGAATTGCAGGTTGCATTTACACAATCCTCATGGAACCGACCACTGTCAAGCGCCGGATGCGCGAAAAGGTCCGCGGTCGAGTCAGGCCTTCCCCTGTGGGCGTTGCGATCGAGAACGACGAAAAATCCTCGCCACCGGCCCCCAGACCCGCCAAGTTGGCGGAATTGGCGATAAAGATGCTGACGTTCATGGAGCGGGCCATGCGGGTGATCACCGAGACATCGTTGGAGTAGACCGAGGCGGTGTGGCGGAAACCGTGCTCGGCGCGCACCGCCAAATCGATGCCTTCGTCGACATTCTGTACCCTGACCACGGGCATGACCGGCATCATCTGCTCGGTCCACACCAGGCTGTGATCACTGGGTACATCGGCCACCAGGAGTCGGAGATCGTCATCGGCAGTGATCCCGATCTCAGCGAGGATCTTGTTGGCGTTCTGGCCAACCCAACGACGATCGATCTCGCCCGGCCGGCCCGGCTCGCCCAACTGGACGAAAATCACGCGCTCGAGCTGCCGCAGCTGATACTCCTTGAGCACCAGAGCCTGGTTGCGTCCCAGGGCCTGGAGGAGATCGTCAGCCCGCGAGCCGACGACGAAGACCTCTTTCTCGTCGGTACAGACCATGTTGTTGTCAAAGGAGGCCCCGCGGACGATCTCCCGCCCAGCCACCTCGATGTCGGCGGTCTCGTCCACCAGTACCGGAGGATTGCCCGGACCGGCGGTGATAGCCCTCTTGTCGGTCTTCATCGCCTCGGCCACAACACCCGGGCCGCCAGTCACCATCAGCAGGCGGACGAGCCGATGACGCATCAACTCCTGGGCAGAAGAGATCGTCGGTCGCTCGACAGTGGCCACTAGATTTGGCGGACCCCCCACCTCGGCAATGGCCTGATTGATCAGTTGCACGCAGGTCGCCGACACCTCTTTGGCGTTGGGATGGGCATTGAAGACCACCCCGTTGCCGGCCGAGACTACGGCCAAGGTGTTGTTGATGATCGTCGCAGTAGGATTGGTGGTCGGTGTGATCGCGGCCACTACGCCAAAGGGCGCAAACTCGGTCACCGTCATCCCCTGGTCACCCGTAGTGGCCTGGGGCTCCAGGTCCTCCGGACCCGGCGTCTTGTCGGTCACCAGCAGGTTCTTGACCACCTTGTCCTCGTGTCTGCCGAGTCCTGTCTCCTCATGGGCTAGCCGCGCCAGCTCGGCGGAGTTCTCGCGCATCGACTGCCTGACGCTGTCGATGACCTCACACCGCGCATCGAGGCCCAGATCGCTGAAAGCCTGGAAGGCAATCTGCGCCGCATCGACAGCCGCAGAGATCGAGGTGAATACCCCGCCGCCAAGGTCCGACGCCGGGGCAATCGGACCCGCCGACACCGCCGCCGATTGCGGCTCGCCGAAACGTCGTCGTACTCGGCGAATGATGGCGCGGACTTCCTGGTCGTCGTGGGACATCTCGGAATGGAGGGAACCCTAGCGGTGCTTGTGATAGAGCTCCTCGCCCCCAACCTCCCAGCTGTCCACGATGGCCATGACCACCGCGTCACAGGGACGATTGTTTGTCGCCACCGTTTGCCGTGCGGCACTGCCCGTCGCGTAGAGGACCACCTCTTCGACACCGGCGCCCACCGCATCCACGGCCACCACATAGCCACCGGTCTCTTTGCCGTCGACGTCTATCTGTCGCAAGACCAGAAACTTGAAGCCCTCCATGGAAGGCTCCTTCTGGGTCGCCACCAGCGTCCCTACGACTTTTCCAAGGAGCATGAGCTTCTCTCTCCCCGTGCCCGGCTCAGCTGCTGGCCTTGGTGGCTTCCTCTTGACGACCGAGGGGCAGCACAGCGTCGATGTTGGTGTGCGGCCTGGCGATCACGTGGGTGGATACGACTTCGCCCACCTTTTCGGCCCCACGGATGCCGGCATCGACAGCCGCCTTGACCGCTGCGACGTCACCGCGGACGACGGCGGTCACGTAGCCGCCTCCAGTCTTCTCCATGCTCACCAGCTCTACCTTGGCCGCCTTGACCATGGCGTCCGCGGCCTCCACCATGGCAGTGAATCCACGACACTCGATCATTCCCAGAGCTTCAGCCATTTCGCTGTCCTCCTTGATTGCGTTCTAACGTTTGATCTCTCTTCCTTGGACGTCCTCCAGGGCCGCGATGGCGGCACGCCAGCCGACGTCGATATCCCGCTCTTCGCCGCCCAGATAGACGCGACCGAAAGAGCCAAAGGCTCGCACTTCGAGAATATTGACTTCTGCTGCCTTCTCCGCCTCGTTGGCAGCCAACGCCGCGTAGGGCGCCGGTTCCACCTCCAGGACATACAGGGTCTGGCCCGGAATCAGCATATGCCCATGACGCATCCGGTTGATCAGCTGCACTTGATGATCGTCTACATGGCGAACGATCTGGCTCGACAGGATGCGCGGCTTGAGACGGTCCAACTCCTGCAGGTCGAGATCCTCCAGGATCGACTCTCCGGCCGCTCGCGTCTCCGCCTGCGACTGCGAGTGCACTTCGAGCAAGCCGAAGTAGCGCTCGACGATCTGCATCCCGGGGCGCACCCGGGTTGATTTCAGGGCCACGTCGGTCAGACGGTTGATCTCGATCCCAGGGGCGATCTCCACCCACAGGGACGCATCGCCGGCCAAGGGTAGAAACCCCTGGGCGATGGTCCCGAGAAACGCCGCATATTGAGGCTGCAGGCTGTCCAGAAAGGCATAGGCTCGCAGCTCGACGTTAGTGGCCATTCTCTTCTCCATTGCCGCTGACGATGGTGATCCCAGCCGAGGCCCCGATGCGCGTCGCACCGGCGGCGATCATCTGCTGGGCGTCATCGGCGGTCTTGATCCCGCCCGATGCCTTGACACCCATCGCTGGCCCGACGGTCTCCCGCATCAGGGCCACGTCATAGACCGTAGCCCCGCCAGCACCAAAGCCGGTGGAGGTCTTGACGTAGTCTGCCTTGGCCTCCTTGGCCAGGGTACTGGCGATGACCTTCTCCTCATCGGTGAGCAGGCCGGCTTCGATGATCACCTTGCAGACTGCACCGACTTCCCGGCAAGCATCCACCACCCGCGCAATATCCTTGCGGACTGCGTCATGGTTCCCTTCCTTGAGCAGGCCCACATTGATCACCATGTCGATCTCGTGAGCCCCCTCCCGCAAGGCACGCCGGGTCTCCATCACCTTGATCTCGGTGGCGTTGGCGCCCAAGGGAAAACCGACCACGGAAGCGATACCCACGTTCGAGCCGCGCAGATTCTCCTGCGCCCGGCGCACCCAGACCGGATTGACGCAGACGGCAGCGAAATTGTAGCGGCGAGCCTCCTCACACAACCGGTCGATTTCCGGACCGGTGGCCCCCGGCCGGAGCAGGGTGTGGTCGATATAGGAGGCGATATCGGCCGGTATATCACCGCCGCGACCGTTGTAGGTGATCCGGACGGCACCCTCGTCGACCATTGCTCTGACCTTGTCGGGACAGTGCGAAGCGCAGGAACCGTGGCAATCCGAACATTCCTCGTCCGGATCGGGGTCCAACTCGGCAATCACGCGTCGGGTGATGGCTTCGATGAGCTCTTCGCGGTCTTTCATGGCTCCGCTATTCCTTTGCCGCCGAGGTGTAGCGCCGTTCGACCTCGCTGATCTTCTCCACTCGGCGAGCATGTCGCCCCGGACCCCAGGGAGTCTGCAGCCAGGTATCGACGATTTGACGTGCCAGGCTTTCGCCGATCAGACCGGAGCCCAGGGTCAGCACGTTGGCGTGATTGTGCTCGCGGCTGTTGCGGGCTGAGGACAGGTCGTAGCACAGGGATGCTCTCACTCCGGGCACCTTGTTGGCGGTCATGCTGGAGCCGATGCCCGCACCGTCGATCACGATACCGCATTGACAGCTCCCAGCGGCGACTTTCTGGGCTACCGCGTGGGCGAAATCGGGGTAGTCGACCGCGTCAGGACTCGAGGTACCGCAATCGATAACGGTGTATCCCTGATCTCGCAGGTGCGTCACCAGCTTCTCCTTCAGAAGGTAGCCACCATGATCCGCACCAATAGCGATCTCGGGGGTGTCCTGCCTACCTCCCGATTCAGCGCCTGCAGACGCCATCTCGTCGACGACACGCCGAACCAGATCGCGTATTTCGCTTTCCGATGCCATTCAACGGAATATTTACCACAAATCAGGGCGCAGCGGGCTTTACAAAGGCAGCATCCGGTCCCACCCGGAGGATCTCCACCCCGGTGTAGTAGTGCTGGAGGATGTCCCTGTAGTGGTGACCGCGTTGGGCCATGCCGAAGGCCCCCACCTGGCACATGCCCACCCCATGCCCCCAGCCCCGGCCGGTAAACAGCCAGCCGGCGGTCCGATCGGGCGGTTGCAACCGCTTCGCCGTGAACAGCGTGTCCGGCACATCCAACGTCCAGCGGACCGCCAATCCCTCCACCTCGACCGTCTTGCCACCGTTCCCCAGGATCCGAATTCTACCAACCCGTCCGGAGACTCCCCGTTCGAGAATCTCGAAGCTTTGGAAGCCCAATCCGGGGTAGCGCTCCTGTACCAGGTTGGCGAGCTCGCCATCACTGCGAAAACGGGTCCAGGAGTTGAAGTTGCTGGCGCGATCGAACGAGACGCCATTCGCATCGGCCATGTGGGTCACCGCCAGCACCTGCTCGGATCGCAGGTACAGCTCCACCGGGTCCCCTGCCAGCAGGGTCAGGCTCGCCGCCACCAAGCGGTCCCCCCGGCCCCGGTAGGTCCCATATTCCGCCGCCAGAGAAAAGGACTCGCGGTTCCCTGCCTCGCCGCGGATGGTAATCCCCTGCCTTGTCGAGCTCACGTAGCGGCCGCTAGTCGAATCCAGAACCCGCAAGTACAGCGCCAGCCGGAAGAGGGTCTCTTCGATCTCTGCGGCCGTCAACGGCTCCTCGAGATTACCCGCCAAAAGTCCGCTCTTGATCAGAAATGCGGCGAGGCGGAGCTCCCGATCGCTCCAATCGGGTGGTGGCTGATCCAGAAGATAGGCCAGATCCTCCGCGGCCACAAAAAGTCGGACATCCAGCGCCAGGTCGTAGATGGAGGCGATGAACCTCTGCACTTCGCGACGTTCGAGCGCCGCCAATCGATCCTCGGGGATAGGCAGGCCCGCCAGCAACGCCAGGTGCTCGAATCGGGCGCCCACTGCCTGGGCAGAGAAACGAGCTCCCGACGGCGGCACTACCTCCTGCATGAGACCTCCCGGGAAGGGTGTCCCTTTGGCGAGATGCCCCGCGACCTGGTCCATCCCCGCCTCCAGACACGCTACCCCTTTCAAGTAGGGCTGATTCTTGAGGGGGAAGATGACCTGGACGTCCTCGGTGTGGCCACCGCACGTGGAGCTGTACAGGGCCTCCACCATCTGGCCTCGATACATCATGACCTCCCCTGCGGTCTCGATGATGGCCTGGTCGGTCAGGGGGTGCTCGTCTGCCATGCCCCCGTACACCTGACATCTCGGCGTGGCGCAGATGTCGTAGCCCTCGTCTGAGAACTCACCGAGGTTCTTGAGGGTATAGGTCCGTGCCGCCACCGTTTGCGCCTTGAGAGCCTCGATACGGTCATAGACGGCAGGACCCATTTCCTTGGGCACGACGCCGCGGAGATACTCCTCTACCGGCAGCTCGTTGATGACATTGAGCAGGCCCCGATCGTTGAGGTAGATCTTGATCTGTCCTCGATAGCGCCCTTTGAGAACACGGACACCACCGCCGTTGGCACTGCTGCGCAGCGACAACCAGCGTCCCGGCACCTGGACGCTGCGCTCACCCTGGCTGACTCGCAGCTCGGCCTTGCCGAGCTCGCCCTTCTCGCTCACCACCCACGTCTGACTCAGGCCGTGCATGGCGACGCGACCTTGGGCCTGCTCGGCCTCTTGACGGCTGGTATAGCTCCCGATCCGCACCCGGTAGAGATCGCTGCCGGCATCGAAGACCACATCGGCCGACTGGCCCAGGGTTTGCTGCAACTGGGCTGCCAGGCCGTGGGCCTGCCCCTCGTCTTTGAGGGCCGCCACCTGCAGCCTGAAAATCCCCGGGGTGAGGATCTCGACCCTGGGCACGATCTTCATCGAAGAGAGCCGGGCGACGACCCGACCCGACGACTCGGCGACCAGCTGCTGGTCGTTCCAGGGCACGGTTACCGAGGGCAGGTCCGTCGCCAGACCGACGCGCAGCATGATTGGCGCAGTGGCTTCCTGTGCCCACACAACCCCCGTCGGCAGAGCCAGCAGGGTCGAAATCACCAGATGGGTGATCGCGTGGCGCCTACTCATGCCGTCACTCCGTGCGGCGTCTCACTGTGCACCAGGGAAATCAGGATGGCGATAATGGCGACACTCAGCGTGCCGCTGATGATCCATTCGACGAGGGTGAGTGCCAGCTGACCGCCCACCTGAGCCGCTGTGCCCGTGCCCGAGAAGAGTCCGAAAAACGTCGACGCGACTCCCATCATGATGCCCAGGGAGGCGGCCACAACGATCAAGACGACCGTCAGGACGATGATGGCACCCAGGCGCCGGCCCAGGATCCTCAAGGCTCTGCGGGTGGCAATCCAGACCCCCGAGTCCTCTCGGGCCAGATCGGCCTGGGCCAGACTGACCCAGAAAGTCAAAACAAAGATGCTGAAAGCTACCGGAATGGCACCACCGCAGCCGATGCCCATGGCAGCTGGCGCCCCCCACTGGGCCTCGCCCCAGACCACCAACAGGATCAGCACAAGAGGAATGAGGAGCCAACCCATCGAGATCGACAGGAACAGGTTCAGCAGCCAGAAGTAACGCCAAAGATAGCGCGCCGCCCAGCCTCTCAGATCGCGGACACTGAAGGTGCGGAACCACCGATGACCCTGCGCCTTGCCCGGTGGCGCCTGCCGATCGCCGGCCATCAAGCAGCCGTAGATGCCTCCTTGAAAGTAGCAGTACACCAGCATGGCCATCAGCCAAATGGCGCTGGACAGCAACAGAGAGGCCAGCAGCATCAGCCAGGCCTCCTGTCCCCGGGCCAGCAGTCCAGAGAGATCCTCCACCACCCCATACCAGTTCTCCATGGAGGCATCCAGCGCCTCCAACTCCGTCCACCCCAGAACAGCCAGCGGCGGCACGAAACCCACCAGGGTCAACACCGTGACGAGAAAGATCTGCAGCATCTGGAAGAGGATCAGCTCCCAGTTGGCCCGCAGATTCACGAGTCCTCGGGAGATACAGTCGACCGCCGACAGAGTCATGGGGAGATATACCTAGAGCCGATGCTTCTGCATCTGGACTTCCTTGCGGAAGTCCTCAACCTCGATCTCCACTGGACGGGCCATCTCGTAAAGGCGGCTCAACAGATTGGGGGTAATTCGCGATGCCAGCGAGGCGTAGTTTGCCGGCGCCGGCGTCCGGTCCAGATTGTCGGATCGGCCGGCTCCAGGCGGGTCGAGTCGATAGTTGGTGGTGAAAAGGGTGGGTAGACGCTTGGTATAGCGGCTGTTCATGACGAGGTAGAGAATCTCGTTGACCCAGGGGCTGGGTTTCTGGGCTCCCAACTCGTCCAACACCAGCACTTCCGCTTCCACCACAGGATCGAGTAGATCTCTCTTCGATCCGGGGGAGCCGGGATCAAATGTGGATTGGATCTCGTGGATCAGGCTGGTGAAATCGACAAACAGACCCTGAACCCGGTAACGGGCGATCAGCTCTTTGAGAACGGCCACCGCCAGATGAGTCTTGCCCGAACCTGGTGGACCGATGAAGATCAAACCCGACTCGCTGAAACCACCTTCAGCGGAGACGAAATCGTCGACATACCGCTGGCTGAGTGTCTTGGCTTGAAGGAGCTGGTCCTTGGAGGCAGCTGCCGGGGCGTTGATATTGAAGCTCTTGAAGGTACAAGAGCCGTACCTGGAGGGAATGCGAGCCGCTGCCAGGAGGCGTGGCGCCCGATTCTCGAATTGGCAGTCACACGGACGGGCCGTCCCGGCTGTGCCGTCCTCCTCGAGGATCCAACCCCGACCTTCGCAATGCGGGCAAACCTGCTCTTCGGGCAGCGTCTCTGCCATAAAGGAATGCTAGCACGCGGCTAGAGAGCGTCTGGAGGGAATCTCAACGGCGGCGGCGTCCGCCGCCGCCGCGTTTCGAACCCCGCCGGGCCCGTTTCTTCTGCGGCTCCTCCGCGGTGGCCAGGGGGCCGCTTTGCACTCTCACGAGGGCGTACTTGCGGTCCACCCCGACCTTGCGATCGAGCATTTCCTGCTTGACAAAGGCCAGCAGACGATCGGTCTCGATCTGCATCTTCTCCATCTGCTCGCGCATGTTGAGAATGACCTCCACACCGGCCAGGTTGACTCCCAGATCGCGGGTCAAGGTCAAGATGGTCTCCAACCTGTCCAAGGTCCGATCGTCGTAGAGCCGGGTATTGCCGTCGCTTCTCAGGGGCGAGATCAGCCCCTCGCGCTCATAGAGACGCAGAGTCTGGGGGTGAATCTCGAAGCGCTGTGCAACTGCGCTGATTCTCAGTAATCGAGTCTTGGGCTGGCGCCGGAGTGCCATCGATTGGTTTCCTCGGCGGTGGTCAAACTCATCCCTTCTCCTCGACGTCGACGTATTCGGCGTCGATGACTTCACTCTCGTCGGCGCTTGCCGGCTCCGCTCCAGGGGTAGGACCGGCACCCTCACTCCCGCCGGCGCCAGTGCCCTGGTACATGACCTCGGCCAGCTTGTGCGAGGCCTGGGTCAGGTTGTTGATCGCTTCTTCCAGAGCCGCCAGGTCGTCGGATTCGAGCGCCTGTTTGGCGTCGGTCAACGCTTGCTCCAGATTCCCCTTCTCCTGGGCCGGCAGCTTCTCTTTGTGTTCCTCGAAGGTCTTCTCCGTGGTGTAGATCAGCTGATCCAGGCGGTTGCGAGCCTCGACCTTCGAGCGCCGGGTCTTGTCCTCTTCCGAGTGGGTCTCGGCGTCCTTGACCATGCGGTCGATCTCGCCATCCACCAGGCCCCCGGAACCACTGATGGTGATGTTCTGCTCCTTGCTGGTGCCCAGATCCTTGGCCGACACATTCAGGATGCCGTTGGCATCGATGTCGAAAGCCACCTCGATCTGGGGGACCCCACGGGGTGCCGGCGGGATGCCGACCAGGTGGAATCGGCCCAAAGTCCGGTTGTCCTTGGCCATGTCGCGCTCCCCCTGGAGCACGTGCACCTCGACAGAAGTCTGGCTTTCGGCAGCTGTCGAGAAGATCTCGGTCTTCTTCGTCGGGATGGTCGTATTCCTCTCGATGAGCTGGGTAAAAACGCCACCCAGTGTCTCGATACCCAGAGAGAGAGGCGTCACGTCGAGTAGCAGCATGTCCTTGACGTCTCCGCGCAGAACGCCACCCTGGATAGCAGCACCGATGGCGACCACCTCGTCGGGATTCACACCTCGATGGGGCTCCTTGCCAAAGACCTCTTTGACCAGGTTCTGCACCGCCGGCATCCGGGTCTGACCACCGACGAGCACGATCTCGTCGATATCGCTGGCTGCCACACCAGCATCCTTTAGGGCTTGTTGGCAGGGTGCCGCCGACCTTCGGATCAGATCCTCCACCATCTGCTCGAGCTTGGCTCGCGTCAGACTGATGTTGAGGTGCTTGGGCCCCGAAGCGTCCGCCGTGATGAACGGCAGATTGATCTCGCTCTCCTGGGCAGTGGAGAGTTCGATCTTCGCTTTCTCCGCTGCTTCCTTGAGCCTCTGGACCGCCATGGGATCCTGGCTCAGATCGATCCCCTGGTCTTTCTTGAACTCGTCCAGCAGCCACTCGATGAGTCGCTGGTCGATGTTGTCGCCACCGAGATGAGTGTCGCCATTGGTGGCTTTGACCTCGACTACTCCCTCGCCCACCTCGAGAATCGAGATGTCGAAGGTGCCACCGCCAAAATCGTAGACGGCGATGAGCTGGTCGCCCTCCTTGTCCAGGCCGTAGGCCAGGGCCGCTGCGGTCGGCTCGTTGACCAACCGCTCGACCTGCAGACCGGCGATCTTGCCTGCATCCTTGGTCGCCTGACGCTGAGCATCGTTGAAGTAGGCCGGAACCGTGATCACGGCCTTCTCCACCTTTTCGCCCAGATAGTCCTCGGCGGCCTGCTTGAGTTTTTGCAGAATCATCGCCGAGATCTCTTCCGGCGAGTAGTTCTTGTCGTCGATGACCACGCGTAGGGCGCCATCGCGCTCCGTGACCTCGAAGGGCACCATCTGCATCTCTTCGCTGACCTCGTCGAAACGACGCCCCATGAAGCGCTTGATGGAGTAAACAGTGTTCTTGGGGTTTGTGACAGCCTGACGTTTGGCCACTTGGCCAACCAGACGCTCCCCGGTTTTGGTGAAAGCGACGACCGAGGGCGTGGTCCGATTGCCTTCAGAGTTGGCAATCACCTCACCGTCCGTCCCTTCCATAACTGAAACCACGCTGTTGGTGGTTCCCAGATCGATACCAATGATCTTGCTCAACGTTCAACCTCCTCTTAGGTGAATCGGTTCGAGTACGGAATCACCCGCGGGCGACTCATTCGAACCGGTACATACCTTATAAATCTCAGTGAGTTGATGTCAACCCCACTATTCACAATATCTTACAAAAAAAGACTAAGATTTATTCCCAGAAACAGGCCGAACTGGGAGAGAATGACTGGATTCAGGCTAGTCGAGGAGGACCAGAGGCGGTTTCTGCACTTCCTTCTCGGGTACGAATTCGGGGTCGAGAAGAAAGTTGCCCGTCACGGTCTCGGTGCGCGAGGCACCCGGAGCGACGTCTCTTTCGTCTTCGGGGTAGATCAGATAGCCAGCCACCTGCGAGGCATAGCCGAGTCGTCGACCCACTGGATCAACCAGATCCCGAGGGGTCAGGTAGTCGTCGCTCACCAACTCCGCGAGCACCGCCGGAAAGTGACCGTCGAGGAGAAACGAAGTCTTGGCGGCCCGATCGATCTTGAGATAGGCCGCCGAAGTCTGCTCGTCGAGGACCCCCTGCAGCGTACCCTCTTGCCAGGGGAAAGGTAGGAGAAATCGGCCCGGGTCGGTCAACATCAGCAGGACCAGAAGGACAAAGGAAGCGATGCCGAGGATTCTTGCCGGCCACGTCTGCCATTCGATCTCAGGGATCTCGAAGCCCTTCAGGCGATCCGACGAGATCCTCCCCTTCTCCAACCACTTGACCCCTACCTGGGCTACGGAGGCACCGGCCTCCGCCACCCTTGCCGCAGCCTTGCGTCCGGCCCGGGGAAGAAACTCGCCCGTGCCGTCGTCGGCCACTCGCACCTGTCCGGCTCGCTCGAGCAGATAGAGGGTCAGACGGGCCTCGTATTCCGTCAGATCCGAGTCGGCGGCCAGCTCGGCTACAGTCCGCCGACCATCGATCTCGTTCAACAGTTTCGTGCCTCCTTCGGAATCCGAAGTAGCCAGGCCCAGCAGCAGCTCGTCTTGACCCGCAAGAACCTCCTCGAGATCGGTCTTCTGGAAGATGGCTTCGGCCACGGGCATCGATCCGGGCAGCGGGCCATCCGGTCCGACATCCTCCGCCACCCGTACCAGTACCTCCTCTGCCGCCAGCGGCTGCATCGCCTCGTCCCGGGCGACTTCGGATCCGGCATAGAATTTGTACTCAGGATCCTCCCAGCCGAGGACCTCGCGACAGAGATCGTAGATGTGCCAGCGCTGCGCATCCATCAGTTGCTGGCGATCGATGTGGTTTCTCTCGATGAGCATGTCGGTGACCTGCCCTCCTCCGGACTCGTACTCTGAGACCAGAGCAGCGAAATCCTCTGGGCTCACGAGATCGCGGCTGGCGAGGACCGAGCCCAGCCCCTCTGCGTGGCTCTCGTTGAGGGCGTCGGCAGAGACGATCTCGCCGTCGAAGAAGGTCAGGCCGATGATCTGCTGGTCGCCCTGCACGGTGAGGATTCCGGTGCGACGCAGCCGGCCGATGGTGAGGAGTACCTCCACCAACTCCCGAGGCCTTCGTGCCGCTTGCGGCTCCATCACAGAGCTCTCCTGCCGTGGCCGATTAGACGTACCAGGACGATCAATGCCAAACCCACCGCTGCGAAAATCGCCGCCCCTCGTCCACTCGGTCCCCACAGCCAGGGCAGTCGGTAGCCGAGCTCCGCCGCCCCGGGCAGACTTACCAGCACTACCAGGAGGAGGAGGAGGAAGAACCCCTTCATCGGTCGATCGTTCTCTACCTCGGCAAAACCCACCAGGAAGGTGCTGCGCCAGGTCCCTGCCGGCGCCAGCTTCTCGGCTGGTCTGAACTCAGCTCGACCCTCGCGGCGGACGATGAGGTGGAGAGCCGCCGCCATCACTAGAAAGGCAATCGCCAGCGGCAGCGAAAGAACCCGGGGCCATACCGCTGACCCTCTCCCCTTGTCCTCCTCGCTGGTCCACGAGGCCACGAGCTCGTCACGGATCTCTTCGGTTCGATCCAATCCGCCATCCAGGACGATGACCCGCTGATTGGCGACCTGGCGCAACCACACCGCTATCCGTCCGGGTGCCAGACGCTGCGCGATGCGCAGCTCCCGTTCGGCTTCGGCAAAGCGGTAGAGCTCGGAGAGCACCTGGCTCATGTTGAAACGGGCCGCCGCCCCCGCCTCCAGGGTATCCGCCGCCTTCTGGAAGTGCCTCATGGCTCGCGACTGATCGCCCTGATGGAGGTGACAGGCACCCAGATTCAACAGCGCTGATCCGTTTTCGGGTTCTTCCTCCAGCAAGGATTCGTAGAGGGCCCGGGCCGAGTCCCACTGTCCTAGTCGGCTGTGGAGATCGGCGAGTACCTGGACCACAGCCATGCTCTCGGGCACAGCCCCCCGCAGGACGGCCAGATCGCTGAACAGGCTCCCCTGCAAACGGTCGCCTGCCAGGCTCTCGATGGAAAGCACGGTCGGCGCCAGAGCGACCCGGATTCGCTGACGCTGCTCATTGATCAAGATGGGCCCCGTGCCCAGGATCACCCAGATCAAGACGAGGAGCACCTTTTGGGATCTCTGCCCATAGGCCCAGAGCAGGATCGACCAGTAGACCAGGAGCCAAAAGACCCCGGCAGGCAACAGCACAGGCCAGACGAGTAGAACAAGCGTGGCCACCAATGCCACCACACCTGGCACGAACCTATCGATGAACCGGTTGATGTCGTGAAAGAGCTCGATACCGACCGTGGCCATCAGGATGGCGACATAGAGGGCGCCGCTTGCCAGAACCACGAACAGCAGCCAGTGTCCGATGCTTGCCTGCCACAGATAGCGCAGCAGGCGGTCTTGAAACAACCGGGAGTACCCTTCGAAGCCCTGTCCGATAGCTGCGGTGTAGTCCCCCTTCATCTGGGCTATGCGAGCCGATGCGAAGGCC
>Ga0255053_10000836_pt1 | contig 16893 bp, 11 predicted proteins | sample JV7_2_22_MG_FD_188635 | JGI IMG/M metagenome (GOLD analysis project Ga0255053, IMG submission 188635) | Seawater microbial communities from Jervis Inlet, British Columbia, Canada - JV7_2_22 | ecosystem: Environmental > Aquatic > Marine > Inlet | place: Canada: British Columbia | collected...
ACAGCAGGCTCCATGATCCTCAGGAAGGGTCTTGGATAGAGACCGATCCAGAAAATAAGGACTATTATGGGGGCCATCACCAGTATTTCCCTGAAGTTCATGTCCTTCAGGTCCTGGTTCTCCTTATTGGTGATCTCGCCGAACATGACCTTCTGATACATGTGCAGCATATAGACAGCGCCCAGGATGATGCCTGTGGCAGCAATGGCGCAGTAAATGTACATCTTCGCCTTGAAGGCTCCCAGGAGGATCAGGAACTCCCCTATGAAACCGTTAAGACCGGGAAGACCGATGGATGAAAAGGTGGCGATCCCCAGCATAACGGCAAAAATGGGCATTTTTGCCGTCAATCCGCCGAACTGGTCGAGCATCCTGGTGTGGCGCCGCTCATAGAGCATCCCCACCAGGAGGAACAATGCCCCTGTGGAGAGGCCGTGGTTGATCATCTGCAGCACACCGCCCTGGATACCCTGTACGGTGAGGGTGAACAGACCCAGTATGACAAAACCGAGGTGGCTTACCGAACTGTAGGCGACAAGTTTCTTGACGTCCGGCTGGACCCAGGCCACTAACGCCCCATAGATGATCCCGATGAGGGCGAGGGCCATAACATAGGGGATGGCCTTGATGGTGGCCTCCGGCATCAGGGGAAGGGAAAACCTCACAAACCCGTAGGTGCCCATTTTAAGCAGTACACCGGCAAGGATGACGGAGCCTGCCGTAGGCGCTTCAACGTGGGCGTCGGGAAGCCATGTGTGGAACGGGAAAAGTGGTACCTTGATGGCAAATCCGAGGAACAGCGCCCAGAAGGCCCAGAACTGGATGTTGTAGGGGAGTGTCCCTTCCAGCCACTGAACAAGGTCGAAGGTGTAAACCCCTGTTTGGGCCGCGTTGGTGAAGTATATGGCCAGAAAGCCGATGAGCATGAAAAGGCTTCCCACGAGGGTGTAGAGGAAGAACTTGACGGCCGCGTAGATGCGCCGCTGGCCTCCCCAGATCCCGATAAGCAGGACCATGGGGATCAGCATCACTTCCCAGAAGATGTAGAAGAGAACGATATCGAGGGCGAAGAAGACACCGATCATGCCGGTCTGGAGGAACAGCAGGCAGACCATGTATTCCTTGACCTGATCAGTTATCGCGGTAAAGGAGGACAGAATGGCCAGAACGCCCAGAAGAGTCGTCAACAGTACCAGCAGAAGGCTGATCCCGTCCACACCCATGAAGTACTGGATACCCATACTCTGGATCCAGGTGACCTTTTCCATCATCTGGAAGCCGGGCACGCCAACCTGGAACTTCAGCAAGAGCCCAAGGGAGGCCACAAAATCGATGAGGGCGATCCCCAGTGCGGTGTTTCTTATGGCCGCCGCGTTCTTTCCTGGAACGAAAAGGGCCATGAGGATCGCACCGACGGCAGGGATGTAGGTGATGATAGAAAGTAGTGGTAGGCTCATTTCGCTCATTTAAGGCTCTTCCTGGTTAGTATTAACCTGTTTTCTACTGGCTACTGGCTCCTGATTCTTAAAACAACACCCATAACAGTATTAAAACCAGCCCTCCCGCCATGGATAGGGCATAGTTTTGTACAAATCCGGTCTGCAGCTTCGACAGGAACCCACCGGAACGCAGGGCCCCTCCGCCGATACCGTGCAGGGTACCGTCGATCCCCTTTTCATCAAACACGGTCCAGAAGATCCCGGCTATCTGGCGCAGGGGCCGCACGATGACCATGTCGTAAAGCTCGTCCACCCACCATTTGTTGAGGAACAGGTCGTAGAGGTATCCGAAGCTGTTTCGGATTCCCTCCGCCACGTGGGGACGCTTGAGGATGATGTTCAGGGCCAGGAGGATACCTCCTGTGGCGACGGCCACCGAAAGCGCCATCAGGCCCAGTTCGGTCGTGAGACTGTGATGGACCGCCCCGCCTGCTTCATCGCCATGCCCTCCTGCCGCTTCGAACAGCGGGCCCAGCCAGTTGTGCATGACGTTGGCCTTGAGGAAGATCGGGATCCCCAGGAACCCACCGACGGCTGAGAGAACTGCGAGGATCGACAGGGGCACTGTTATCACCGGGGGCGACTCGTGGGCGTGTTTTTCCACCTCGGGGTCCATGCGGGACTCCCCGTGGAAGGTCTTGTAGACCAGGCGGAACATGTAGAAAGCCGTCATGAAAGCGGTGAGGATTCCCACCGACCAGAGGAGGATAGGCGCTGCACCCGGATGCGTTGAATTGAAGGTCGAGTAGAGGATCTCATCTTTGGACATGAAGCCCGCCAGGGGCGGGATCCCCGCGATGGCAAGAGAGGCAATGACGAAGGTTTTGTAGGTCGTGGGCATGATCTTTCTGAGCCCGCCCATCTTCCGGATATCCTGCTCGTCCGACAGGGCGTGGATCACGCTCCCGGCACCGAGAAAGAGAAGGGCCTTGAAGAAAGCGTGGGTCATGAGGTGGAAGATCGCCGCCGTGTAGGCGCCCACCCCCGCGGCCAGGAACATGTAACCAAGCTGGCTCACTGTGGAGTAGGCCAGGACACGTTTGATGTCGTTCTGGACCAGGGCGATGGTGCCTGCGAAAAAGGCCGTGAGGCAACCAACGATGGCCACTACCAGGAGGGTTTCGGGGGCCAGGTTGTACAGCACGTGGCTGCGGGAGACCATGTACACACCCGCCGTGACCATGGTGGCCGCGTGGATGAGGGCCGACACAGGCGTCGGGCCCTCCATGGCGTCCGGAAGCCAGACGTGCAGGGGAATCTGGGCCGACTTTCCGCAGGCCCCGACGAAGAGCAGCAGGGTGATGAGGATGATCATCCCGTCCCCGGTGTGGAATACATGGGGCGCCTCGGCGAACACCTTGGTGAAGTTCAGAGTCCCGAACGTTACGGCAATGAACAGCATCCCCAGCATGAATCCGAAGTCACCTATCCGGTTGACGATGAACGCCTTCTTACCCGCATCAGCAGCACTGTCCTTGTGATACCAGAACCCGATGAGGAGGTAGGAGCAAAGGCCAACCCCCTCCCATCCTATGAATAGAAGAAGGTAGCTGTTGCCCATGACGAGCAGGAGCATGGCGAACACGAACAGGTTCAGGTATAGGAAGTACCTGGAAAAACCCTTGTCGTGATGCATGTAACCTATGGAATACACGTGGATGAGGAACCCGACGCCTGATACGACCAGGATCATGACCGCGGAGAGCGGATCCAGCAGGAATCCGATGTCCACAGTGAAGGCTCCCGAACTGATCCACTGGTAAAGAACCACTTCAGTCAGACGGTGACCCGGTTCCATAACGACCAGCCCCACCACAGCGGTGACGGCAGCCAGGAAGGAGGCGCCTATGGCCCCACTGCCCATGATACCCACCGCTTTCTCCGACATTTTACGGCCGAAGAGAAGGTTAGCCAGAACAGCCAACAGGGGGAAAAGGGGAACCAGGACTATGGCATTTGTCATCGTATCGTCTCCTAGCCCTTCATTTGGTTGATCTCATCCACGTTAACCGTTTCCAGATTCCGGAAGAGGGCCACAACGATGGCTAGTCCCAGAGTCGCTTCGGCAGCGGCGACGGTCATGACGAAGAAGACGAACACCTGCCCCACTGGGTTTTTCATGTAGTGTGAGAAGGCGATGAAGTTGAGGTTCACGGCGGTGAGCATGAGTTCGATGGAAAGAAGGATTATGATGACGTTCCTTCTCATGAGCACGCCCGTTACGCCAATGACGAACAGGATGGCGGAAAGTACCAGGTAGTGAGACAGGGTGATCATTCCTTCTCCTCCCTTCTGGCGAGGACCATGGCCCCGAACATAACCACCAGAAGCACCAGAGAAGCCAGTTCGAAGGGGAAGAGGAACTTTGTATAAAGCGAGCCGCCCACAGCAGCGGTGTTGTCAATGCCAATGCCCTCCACCAGTTCCTGGAAGGGGCCCGGGAACAGACTCTGCATCGACAGGACAACCAATAGGAAGACGAGAAGCACCGCCACGATACCTGCAAGTAAAGACTGGCGGTGGGTGATCCGGCGTCCTTTAATTTCAGAAAGGTTTAAGAGAAAGACAACGAACAGGTAAAGGATCATGAGGGCCCCGGCCGGCACAAGGATCTGGATGACCGCCAGGAATTCTGCCCCGAGGAGTACGAAGAGTCCCGCCACATGAAAGAAACACGGTATGAGGAAAACCACCGCGTATACCGGGTTGGCCCGCGAGACGGCCAGCAGGGCCGTGATCACGACCACCGACGCAAGATAGAAGAACATTATGTCGTACAGACCCATTCTCGTGCTCCTAGAGGCGATTGTAACGGGGGTCTTCCCCCATGGCGAGCATCTGATCCTTGGTAACCTGGAGTTTTCCAGGGTCTGTGACCGTCAACTCGAAATCGTTTCCCATGAATACGGCATCAACAGGGCACACTTCCTCGCAATATCCGCAGTAAATGCAAAGCCCCCGATCGATCATGTAGTAATCCACAACCTTTTCGTGCTCATCCCCCTCGGAAGTTACAATCGCTATGGCCTTCGAAGGGCATACTTCCGCGCACAGGCCGCATCCCACACAGCGTTCTTTCCCGTCCTCATGGCGTTTCAGGATCTGTGCTCCGCGAAAACGATCGGGAATATCGTAATAAACTTCCGGATACCTGAGGGTCACCGGCTTGGAAAAAAAGTAGCGAATGGTGAGGGTAAGCCCCTTGATAAGGTCCGTCTGAAAGATGTTCGTCATCAAACCCACTATAGTCTCCCGTTCGTTAATTGAGTTGCGCCACTCTCAGAATGCCGGAGATGAAAATGTTGAAGATAGCCAGCGGCAGAAGGACCTTCCATCCCAGAGACATGAGCTGATCGTACCGTAGACGCGGGAAGGTCCATCTAACCCAAACAAAGAAAAACATGAATACGGCCACCTTGGACAGGAACCAGAACACCGGCATGGCGTAAAGAACAACCATGGCCGGCAGGACACCCTCGACCAGGGGCCCGACGACGGGCAGCGGCAGCCAACCGCCGAAGAAGAGGGTCACGATGACGCAGGAAGCGGAGATCATGGCCACGTATTCGGCCATCATGAACATGGCCCACCGCAGGCTTCCGTATTCGACAAAATACCCTGCCACAAGCTCAGTCTCGGCTTCCGGAAGATCAAAGGGCAGGCGGTTGGTCTCCGCGAAGGCGGACACCAGGAAAAGAATGAACCCCAGGAATTGGGGGATCACAAACCACTTGGGGATAAAACCGAACCACAGGCCCTGCTGTGCCATAACGATCTTTGTCATGGACAGGGACCCTGAATACATGAGAACACCGATCACCGACAGGCCAAGGGGGATCTCATAGCTGATCATCTGGGCAGCGGAGCGTAGCCCCCCGAGGAGAGCATACTTGTTGTTCGAGGCCCAACCACCCATGACGATACCGAAAATGCCCAGAGATGATACCGAAAGAATGTACACAAGGCCGACATTGACATTGGAGATCATGAGGTGAGGACCCACGGGAATCACGGCAAAGGTCAGCAGGGCCGGCACAAAAGCCATGATGGGAGCGAGCATGAAAAGGACTTTGTCGACATTGGTCGGTGTAATGTCCTCCTTGAGGAACAGTTTCAGACCGTCAGCAATGGGCTGCAGTATCCCGACAGGACCGACATAAAGAGGCCCGTGCCGATGCTGAATGTGACCGCAGACTTTGCGCTCAACCCAGTTCATGACTGTCACCCCTCCCAGGGCAACAGTGATAATACCAGCTATCTTGAGTAGTATTATCAGCAGGTATATCCAGACATTCTCCATATGAGCGTCCCTTTACGATCTTGTGTTAATAACCTCGAAAAAATTCTCTTCGAGCCTTTTTACGATTGGCGATCACGCCGCTGGCGTGACTTCCCCGTCAGGCGAAGTGAATCCGCCCCACGCCTTCGGCGTGGCCCCCACCCCAGTCCCGCCGATGGCGGGACTGCTTGATGGACTTTTTACGAGTCCATCAGTGTTCATCAGTAGTCCATAGCCCCGGAGCGCTTGATCTCTCCGACCTTCTCGAGAAGGAAGAAGGCCTGGGTGTTCTCCGGATTGAGTTTTATGGCCTCGTTGAGGCAATCCTCGGCCTTGTTGAGCATGTTGAGGTGGATATAACTGTTCCCCAGGTGATACAAGGCGCTCGAATCATGGGGGTCGAGTTCCATGACTTTGTTGAAGCTCGAGGCGGCGTCCTCGTGTTCCCCCTTGCGGGCCTGTGCCACACCCAGGTGGTAGTAGGCGGCTGTAAATTTAGGTGACAGGGACAGGGTCTTCATTAAGGCCTCGACCGTGTCCTTCATGTTTCCCTTGTGGAAGTAGACCTGGCCCAGCCAGTAATAGGCCATGACGTATCCAGGGGATATTTCCACCACTTTTCGCAGGGCGTCGGCCGCTTCCTTGAGCATCCCCTTCTGGTAATAGACAGTGCCAAGGACGTACAACGCCCGGGCAAAATTGGGGGATCTCTCCAGGGCCTGTTTCAACTCCTCCACCGCCTCATCCAGGTTGGCGTTCTTCTGGTGCAGAAGGGCCAGACGATAGTGTATCTGGGCGGTGTCCGGGATGATGCTCCGCACCTTCTTGAAATGAAACTCCGATTCCGGGAGCAGCCCCATGGCGTAATAGGCCATCCCCAGCCGGTAGTGGACCGCGGGGGAAGTGGGGTTGGCGGCCTCCGCCTTCTTGTAACACTCCAGAGCGAGAGAGAGCATGCCCTTGTCGTAGTAGGCGACGCCCATGTAGTAGGAGGTCATCTGGAAATCGGGCACCAGTTCGAGGGTTTCCTCCCACCGCAGCAGGGCATCGTCGAAATGACCCTGATGGTAGAGGGAGATCCCTTCCCGGTAGAGCCGTTCGGCCTTATCCTGGTTGGAAAGAGTCTCCTGTTCCTCGAGGGACACCTCCATCTTGTTGCCGCATTCCTTGCAGTAACGGCTGTCCTCCGGGATTATGAGGTTGCATTCCGGGCAGATCATTTTATTACCCTCCCGAGACCCCGGGCCCGGACTCCTTTGCGGCCCGACGTTTCTTATCCTGTATTTCCTGGACTGTTTTCTTTAACTTTGAGGCCTGGCTTTCACCGGCCTTTCTCTGGACATCTATCCTCTCTATTCTCTCGATACCGACGTAGGTCAGACCTCTCTCTTTAACTGGATCGTATCCGATGAGCGCGTTGACGGGCACCTCCCGGAAGTGGGTCGGTACGAAGATCGTCCCGGCCATGCTCCGTTCGGTGACCTTGACCTCGACCTCCGTGATCCCCTTGCGGCTGGTCAGCCGCACCCAGTCTTTCGTTTCCAGTTCAAGTTCACGTGCGTCGGCGGGGTTGATCTCGGCAATGGCTGTCGGCGCCACTTCGTTAAGTCCCCCGGCCATCGTCGTCGTGGTCCCCGAATGATAGAGAAGGGTCCCGGGTACAAGCAGATAGGGATAGTTGGCGGTGGCCTTCTTCGGCTCCTGAAACTCTACCGGACGGGTGCGCCCGAGACCGCTCGGGAACCGGTCCAAGTGAAGCACCTCTGTCCCGGGGTGGTCCGGTCTGGGGCAGGGCCAGTGGATGCCGTCCTTCTCGAGGCGCTGGGGCACGATCCCCGCGTAAAAGGGGACCATCCGGGTGATCTCCTCGAGCACCTCCATGGCGGAACCGATCCCGTTGCTGTATCCCATGGTTTCCGACAGTTCCGTGAGGATCTTCCAGTCGTCCCTGGTTTTGCCAGGGGAATCGATGGCTTTCCTGACCCTCTGGACCCGCCGGTCGGTATTGGTGAAAGTACCGTTCTTCTCGGGCCCGCAGGAGGTGGGCAGAACAACGTCCGCGAAGAGGGCCGTTTCGGTGAGGAACATGTCCTGGACCACCAGAAGTTCCAGTTTCTTCATGGCCTCGATCACCCGTTCCTGATCGGGGAAGGACGAGAGGGGGTTCTCACCCATGATGTACATCCCCTTGACCTTACCCTCGGCGGCGGCTTCGATCATACCTATGGCATCGAGCCCGGGCTCTGTGGGCAGTTTGACCTCCCACTGGCCTTCGAACCACGTCCTGATCCCGTCGTCGGTCACCGGCTGGTATCCGGGTAGGAACTCGGCCAGGGCGCCCATGTCCATCGATCCCTGGATGTTGTTGTATTCGGATAGAGGGATGATGCCCGCGCCGACCTTGCCGACATTGCCGGTTATAAGAGCCAGGTTCGCGGCGGCAGTGACGGTGTCCTCTCCAGTATAGGGACTGGCTCCACCCAGGGTTATGAGGATCGTGACGTTTTTTGCCGAGGCAACTGCCTGGGCGGCCTCCCTGACCACCCCGGCTTTGACTCCCGTGACCGCCTCCATCTTTTCGGGCGTAAAGCCCTTGAGGGACTCCCTCAGCTCATCAATACCTGTCACCCGGGTACGGCAGAACTCCTTGTCCTCGAGGCCCTCCTCCAGGACAACGAAGGCCATGGAGTTTAAAAGCGCCACGCTGGTCCCGGGATTGTGCTGCATCCAGGAGTCGGCGAACCGTGTGATCTTGACACCCCTGCTGTTGGCGGTGATGAGCTTCGCATTCCCTGATCTGACCTGCTTGAGAACCTTGAGCCCCGCTACGTGATCGTCCTCGGTGATGTTGGAATCGAGGGCGAAAATGAGATCCGAGTGCTGCAGGTCGCTTAAGGAGTTGGTAGGGGCCTCAACGCCGAAGGCTTTCCTGAGGGCTTCCATTCCCGGGAAGTGACCGAAACGGGCGATGGAGTCGACGTTGTTGGTACCGACGACCGCTCTCATGAACTTCTGGAACAGGTAGTTCTCCTCGTTGGTGCATCTGGCCGAGGAGATGCCGCCCAGGGCATCGGGACCATCCTGTGAGCGGATCTTCTCCATTCCCTGCGCGATGTGCTGGTACGCTTCCTCCCAGGTCACTGGGACAAGTTCACCTTCCCGCCGCACCATGGGCTCGGTGATCCTGTCGGGGTGGTGAACGTATTCGTATCCGAAGCGTCCCTTGCAGCAGAGGAAACCGTTATTGTTCGAGCCCTCGTCGTCGACACCCAGCACGTGGTAGATGTGGTCGCCCTTGACCTCCAGGTCCAGTGTACACCCCACTCCGCAGAAGGGGCATGTGGTTCTTACCTGTGTCAACTCCCAGGTCGGTGCTGTGTGCTTGAAGATGCGGCTGTAAAGGGAACCCACCGGACAGGCCTGTACGCACTGGCCGCAGAATTCGCAGTCCATCGGCTTGGCGAAGGTGGGTTCGACCACCGTTGGGAACCCGCGGTTGGCGAAGTCTAATTCACCTTCAGCCTGCACCTCGTCACATATCCTGACACATCGCCCGCAGAGGATGCACCTGTTCTGGTTCATCTCGATGAGGGGGGACAGGTGGTCGATCCTCTTTTCCACCTCGATGTGTCCGAACCTGCCGTAGTCCCTCCCGTGCTCGAAAACCAGATCCTGAAGCAGGCAGCGGCCTGACTGCGGGCACACGGGGCACTCCAGTGGATGGTAGGTCAGGAGAAGTTCCAGCACAGCCTCCCTGGCACGTTTGACCCGGGCTGTATTTGTGTGGACCTCCATTCCGTCGGTCACGGGAACGACACAGGAAGCGAAAAGGCGGTCCGTCCCCTCAACTTCAACCACGCACATGCGGCAAGACCCGAACGGAAGCAGGTACTTGTGATCACAGAACGTAGGGATGTCTATGTCCAGATCCCGCGCGGCATTGAGTATCGTCGTCCCGCGCGGCACCTGTACTTCTTTACCGTCAATGGTGATCTTGAACATCTGATTCCCTTTATAAGCTCATCAGGTCATTGGGGTCCGGTCAGTCCCTATTCTTCAGTGTCGCAGCGGAGGCATCTTCTCGCCTCCTTAACGGCCATCTCCTTGGTGTATCCAAGCTCCACCTCGGCGAAATCGCTGAGCCTCTTTTCCAGCTCCATCGTCGGCATACCAGGCCGAACAAGGTGCATATCCTCTTCTGTAAGTTCCAGTGCATCTACAGGTTCGGTATTGGGGATAGTCACCGAATACTGCGGGACCACCTCCTCGCCGTTCAGAAACAGCTCCATGTGGGCTGCTGCCTTCTTTCCGGCGGCGATGGCATCGATGACCATCCACGGACCGGTCACCACGTCGCCGCCGGCGAAGACACCCTCGACGTTGGTCATCTGTGTGTACGGGTGTACGTCGATACTGTTCCATTTGCTGATGCTCAGGCCGTGATCGTCGCCCAGGAACTCCAGGTCGGGCTGGCCGCTTACCGCCACGATGAGGTTGTCCAGTTCGAGCTCGAACTCCGATCCTTCCATGGGTACCGGCCTGCGCCTGCCTGAAGAATCCGGCTCGCCCAGTTCCATGCGGATGCACTCCACCCCTGTGAGCTTTCCGGCCTTCGTCAGGACCTTGACGGGCGCCACGAGCAGTTCGAGGTTCGCCCCCTCGTGGAGGGCCTCCTCGATCTCCATCTCGTCAGCGGGCATCTCCTTGCGTGTCCTCCTGTAGAGAATGGTCACATCGGCTCCCATCCTCAGACCTACACGGGTGGCATCGATGGCCGTGTTGCCACCTCCTACGACGGCGACCTTTTTACCCAGGGGCACTTTCTCTCCGAGGTTTATCTTCCTAAGGAAGGAAAGGCTCTCGTATACACCCTTAGCGTCCTCGCCGGGGATCCCCATCTTGAGGTCCACGTGGGCGCCGGTGGCGACAAATATGGCTTCATAGTCAAGACGCAGCTGCTCGAAGGAGATCTTTTTCCCTATGGGTGTGTTCAGGTGGATCTCGGCCCCCATCTTTTCGATGGCGTTGATCTCGTGCTGCAGGGTATCCCGGGGCAGCCTGTACTCTGGGATACCCAGAGTCAGCATTCCGCCCGCGATCCTCTGGGCCTCGAAGATCACCGGGGAGAAGTCGCTCTGCCCGAGATAGTGGGCCGCGGTGAGGCCGGCGGGACCGCCGCCGACAACGGCCACCTTCTTGCCATTGCCGGAGATCTTCTTGACGTGGATGCTGTACTGGCCTGAGAGCTCCTCCTGGGCGGCAAAATCGGACGCCACACGCTTGAGGTTGCGGATACTTATGGGCTCGTCCAAATCACCGCGCCTGCACATGCTCTCGCAGGGATGGTGACAGACCCTCCCGCAGACCGCCGGAAGAGGGTTGGTCATACGGATCAGTTCGAGGGCTTCGCTGTACTTGCCCTCCCCGATCAGGGTCACGTAAGCAGGCACATCCGTCTCGATGGGGCATACGTGCTGGCAAGGGGAAGAGATGATGTCCTTGCAGACGACAGCCGGGCATCTTTTTTCGATGATATGAGCCTCGTACTCCTTCCGAAAATATCTAAGTGTCGAGAGCACCGGGTTGGCCGCCGTCTGGCCCAGTCCGCAAAGGGAGGTGTTCTTGATCTCCTGGCCGAGTTCCTCCAGGTTCTTCAGGTCCTCCAGGGTACCGTGCCCCTCGGCTATCCGGTCCAGGATACCCAGCATGGTCCTCGTTCCCATCCTGCACGGGACGCACTTGCCGCACGATTCAGCCGTGGTGAAGGTCAGGAAGAACCTGGCCACGTCCACCATGCAGGTGCGCTCATCCATGATGACCACGCCCCCCGAACCCATCATGGCGCCGGCCTGGATCAGGGAATCGTAATCGATGGGCGTTTCAACGATCTCGGCGGGCAGACAGCCGCCAGAGGGACCGCCAAGCTGCGCCGCCTTGAACTTCCCGCCGCCTACGATCCCGCCGCCGATGTCGTAGATGATCTCCTTGAGCTGGGTGCCAGCCGGGACCTCGATGAGGCCGGTGTTGTTGATCTTCCCCGTGAGGGCGAAAACCTTGGTGCCCTTTGTTCCCTCGGTGCCGATCCCGGCGTAACTGTCCGCTCCCTTTAGGATGATGGGCGGCACACAGGCAAAGGTCTCGACGTTGTTGATGTTCGAAGGCTGTTCGTAAAGACCCTTGTGGGCCGGGAACGGAGGCCTCGATCGCGGCATGCCTCTCTTCCCCTCGATGGAGGCCATGAGAGCCGTTTCCTCACCACACACAAAGGCGCCGGCCCCTTCCTTGATCCTCAAGTTGAAGGAGAAGTCGGTTCCGAAAATATTCTCGCCAAGATAGTTCCTTTCCTCGGCCTGGGCGATGGCGATGCCAAGCTTCTCAATGGCAAGGGGATACTCGGCTCTGCAGTAGATATACCCGTACTTAGCGCCGATGGCGTATGCGGCGATGATCATGCCCTCGATAACGGCGTGGGGATCGCCCTCCAGGACACTGCGGTCCATGAAGGCTCCCGGATCACCCTCGTCGGCGTTGCATATAAGGTACTTGGGATCGCCTGCGGCGTTGGCGCAGAATTCCCACTTCAGACCGGTGGGGAAACCACCTCCCCCTCGGCCCCTCAGTCCGGACCTCTTCACGACCTCCCTGATGATAGTGGGAGACATTGTGGTCAGAGCCTTCTCGGCCGCCTGGTAGCCGTCGCTATCCAGATAGTCCTCTATCCTGTCCGGATCTATGAAACCGCAGCGCCTGAGGACGATGCGGGTCTGCTTCTTGAAAAAGTCCATCTCATCGTAGGTGGGGATCCCTTTGTAGATCTTCTCACCGTTGGTGGTGATCTGGCCGATGGCGTAGTCGGTGACCGGTTGGCCCTTGACCACATGGTTTTCGATGATCTGGGGGATCATTTCGGGCTCGACCTTGGCGTAGGTCACCCTTGCCATGCCTGGCAGGGAAACATCGACAAGAACTTCCTGGTAGCACATGCCAATGCAGCCGGTCTTGAGGATCGGCACGTCGATGGAGATCTTGCCCATCTGCTGCTCCACCTCCGCCAGAATGCCCCTGGCGCCGGACGCCAGGCCGCAGGTCCCCATTCCAATTACGATGAGCTTATCGCTGTCGTTTCCCATCTGTTCCTGTATCCTCCTGAAGAGTGGTGGTTACTCTCCCCTCTTCATACTGTCCATTTCGCGAATATTTTCCATGATCCTCTCGGTCTTTAGCGAGTCAAGCGTCCCGTGGGCATCGTTGTCGATCATGATCACCGGGGCGAGGCCGCACGCACCCAGACAGGCCACCTTTTCGAAGGAGGCGAACATGTCCTCGGTGGTCTCTCCGTGGCCTATCCCGAGCATGTGCTCCAGCTTGCTGATCACCGTTTTTCCACCCCTGACGTGACAGGCCGTCCCCGAACAGGCTCTGATGATGTGCCTTCCGCGGGGTGACAGATGGAACTGGGTGTAGAAGGTCAGGACGCCGTATACCTGGCTGCGGTACAAGCCCATCCTGTCAGCCACCTGGTTGGCCGCTTCCTCGGGCACATAACCGTAGACCTTCTGGACATCCTGAAGGACAGGGATCAGCATCCCCTTCAACTCCGTGAGGGAATCGACGATCTTGTCGACGGGAGCCAGATCTACCTGCTCTTCGGGTTCCTCGGCACCAGCTTCCTGTCTGACATCCTCCAGAGTTACGTCGGCGCTCACCGCCACCTCCACATGTAGTTCACCATATCGATGTATCTTTCGTTCATACTCCTGAGTTGTTCGATCAACTCGCTGACGAAAAGTTTCATGATCTTCACGGCATCCGCGGGATATTTCTCGACGAACTTGTCGAAGTCGCCCCGGTCCATAAGGTAAAGGGCACATTCTCCATGCGCCGAGGCGTTGGCCGAATGTTCGCCCCCGGAAAGGAAGGTCATGATGCCCACGAACCTACCCGCGTTCACCACTGCCAGGCTTTGAGCTTCTCCCTCCTTGGCTCTCTTTGATATCTTTACTGAACCGCTTCCCACCAGATAGAGGTCCCCTCCCATGGTTCCCTCGTTAAAAACGGGTTCCTTATCCAGATAGGTCCTCTTCTGAAGAGAGCCGGCCAGATAGGTGAGCGCCTCTTCGGAAATCTCCTTGAGGGACTCCATTTCCTTGAGTTGGCTGACTTCGATCATTTGTTTCTCCTCCTCAGGCCTTGACCACCCGCACGTGGACGACGGCTGTCTTGGCTTCTCCATCCGGGCCCGATACCATCAAGGCGCTCACGGGAGCGTTTTCGAAATGGCGCGGCATGAAAAGCACCCCCGGGGCGATGTCCTCTGAATAGTTGACGGCCACAGAAACCTCTCCCTGGGCGGAAACGGCGCGGACCTTGCTTCCGTCCTGGACATCGAGTCCCATCCCGGTCTGGGGATTCATGAACAGGGTGGCCTGGGAAGCAAGCTGGTTCAGGGACTCCGAATATCTGGTGAAGCTGCCTGAATGGAAAAGCAGGTCCCCGAGCACCAGGGTCATGGGGTACTTGGAATCAGCACCGTGGGTCTCCCAGTCGGCTACAGCAGAGAAGACCCGCTTTTTCTTGCTGACACCCTCCGCCAGAAGGTGGCGGCTGCCCAGATATCCCTCGTGGTAGATCTCCCTCGCATCATCGATCGAGAAGGGCCACTGCAGTCCGTTGTCGGCCAGGATCCTGTGGCTGATACCTGAGTAGAATGGGATCGTTCCAGCTATCTCGTCGAGGACTTCCGCCGAATTGAGGTATTTCATCCCATCCTCGCCGCAGGCGACACCAAGTTCGGAGAATATCTTCCAGTCGGGCATTGACTGGCCCACACCGTCTATGGCCTTGCGTGTTCTCTGCACACGCCTCTCTACACTTGTCAGAGTGCCGTTCTTCTCGGCCATGGTCCCGGCGGGGAGAACGACATCGGCCAGTTCGGCAGTTTCGGTCAGGAACAGTTCCTGGACCACCAGAAACTCCACTTTCTTGAGAGCCTTTTCCACATCCTCCCCACCCGGGAAGGTGGCCAGAGGATTAACACCGGCGAGGTAGAGAGCCTTCAATTTCCCCCCAGCGGCGGCCTGCACCATCTCGTAGGCGCCCATCCCCTTTTCCTTTGGCACTTTGCCATTCCAGACCGTTTCGAACCTCTTCCTCTCGGAGGCTGAACTGACTTCCACGTGCCCTGGAAGGCGGTCGGGGGACGTCCCCATGTCCACGGCGCCCTGGAAGTTGGTGCCAGCGATGATCGGATACAGGCCGCAGCCCTCTTGTCCCAGTTTTCCGGTAAGCATGAGGAGATCGATGAGTGCGTTTATGATCTGACCGCCCCCTGACTGCAGGGCCGTTGTTTCCCCGAAGATAATGGATGCTTTTTTGGCTCCGGCAAATTCCCTTGCCGTGCGGATGATGTCATCTTCACTGCTGTCGGTGTTCCGTGCGATGGACTTGAGGTCCCTGTCCTTGACGGAGAACTCGAGATCGGCCAGTCTCCCGTGATCTCCCACGGCTTCACTGTCGAAAAGCCCTTCCTCAATGATCACCTTGATCAGTCCCTTGACGAGGGTAAGTTCCTTCCCGATCGGGACGGTGAGGGACCTCTCGGCCAACATTGAAAGGGCTGTCTTCATGGGGTTGATCTCGGTCACGAGTCCTCCCCGGCGGATGGCGTGTTTGACCTTCAGACCGGAGATCGGGTTTGCCACGGTAATGTCGCAGCCGACGATCAGCAGGGCATCAGTATAGTTGAGTTCGTCCAGGGAGTTTGTGGCGGCCGAAACTCCCAGCCGATCCTCAAGGATGGGAACGACCGTTTGTGACCATCTGCCGGAGGGAGTGTCCACGTTGTTGCTGGAAAAGACCATCCTCATGAGCTTCTGGAACAGGAAGAGCTCTTCATTGGTGAGCCGGTCCGAGGCGATCCCTCCGACGGCTTTCCCTCCGCTCTCTTCCGATATCCGACCCATTTTCAGGGACACCACGGCGAGGGCATTTTCCCAAGTTGTTTTTCTCAGAGTGCCGTCGGCATCGCGCACCATGGGAGCGGTGATCCTGTCGGGGTGATTGATGACATCGTAACCGAAGTAGCCCCTTGAGCACAGACTTCCCAGATTACCGCCCCGCCCCTCGGCATGGGTCACGCGGTTCACAACGTTATCCCGGTGGTTATAGAGCAGGGTGCAGCCGCAGCTGCAGTAGGGACAAATAGCCTCGGCCTTTTCCATCTCCCAGGTCCTGACCCTGTGTTTCATGGCCCTTGATGTAATGGCACCGACAGGACAGGACCAGATGCAGTGGCTGCAGTATTCACAATCCAGGGATTTGTCCATGAACGGGCCCACCACTGTGGCCGCGCCCCGGTAAGACATCCCGAGAGCGGTTACTCCCTGTATCTCGTCACAGACCCTCACACAGCGTTTGCACTGGATGCACCTGTTGAGGTTGCGGTCAATGAGGGGGCTTATGATGTGGTCCCTGAGAACCCTCTTTTCGCCGGTGAACCGGGTCTCGGCGCTTCCGAACTTGAAGGCGAGATCCTGGAGGGTGCATTCACCGGACGCGTCGCACACAGTGCACTCCAGTGGGTGGTTGATGAGAAGGAACTCGAGCATAATGCTCCGTGCCTTCTGGACCCGCGGGGTATCGGTATAAATCACCATCTGGTCATTGACAGCAAGCGTGCAGGCGGTCTGGAGTTTCCCCATCCCCTCGACTTCCACAAGGCACATCCGGCACGCTCCCAGATCACTCAGTCGCGCCTGGTGGCAGAATGTCGGGATATTAATACCGAGTTTCCTCGCCGCATCGAGAACGTTCATGTGGCCATCGACCATGATCTGCTTGTCGTCTATCGTCAGCCGGACCATCATGATGCCGCCTCTGCATCGGCCTTGCCGGAATCTGTGCCCTTGAAGTAGGCCAGATATTCACTGCGGAATTTTTCTATCGTACTGACTACACAGCTGACCGATGCTTCTCCCAGACCGCAGAAAGATGTGGACTGGATCCCCTCGCATATATCCAGAAGAAGGTCGAGATCGGATTCGGAACCCTTGCCTTCGAGGATCTGGTCGAGGATCCTGCGTACCCAGAACAGGCCCTCCCGGCACGGGGTACACT
>Ga0255053_10000837_pt1 | contig 16868 bp, 12 predicted proteins | sample JV7_2_22_MG_FD_188635 | JGI IMG/M metagenome (GOLD analysis project Ga0255053, IMG submission 188635) | Seawater microbial communities from Jervis Inlet, British Columbia, Canada - JV7_2_22 | ecosystem: Environmental > Aquatic > Marine > Inlet | place: Canada: British Columbia | collected...
GGGGGGGGGGGCGGGAAATCCGAATTCCGAATTCGGGGCGCGAAGCGTCCCGGGTGGTAAACTTCGCCCGAGGAGACGAATGATGAAACAGCAAAGCGCGATTCTGGTCGCGGTCTTGATGCTGGTAACGGTCGCTGTCCTTCCGGGCTGCGGCGAGAAGGAGACCCCGGAACAGCGGGTCGAGCGACTGCGCTACAACCACGAGATCTACCCCGTGGCGGCCAAGACCCTGTATGACGCGGAGGGCCAGCCCACCCTGTTGGTCGATCTCCAGGTCGCGAACCAGGGCACCGAGGCACTCGACAAGCTGACCGTCCTGGTGCGGGTCTTCGACCCAGCCGGGGGTGAGAAGGACGTCCGCCGAGTGACTCTTGACATGAGCGGCGTACGGCCCGGGGTCGGCGCGCGAGTGTCGGCGACCCTGCCCGGCGTCGAGCTCCTCGACGAGGACGAGGTCACGGTAGAGCTCGAGACCAACTTGCCCCTGGAGGTCCTGCACGAGCTGCCCGAGTACGCCGAGGTCGCCGGCGTCAGTTGACCGGCCCGGATGGCAACTCCGAAAGCCCGAAACGCTCCATCAAGATGGATCGCAGGCTGGGAAGCTCATTGTTTTCGAAGGCCTCGATCGCTTTGGGGGCCAGCCGGCCCACCGCCGTACGGGTCGCGTCGATCAGGCGCAGCCCCTCGCAGAGGCGCAGATCCGGGTCCTCTTCGAGCGTCTTGCGGGTGACGTCGAGCATCAGCTCGTACCGCGCATCGGCTTTGGAACGAAAATCATCAGTCGTCATGTCAGCACTATCAACAACAGTCAACCGGAGAGTTCAGAGTGCTATTTCAAGATCCTGAAGCATTTCTTGCCGAGGTTGAGCAAATCGCCGCCCTCGGCGCCGAGCAGCTCATGGCCCACTGGCGGGCCCTCGAGCCCGATCAGATCAATGAAAAGGCGAGAAACGATCTGGTGTCTGCCGCCGATCTCGCCTCGGAGAAGGCGATCATGGAGGCTATTCGCTCCCGCTTTCCGGATCACAGCATCCTCTCCGAAGAGGCAGGTCGCTCGACGCCGAAGGATGGCGGACCGACCTGGATCATCGATCCGCTTGACGGCACAACCAACTTCGTGCACGGAATCCCCCAGTTTGCGATTTCGATCGGCGTCGCGGTGGAGGGGCGTATCGAATTCGGCGTGATCCTCGACCCCTGTAAGAACGACCTGTTTTCGGCGGCCCGCGGCCGTGGCGCGCGATGGAACGGCACGGAGTGCCGCGTCAGCGAACGCCAGGGCCTTCCGGGAGCTTTAGTTGCCACCGGTTTCCCTTTCAAGGCCCACCGCCTGCTCGACCCCTACCTGGCAATCTTCCGCGATGTCTTCCTGCGCTGTAAGGCGATCAGGCGGCCCGGGGCGGCCGCCCTCGATCTCGCCTACACCGCCTGCGGCCTTTTCGACGGCTTTTTCGAGTTCCAGCTCTCGGCCTGGGATATCGCGGCCGGCTCGTTGCTGGTCGAAGAGGCCGGGGGCGTCATCACGGGAATGGACGGCGGATCGGATTATCTTGAGTCCGGCAACGTGGTCTGCGGTACGCCGGGGGTGCATCGAGAGCTCCTCGAAGCGGTTTCGGCCCACCAGGAGAGCTGGCAGAAAAACCTTGGTTGACGTGCGCTCCATCACTGCCGATCTTTTAGAAACCCCGGGGTCGAGCTATACTCCAGCGAAATGAACGACCATCAGATCAGCTACGGCGCCATGCGCGACAAGATCCAGGAAGCCATCTCCTGGACCCGGATGGAACAGTTCGAGGATGCGATCGGCGTATTCGAGGAATACCTTTCCATTCTCTCCTCCGAGGGGGACCTCCAGGACAAGCGATTTGCCGCATCGGCCTTTTCCTACTACGGGCTCTGCGTGGCAATGGAACGACACAAGTACGCGGAGGCGGTGAAGTACTGCAACGTGTCGGTCAAGGCCAACTTCATGGATCCCGAACACCGGATCAACCTGGCCCTGGTCTATCTGGAACGGGACGACCGAAAGAACGCGGTGAAGAACCTCGAAGCTGGACTCCGCTTGCAGCCGTCGAACAAACGAATCCACAAGATCTTCAAGGAGATCGGCCGGCGTAAAACGTTGATTTTCTCCTTTCTTTCGCGCAGAAACCCGCTCAACGTGTGGATCGGCAGATTGCGCGAACCCAAGAGCAATAGCTGACCATAAAACGCCAAAATCAACCAAATCTAGCCCTTGCCACCAGCCGACAAGAGAGTTATCCTACGCGTTGTGAATTTGTTCACGTGACCAGTTTCGCGTGACATCCCCACTACAGCACCGGACCGTCCACACCAGGGGCGAGGACCGCGGAGGTTTTCCATGACAAAACAACGAACCGTGATGATTGACGGCAATGAAGCCACTGCCTCGGTCGCACATCGCATCAACGATCTGTGCGCCATCTACCCGATCACCCCGTCCTCGAATATGGGCGAGTTCGCCGACGAGTGGTCGGCGCAGGGCAAGACCAACATCTGGGGCGTGGTCCCCGACGTGGTCGAGATGCAGAGTGAAGGCGGCGCCTCGGCGGCGGTGCACGGTTCGCTCCAGGCCGGCGCGCTGACCACCACCTTCACCGCTTCCCAGGGCTTGCTGCTCATGATTCCGAGCATGTACAAGATCGCCGGCGAGCTGACCCCGGCGGTCTTCCACGTCTCGGCGCGGACCATCGCGACCCACGCCCTGTCGATCTTCGGCGACCACTCGGACATCAACGCCGTCCGCCAGACCGGGTGGGGGCTGCTTGCCTCCGGACCGGTCCAGGAAGCGCACGACATGGCGTGCATCGCCCAGGCGGCGTCGCTCGCGAGCCGGATTCCGTTTGTCCACTTCTTTGACGGCTTCCGCACCTCACACGAGGTGTCGAAGATCGAGTATCTGGAGGACGACGACCTGCGGCATCTCATCGACGACGATCTGGTCCGGGCCCATCGCGACAGGGCGATGTCTCCCGATCGTCCATTCATCCGCGGCACATCGCAGAACCCGGACACCTTCTTCCAGGCCCGCGAGGCCATCAACCCCTTCTATGAGGCGTGCGCCGGGCATGTGGTCGATGCGATGGAGGCTTTCGGCAAGCAGACGGGACGCGAGTACCACCTCTTCGACTACGTGGGCGACCCCGAGGCAGAGCGGGTGGTGGTGATCATGGGTTCGGGCGCCGAGGCGGTTCATGAAATGGTGGTCTGGCTCAATGCAAAGGGTGAAAAGGTCGGGGTCCTCAAGGTCCGGCTCTACCGCCCGTTCTCGGCCCGCCACTTCATCGATGCGTTGCCGAAAACCACCAAACAGATCGCGGTCATGGATCGCACCAAGGAGCCGGGATCCCTCGGCGACCCGCTCTACCTCGACGTTATTACGGCACTTCACGAGGCGCGGGCCGAGGGGGCCAGCCCGTTCACGACCGAACCGGTGATTGTCGGCGGCCGCTACGGCCTGTCGTCGAAAGAGTTCAATGACACGATGGTCAAGTCGATCTTCGACAATCTGGCCGCTGACAAACCCCGAAATCACTTCACGATCGGCATCGTCGACGACGTCAGCCACACCTCGCTTCCGACGGACGACGATTTCAACATCGCCGGTGACGACGTCTTCCGCGGCCTCTTCTACGGCCTCGGTTCCGACGGTACGGTCGGGGCCAACAAGAACTCGATCAAAATAATTGGCGAGGAGACCGACAACTTCGCCCAGGGCTACTTCGTCTACGACTCGAAGAAGGCCGGCGCGGTCACCGTCTCTCACCTCCGTTTCGGGCCCGATCCCATTCGTTCTTCTTACCTGATCCGCAAGGCCAATTTCTTAGCCTGCCACCAGTGGGTCTTCATTGAAAAGCTCGACATGCTCGCCTATGCCCAGCCCGGCGCCACCTTCCTCGTCAACTCGCCCTTCAGCCCCGACGCCACCTGGGATCAGTTCCCGCGCGAAGTGCAGCAGGCGATCATCGATCTCGGGCTCAAGGTCTACTGCATCGATGCCACCGAGGTTGCGCGTGAGACCGGCATGGGTCGCCGCACCAATACCATCATGCAGACCTGTTTCTTCGCCATCTCCGGCATCCTGCCGCGCGATGAGGCGATCGAAAAGATCAAAAACGCGATCAAGAAGACCTATGGCGCCAAGGGCGACGAGATCGTCCAGCTCAACTTCAACGCGGTTGACGGTACGCTTGCCAACCTCCACGAGGTCACGGTGCCCGACGCAGTTACGGCCACCACCACACGCCCACCGACGGTCTCCGACGAGGCCCCCGACCTGGTCAAAAAGGTCACGGCCCTGATGCTCGAGGGCAAGGGTGATCTCTTACCGGTGTCCGCGTTCCCGCCCGACGGCACCTGGCCCACCGCCACCACCCAGTGGGAAAAACGCAACATCGCCCTCGAAATCCCGGTGTGGGACGAGGAGCTCTGCATCCAGTGCAACAAGTGCGCCCTGGTCTGCCCGCACGCCGCGATCCGCGCCAAGGTCTACGAGCCGGCCGCTCTCGACGGTTCGCCCGAAACCTTCAAGGCGGTCGACTACAAGGCAAAGGACTTCTCCGGCTCCAAATACACGATCCAGGTGGCACCCGAGGACTGCACGGGCTGCGAGCTCTGCGTGCGGGTCTGCCCGGCCAAGGACAAGTCCAACCCCAAGCACAAGTCTCTCAACATGGCGCCGCAGATGCCGCTCAGAGAGCAGGAGCGCGAGAACTATACCTTCTTCCTCGACCTGCCCGAGGTCGACCGCACCAAGGTCAAGCTCGACGTCAAGGGCGCACAGTTCCTCCAGCCCCTCTTCGAGTACTCGGGAGCTTGTGAAGGATGCGGCGAAACGCCTTACGTCAAGCTCCTCACCCAGCTCTTCGGCGACCGGTTGCTGGTCGGCAACGCCACCGGTTGCTCGTCGATCTACGGAGGCAACCTGCCAACCACCCCGTACGCGGTTGACGAGAACGGACGCGGCCCGGCGTGGAACAACTCGCTCTTCGAGGACGCCGCCGAGTTCTCGCTCGGTTTCCGCCTCGCCATCGACCAGACTTCGAGTGCCGCACGGAAGATGCTCAAAGGGCTGGCGTCCAAGGTTGGTGAAGGGCTCGTGGATGAGATCCTTCTCGCCGACCAGCTCAGTGAAGAGGGCATCACCGCCCAGCGGGAGCGCGTGGAAACCTTGCGCAAGAAGCTCGAGGGCATAGACAGCGCCGACGCGAAGACACTCCACCACATTGCCGACTACCTGGTCAGAAAGAGCGTGTGGGGAGTCGGCGGTGACGGTTGGGCCTACGACATCGGTTACGGCGGTCTCGACCACACTCTGGGCATCGACCGCGACGTCAACCTGCTGGTTCTTGACACCGGCGTCTACTCCAACACCGGCGGCCAGGCTTCGAAAGCGACCCCTCTCGGCGCCGTCGCCAAGTTCGCCATGGGAGGCAAGGAGATCCCATCCAAGGACCTCGGCATGATGGCCATGGCCTACGGCCACGTCTACGTGGCTTCGGTAGCCTTTGGCGCCAAGGACAGCCAGACCGTCCGCGCCTTCCTCGAAGCGGAGTCCTACGACGGGCCCTCGATCATCATCGCCTACTCTCACTGCATCGCCCACGGCTACAACATGGCCGACGGTCTCGACCATCAGAAGGCAGCGGTGGAGTGTGGCGCGTGGCCCATGTACCGTTTCGATCCCCGCCGCACGGCGATGGGAGAGAACCCGCTCAAGCTCGATTCGCGGGCGCCGAAAATTTCCTTCGACGAGTGGGCGCTTTCCGAGACCCGGTTCCGGATGCTGGCCAAGATCAACCCCGAACGGTCGAAAAGGTTGTTGGAGGAGGCGCAACGCGTCGTCCAGGCCAAGTACGATATGTACCAGCAGCTCGCAAACTTGCACTACGGCTCTGACGCCGACGCCGAAACCAATTGAGGGAGAGAGCTATGGACCTCAAAACCACCTATCTCGGACTCGAGCTCGCCAACCCGATCGTCAGCGGTTCCTGCCCCCTTGGCGCCAATCTCGACACCATCCGCCTCCTCGAAGACTCAGGAGCGGCCGCCGTCGTCATCCCATCTCTCTTCGAGGAGGAGATCATGGCTGCCACCACGGCACAGATGGAGATGGAGTCGGCTGGGGCCGGTTTTGCCGAGGCCTCGTCCTACATTCCCAACCCCGACGGCTATCACGTCGGCCCCGATCAGTACCTGGAGCACCTGCGGGCGGCCAAGGAGGCGGTCTCGATTCCGATCATCGCCTCGCTCAACGGCACCTCCCCGGGCGGCTGGACCCGCTATGCCAAGAAGATGGAAGAGGCCGGCGCCGACGCACTCGAGCTCAACACCTACTTCATCGCAACCGACGCCACCGAGCCTGGCAGCGATGTCGAAAAGCGAACGCTCGATATCGTGACCGCGGTCAAGGAAGCGATTTCCATCCCGATCGCGGTCAAGCTTTCCCCGTTCTTCTCCTCACTCGCCAATCTCGCAAAACAGCTCCAGGAGAAGGGCGCCGACGGGCTCGTCATCTTCAACCGCTTCTACCAGCCGGACCTCGACATCGAAGAGCTCGACGTGGTGCCCAACCTGCGCCTGTCGACCGCCGACGAGCTGCGCCTCAGGTTGCGCTGGCTGGCGATCATCTCGAGCCAGGTCGAAATGTCGCTGGCGGCCACCGGTGGCGCCCACAGTGCGGTCGATGTCATCAAGGCAGTGATGGCCGGGGCCCATTCGGTGCAAATGGTGTCGGCGCTTCTGATCCACGGTCCCGAGCACATCAAGCGCGCTCTTGAAGCGATCGATTTCTGGCTCACCGAGCACGAGTACGAATCGTTGCGCCAGATGCAGGGTTCGATGAACCTGTCCAAGGTGCCGGATGCGGCCAAGCTGACCCGCGCCAACTACATGAAGATGCTGGACAGCTGGCAACAGTAGCAGCGCGCTTCAAACAGCGATCGACAGGGGCGGGAAACCGCCCCTTTTTTCTTTGGATACAGGATTCAAGTCCCGTTCGCTTTTCGCCGACAATTCAGCATGAATCCTGGGGTGGTTGGGCGGCCCTGCATCCTGAACCCTGCATCCTGTATCCGGGAGGGTGGGCGGCGGGCTAGAGCCTCGCGCGCACCTTTTCGAGAATCGCCTCGAACTCGGGATCGCCCTTCAGCGAATCGAAGTCGTCGTCTTCGAATATGCGGTGATTCGCCCAACTGACATCCAGGGCCCGTTGCAGCGTCGCGATGGCGCCGTCGGCATCACCACTCAGAGCCAAAATGCAGGCTTGATCGTAGAGGTTCCATCCGTTGGCCGCGTGCCCGACACCAAATATCTCCTCTCTGATTTCGAGCCCCCGTTTGTACCGGCGCAACGCCTCGTCGTACTCGCCCTTCTGGTAGTAATGAAAACCGAACATTTCGACGACCCGTGCGACATCCACGTGGCTCGGACCCCAGGCATCTTCGACAATTCGCAGAGCCCGGTCGAGCGTGGTGCGAGCCCCCTCCACATCGCCTCGATTGAGCATCAACAGCGCGTACCGCCCCAGGGTATAGACAAGATCAGGATGATCCGCCCCCAGAGCGCGCTCGCCGACCGTCAGCGCGCGGGCGAATCGCGCGCCGGATTCTTCGTAATTCTTTTCTCGCCGATCGAGCATCGCCAGCGACGTCAGCGGATGCATCAACGAGAAATGGTCTGGACCGAGCGTCCGTTCCTGAATCTCGAGCGCGCGCTCGTAGAACGAGCGCGCTTCATCGTGGCGGAGGGTCTCGTGGTAACAGCGGCCGAGTACAAATACGAGGCCGCTCACCGCGGCGTTGTCCGGACCGAACCTCTCTTCGTACAGTGACAGCGCACGCTCGAGCAGCGGCAGGGCCGCCTCGTAGTCCGCCATGTCCATCAGCATCATGGCGTAGGGCAAGGTGGTGCCGACGACAACCGGGTCGTCCTTTTTTCCGATCGCCTGGAAGATGTTCAGCGATCGTTCGAAGAACCCGCGCGCGTCGTCATAGTCACCGGCGCGCGCGCTCACGGTACCGATGGATCCGAGAGTCGCCGCCACCGCCCAGTGATCGGGGCCAAGAGTCCGCTCGTAGATCGAAAGTGCGCGTTCGAAGAGGGCTCGCGCCCGATCGAAATCCGCGGTTCGGAAAGCCAACCAACCAAGGGAGACACAGCTGTCCGCAACGGCTGCGGCGGGCTCATCGAGGTGCTCCTCGCGGAGACGGAGGGCCTCCTCAAGCAAGGGCCTCGCCCTGTCGAACTGACCGAGATTCCTGTAGGCGGTGCCGGCGGTGTCCAGCAGCCGAGCTCGCACCACGGGTTGGTCGGAGAGCTCGCTCCGGATCCGCTCGACGCCGCGGTCCAACACGGAAGTTGTCGACGTGACCTGCGATACCTGAGCGGCTGGGTCAAGATCGGCAAAGACGCCGACCAGGAGCTCGGATACATTTCGCGCCGTCTCCGCCTCGTGCCTTGCCCTCACGAAACCGATTGCCGTGCCGACGACTCCCGCGACCAGGGCGACGGCCACCATCGCACCCGCGGCAACCCCGAATCTGTGGCGGCGAACGAACTTGTGGATCCGGTAGACCGTGCTCGGCGGGCTCGCTTCGACCGGTTCATCGCGAAGGTATCGCGCGACATCTGCCGCCAGCTCGGATGGCGAACCATAGCGACGGGTCCGGTCCTTCTCGATCGCCTTCATCACGATCCAGTCGAGGTCGCCTCGCAGGGTGCGGGTCAGCCCGTGGATATCGGTTCGCCGCCGTTCGGCCGCCACCTGTGAGGCATCACCGAGGCTTGAGACCCGGGTACTCGGTCGCGGCGGCTCTTCCTCCCGGATGCGCCGGCGCATCTCGTCGAAGCCGGCAGTCCGCAGCTCCTTGGAATCGAACGGCTGTGTCCCCGCCAGCAGCTCATACAGCACAACGCCCAAAGAATAGACGTCGGATCGCGTATCGACATCGAGCCCGGTCAACTCCGCCTGCTCCGGGCTCATGTACTCGGGGGTACCGATCCACTGGCCGAGCTCGGTGAAGAGGGTGCGCTCGGTGAGCCGCTGCGAGGTCGCCTTGGCGACCCCAAAATCTATGATCTTGGGGACCGGCCGCCCGTCCTCGACCGCGACGAGGATGTTCGACGGTTTGATGTCGCGATGGATGACGCCCTTCTGATGGGCGTGCTGGATCCCCTCGCAGACCCGCATGAAGAGTGCCAGCCGTTCCTGAGTGCTCAATCGCTGAGCGTCACAATACTCCGTCAGTGGCACCCCTCTGACGTACTCCATGGAAAAGAAGGGTCGACCCCCATCGGTCGAGCCCGCCTCGAAGGCCTTGGCGATGTTTGGGTGGTTCATGAGCGCCAGGGCCTGCCGTTCGGACTCGAATCGGGCCAACACCTCTTTCGTGTCCATTCCCCACCTGATCAACTTAAACGCCACCCTCCGCCGCACCGGTCGCTCCTGCTCGGCCTCCCACACCTCACCCATGCCGCCCTCGCCGAGCTTTTGCAGGAGCCGGAAGTTGCCGATCCGTTCGGGCGGGCGTCCCTCCTCGGACGGATCCGGCGTCGAGCAATCAATCTCCAGGAGGGCATTCACTTCACGCCTGAGATCGTCGTCCCCCGAGCATGCCTCGTCGAGGTACAGCGCGCGCTGGTCTAACGACAGCTCGCAGGCAGCCAAAAAAACGTCCTTAGCCTTGCGGTGCCGATTGGTATTCATGACGTTCCCGCCTCCGACAGCCTGAGCCGCAACCACGCCTGGGCGTGGCGCCAATCGTTCTCCACGGTGCGTTTCGAAACGCCGACCGCTTCAGCAGCCTGCTCGACCGTCAGCCCTCCAAAGAAACGGAGAGTCACGATCTTCGCCTCTCGCTCATCGATTTCTGAAAGCTGTTCGAGGGCCGCATTGAGGTCGAGGAGTTGCTCAGGATCGACCACCTCCCCGCCCAGTGGATCGAGTGCCTCCGAAAGGGTGACGCTCTGCCACCCGGCGCCCCTCTTGAGAGCGCCGCGCTCACGTGCATGATCGACCAGCAGGCGGCGCATCACCCTGGCCCCGACCGCGTAGAAGTGGGTTTTGCCCTTCCAGTTCGCCCGGGTCTGGTCAACCAGCTTGAGGTAGGCCTCGTGGACCAGTGCGGTCGGCTGGAGTGTGTGGCCCGTTTTTTCGCGGCTCATATACCCTCTCGCGAGCCGTCGCAGCTCGTCGTAGACGACCGGAAACAAATCCTCCGCGGTCGCTCGATCAACCTCTCCGGTCCCACTCAGACCGGAGATGATCTCCGTTACGAGGGTTTTCGGATCCGTCGCCACCCACTGCCTCCAATTGTCAGCTTCGATTCCCGGACATTCTACGGGAAACCCAGCCCTGCACGTATGCCCTATCGAATCCTACGGGAATCGTAGCCCGGACGTTTCACATTGCGGGGTTTTCATAGCGAATCCGCGTTACCGGGTGGAGAACGAAAAGCATTTCGGAAGACCTTTCGAGGAGAGATCCCCGAGAACAGAAACAGGAGGAAAGAATGAAACGAGCATTGGTTTTCTTGGCAGTTGCCGGAATTATCGGAATTATCGCGGCGCCAGCGGCGGCAGCGGACTCTGGTTGGCACCTCCGGGTATTCGCAGCCGGTTTTGACCCGGACCTTGACGTGGTGGTTCCTGCCGAAAACCCCGAAGAGATCCGGTTTACGGCCGACAGTGATCTCGGCTTCGGGGCCAGCATCGAGTACCAGTTCAGCGGCCTTTTCGGACTTGAGCTCGGGTACATGCAGGCAAGCCCCGCGATCGTGCTGACCGCCGAAGACGTTCCGGGTTTCGGCGATATTTCCTTAACGGACTCCATGTCGACGACCGCCATTACCCTCGACCTCAACTTCCACCTGACACCCAACAGCCAGTCCTTCGACTTCTACCTCGGCGGCGGGATTGCCAGCATGGGTTATGGCGACCTTCGCTATCTTGAACCGGACGGAGATTATCTGGACCTCGATGTCAGTAATGATCTCGGTTATTCCGCCAAGGCGGGCCTCGGAATCACTCTCGGCAAGAACAGCAACTGGGCGGCGGTCGGTGGCCTTCGCTACATCTGGACAGACCTCGAGGTCACACAGGAAAACTCCGCGACCTTTGACTTCAACACCTTTTCGTTTTCGGTCGGCGTGGCCTACAGTTTCTAATCGAAATAGGATTGAGGAATTCGGAGATTCCACGCAGCCCCCCAAACAATGTGCGGCGGAGGTGCCTGGCTCCCACATTGTCGATGTCCTCATCGTCAATGTGGCGTGCCTGGCATCCTCTCGGGAAGCGCGCCGGGAAACGGGCAGTGTGGAATCCGGTAGCTCCTCGCCGGAGCGCGGGCACAGGCCGGACTCGGGCGCAGGCTGGCTTCAGCCAGAAACAAACGGATTACTGGCGCGCTCTTGGCCGATAGTGGTATCCGGTCCATGGCCGCAGATGACACGGGTCTCGTCGGGCAGGGTGTAGAGCTGATCGCGGATCGAGCGCTCAAGGACGGGGAAGGAACCGCCCATGAGATCGGTACGGCCAATGGAACCGGCGAAAAGCACATCGCCCACGACCGCCAGCGGTCCGCCGTTTCCCGAAACCACAAAGCACACCCCGCCGGGTGAGTGTCCCGGAGTTTGCCGCACCTCGAGATCGAAACTGCCGACTGACACGGTGTCGCCGTGTCGCAACATCAGATCGGGTTCTGGAGGCGCCTCCACCTCGAGCCCGAACATCTGTGCCTGCAGGGGCGCGTTGCGGTAGAGATCAATCTCGTCGGGATGGAGGCCGATCGGCAGCTTGCCTCCGAGCAGACGGAGGAGTTCGGCGGTGCCGCCGACGTGATCGAGGTGGCCGTGGGTGTGGAGAATCATCGTCAAACGGAGACCGGAGGCGCGCACACGATCGACGATTTTCTCCGCCTCCTCACCGGGATCGATGACCACAACCTCTCCGGCATCGGCGTCACCGAGCAGAACGCAGTTTGCTTGTATCGGGCCAACTGGAAAAACCTCGAGGAAAAGTGCAGTCATCGTGGTCCGCTTCCCGTCAGAACACCCGCGAAACCAGCAACCCCATGAGCTTGGAGAGTTTTTCCGCGGCCTTCTCCCCCTCCTCGAGGACTTCAGTGTGGGTCAGAGGACGGTCGACGAGGCCGGCCGCTGGGTTGGCGGCAAACGAGAGCACGAGGACCTTCATCTCCATGTGGCGGGCAGCGAGGACCTCGGGAACGGTGGACATACCGACCACAGTACCGCCGGCGGCACGCAACATTCGAATCTCCGCCGGGGTTTCGAAAGAGGGGCCGAGGAGCGCAACGTAGACACCTTCGTGAACCGGAAACCCGGCCTCTTCGGCTGCCGACCACGCCAGCTTGCGAAGCCCGCGATCGTAAGCCTCGCTCATGTCCGGGAACTGCGATCCGAACTCCGTCCCCCACTCCCCAACCAGCGGGTTGGAGCCCTGCAGATTGATATGGTCCGTCACAACCACAATCGACCCGGGCTCGATCTCCGGATCGAGGGACCCGGTAGCGTTGGTGGCGATCATGACTTCGGCCCCAAGAAGACCAGCCAATCGTACCGGTGCTACGACCTCTTCGGGTCGATAACCCTGATAGAGGTGGAAGCGACCGTTGAGGACCATCAGACTCTCGCTCTCCCGGCGCCACAGGGTCACGGTCTGCCGGTGTCCCATCAAAGCGTGGAGGGCAAAGGGCAAAACCTCTTTGAGATCGATCTCTTCGGCCGCTTCCCAGCCCGGAACCTCGAGATCGAGACCGGATCCCGCGACCAGCAAAGCGCGGACGCGACCAGGGCTATATCGGTCACGAAACTCGTCCGCCACGTTCCTCATGCGATCGGGTGTCAACTCGCCATTCATGGCGCAAAGCCTAGCACAAAGGCCGAATTCAACGTGAAGTGACCGCGATCGCTACCATGAGGCGGCGAGTTCTGCTACCTTTGCGCCCGCATGGCGCGGATCCGTTTGCGCTCGGTGAAGCTCACTGGCTTCAAGTCCTTTCCGGACGAGGTCGAATTGGCCTTTCCGGGGAAAGTGTCGGCGATCATCGGCCCCAACGGCTGCGGCAAGTCGAACCTGGTCGACGCGATTCTCTGGGTGCTCGGTGAGCAGAGCCCATCGCTGATGCGACTCAAACAGATGGGAGACGTCGTTTTTTCCGGCGCCGCCTCCAGACCGGCGTCAGGCGCGGCCGAAGTGACCCTCCTTCTCGAGTCCGACGACGGCCACTGGAAGGAGACCGACGGCTGCCTCGAGGTCCGTCGCCGCGTTTTCAAGACCGGTCCTTCGGATTACCGCCTCAACGGGCGCTCCGTGCGACTCAAAGACATCTTCGACGAGCTTGCAGAGGTCGGCTTGAGCACCCGCGCCTATTCGATCATTGAACAGGGTCGCGTCGGCCAGGTCCTTTCTGCGCGACCCATCGACCGCCGCGTCCTGCTCGAGGAAGCTGCCGGTATCACGCGCTACAAGGCGCGCAAGCACGAAGCGGAACTCAAGCTCGAGCACACCCGGCAGAATTTGCTTCGCCTCGAGGACGTAATTGGCGAGGTCAAGCGGACTCTGCGTCAGATCAAACGCCAGGCCAAACAGGCCGAACGCCACCAGAAGCTCGAGAGCGAGCTCAAGGACCATCTGCAGCGACTCTTTACCATCGACGCCCACCTGCTGGACGCGCAGCGCAGTGACGTCCAGAAGCGTCGCGCCCAGGCTCAAAACGAGGTGGCGGCCGCGGCCGCCGCCCTCGCCGGTTCGGACGCCGACCTTGGAAGAGCTCGTGAAGACCTCGAGACGGGCCGATCCGAGACCGAGGGTGCCAGAGAGGAAGTGGCAACTCTGATGGGCTCCAGAGAGCGTCTGGAGGCCTTCCTCGAACGTTCGGCCGACCTGCTCGACAATCTCCGCGCCTCTCTCGATCACGCGCGGAACGAGTCCGCAACCCTGAGGTCGAGCCGAGGATCACTGGATGACCGCATCGCCGAGGCCCGCCAACGGGCCGAGACTCTCCAGGCGGAGCTCGAGACAGTCCGAAAGGGAGTGGCTGAGGCTGAGGAGGCGCACCAGAAGTCCGATGCCCACCGAGCCGAAGCGGAGCAGCAAACCGCCCAGCAACGACAGGCTCTGCTGCGCACCATTTCCACCCTGACCGCCAGCCGCAATCGTCTCGGAGATCTCGAACGCGAACGCGACCGGCTGGCCTATGCCGTGGGGCAGCTCGCGCAGGACCGAAAACGCCTCGAGGAACGACACGAGGAGCTCGGTGGAAACGTCCGCGAGGCGGCCGAAAGAAGCCGAGGCGCTTCTCAGATCGCCGAGGAGCTGGCTTCACGGCGACGAGAGCTCTCGGACCAGCGCGCACGGCTACGCCACGAGGCCAGCAGTGCCAAACAGGAAGCAGAGTCCTTGGGACATACCCTGTGGGAGCTCCGACACCGCTTGCAAGGGGTGGAGCGTGAGATCGCGCGACACGCCGCCGCCGCCGAACAGCTGGGCAATTTGGCACCGGCCGAACAGATGGCCGGTCAGCTGGGCGACTATCTCCACCCTTCGCCCGAGCTCGCACCCGTACTGGACCGCGTGTGGCGCGAATGGCTCGAGCTGCCCGTCGTCCGAACCACGACGCTTTCGCCCGAGCAGATCGAGACGCTGGCCGGCCTCGAAGGTCGGATACGGTTGGTCGCGGCAGCCAAAGCACCCTCCGTCCGCGACCTGCCGACGCCAAAAGGCGCCGAGGATCTGCTGCTCCAGGCGGGAATTGAACCCGAGCACCTCGGATGGATGGCCAGATCCCTTCCCCGTACCCTGCGCTGCAACGATCTCGACCGTGCCCGTGAGCTTGCCGACGAGCTACCTGACGCGGTGATCGTCTGCGGCGATGGCGTAGTGCGAAAGGGTCGGATTCTCGAACCGACCACCCGTGGCGATCGACATCCCGGCGCTCTCCAGCTCCGCACGATGGAGAAAGAGCTGAACACAGAGATCGCTGACGTTAGCGCCCGCACCGAGGAGCTGACGGGACGCCACCAGGAGGCCGCTGGGCGGCTCGAGGACCAGTCCAACCAGCTGACGTCCCTCGACACCGAGGTCGTCTCCGCCGAACAGGAACGCGCCCGCACCGGCACCGTCGAGGAGTCGCTGATCCAGGAGCTCGGACGCGTCGAACGTGAGCTCGACTCACTGGCCACCGAAGAAGACCGCTGCCGCACACAGGCAGAGGAAATCGGCCAGCGTCATACACGCCTGGTAGAGGAAGTTTCAAAGCTCGAGGCACGCAGTGTCGAGCTCGAGCAGGCGGTCGAGGACGCCGCCAACCACCTCGCCGGCCGCCGCGAAGAATCAGCCGACACGTTGCGTGGGCTCGATCGAAGGCGCGCCGAAGCACGACTTTCCGAAGAACGGACCGAGGCCGCCCAAGCGGAGAGCGCTCGCCTCGACGAGGAGGCGGGGGTCCTCGAGGGTCGAGTGGGCACTCTCGATGCGGAAGCTGTTCGCCTCCACGATCAACAGACGGGCACCGAGGAAGAGGTTGTCCGCTCCCGGACCCGTCTGGTCGAGGAACAGGGCTTGCTGGCAGCAGCCCGCGAACATGAGCGCCGTCTGTCGGAAAAGGTCGACGAGATCATCGCCCGTGTCTCCAAGCTCGAAAAAGAGGTCCGCGTTCGTCGCGAAACCCACGATCGGGAACGAGAGATTCTGCACGGCATCGAGGTCGAACAGACGCGAGCCGAAGCCGACTGGGACCGACTCAGAGAGCATTCGGCGGACGAGCTCGGCCTCGCCGTCGAATCGCTGCTGGAAGCAGAACCCGAACCGGACGATGAACCGGAGGCCCTGCGCACCGATATCGAGGGTCTGCGCGCCAAGATCGACCGTCTCGGCCCGGTCAACCTTCTCGCCCTCAAAGAGCTCGACGAACTCGAAGAGCGGTCGCAGTTCCTCAGTCACCAGCGCAAAGATCTTGTCGAGGCCCTGCAGTCACTCGACGAGACCATCCGTGAGATCGACGCAACCTGCACTGAGCGTTTTGTCGCCACCTTCGAGCAGGTCAACGAGGTCTTTGCCGAGACCTTCAGCACTCTCTTCGGGGGCGGCACCGCACGCCTCGATCTGGTCGACGAGGACGACCCCCTGGAGTCGGGCATCGACATCACCGCCCAGCCTCCAGGAAAGAAGAACCAGTCGGTGCAACTGCTTTCGGGTGGTGAAAAGGCGCTCACCGCCCTGTCGCTGCTGATCGCCCTTTTCCGCATCAAACCTTCGCCGTTCTGCATCCTCGACGAGGTCGACGCGCCTCTCGATGACGCCAACGTGGAGCGTTTTTCCGACCTCGTTCACGCCATGACCGAACACACCCAGTTCGTGCTGGTGACCCACAACCGCCGCACAATGGCCCGCGCCGATCTCCTCTACGGAGTCACGATGGAAGAGCCTGGCGTTTCCAAGGTCGTCTCGGTCCGCGTCGAGAACTAACGTTCCCAACTCCAAGGATTCCGCACTCCTTGGAAGTGCCATCTTTTGCATTGTCTGAGCTGCCAGGCCCAAACTACCACCAACGTTCAGGCAGACAATGCATAAGGTGGCTCCTCTCGGGAAGCGCCTCGGGAAACGAACCGCGTCCACCGGAGGTGCCTGGCATCCCGGCATGATGTTGTCCTCAGCATCATGGCGGCGTGCCTGGCATCCTCTCGGGAAGCACGTACGGAAACGAGAGTGCGGCGGCGGTGCTACATTCCAAGACGTGAGCAACCACCCATCATGGCGCCTCATCATCGACGGCAGCCTCCCCGGCGCCCACAACATGGCGCGCGACGTGGCGATACTTGAGGTCGTTT
>Ga0255053_10000843_pt1 | contig 16806 bp, 10 predicted proteins | sample JV7_2_22_MG_FD_188635 | JGI IMG/M metagenome (GOLD analysis project Ga0255053, IMG submission 188635) | Seawater microbial communities from Jervis Inlet, British Columbia, Canada - JV7_2_22 | ecosystem: Environmental > Aquatic > Marine > Inlet | place: Canada: British Columbia | collected...
ATGGGCACCACTATGTTGATGAAGGATTTAAACAACCTGGGCATCCTCCCTACCAAACACTTCCAGGAAGGAGTCTGTAAATACGTGGATGAAATCTCCGGGCAGAAGCTCGCAAAAAGCTACAAGGTAAAGAATAAAGCATGCTTTAACTGTCATCTCCCTTGCTCCCGCTATTATGTGGTTGATGATCATGAGGCAGAAGGGCCAGAGTTCGAAACTCTCTGCAGTTTTACTTCACGACTCGGAAGCCGCAATCTTCCCTTTGCTCTGGAGATGAATGCCTATCTGAACCAGATGGGTCTGGATTCAATATCGACCGGTGAAGTAATTGGCTGGATAATAGAGTGTCAGGAGAAGGAGTTGATTCATCCAGATGATTTGGATGGCCTTAGCATTACATGGGGTGAGACAGACAAGATACGGGAAGTTGTGGAGATGATTACTTGGCGCCGTGGGATTGGAAATAAACTGGCAGATGGAGCGAAAATCCTATCAGAAAGCTTTGACGAGGAAGCACAAAAATTGGTGATGCATGTCAAGGGATTGGATATGATCTGCGGAGATCCCCGGGGAATTAAAGCCTATGGACTTACATATGCTATTGCTTCCAGGGGTTCTGATCACCTGCGTGCCGAACCATATTTCGAATTAACCAACAGAAAAGAGGAGGCAAAAAGGCGCTTTGGAACAGAAAAAGCTGCAGACAGACTCGCAGAAGAGGGAAAAGCTGCCTTGGTAGCCTATTCAGAAAAGATTGCTCTTCTTACCGATTCCCTGACTATGTGCAAGAATATCGGCCTCTGCATGGATATCTTAAATCTCGAAAACATATCTGCCCTCTTAAAGGCCGGCACCGGAATAGACTATTCTCCTGGATACATGGAAAAAATATTGGGGGATTGTATTGATCGTGACTTTAAGCTAAACAGAAGAATCGGGACAAAAAGAGAAGACGACACTTTGCCCGAAAGATTCCAGAAGGAACCACTACATGAAGGGCCAACAAAAGGCTCTACTGTTGATATCCAAAGAATGGTGGACGAGTATTACAAAATTCACAAATGGGAAAGATAGCAGAATCATATGAGCGATCAGGACTCGGGTCCAAAACGAGAAACATTCACTTCGTTCTTTGGTCTTTTAATGACCATGATCGGAGTTGCTGTCGGACTGGGCGCTGTCTGGCGTTTCCCTTACATGGTTGGGAAATTCGGTGGAGCAGCATTTGTTCTCTTTTATATGGCGATTGTTTTTTTCGTAGGAATACCCGCATTGATGGCCGAGTGGACACTTGGTCGATACACGAAGCGAGGTACATTAGGCTCTTACGAGAGAGGCGGATTTCCTGGGGGGAAGTATGTTGGAGCGTTTTTATTCTTCATTGTTTTCTGGGCTACAGGGTATTACTCCAACGCTGTTGGCTGGGTAGGATTTCATGCTCTGGGTGAATTCCTGAATGCTTTTGGTGTGAATTTACACGCTGCGGCCATCCTTCCACCGCAAAAAGGCTTTAATCTTACCTCATTCCTCTTGCAGCTTATGATGACAGGCTTTGTCATTTTTACCTGCGGGATTGTCCTTATTAAGGGCTTGAGGAAAGGAATTGAAAAAACCAGCAAGTGGATTGTTCCCACCCTTTTCATCATTCTGATTATCCTCATCATACGCTCGGTGACTTTGCCAGGAGCCAGCGAGGGAATCAAGTGGTATATTGGCGGTTTCCGCTTCAGCGAGCTTACGCCTACTGTAATGGCTGCAGCCCTGGGAATGGCCTTTTTTTCCATATCCCTTGGGGGCACTTTCATGGTTATTTACGGTTCCTACCTTAACAAAAAGGCCAATTTGCCAAGAAATGCCATATTTACGGGAATTGGTGCTTCTGCAGCAGGCATTTTAGCTGGTTTCGTGATTTTTCCTGCAGTTTTTTCCTTCGGTCTAGAGCCTGATTCTGGTCCCGGTCTTATCTTTTCTACGCTGCCAAAAACCTTTGCTCTGATGCCCGTGGGTTGGCTGTTTGGTCTCCTCTTTTTTCTTGGGCTTTTTGGTGCTGCTTATCTATCTGCTGTGGCAGCTTTTGAGGTTCTGGTTGGAGGAGCTGTGGATAACTCAAGGATAGAGAGGAAAAAAGTAGTCTTTTTTATCTGTGGTACTGTTTATATCCTTGCTATTCCTCCGATGATTAATTTTAAGATTTTTCTCCCCTGGGATTTGATTTTCGGTTCAGGCATGCAGGCTTTAGGCTCGCTTCTAGCAGTCATCACTGCAGCCTGGTGTATTAAAAGATCAGGGTCCTTGAAAGAACTATCAGAAGGGAGGGCAAAGCCCTTCCCTCTTTTCCTCTATTGGTGGATTAGAATTGTTGTCCCCGCGGCTATCTTATTCGTGGGGATCAACTGGCTTCTGGAATTTGTCTTCAACATCAAAGTATTCGGATAAATTTAAAAATAAGCACATGGCAGGGAAATTCGTATTCTTCGAGGGAGATTCCCTTCAACTCTTCCCACTGCTCCGGCGTCCATTTCTTTATAGCCTTTTGAAAATTTGTTTTTTGCGTTGCTAGGATCTATTCAACAGTGATTTTACCCCGCATTTCCAAATGCCGGTCAGAACACCAGACAGTACACATAAAATCAAAAGTTCCTCTTTGAGTGGGAGCAAAGGTGACGGTCTTCGCTTCTCCAGCTTTTATCTCCCGGGCAGCTACGTTTAACTGAGGAATGGCAAAACCATGGGTTACTGTGTCAATATTGCGGATCAGGATTGTTACTTCTGTACCATAGGAAACTGTAAATTCCCGGGGAAGCCAATTCCCATGCTCAGGAGCACGGGCGATAAGTTCAAAATCATAGAGTTTATTCCGCCTGATTTTCTCAACTGCAAATACTCCAAAAATTGTACCCACAGTGGCAAGCAAAAAAAGTGCAATGGCTATAATTTCTCTTTTTTCCACTTGTTTACCTCACTTCTTAACCGATAAATAACCATAGACAAAATATGGTGACGGCAAGCAAAAAGACTAGCATTGGTGCCCATCCCTTTTTTGCTTCCTTAAGGTTCGCATAGGTCTGATGGGAAAACTTAAACCCATAATCCAATGCAAAAGCCAAACCTATCAGGATAATTAATGCCTGCAGATAGGGCATCACTCCTGTCAGGAAAGGAGACCAGGGAATTTTCGCGGTACCAAAAAGATTCCAGCCCCAGGCAAAAGGATCTGAAAAAACATGGAGTAAATAACTGCCGTTGGCCAAAATGATGTTCACACTAAAAGCTGCCCATATCGCCAAACCCAAAGGTACGAAACAATAGGAAAAATTTACAAACACCTGCTTAAGGCTCACCTCTTTATTTCCGCTGGCTTTTTTTGAAAGAAACACAAATAGGAGAAATATAATGGGAATAACAAGAAAATCAACCACTGTGGCCTCAGCAAGATAGGTTAAAAAACCTTTTAATGTGGTCCCCCGGATCATATCCTTAAAATGTGCAGAGGGCGTTTGATAGGCCCTGAAAAATACCAGAAAAATCCCTATCATTGTCAAAGCCTTAAAGGCTTCATCCAAACCCCGTCTTTTGTAACGGTCATCCGTGTGCTTTCTTTCAGTCACAAGGTCTGTTCCAAAGGGGCGAACATTCAAAGCCATATTATCATAAGGACAGGTTTTAAAACATTCCATACACATGCCGCAATAAGTATTTCTGTTCATATCATAAGGCAATTCCATCCAAGGGCAGCCATAACCTTTTTCATCGCCCACAACGCAAGTTTTGGGCTTATGGTCTTTACAAATTTCCGGATTTTTCACCCGCACTTCACAGGCAGAAAAATTTGAATATAACCCCTGAAATCCACTGACAGGGCAAACAAAAAGGCAAAAGGTCCGTTTCCCATAAATCACTGAGATGACGATTGCGCCCCCAATAATCAGAACTAAAAGTATCCCTCCTGCCAAAGGCCTGACGGTAAAGAAACCGGAAAACCAGGTTGACAGAAAGAACAATATAACCAAAGGCCAAAGATTGCGCCACTTATTGGGCCATCTTTTATTTAAACCCCAGGACTTCTGTCTGCCGACACTGATCAATTTGCCCCGCTGCAGCCAATCACCAAATATCGGAAAAGGACAGATCATGCACCAAAACCGCCCAACCAATGGGACAAAAAAGGTCATTAGGAGAAACCACCACAGTATCCAGACCATCATCACCCCAAAATTATAATTACCTGTGGAATATCCCCCCACAAAATTGGCTATAAGGATTATGACAAAGACAAAAAGATTGAAAAGGAGAAATGTGAAGGGAAACCAGCGGTTTTTCAGCAGCGCCCGTACAGGTTTGAATTTGGTTAATTCATATCTCCAAGTGAGGGGAATAACACCAAACAGTTTTTTATGGGAATTTTCATTTGCTTTCAGTGCGGCCGTCAATGACCCAATCCCCAGTAAAAGAATTAAGAATGCTCCGGCATAAAGATTCCAATTAAACCCCACTTTCAGATACCCCACCATATAGGGGTGGAATTCCCCACAAGTGACAGAACAGCGAAACATAAATTTCCCTGATTTATCTGCAATAAAAGTGAGATGGCCGTCCATTCCTGGAATAGCCGATGTTTCTATTTCATAACCATCAATATAAAGCCCATGAACAACATCCTCACTGATTAACCGGATCCTGACATTATCTCCTTTGTTTACTTTTATAATGCTGGGAGTATAGTCGAATCTTTTTGCATGGACCTCAAAGTAACGGTCTTCGCCATATACAAAGGCAGCACAAAAAACACAAAATATGGTTAAAAGGGAAATTCTTTTCATTTTCGGCTCTCTGATTTATTGGGTTTCTGATTGGCTATAATCTGTTTTTTCAGTTCTTCCGGTGTCCAGTTCTGGCCCACATAAAACTTTTTGATGTATCCTTCCGTATCAATGAGATATGTAATCATAGAATGCCGAATCTGCCCCGATTCCTGATCTTCATGAACAATCCCATACTCCTGACACACTTTAGTGATTCTTTCTACAGTTCCGGTTAAAAAGTGCCAATTATCTGTTTTTGCATTATACATATTGGCATACTTTTTCAGGATACCGGGTACATCAAATTCAGGATCAAATGTTACAAGCAGAAGAACCATCCGGTCTTCCAATCCGCTGCTGTTTCCCAATTCTTGTAGCTGTCTAAATTTTTTTGTTGTTAATGGACACATTTTCGGCATGCCGCAGCGGGTATAAAAAAATCCCAGAACAACATGTTTCCCTTGAAACTGATTCAAACGGACACTTTGCGAATTCTGATTGACAAGTTCAAAATCAAAGGCTTTTTTCAATCCTTCAGATTTCCGGATATTTATATTGCCTTTCAATCCCTGGGAATATAATAAAATCAAAAACAAAAGGAACACAACCTTTCTTCGAGTGTTGAATTTATGGTCTCGCATCTTATTTTTTAACCAGTTTTATCCATTCGGAAATGGATTTCCGGCCACCTCTATCTCCCCCATTGCCTTCCCAGACAGCAAATGCACAATTTCTATTTTTATTCCGGAAAAGGTCGCCCATTTCCGGATTTTCGGTTTTCAGGCTTCGTTTGAATACCACCTGCCATTTGCCTTCACTCCAGATGCCTCTTCCGGTTATCTTTTGATCATCTCCGGGAGTTAAGGTTCCCACTCCCTTACTGTAAAGGTTATTGACTGCAGTACTATAGTCATTCTTAGAAACAGAAAGTGTTTCTTCATTTTCAAAAGGATAGTAGAAGTCGACATAAGTTTTTTCCGGTTCATCTCTTTGAGTCCAAATCTCACGATCCTGGCTTGCTTTCCACTGCCATATATTTGTCTCTCCCATAAAACCCATCATAAGATTCTGGGCCAGATTTCCGCCCTTTACAGGCAGCATAATAGCACAGGCATCAGTATATTTTTTTAAGGCTACAGATTTGTTTTCCGTCGGATCCAGCCAAGATAGGTAAAAATAGATATCCTTGTTATTGTGAAACGCCTTAACCGCAACAGAAGATACTCTCCCTCCGGGCCAAGGCAAAATCATTAATTGATAAACCAGCCCGATTTCATTAGGCGTAATCACCGCCCAGAGACTTTCATTTATTCCTTCAGACAGATCGATTGTTTTATCAAGAAAATGTACGTCCACGACGGCCATCGCCCTCTCGTCTGCTATGGGAACAGGTTTACCTCTTGCAAACCGGAACCCTCTATAAATAAGAACGGCACACAATAAAACGACTATCGTGATAATTAAAAATACTTTCCATTTACGCACCGGCTTTCCCTCCAAATATTTCTTTCTCTGATTCCAGGAATTCTTCCAACTCACTGGCAGCATCATTATAAAAACTGTTTTCCTTTCGGGATTTGAGCTGCCTGAGAATAGCCTGAGCACCGGGATATAAATGTTCATTAAAAAACTTCCTCCCGGCTTCCCGGCAAACAAATATATTTTCTCTCCTCTTTTCTGATGGAAATTTTGAAGCTTGTGTTTTTTTATAAATCAAATAGTACATAAACTCCAGTTCTGTCGAGAGCAAATCAGGCCGTTCGTTTTCCGGTTCGACACCAAAAGCTTTATAGAATCCCATAATATCGGAAAGATGCTCAGATTTCTGAAATTCTCCTTTGGCTGTGTATTCCGTAGTGTAAAGCCATATCCCCATATTCCTGAACAAAATATCATAATCGGCAACTATTTCCTGACGCTCTTTTTCCAATTTATCGAAGTATTTAAAAAAGCGATCATCAGGATAGGAAAAAGCCTTGGCTAGCATCCGGTATTTCTGGAGCCGGTCCTGATCAGGGGATGCTGATTCTTTGAACTTTTCTTTCTTCATCATAAGCCTTTCGAATGTAAATAGGTTCCTTTAACGGAACTCGGATAATTTCTTTTTTTCCTTCATCAAAGCCGATGGCTTCACCCTTCTCCAAGTTTCCTTCCACCTTAAAACTATGGATAATTTTGTCCGTACATCCCATCAAAACCAGTATGGCAATAAGCCTTTTATCGTCTTTGGCGTTTTTATATGCTTTGACAGCTTCTTCAACTCCGGGTCCGAAGAGCTGTTTGTTAAACTCCTGGGGAATGTGAATGGGTGGGATATAATAGACATTCGGTTCTGTTCCGAATTGAGGAAAAAGCGGTAAAGCAATTTTTCTCACATGAATCAAATAATCCACAGGGTTGTCTTCCCGGGGTTTGGACCATTGGCTCTTGAATCCAAACAGGCGGATCTTACCAATACAGTTAGTCACACATTCAGTCTGGAATCCTTTCTCTACAGTGGGATAACAGGAAATGCACTTTTCCGATTTGCCGGTATTCTCCCTGAAAAATGATTTTTTATAGGGACAGCCTCGAACACATTCACGGTAACCCCTGCACCGTTTCTGATCGATCAGCACAATTCCGTCTTCCTTACGTTTATAGATGGACTTTCGAGTGCAGGCCGCTATACACCCGGGATAAGTGCAGTGGTTGCATATTCTCGGAAGATAGAACATCCAGGGTTCATGCGGGATTTTAATAAACTGGCCTTGTTCCACCGGGATGGCTGTTTCATCTTCCCCGATGTTGGGAGAGCTGTAATCATCCAGTTCCGGCGTATAACCGAGGATTTCCTCTCCGAATTGGGAAGCTTCAAAAATTGTTTTTCCTTCGTACTTGTCTTTATTCCATTTCTGGGTTTTCAGTTTCTCCAGAAGCTGTACATCCCAGCCGAGAGGATAAAATCCCCAGGGTTTGGTTTCCACATTATTCCACCACATATATTCCTGTCCTTTCCCTGAGGTCCAGGCATTTTTGCAGGCTAGAGTGCAGGTCTGGCAGGCAATGCATTTATTGATATCGAAAATCCAGGAAGCCTGTTTTTGAGGCCGTACTTCATTGTATTTGAAGTCCATCTTTCTCTTTAGCTGCCAATTATAGACTTTTTGATTCATACAAACTCTCCTTTGAGGAATTTTTTCATGGCTTCACTTTCATAAGTGGGACGCAGTCCGAGACGTGCAGGGCGCCACAATTTGTTTCCTCCGTAACCGCCATCTTCAGCTTTGGTAAACTTGACAAAACTCTCTCTGGGAGCGCCGTTGGGACAGTTCACATCCGCAGCAAATCCTTTCCCTATAACCGGTCCTATGGTATCCTTGCGAACCAGGCTGTCAGTCATTAAAGTTGGACGCAGCCAGCTTCGTGTAGCACTTTGATGCGACCCAAACCGATACATGGCCTGATATCCGGTCCTGGGGTTCCGTGCCAGCTTATCCTTATTTTTCAAATGGCCTTCCACCGATCCATAGGTTGAAGTGTACATATGAAACCAGGAACGGCTGACTGTGGGAGGCAAACCCCAATAATATCGAACTCTCAGCATCAAACGGGACATCCGGTACTCTTCACTGTTTTTATCCTTCTTTCCGGAATAAGGCCTGTCATCAGGATCTGCATCAACCCAAACATAATCACCATCCTCAAGACCTAATTTTTTCGCATCATAAGGATTGATATCTACAAATCCTTCTCCTACCCAAGGTTTGCGCTTATCCCTGCGAAAAACATCACCAAAAGGCCCAAATAATACGGCAATCACATCGGTATCCACAGGCATGGTATGAGCAGCATGCCTGTATTTGGGTGTCAGGTAAATATGGGTATAACCTTTCTTTATTAACGGGTGATTCGATTTCAGCAGTTCGCCCGGCGTGAGAACAACATTTCGCACTTGCCGGACTTCGCCGGAGAGATCATCCCGGGAAAGGCCGTAATCTTCAGGTGATGCCGGTCTGATAGCCGGATGTTTTTTGGCCACAATCACATTGGGTTCATAAACAGTGGCATCAACAGCTTCCCGGTGAACCGGCATATTCTCACCATATTCAATAAATTCATCCTCATCTCTATAAAATTCAAGTCTTCCTGTTTTTCCATACCACTGCTTGTCCTCAATCGCCTGTTCAAAGCCGACAATTTTGGGGTATGTCCGGCTCATAATAAGGGCCGGAATACCCTTCCTGGCTTTTTCTTCCAGGTCATTGACATTATATCCTTTAGCCATAGAGGAAAAATCAAAAATCCTTTGTAGATAAACATCAACCCGTTTCTCTTTGACAAATTTCCAATAATCATTGAAACGCTGGTCCTTAAGAAGTTTTGCGAAAGCCTTCCCAACTCCCTCAAACACTTCAATATCGCCTCTTGTGTCATGCAGCCGTTTTAGAGGGGACCTTGGAAATATCTGTAAAAAGGGATTGGTTACCGAAGCCGTGGCATCTGGATACTGGAATTCGCCCCAGGAATCAACAGCAAATACAATGTCTGCATATTCACAGGATGGCGTCCACCACCAGTCGCTGACACAAATCATTTCAATTTTTGGAAGGACATTGATCACGACATCAAAATGACCTTTGATATTCCCTAAAATGGAGTTGGCATTACAGAACATCAGAGACTTCGTGGGGGTGGGCATATGGGTTTTCCCTGTAAACATTTTGTTTCCCACGCGAAGCGGTTTACTGTCATGATTATAATAGTGAGCAGACTCGAATTTAAAATAACCTTTCAATTTTGCCGGCTTCTTTTCATCCTTCTCAATATTGAAGGGATCTTCTTTAATGTATTGTCCAATTCCATCAAAATAAGCGGCCCGATAGTTCCCGGCATAACTGCCTACATTGCCGCTGTGGGTTCCGATATTCTTTGTCAGCGCGCAAACCAAAAGAATGGCTCTGTCTTTTAAATCTCCGTTAAAAAACTGATTGGGACCCATGCCTACAGTGATCAAGGTCTGCCCTTTATTTTCAGCAATCTGACGGGCCAAACTTTGGATAGCCTCTTTGGGTGCCCAGGTAATTTTTGAAGCACTCTCGAGATCAAAATTATCTTTCAGATATCGGGATATAAGACTGAAGGTTGTCCGAACCTTAACTTTTTTACCTTTAATAGTAACTTTAAACTCTCCATCGATAACCGGATCAATACCGGTCTCTTCCATATATTTTCCCACTTGATCTCGAGTCACTGGAGAAGCGGATTGGGTTTTACTGTTCCAAACAACAAAATTGCCCCATTCATTCAGTAAATCTTTAGAAATGGCCTGTTTCCCTTTTGCTGCTAATGGTGAAGGCGGTTTCTGCCCTTTCTTAACCACCACTGTCTCTCTGGGTTCAGAAGGAGCTTTATAGCCGGGAATAACTTCTTCAGCCCGAAGTAATTTGAGGGTATCCATCCGCACTAAGAAAGGAAGATCTGTGCGCTGTTTCACATATTTTTCAGAAAAAAGTTTTTCGTTGATAATCACATTGGCCATCCCCAGAGCAAAAGCTGTATCTGTGGCCGGCCGGATAATCACAACTTCATCAGATTTGCAAGCCACTGAGGAATATTCCACTGTAATCGTGATAACCTTTGATCCCTTGATCCTGGCTTCTGTCAGCCAATGACTGTCCGGCATTTTGGTAGAGATCCAGTTCATCCCCCAGGCAATGATCAGTTTGGCATTCTCTGCAGTAACCAGATCAAAATCAATAGTCTGTTGGCCTGTAACCATGGGATGCCCGGGAGGCAGATCCGTATGAAACGTGTAGTTATCGAATCCTCTGGCTCCCAGCGCGTTGTCAGAACCCACTTTCCTGATATGTGTATCCAAGAGAGCCAGAGAATTGGCCAGCCGGTACATACCGAAAACCCGCGTAATCCCTAAAAGCGGCATACCTCCCCGGAATTTCAAAACTTGAGTGCCTGCACCCTTCATAGCTTCTATGATTGCCGGATCATATCCTTGCTGAGATAATTTTCTCTTTCCGGACTCTCCTGTGTAGGTTTGAGCAATATTTCTTAGAGTTTTGGCGTTCATTGTAAACGCCTCATCCCAGGAAACACGTATAAAGTTTTCTTTTCCCCTTTGGAAATATTTTTTTGGCGGTTTTCCATTTGCGTTTCTCGGAAAACCGGCCTCTACCCATTTTTTAAATCCATCCCGAACCATAGGATATTTTACACGGCGGGGCCCGTAGATTCTTCTGCCCAGAGCCAATCCTTTATTACACAACCGGGGCTCCCAGCGATGAGAGGATTTATTTCCATAAAGATCCTCAGCCTTCCCATAACCATAGCTGGGTCCGATACGGGTGATCACACCATTTTTAACATAGGCCCGTAAGAGACAGTTGTGAGTGTCATTAGGAGCACAGAGAAAATGGAAAGTGTCATCGTGCCTAAATTGACTGCGGTAAATCCGTTCCCAATCACGGTCCGGGTAGAAGTCCAGCGGATTATCGACTTCCGGAATAAACTGCAGTTGTGACAGCAGCGGACTTTTTAAACCCAATCCAGCCACACTAAGGGTCGATAATCTTAAAAAATTACGGCGGGTTATATTTCCCATATATTTCTCCTAATCTGCTATATTCATAAAAAAAATTGCTGATGCCTTTTTACCATACCTCCTCTAAGGTTATGGCAGGTTATAATGCACCTTATTGTGTTGTCCAGTTTTTAGAGAGATTTTCAGAGGAAAAAAAAGAGGAAATTAAATAATGTCCTATTTCCTATTATCTCGATATTATTAATCATATCCTATGATTTGTTACTATACTCTTTTTCAGTTGTCAAGTTTATTTGTAAAACATAAGAATTTACTTTTTTGGATTGCTTTGATTTCGATTCATTTTGCTAAATTTGAGCTGAATTAGTGATGAGCCCAAAAAGGAAATTCTTATGATTAAAATCCATGTCTATTTTGTAGGTTTGGATAAACGTTCTTAGGCGCACGCACCGATCCTTATCTTGAATACTATTTATTAAGGATTATGTTTTATTAATTTCTTTGATCGCCCAATCGGCGGCTCTTTTTATGACATTTCTTGGAGATTCCATTTTTGCGGCCTCTTTGAGGAAAGACAGGTGAGAGCGGTCACCGCATTTTCCGATGGCTTTTAATGCTTCAGCTTGAGCAAGATAACTGTCATCTTCCTTAAACTGTTTCTTGAACAGAGAGACCAGTTCCGGTTCTTCATAATTCCCGAGGATTCCTAAGGCAGCCACTCTGACCTTTGAATTTTTATCTTCGCATGTCTCCTTGAACAAGCTGAGATGCTCCTTTTTTTTGAGCGTTCCTAGAGTTTCGATTGCACTTCGCCGTACAGCCCAGAATTCATCATTTTGGGCTTTATCCTTGAGGCCTCTCATTGCCATGGGATCGTCTTGAAATTCTGCGAGCCCTGATGCTGCCCAACTCCTCCCTATGACATCATCGTTTTTGAGCTGGTACAGAAGCTCTTCCAGATTTTTTTTAAACGTCCATTCCTTCAAAAGATAATTTCCTTCGTCAAACCTGACCAAAAGAGGCTTTTTATCAACCGAGAATTCAAAAGTTTGCTCTTTTTGTTTTATCCACACTTTTTCGGATATTTTTTCCTCTGGAGTGGTGATTCCGATGATTACAGGAATCGTGTAAATCGGTATCCCTTGGGATGTATCCTGAGTTTGAACGACTTTCAATTTGATCTTTTGACCCTGTTCATCCCAGGCGTAGCTGATTTTAAAAAACGGATGGCCGGGCTTAAAAATAAACTGTTCGAAAAACCAGTCCAGGTTCTGTCCGGTTACATCTTTAATAGCAGTCATGAAGTCATGAGTGTCGACTGCCTGAAACTCGTGTTTGTGCAGGAAGTGCTTGAGAGTCCTGAAAAATGGTTTGTCTCCAATGACAAACCGGAGCATATGAAGAACAGCAGCACCTTTAGGATAGGTGTGACTGTCAAAATTATCCTCAGGACGGTTATACCTGTCGAAAACAACCGGACGTATGTATCTTGTATGCGCTTCCTGCAAATACCGGTTCTTTTTTCGCAGCAGATCATAGGCACCCTCATCTTCTCCTTTATCGTGCCGCGTGTAGAGATAGTCGGAGTACGTGCCGAAGCTTTCGTTCAGCCAGGTTTGGGACCAGGTCCTTAAAGTGATGAGATCTCCCCACCATTGGTGTGCTACCTCATGGGCAATGATTCTCTCCCATGAAAAATCCTGTTCCGCCCGCTTATCATGAATAACTCCTTGACCGAGAACTGTGGCTGCTGTGTTCTCTGCGCCGCCTCCCATCCGGGGAGAAGTGACCTGCGCGTATTGCGCCCAGGGGTATTCATAACCGAACAGTCTGTTGAAGTAATCAATCATATGAGGCGTTTTCTTGAAGATCCATTTCGCATCTTCCACGTCCTTCTCATAGACCCAGTAGGTGACGGGAAGCGAGCCAAGAGAATCCTCTATGACAGCAAACGGACCGATAGCCAGCATGAAGAGATAGGTGGAATGGGGAAGCTCCTGTGACCAGTGATAAGTTTTCGTGCCATTTTTTTTGTCCTCTTTGACGCTGACCAGCTTACCGTTGGAGAGCACCTTGTATTTATTCTTGACGGTGATGATCATCTCATTGGTCACCTTGTCATGAGGAAAATCATAACTGGGAAACCAGTGACGAGCTCTGTCCGGCCAGGATACTGTCGATACCATAATGGGATTGGTAGGGCTTTCCTCATCAAAGAACAGGCCGACCTTTGGGTCTGTCGCATGGTATTTGACGGTGAATGTCACTGTCTCGCCGTATTCATAAGCTTTCGAGAGATGCACTATGATATGTTTATCCGTTTGTGTGAATTGAAGGGGTATATTCTCAGAGTTCATAACAGCGGCAACAACAAGCTCCTCTGCGTCCAGCAGACATTCCTTGAAATCATCTCTTAAGGGAGTGAGAGTGATTCGGTTTTCTCCCTCAAAATATTTTTTATCCAGGTCAAAAGTCAGAGCAATTCGGTAATGTTTGGCATCGTAATCCCGGCTCCTTTCATACTGGAGAGGCCGCTCGTAGACATTAACTTTTTGTGCAAGTAAAACAAAAAACAGAGAAAGCAGGAAGGATAGAATCGCAACAAATTTTTTCATGATGAAACTCCTCAAAGACTTTTATTTCTTTTTCATCAAAGCTTCGACCTCTGCCAGAGACCTGGGAAGCCCATGTGAGAGATTCTCATACCCATTTTCCGTGATCACCACTGTGTCCTCAAGACGGATTCCCATTTCTTGGTCAGGATAAGGCAGGTTGATGTCACAGGCAAAGACAAATCCTGGACGCAAGACCTCATCCGGGCCGGTAAAGGTTCCCATGGGATCATGGGTGGCCATACCGATAGAATGGTTGTATCCACCATACCGAATCAATTCTTTGAATTTTGGATTTTCTGCGTCATACCCGTTTTCTACCAAGAATTGCTTCACTTTCTCCCCCACATCACTGAACGTGATACCAGGCCTGTAATTGTCCAGGCAGGTTTTCCGGATCCCGTAGGACATTTCATATATTTTTTTTTGCTTTGGCGAAAACTTTCCGTTGGCTGGGAAGGTGGAAGAAATATCCGCATGGTAATAGCTGTAGTCAGGACCTGCATCCAGGATGATGAAATCACCGTTTTCGAGAATCCGGTCATGCTTGTGATAATGGCCAAAAGCATGATTGGGTCCGGACATCAAAATGACATAGAAAGCCAGATCCTGGGCTTTTTCCTTCTTGCAGACATATTCAAACAGGGCGGCCAGTTCTTTCTCTGAGGTTCCAGGACGTGTGGCTTTCATCAATGCGATATGTGCTTTGACTCCGATTTTAGCCGCTTGGCGCAAGTGTTCAATTTCTGCGGGAGACTTGATTTTTCTAAGGTCCCAAATCAGAGGGGAACAGTCTTTGACCACAATATGAGGAAATTTCTCTTTCAGTCGCTTCACAAATTGAAGTTCACGTGTCAGCCTTCCATCCCACATATTCATCGTCATTGTCTTCTGCAAAGCTCTGAATTTTTCATTGCTGTTTTCCCGGCTCAGTTCTTCCGGTCTGAACATCGTATAAAAGACATCAGTCTGTAGACTTAGCCTTGAAAGTGTGGAGGATAGGCGTTCGATGGGTAAAACCCTGTTGATCCCGGTCACCTCCTCAGGTGTGCGAACGAGTTCAACAGAGATGCCTTCTCCTCGGGCCTCGCTCTCGTTTATCGAGAAGAAAAGAGTGCTCTGTTTCCTGATTCCGTCCATGATCAGGACAGCATTCGGAATTTCCACACCGCATAAATAGTAAAAGTCATTGTTTTGATAGAATTGAATATCCGATCCTGGAGTTGTTGCACCGAGAATGACCGCCACACAATCAGGGATTTTTTCCATGAACTTAGCCCGTCTGGCTGCATACTCGGATTTGTCAAACCCCTGTTCTGCACGAGGAATCTGAATAGAAATAAACAGGAGCGAAACCATTATTGAAATCGGGATCATTTTTTTCATCGTTTGCCTCCAGTAATAAAGGATAGTCATTCCTATGGCGCGAATAACCGCTCAATTGATGTCATTCGTATCCCATAATAGTATAAAATTATGATTAAATTAATAAAAAATTGGGTGCTTCCTTCATTAACTGTTGTTACTAGGCCGAAATCCACGAAAACTTCTCTACCGGGACCCGAGTTCTCATAAACACGGAAAACCACCAAAAAAGGATTTTAGTGATAAGCCCAAAAAAAAGGAAATTCTTATAAAGACACTAACGGACAGCCACACATTTCATCTGTTTATGGTCGCGAATCAGCAGTTTGCCATCGGATAGCGCCAGCGGAGCCCAGCATCTGTTGGTGTCGAGAAATTTTGCACTTGCCAACTTTTTGAAGCTATCAGGATTTGGTTCGATAAGATACAGGAAGCCTTTGTTACCGTCAATGCTAAGAATCAAGCCATCTGCCAGAATAAATCCTCCCTTGTCAAAAAGAGGCGAACGCTTTGTCTTCCACATTATTTTTCCATCAAGGTTCATGCAAACCATCCCGTCCCTGGTTTCATTGGTGCTGCAGTGACCATATAGATATCCCTTGTAGAGAATGGCAGGATGGACGTGAGTACCGAACTCATCAGTTTTGTAAAGTTCGCTAACAACAAACGTGTCAGACTCTTTCTCCACTTTGATCATAGCTGAACCGGCCTTATAGCCTCCTGTGATAAAAATTCTCCCATCACCTATCTCTGTTACATTTGGGACAGGGATTCTACACTGCCAGCCTTCATAGGACCAAAGCAATTTGCCAGTTTTTGGATCCATTCCCATAACAGCACCATTGGCGGAAATCATAATCAATTGGTTACCGCCTTCGATATTTATTATCATTGGCGATACGTAACCTGCCTTGCCCGGAAGCTCTGGAGAAGCCCACTGCACAGATCCTGTAAGTTTGTTATAGGCAACAACTCCTGCTTTTTGTGTTTGTGATGCAAGTATCATCATATTGTCATAAATCAACGGATTCTGCGCAATAGCCCAGGTCGGCACTTCATTTTCGGTGAAATCTGTCCATATATTCTTTTTCCAGACAGGTTTGTGCGTGCGTTTGTCAAAGCAGTGAACATGGCCGAAGGGCCCGCACGTATAGATATAATTTCCCTCAATTGTCGGCACAGATCGTGAACCTGGGTGGTCGGTTTTGCCGGGAGCGTCATATACAAATGTCCATTCCTCCTTGCCTGTAGCAAAGTCGAGGCAACGCAATATGTCCTGTTCGTTGCCTATGCGGTCAAGTACATAGACCTTGCCATCGCTTATTGCCGGTCCGCCGAATCCCTCACCCAGAGGAAAGGTCCATAGCACATCAGGAGCACCCTTAGCCCATGAGCGTTTTATTCCTTTTTCTGCCGAGATCGCATTTCGGCCGGGCCCAAGATACTGCGGCCAGTCGGCCGCTGAACAGACCAAACTTGCAGCCAATCC
>Ga0255053_10000846_pt1 | contig 16722 bp, 12 predicted proteins | sample JV7_2_22_MG_FD_188635 | JGI IMG/M metagenome (GOLD analysis project Ga0255053, IMG submission 188635) | Seawater microbial communities from Jervis Inlet, British Columbia, Canada - JV7_2_22 | ecosystem: Environmental > Aquatic > Marine > Inlet | place: Canada: British Columbia | collected...
TATAGCTATAGGAATTGGTAACGGCCAGCCTGAAAACATCTATCTGGCTCATTTACTGCCTTCTGGTTCAAAAAAAACTTATGAGATAAACGGCCCGGTCAATCTACAGAAGATCGACACTGCCTTTGAAGACTTTGATGTTCTTATTTCTTCCATAGAAAACGACCTGCAGTCAGGCAGAACAGGTTTTGATATAAGAGACAATCGCGAAAGGGCAATACTCGTCAGTGTCTCAACAGGGCCAAAATACGAACAGGAAGATTCCCTGGAAGAACTTAAAGAGCTTGCAAACTCAAGTAATGTCAAAGTGCTCGATACAGTCATTCAGAGGCCAAATAAGATTAATCCCAAATATCTCATGGGCGAAGGGAAAATAAAAGACCTGGTAATAAATGCACTGAACAAAGGTGCCACTCTTTTGATTTTAGACCAGGATTTAAACCCGTCTCAGACAAAAGCCATCAGTGAAGTTACTGAATTAAAGGTTATCGACCGCTCACAGTTGATTCTGGATATCTTTGCAAGGCGCGCGCACAGCAAGGACGGAAAAGTCCAGGTTGAACTGGCACAGCTCCGATACAGGCTTCCGAGGCTTACAGGTAAAGGGACTGCCATGTCAAAATTGATGGGGGGAATAGGCGGGAGAGGACCGGGAGAAATGAAACTTGAAGTTGACAGAAGAAGGGTCAGGGACAGGATTACCCTGCTTGAAAAACAGCTTGAGTCCCAGAGCAGGGCAAGACAGCAGAGAAAGGCCCGCAGGGTCGAACTGGGTATCCCGATAATATCCATAATAGGCTACACAAATGCCGGGAAATCAACACTTCTAAATAATCTGACCAGCAGTAAGACATTTGTAGAGGACAAGATGTTTGCAACTCTTGACACTGCCAGCAGAAGGCTCAGGTTTCCTAAAGAAAGAGATGTAATAATCACTGATACAGTGGGTTTCATACGCGACCTTCCCAAAGACCTTTTCACTGCCTTCAAGGCAACGCTTGAAGAACTTGAGGACGCAGATTTGTTCTTACATATCATAGACATATCAAATCCAAGGTTTGAGCAGCATATTAAATCAGTTGAGACAATACTGTCAGACCTGGGGCTTGCTGAGAAACCCGCAGTTCTGGTATTTAACAAAGAGGATATGATGGACGAGCAGGAGGTCAATGCTTTATGTGACAGGTTCAATGCTGTTTCGGTTTCAGCCTTAAACACTGAGACATTCAGCAGACTGCTCAGTGTAATAGAAGCCAGGCTCTGGCCGATGTGAAGAACAGGGATTAAAAGACAAGGCACAGAGGCACAAAGTTGCAAAGGCACAAAGTATGAAAGATACGATATGCGCAATACGCATCCTGCTTGCCTGCCGGCAGACAGGAATCGCGAATTATTAATCACTATTCTTTACTCTCTGCTTTATTAGAAACTCTGCTCCAGATAAACCACAGTAAAGGACTAAGCACTATATATGCAAGCAACCATATAAAAAATCAGACACCCTCGCCTGCCATCCACTTCTTAATCAAAAATGGCGATATAAAAAAAAACGAAAGAAAAAACCATTTAACAGTAGTCACACGATACATTAATAACACACTTTTAAGCATATTCTGCTCATAACGGGAATATTCACGTGACTTCCCCAGCGCCCTAAGGGAAGTTGTCACTGCGGCAAATGCACTCAAGCTGGAAGCAATCAACGCTACTGTCTCCAATATATGCTCCAGTTGGATAATTAAAGTGGTATTATTTTAAACTTATATTACTGAAAGGAATAATTAACAGTAAGCCGTTTCCCCCTGGAATCAAATTCATGAGCAAGATAGTTAAAGAAGTAAAAGCCAGGTCAGTACTAACAAAAACCGGCATACCAGGCAGAAAATACTGTTTAAATCCATATACAGGATGTTCCCATTCCTGCAGATACTGCTACGCAACCTTTATGAAAAGATTTACAGGACATACAGGGCCCTGGGGAAGTTTTATAGACATAAAGATAAATGCCCACGAAGTATTAAAAAGGCAGCTCAAGCGTGCTCAAAAAGGTAATATCATCATCAGTTCTGTTACTGACCCTTATCAGCCTCTTGAAGCTAAATATATGATTACAAGGAAATGCCTTGAGGTTCTTGCCTTATTTAAATTCCCCGTTGATATTCTTACCAAATCGCCCCTTGTATTAAGGGATGCTGACATAATTTCAAGGTTAAAAGATGTTGAAGTAGGCATGACAATTACAACAGATGATGACAGGATAAGAAAAATCTTTGAGCCCAATGCGCCTTCAATCCATTCACGTTTAGAAGCATTGAAAAAACTCTACAAAAAAGGGATTAAGACCTATGTCTTTATAGGCCCTGTCCTGCCCATGAACCCTGAATCACTTGCAGAAAAGATAATGCCTTATGCAGGCAGTATCCTGATTGACAGGATGAACTATATAGCCAAGACCAAATTAATTTATAAAAAAAACAATATCAAAAAATGGCTTGATGAGGATTTTATAGAAGAAATTATTTCAAGGCTTAAGAAAAATTTCAGGGGAAAAGATGTAGAGGTTTGTTAGAAAACTTTCTTTAGGGTCAGATAGAAGTTATGACTAAAATCATATCTTATGGTTTTTACTTTGAAATATAATTGTTATATCTCATTAAATATTTTCTAAAGGAGGCTTGAAATGTCAAAAACAGTAAAAAATCTTGAAACTGCTTTTTCAGGAGAATCACAGGCAAACAGGAAATACCTTGCCTTTGCTAAAAAGGCAGACAAGGAGGGTCATAAACAGGTTGCAAAACTCTTCAGGGCTGCTGCCTGTGCAGAAACCGTTCATGCGCATAACCACCTGAGAGAACTGGGAGGCATTAAAAGCACAAAGGAAAACCTTGAAGAAGCAATAAACGGCGAGTCACATGAGTTTCAGACAATGTATCCTGCCATGATTGAAGATGCAAAGACTGAGGGTAATAACACGGCCCTAAGAAGCTTTAATTTTGCAAATGCAGTCGAAAAGATTCACGCAGGGCTCTATAAAAAAGCATTAGACAGCCTGGGCAGCAACAAAGAAGTTGACTATCATGTCTGTCAGGTCTGCGGAAATACATTTGAAAATCCGGCCCCTGACGTATGTCCTGTCTGCGGTGCTAAAAAAGAGCTGTTCAAAAAGATTGATTGAAATCCCGGCTCAGTCGGACACACCTTTATAACTTATTTTGTCTTTAAATTGACAACCAGCAGTTTTTTAAGTTATTTTTAATGCTCCTAAGTCTTTTTTTGTTTTTTTTACTGACAACTTTTTGTTTATTTGTAATTGAGATTTGGAATTTGTAGTTTGTAATTTGTGATTTGTCTTTAATTATGGGCCTATAGCTCAGTTGGCTAGAGCGCACGCCTGATAAGCGTGAGGTCAGTGGTTCAAATCCACTTAGGCCCACCAGCATTTTTTGGCACTGCCAAAAAATGCAAATTACAATAACCAAGCACCAAATTCCAATGTTTGGAATTTGTAGTTTGATATTTGGAAATTGTTTGGTGTTTGCAATTTGGAATTTGTGATTTGTCTTTAATGATTGGGGCTGTAGCTCAGCTGGGAGAGCACCTGGTTTGCAACCAGGGGGTCGGCGGTTCGATCCCGCTCAGCTCCACCAAAAACAACAGGGGCCAGGGGTTAAGGTATTAACCGGCAGGTTTTGCCTTATGCCCTGTTCCCTTTACCTATCACCCTGAAGTTAATCTTAACCACTTCATTCCTTTTCTGATATAATTAAAAAAACTAATAAATTTTAAGGCAGATAAAATGAATTTTATGAATACATATGCCCGGTGCTCCTTTTTCACGCTGATAGCCGCTGTGTTTTTACTTTCCATACATCCCCGGCTCTCAGCTGAAACACAAAATGACAATCAGGATACTCTTCCAAAAACTCAGGAGGAAGTACCCCGGATTTCAGCCGGAGACCTTATAAAACAGATATATAAAGGGCAACAGACATTTATCGTGGATGTCCGCACAGAACAGGAATACAGGAAAAAACATATTGCGAGTGCTGTATCAATTCCGCTGAACCAGATTGAATCACGTATTAATGAATTCCCGCGCGATAAAGATATTGTCTTCTACTGAACATGACCCAGCGAGAATAAAAGCACCCGTGCGGCGCTTATCCTTTACCAATACGGTTACAAGCGGTGCTTTGCCCTGCTGGGCGGTTTTGCTGCGTGGCAATTCGAAGGCCTGCCGGTTTCCCCTCCATAATTCCCGGCCTTCCTGATATCAAAACAGGAAATATTGATTCAATTCAGCACGTGCATAAAAATATATTTCAATACTTGCAAATGTCTTATACTTTATTGTATTATGTCAGACACCTCCGAATAACAGATTTCCGGTGGCTATTCCGGAGGGGCCACACCCGTTCCCATTCCGAACACGGTAGTTAAGCCCTCCAGGGCTGATGATACTTGGACCGTGAGGTCCTGGGAAAGTAAGTCGCTGCCGGATTAAATTATAAAAAAGGCTCAGGTTATATATAACCGGGCCTTTTTTTATAATCCGGGAACCAGGAGCAGTTTCTAATAAACCTATAAGTTTTTTAAATTTCCAAATTTGCATCTTGACATGCAATAATACGCTGAATTACCATACTGTCTAGTTTTCGGAGGAAATTCATGCACGAACCGCCTTTACTATTACAATTTTTCATTGATGCAACCGGCGTACCTGAATACGTAGTCTATTCATGGCTGGCGACTTTTTTTATATTGCTCATAGCGATCATTGTAAGGACATCTCTCAAAATAGTACCCACAGGCATCCAGAATGTTGTGGAAGTAGTGATTGAATTCTTTCTCAACCTTGCTGAAACCTCTATCGGACACATGGGCCGGTACTTTTTTCCCCTTATTGCAACACTCGGCATGTATATACTTGTTTGTAATTTTATGGGACTTATTCCCGGCTTTGAAGCGCCTACAGGTAACATTAATACAACTGCCGCATGTGCTATCCCGGTATTTTTTGCTACCCACATTTATGGCATCAAGATCCACAAGTTCGGATATATCAAGCACTTCGTGGGCCCGATGAGATCGCCCCTTGCACTGCCCTTAATGATACTTATGTTTTTTATAGAAGTAATCGGGCACCTTGCAAGGCCACTGACGCTTTCTGTCAGATTATTCGGCAATATGGTTGCCAAACACAAAATTCTTGTAATACTGGGGTTCCTCGCCCCCTGGATTGTGCCAAGCACGATCCTGGGACTCGGGGTCCTCGTCTCTGTTATCCAGGCATTTGTTTTTATTCTGCTTTCAACTCTTTATCTTGCTGGTGCTGTTGAAGAAGCGCATTAAGTATATGAGATAAGAAATTATCTCATGTCCTAAAATGAAAATATTCATCTGAAAGGAGGAACAATGAAAAAAGTTCTATCGGTAATGTTACTTACTCTCTCTCTACTCTGCATGTTAGCTCCGGTTGCTCTTGCTGCAGAGGAAACCCAGGGAGCCGTATCAGAAGGAATGATGGATTATTACACTATGGCAGTCCTGGCCTGTGGACTGGCGATTGGGATCGCCGCATTTGGAACCGGAATCGGCCAGGGTATCGGACTCAGTAAAGCCGCCGAAGGTGTGGCAAGAAATCCAGGGGCATCCGGGAAAATCACAACTACACTCATTATTGGTCTCGCGATGATTGAGTCGCTTTGTATTTATGCCCTGGTTGTTGTTCTGATTATCCTCTTTGTAAAACCTTTCGGTTTCTAACAGTACGAGAAAAGGAAGAAAGGCAGGAACAATGCCTGCCTTTCTTTTTGCTTTAAGTTTCAGGACAGCCAGAACAAATTCCTTGATTTGGCTTAAGTATTTCGTGTAAATTCCAGCCAGGGCCTCTATACTCGTTAAGGAGAAAAATTTGGGAATTTTTGAAAAACTTAGACAGGGTCTATCCAAAACAAGGAAAAGCCTTGTGGAAAACACAACCTCCCTGTTCTCGGGCCGGGCAATTGACGAAAATTTGCTTGAAGAGCTGGAAGAACTCCTGATAATGGCAGATGTTGGTCCACAGTCAGCAAGTTCAATAACCACAGCCCTCAGGGAAAACGTAAAAAAGGGGAAAATACGTAATGCTGCCGGGCTTAAAACCTTGTTAAAAGAAGAAATCAAAAAAATCCTGAAGCAGGGGCCTAAAATAATCTGTGCAGGAGAAAAACCGTATGTAATTCTTACGGTCGGAGTAAACGGTGTAGGCAAGACCACTACTATCGGCAAACTTGCAAGGCGTTTTACTGACAGCGGGTTCTCTGTAACCCTGGCTGCTGCAGACACATTCAGGGCTGCGGCTATTGAACAGCTTGAGATATGGGCACAGAGGTCAGGCTCCCAGATTGTTAAGCACAGAAGCGGTGCTGATTCAGCCGCAGTTGCATTTGATGCTGTTGCATCTGCCCGGGCAAAAAATATTGACACGGTAATAATTGACACTGCTGGAAGGTTGCATACCAAAACCAACCTGATGGAAGAACTTAAAAAGGTAAAGCGTGTCGTCAGCAAAGAGGTTTCTTCTGCCCCTCACGAGGTCCTGCTTGTGGTTGATGCCACATCAGGCCAGAATGCCATCATCCAGGCAAAAATATTCAATGAGGCAGTCGGTGTAACCGGTATTGCGCTTACAAAACTCGACGGCACTGCAAAAGGCGGGATCATACTGGCTATCAACAAGGAACTGGGCATCCCGGTTAAATTAATAGGCGTTGGTGAAGCGGTTGATGACCTTCAGGACTTTAATGCTGAAGATTTTGTAGAAGCACTGTTCGGCTGATATCGTATTGCGTATTACGTCCCTCATCTGTCTTTCCTAACCCCCTCTCCCTGTTTTTAAGACTTTGTGCCTTTGCAACTTTGTGCCTTGTCTTTATACTTTGCACCTGCCTTTACGTATTAACCTTGACAACCCTGCCAAAAATGTTTTAAAATGAATCATCGTTCATATGAACCGTAGTTCAGTTAATAAAATCCCGAAACCAAAAGTATTGAAAGCGGCCCTTGCTTTATTCTCCTCAAAGGGCTACGCCGAGACAAAAATGACTGAAATAGCCCAAGCTGTGGGCATCAGTGTCGGAACACTGTATCTCCGGTTTAAGAACAAGGAGGGACTCTTTCTGGACCTTTGTAAAGAACAGGGGCCAGAATTTGACAGCCTCACCAGCAACCTGCCTTATCATGATCCCCTTAAGGCATTAAAGGCCTATATAGCCCTTAATCTTGAGTTTGCATTAAAAAAAAGACAGCTACTCTCCATGTTCATTAGGGAACACAGGCTGCCCTTTCTTCGGCCTCTAAGAAATAATTTCTTAAATTCCCAACAAAAGGTAATCCACAATATCCTTATATCAGGTGTTAAAAAGGGAATATTCAGAAAAGTTGACACGAGGGAGACAGCATATATGATTTTTGCGTGCATCAGGGGGGCCATACTTTTAAAGCATGTATTTGGAATCGGTGACCCTCAAACTATGAGTAACTCCCTTTTTAAACTGATTACAAACGGAATTAGAAAGGATTTGTCATGAAAAAAGGACTTTTAACCGTATTTTCTCTTCTTTTTATTCTAATCCCCTTCAGCCTGCACGCCAGGGAGTACTCACTTGATGAACTTTTCAAAATTGCACTTGAGAGAAATGAGATAATAAAGATAGCAGAGGAAGACCTGTACATATCTGAACAGGGAAAGGACAAAGCACGGGCATCACTTCTTCCCAGGCTTTCCGCATTCGGGTATCATACTAGATACAGCGAAGAAAAGCGTCAGGACACTTTCTTGCTCCAGCCTGAACACACTAATGAATGGGGACTGAGGCTGGATCAGTCTTTGTCCTTAAGCGGGAGAGAGATTACAGCCTATAAGATAGCCAGGAAAACCATCAGGAAAAGCCGGTCTGACCTCAACACTGTAAAGGAGGATTACCTCCTAAGTGTTGCCTCAGCTTACTTCGATGTGCTTCAATCAAAAAAGGCACTTGAGATAGCCATTGCAAATGAGGAAAGATTGACCAAGCACAGGGATGCCGCAGAAACAAGACTCAAGGTAGGCGAGGTTACAAAAACAGTACTGCTTAGAGCACAGGCAGAGCTCGCTGGTGCCCAGTCAGACCTTATAAAGGCCAAAAACACCCTCAGGCTGGCAAAAACTATTCTTGCAAGAACAGCCGGAATAATCGGGGATTACGACGTCAAGGAGAATCAACCGGAAATTAATCCCGAAACTTCGGGACAACTGTCAGCAGGACTGGATTTTCTTACGCGGAGCTGCCAGCTGACAATAATAGATTGTCTTAAAGAGAGGGCCCTTACCGGAAGGGCTGAAATAAAAGCCCTCGTCATTCAGAAAAAAATTTCAGAAGATGAGGTCAAATACGCAAGGGGTCTCTACTGGCCTAACTTATCAATAGAGGGAGTATATTTCAGACAGGAAAATGAGCCCTCATCGTCTTTTGGACTCAACGAAAGAATTTATGGCGGACTGAAGCTTGACTTTCCTTTTTTTGAAGGAGGATTAAGAATGGCCGAGGTCAGGGAAGCAAAGGCTAAACTCAGACAGGCAAAGTTAAGTCTTGCGGATTTAAAAAACACAATTAACGTTGAAGTGGAAAACTCCTATCTTGATCTGATAACAGAGTCAGGAATTTTATCAAAGCTGCAGGCAGAAGTGGAATATGCAATAGATAACTATAACTCGGTTTCAAAACAGTTTAAGCACGGTCTTGCCGACAGCATAGACGTTATGGACGCAAATACACTGCTCGTTACTGCTGAAAGAGAGCTTGCCAATGCAAAGTATAACTATCAGTTATCGATTTTAAGATTAAAGCGTGCAACCGGCGTGTTGCTGAAGACAGTAACAAGCGAACAGTAATCAGGGGCCGGGGATCAGCATACATTATAAAAGGGAGAATAAATTTATGATAAAAAAAATTATAATAGCACTATTTATCTTTGCATTGCTCTACTCTTTTTCCGCCCTTTATGCCCAGGAGAAAAAGCCTCAGGGAATGCCGCCTGCAAAAGTGGTTGTAACTGAGGTAAGTACAGGTATGATTGCACCTGAAAGTGAATTTATCGGGACTGTTTATTATCACGAGGTCTCTGAAGTTGCCTGTGAAGTAGACGGTAAGGTAGAGGAAGTAAATTTTGAAGAGGGGCAGAGAATCAAAAAGGATGATGTGCTCGTAAAGCTCAATTCAGACCTGCTCATGTCTGACCTTAAAAAAGCAGCATTGGATTTCGATAGGGCAAAAAACCTTTTCAAAGAAGAACTTATATCAGAACAGGCATACGACGAGCGCAGATTCGAATTGGAACGCCTTGAAATAATCCTCAGTAAAAAAACTATAGGGGCTCCGTTTAATGGCTTAGTTGTTAAAAAACATGTAGAAATTGGCGAATGGCTTTCTCCTGGCTCTACCGTAGCAACCATTGCAGCAGATAATATAGTAGACATTACCGCAGAGGTGCCTGAAGACACAATCGCATTTATCAGACAAGACATGGATGTCACAGTCAAGGCAGGCGGACAGGGAATAAAAGGAAAAGTATTTGCGATCATACCCAGAGGCGATGTGTCTACCAGAACCATCCCTGTAAAGATAAGGGCTAAAAACAGCGTATCCCTTATGGAGGGGATGGAAGCAAGAATAATCCTGCCGGTAGGTCATAAACAAGAGACACTTATTGTGTCCAGAGATGCGGTTATAACAATGTTCGGCATGACCGTTGTTTTTGCAGTAATTGAGTCAAAGGCAAAGATGATACCCGTAAAGGTTACAGGGTATGACGGTCTTAAAGCCGGGATTTTTGCAGAAGGTCTATCAGAAGGCATGAAAGTTGTAATTAAAGGGAACGAGCGGCTCAGGGACGGACAGGAAGTAATAATAAAAAGCAGTCAGTAGTCAGGAGCCGGTAGTTAAGGGAAAGACTTCTAAATATCAAATTCTTAACTACTAACTACCAGCTACTAGCTGCCTGTTTGGATTTATAAATGGATATTGTTGAATTTTCAATAAAAAAACCTGCAACAGTTATCGTAGGGATAATCCTGGTAATTCTGTTCGGACTTATAGGTCTTTCCAAAATGCCTTACCAGTTGAGCCCCGATGTAACAGAGCCTGAAATCTCGGTAACAACAATCTGGACAGGTTCCACGCCTTACGAAATAGAACGGGAGATAATAGAAGAACAGGAAAAGGTCCTTAAAGGCATTCCAGGCTTAATAGAGATGGAAAGCTCTTCTTTCAATTCACAGGGAACCGTTACCCTGAGATTCAAGATAGGCACTGACGTTGATGACGCCCTGTTGAGGGTATCAAATAAGCTCAATGAGGTTCGCTCATATCCTGAGAATGTTGACAAGCCTGTTATAAATGCTACAGGCGCAGCCACCTCACCTGTCATATGGATGATTTTAAAGACTGCCAGGGACAATCCCGCCTCTATTAATACCTACAGGACTTATTTTGAAAACGAGATTCGGCAATACCTTGAAAGGGTTGAAGGTGTTGCAGACCTTTTTGTTGGAGGCGGCACTGAAAAAGAACTGCACATAGTAGTTAAACCGGAAAAACTCGCTGCTTACGGGCTTACGGTTAGCGAAATAATAAACATACTTAATAAAGAAAATATAAATATATCAGCAGGCACAATGGGAGTGGGAAGGAGAGACTACAGGATAAGGACTGTTGCTGAATTCAAGTCCCCTGAGGACATTAAAAACATTGTAATTAAATCAACAGGACAGAGACGCATAAAAGTGTCTGATATAGCCGAGGTAGACTTTGGATATGAAAAACTCTCTGTTGCAATGATACATAATGCCGAGGCAGGAATAGCAATGGGAGTCAAGCCCGAACCCGGCTCAAACATACTTGATATGACTGACAGGGTCGAAAAAACTGTTAACTGGTTAAATGATAATAAACTCAAATCTGAAAAAATCTACCTTGACTGGGTCTATGACCAGAGACCATATATAAACGGCGCAATCGGACTTGTCCAGAGGAACATTCTCATCGGGGGCATACTCGCTATTTTAGTATTATTGATCTTTTTAAGGAGTATTTCCTCAACGGTAATTGCTGCATCAGCAATTCCGATAAGCGTAATAGGGACTTTCATATTTATGAACGCACTCGGCAGAAATTTGAATGTCGTAAGCCTCGCAGGCATTGCATTTGCCGTGGGCATGCTTGTTGACAACGCCATAGTTGTTCTGGAAAACATAGACCGCCACAGGAAAATGGGCAAGAGTTCTTTTAAGGCTGCTTACGAAGGAGCCGGGGAAGTAAGGGGGGCGATACTTGCTTCAACTCTTACAACAATCGCTGTCTTTCTGCCCGTAGTATTTATTAAGGAAGAGGCAGGACAATTGTTCAGGGATATTGCAATTGCTGTTACGTGTGCTGTAGCACTGAGTTTTTTTGTCTCGATATCAGTAATTCCGATGCTCTCTGAAAAGCTGTTCGGTATATCTCATAAAAAATCCTCCCTTAAAGATACTATCTTTACGAGATTCGGTAACCGGGCAATAGAAGTCATTATGTCTCTGGTTACACTGGCTACTAAAAACTTTAAAACCCGCCTGGTGACAATATTTTCACTTGCTGTCCTTTCCCTGTTATTGGTCATATTATTGTTACCCAAGACAGAATACCTGCCCCAGGGTAACAGGAACCTTGTTATAAATATACTCATTCCGCCACCCGGTCTGTCGTATAAGGAAAAAATGGAGACAGGAAAGAGCATTTTCAAGGCATCTGAACCTTATATAGGTAAAGACCATAACAATTTGCCCGGCATAAAGAATATGTTCTATGTAGGTTCAGAACAATTTAATTTATTCGGTGCCATAAGCATGCATGAACAGCGCTCGGGTGAGCTTATACCTCTTTTCATGAGCACAATTCAAAGTATTCCCGGCATGTTCGGAGTTAGCCTGCAGGCCGGTATATTTCAGACCAGGCTCGGCAGGGGAAGAACTGTTGAAGTTGATATAAGCACTGATGATTTGAACCGTGCCGTTCAGATAGCCGGGATGATGTTCGGGATTATCAGCCAGGAGATTCCCGGTGCCCAGATCAGGCCTGTGCCGTCACTTGAACTTCTTTTTCCCGAGATAAGATTGATTCCCGATAGAGACCGCCTGAAGGCCTCAGGCATGAATGCAGATGAACTTGGCATAGCACTTGACGTGCTTATGGACGGCAGAAAGATCGGGGATTTTAAGCAGGAAGGCGAGAAAAAGGTTGATCTTGTACTTAAGGCTTCTGAAGATGATATATCCACTCCTGAAGAGCTTTACCGTTCAATGATAGCAACCCCCAGAGGAAAGATTGTGCCGGTTTCATCTCTTTCAAACCTTGAGAGAACGTCGGGCATAACCGAAATAAGACATTTGGAGAGAAAGCGAACCATCACGCTTCAGGTCACCCCTCCGGAAACCGTACCCCTCCAGGAGGCAATGGAAATAATTGACAGAAAGGTCATCAAAACCGTGGGAGAACAGGGAATGCTTGAAGACGCTGATGTGGGTCAAAGCGGAGTTGCGGACAAGCTCACCGAGACAAAAAAGGCTCTTCAGTGGAACTTTCTGCTCGCTGCGGTCATTGCTTATCTCCTGATGGCCGCTCTTTTCGGGAACTTTATATACCCTTTGATAATCATGTTCACCGTACCCCTTGCCGGAGCCGGGGGATTCATGGGCCTTAGCCTGGTAAATCTGTTATCTTCAAGGTACCAGCCTTTTGACATTCTTACAATGCTCGGCTTTGTGATTTTGATAGGTGTAGTCGTTAACAACGCAATCCTGATTGTTCATCAGTCACTTAACAATATCCGCTATCATGAAATGGACTACCGGCAGGCCGTCATTGAAGCCACAAGGACAAGATTAAGACCAATCTATATGAGTGCTTTCACCAGTATATTCGGTATGCTCCCACTTGTAGTTGCACCCGGCCCTGGCTCTGAACTTTACAGAGGGCTTGGAAGTGTAATCCTCGGAGGGCTTGCACTTTCAACAGTGTTTACAATCTTTGTAATTCCATCCCTCCTTATGTTTGTTATAAAGATGGAAAAAGCTGAGTCATAAAAAATGTACCTTTTTCTGATAAGCTTCTTTTCAATCTACGGAGGAGTACACCTTTATTTGTTCTTAAAGGTAAAATCTGCTTTTACCTTTGATACCAGGACCGGTATCTACCTGATACTTTTCATGTTAATCATGGTATTTACCCCTTTTATTGTGCGCCTGTCCGAAAAATCCGGGCTTGAGCTTATTGCGCGCCCGATGTCTTATATCGGATACACGTGGATGGGTATATTATTCCTGTTTTTCTCTGCATCACTTGTCATTGATTTATACCGTCTCTTAACCTATTTCAGTGCTTTTATCCTGAATTTAGATTTAACCCCTATAAGGCCTTCAGCAAGACTTTCCTTCTACATACCTTTTCTGCTTTCACTATCCATAGCCGCTTACGGATATTTCGAGGCAAATAACATACGCACTGAAAGGGTAACAATAAAAACATCTAAAATCCCTGAAGAAGTCGGCAGTCTGAGAATTGTCCAGATTTCCGACGTACACCTCGGACTGATTGTCAGGGAAAGACGGCTGAAAAAGATACTGGAAAAAGTAAAGGCAGAAAACCCGGATATCCTGGTATCAACCGGCGACCTTGTGGACGGCCAGATAGACAGGCTGGAGGGGATTGAAGATTTCCTGAAAGCGATCGTAACAAGATACGGAAAATTTGCAATTACCGGAAACCACGAATTCTACGCAGGACTTGACCATTCAATGGATTTCACAAAAAGGGCAGGATTTACCTTCCTCAGGGGGGAGGGCCTGACCGTTGCAGGACTTATTAATATTGCCGGCGTTGACGACCCTGCCGGAAAGCCCTACGGGCTATTTAAGAAAATATCAGAAAATAAACTGCTTTCAGAGCTCCCCCGTGACAAGTTTACTTTATTCCTAAAACACAGGCCCAGGGTGGATAAAAAAGCCGTCGGGCTTTTTGACCTGCAGCTTTCAGGCCATTCCCACAAAGGACAGATTTTCCCCTTCAGCCTCATTACCCGGCTGTATTATCCCGTAGCCGCAGGGGGCTTAAAGCTTGCAAACGACTCTTATTTATATGTAAGCAGGGGATCAGGGACATGGGGGCCGCCTATCCGTTTTCTATCACCGCCTGAGGTGACTGTAATTGAACTTGTCCACTCAACAACGCATGGTAATGAAATTCAATAAGCTAAAAAGGAAAATGAACAAATCCCAAAATATATGTCTATTCTTTTACGTCCTGTATTTCATTGTTCACATTTATGTTTTTTCTAAGGTAAAAAGTGTTTTCTATCTTGGCACCGTGGAAAACATTCTGCTTGGTCTCTTCTTGTTGTTTATGACGGTCTCACCATTCCTGATATACATATATACCAAGAAAGGCCCAGTGACTTATTCAAGGATTTTTGCATATATTGGTTATTTATGGGTAGCTTTGCTCATCATGTTTTTCCCTTTATCATTGACGGCTGAACTGTACAACCTTACCATAAAAATGGGCAATCATCTGTTTCAGCAGGATATAAGCTGGATGATGTTATCGCCTGTATCTTTATTTTTTATTCCTCTTTTCCTTTCTATAGCTTTTAATACTTATGGTTATTTCGAAGCAAAGAAACTTAAAATTGAGCGCGTTACCGTCAAAACATCTAAATTACCCGAAAAGGTAGATAGAATAAAAATAGCACTTTTATCTGATTTGCACCTCGGCATTATTATCAGGGAACGAACTTTAGATAGAGTTTTAAAAGAAATAAAAAATGCAGAACCGGATTTAATTGTTTCTACCGGTGACCTTATTGATGGGGTAGTCAGTGACATCGATGACCTTGCTGACAGGCTGAGAAATGTCCATGCAAAATTTGGTAAATTTGCTGTAACCGGCAATCACGAATTCTATGCCGGAATTACACCTTCTCTCAAATTTACTGAAGATGCTGGTTTTACAGTATTACGAGGAGAGGTAATGACAGTCGGGCATTCTATAAACATTGCAGGAGTGGATAACCCTGAAGACAGCAGAAACAGTGTATTAAAACCAGAGGAAGAAATATTGTCAAAGCTGCCCTCTGATAAATTTACACTGCTATTGAAGCACAAGCCTAACATAAATAAAAAAAGCCTTGGGTTTTTTGACCTTCAGGTCTCCGGGCATACACATAAAGGCCAGATTTTCCCTGTCAGTATCATTACGTCATTTTTTTTTCAACATCATTCCGGTTTCACATATCTCCCGAAAAATTCAGCGTTATATGTTAGCCGGGGAATCGGTTCAGCAGGACCTCCCATACGTTTTCTCGCTCCTCCCGAGTTGACAATTATTGAGGTGGTCTCTGCAAATAAAATTAAAAAAGAAGGGGACTATAAATAATTTTTTCCCCGATCTGTTAGCTATAAAATTCCTGTTACTGCTGTTTTTCCTGAACGATTATAAATACTTATCACCGCTATAAATAACAGAGTTTTTTACTGATGAAAAGTACATCTACAGAGATAAAGACCCTCATGGAACAACTTTCCAGAGAGTTTAAGGAAGAAATTGTTCATGAGCGCTATATTGAACCTGAACCTGCAAAATACTCAGAGCCTGAGGCCCGGTTAAATGAAAATCTAAGAAAAACCCTTCGCAAAAAAGGCATTAACAGGTTTTTTACCCACCAGGCAGAAGGCATAGACCTGATTCGAAAGGGACATAACGTAATTATCATGACACCCACTGCAAGCGGTAAGAGCCTTATTTACAATATCCCTGTTCTTGAGGCTGTTATTAAAGATCCATCTGCAAAGGCCCTGTATCTTTTCCCCTTAAAAGGTCTTGAGCAGGACCAGATAAAAGCCCTGAGGGAACTTGCAGCAGACCTTGACATCTCTCACCCGGCCGAAGTTTATGATGGCGATACCACGGCCTACAGGAGAAAAAAAATCCGGGAGTCATTCCCGAATATAATATTCTCCAACCCTGATATGCTCCACCTCGCCCTGAATGCATTTCATACGAAATGGGCTGAATTTTTTAAAAACCTGAAGTTTGTTGTTATTGATGAGATACACACCTACAGGGGCGTTTTTGGCTCCCACGTTGCACAGGTCTTCAGAAGGCTAAGAAGGATTTGCAACTATTACGGCTCCAACCCTCAATTCATTGCATGTTCTGCAACAATAGCAAACCCGGGCGGACTTGCAGGGTCCCTCACAGGGATTGAGTTTAAAGTGATAGACAGAAACGGGGCTCCGAGCGGTGGCAAACATATTATCTTTCTTAACCCTTTCGGCAGCACTTATACAACCGCAACGAAGGCATTAAAACTATGTCTTGACTCAGGATTAAAGACCATTGCCTTTACAAAAGCGCGAAAGATAACAGAGCTGATATACAGCTGGCTTGTTGAAGCATCAGGAAAGTACAGGGATATTACAAGTTCATACAGGGCGGGTTTCCTGCCATCAGAAAGGAGGGAGATCGAACAGAAGCTTTTTTCCGGGGAGCTTCAGGGCGTTGTATCAACAAGTGCACTTGAACTCGGCGTTGACATAGGCGGACTTGACGCCTGTATTCTTGCAGGTTATCCCGGAAGCATTGCAAGCACCTGGCAACGCGCCGGAAG
>Ga0255053_10000847_pt1 | contig 16719 bp, 23 predicted proteins | sample JV7_2_22_MG_FD_188635 | JGI IMG/M metagenome (GOLD analysis project Ga0255053, IMG submission 188635) | Seawater microbial communities from Jervis Inlet, British Columbia, Canada - JV7_2_22 | ecosystem: Environmental > Aquatic > Marine > Inlet | place: Canada: British Columbia | collected...
TCGCAGATAGTTGCTAACAGTTCTTCAACGGTCAGCTTCGGATTGAGGATAAAGGCTATCTCGGCATTCTCGGGCGTCTGCTCCAGGAGGCAGCGGCAGATAGTTGTTTTGCCTGTTCCCACCTCTCCGGTAAGCAGTACAAAACCGCCGTTGCTGTTAATTCCGTACACCAGGTGGGCCAGTGCTTCCCTGTGCAGCTCGCTCATGTAAAGATAGCGCGGGTCAGGGGCAATTGAAAAGGGCATTTCCTCCAGGCCAAAGTATTCGTTATACATATCCCACCGCTGTGTTTTTAGTTTTGCACAGGTAAACCGGTTATTTTATTTGTAATTTAAGAAAGAGGATAATCCTTGCTTACTATTTCAAGTTATATCAAAAAACATGGTGAAGTCAAGGAACCGATCCACTGCACCAAGTGCTGACAGGTTTATTATTTCTGATTCAGATGCGAAGTTCCAGGCCCTCGTAAGCAGCTGTACACTTTATATTATGTTTGTTTTTCTGAAACCAGGAGCGCGCACCCTCCTGAATTGAATCCAGTTCCTTGTCAGTCCTCTCTGGGTCATGGTGATAGAGCACAAGATGTTTAACCTGTGAAGCGGCAGCCAGAGCGCACGCCTGGCTCACAAGACTGTGCCCCCATCCATGCTTGCGGGGCATGTCCTGCTCAAGGTACTGGGCATCGTGGATGAGTACATCTGCCTGATTGCAGAACCTGACAAAATCCTTAAATTCAGTAGCCTTTTTATATGGCGGGTCCAGCTCATTGTCTGTAAGGTACACCACTGAGCGGCCTTTATTTTCAACCCTGTAGCCGTAGCCTTCGCCCGGGTGGTTTGTGGAAATCCGGGAAATACTGAATCCGTGGTCACGCAGGAAATCCACCGGGTCTTCGGTCACACACACATAATTTGAAGGCAGGGTGTCAGGCGTTACCGGAAAATGAGCGCCGTCCATCTGTTCAATTACAGAGCACAGCGCGGTTTTATCCTGCTTGGCAGGAAACAGGTATATTTTCCTGCCAGATTGGTAGACAGGTAAAAAGAACGGGAACCCCTGTATATGATCGGAATGGCAGTGTGACAGAAGTATATAGAGTTCTGCCGGGTTCCCGGCCAGTGCTTTACCCATTTCCCTGATGCCCGTGCCGGCATCAAGCACAAGTATCTTATCAGCACGGGTTTCAATACTGACGCATGAGGTGTTACCGCCGTAGCGAACCGTGGATTTACCCGGGCTGGGGATTGAACCACGCACACCCCAGAACTTTAGTGTCAGTGAGGATTCCATGTTTGTTTTTTTACCGGGCATTCAGTAGGATAAAATTTTTTTCTCCAGGAAGCAACGCGGTTATCAATTTCCACACTTTATCCATCCTTAATCTGTCATGCCTGGTCTTCTTCCACGTCGAATTCCTTTAAAATATTTTTAACTTCATTATCGGTTTTTCTCAATTTCTCCTTGCAGAGCTTGATGAGAAAGGTTGCCCTTTTTACCTTTTTAGTCAGTGTATCGACATCCACAGTTTTGTTTTCTATCTCGTCAACAATTGATTCAATTTCCTCAATTGCTTCCTTATAGCCCGGATTTTTACTCATTCCTGCCTCCTGCCTGATTTTTGCCTGTTATCCTGCTCATTAACTCGCCCCTGTAGAGTGTAGTTTTAAGGTCGTCTCCTACCAGTGCTTCAGATACGGATTTGAGCGGCGCCCCGTTTATGTACGTTATGCTGTAGCCTCTTTTAAGGACATTGCGGGGATTGAGGTGGTTAATGTTGTTCTGCCTTGCCCTGAGTCTTTCCCTTTCGGCCTGAACAAGCTTCAGGGAATAAGTCAGTCCCCTTGCAAAGGTATCCAGGCGGTGTTTATTGTTAAGGAGTTCTTTTTTCATTGAGCTCTCAAGATTCTTTGCTAAAAAAGAAAGAGTTTCCCTCAAGTTTGATGTAAGCCTGTGAGTGCTGTGAACCAGGTTGTGAGCTAAAGAGTCTGTCATGTCCTCAAAATCCTTTACCCTTGTTATAATGAGGTCGGCAGCAGCAGTAGGGGTCTTAACCCTTATGCCGGATACCTCATCAACTACTGTAATGTCCCTCTCGTGTCCTATCCCGGATATAACGGGAATGCCGAGCAGGGCTATTGCCCTGCCTATCCCGTAGCTGTCAAAGCAGTGCAGGTCAGGCTTGCCTCCTCCTCCCCTGACTATTACAACAACATCTAAATCAGAGGATTCATGCTTGCACCGGTTAAGTGCACTGACAATTGAGGCCTCTGCACTATCACCCTGCATGACCGCCTCGTAGAGCGTGCAGGTGAATTTATAGCCATAAGGGTTATCTTTTAAATGGCTCAGCAAATCTTCATATCCTGCGGCTGCAGGGGATGAAATAATGCCTATTCGCCGGGGCACAAGAGGGAATTCCAAATATTTATTTTTGTCCTTTAACCCTTCCCTTACCAGCCTGTCCAGGATTTCCTTCCTTTTAACAGCCATTTCACCTATGGTGTAGGAAGGGTCTATATCAGTTATGATGAACTTGAGGCCGTACCTTTCGTGGAAACTTACAGAGGCCCTAAAAAGTATCTTTAGTCCTTTACTCAGTTCAATTCCGGTAGCTTTCCTGAACCCTGCGGACAGCGCTTTATACCTGCTGGCCCAGATAATTGCCTTCATCTCGGCGGCAATAGTCTCCTCATCCTTTTCCACCAGCGTTATATAGCAATGGTTCCTCGTATCAAGGGAAGCTATTTCTGCGGTGACAAGAAAGGTTTCGGGTAGAGCTGTTTCGATAACAGATTTTATAAGCTGGTTGAGTTCAATTAAGGTGAATATTTCTCTACGAGCCATAGACTCTCACTGTTTTTTTAATATGTTACACTGTCACGTATTGTACCAAATAAGCGGGGTCAAATCTTTATAGACGTTAAAAATACATAAAAGCACTGTGTCAGCTAAAGCTTTCCCTGTTTCATTAGCCTTAGCATAGCCTTTGAACTGCCATATTCCCGGAAATCATATGCTCTGGTTTCCAGGCTTTTATTGAAAAACTCCTCTGCCGCCTTTCTGTCCCCTTTCCAGAGCATTTCCTCCCCGATGTAGTAATATGCCTCGCAGAGCCTCTGCCTTACTTCTTTTTTATCCCTGCCTGCCTGTGCTGCTGAAAGGACATCTGATTCAGTCAGCCCGTACATCCACTGATAATACCTGGAAATCGTCCTTACCCACTTTTCAGACCTGCTGGATTTAACGTAGTTCTCAAACTCTTCGAGATACACGTAATAATCGTCCTTTGAAACCTTTCTCAGCGCAAGCAGTAGCCAGATTCGGGCATATTCATCTTCTGCGTTAATCTCTATCGCCTTTTGGTAATCCCCTGCAGCTTTTTTAAAGTAGCCCTGATCGTAATATGCGTTCCCGCGGTTTATGTAAGCCTGAAAATCTTTTGGGTTTATCTCTATGACCCTGGTAAAATCAGCTACAGCCGGTTCATATTGGCCTTTTAAAAAATAGAGGTAACCGCGGTTCATGTAAGATTCGCCTGCCTCAGGGTTTATCTCAACCGCCCTGGTGTAGTCAGCGATGGCCTGGTCATGCTGACCGTTCCTGTAGTGGGCATACCCGCGGTTTATATAGGTCTTGTAAATGTCCGGTTTCAGTTTAATGACTTCGGTGAAATCAGCAATTGCCAGGTCATATTGCCCCTTTGCATTGTAAGAGTATCCCCGGTTGTTGTATGCCTTATAAAGGTTTTGTTTAAGTTCTATGGTTTTTGTGAAATCACCAATTGCCTGGTCATACCGGCCCTTGATGTGATAGATGTTCCCGCGGTTGATGTAAGCCCTGTCATATTTTGGGTTTATCTTAATAGTGCGGGTAAAATCAGCAATTGCCCGGTCGTATTGCCCCTTTTCATAATGAGCAAGCCCTCGGCTGTCGTATACATGGTAAAATTCCGGATTCAGGTTAATTGCTTTTGTAAAATCAGCAATTGCCCGGTCGTATTGTCCTTTTTTATAATATATGTTTCCGCTTTTGTAATATTCATGGGGACTAATGCCGAAGCAGATACGGGCGGTAAGGGATAATACCATAAGGGCCAGTAAAAACGTTCCTACTCGTGTCTTCATAAATCTTTCCTGTTGAGACTGAATAAGTATATCACAATATATTTTTCACTATCTTTTTAAGAGATGGACAGGGTTAACTAGTGCCGTTACAACTTGATGTGCCAAGATTAAAAACTTAAAATTATATATATTTGCTTTGCAAAGCAAAATTAAACTATGGGGGTAAATAGTTGTAACGGTACTAGGACAGGGTCCTTACAAATTCCAGGTATTTTAGAGGGGGGTCTATGATTTCAAGGCCAACACTGTTTGTTATGCCGTGAGGCGGGGTTTTGTATGACCAGATCACCTTGCAGTTCAAGTTCAGTGTTTCATCGGATTTAAGATGAAATTTCAGATCAACCATCATGCCCGGGGTATAGTCTATTTCTTTCCTGGCAGGGGCGGTTATCATATAAATGCCGGTCTCTGAGAGGTTCTCTATAAACACACCATGATTTGAGTCACCGGATATTCGCTCAGCCTCTAAACGGATAATTTTTCTCTTAGAACGCCTTCTTTCCATTGGGTCAGTTTACCATATACTGTGATTTTTAAGGATTAAAAATAGCCAGATAAGTTCATGGGCGCTGGTCTAAATGTATAGTTAACCCCGTTATAAGACCTGCATGCCTTCGGCATGTAAACCTACCGGCAGGCAGGCGCACACTGGGCATTCTAACGGGGTAAACCAAAATATAGCAAAACAGGAAAGGAAGTCAAGGTTGCAAAGCATGACAGCAGTTGCTTTACAGCATCATTTTAATAAAGTCGTTATATTCTGAAGTTGGGGCCGTGATTTCCATGCCCATGGCGGTAAATTCCGGGTTCGGGTCTAAACCGGGCTTTTTTGATAAATCATCAGAAGGGGTTTTATATATCCACTTTACCCTGCACTGCAGGTTTACTTTTTCGCCTGAAGGGAGTCTGAATTTCAGCTTGAGTGCTGTACCGGTGGTAAAATTATCTGTGACCCTTTTACTTATACCGTATTCAGAGGTATTCTCTAAAACTTCAGCGTGCTGGTACCATTTTATACCTGATTCGGAAATGTTCTCTATAAACCCGGAATAGCTTTTACCTTCAAGGACAATCTCGGCCTCGAGACTAACAGTTATTCTCTTTCTCGTACGGCGGCGAATCTTCTGCATTTTTTTTAAACTGTTCTCCCGGTGTTTATTTAATCAACATTATTAATTATTTATAGATTTTATTAAACAGCTCATCTGCTTTTTCAGGGTCAAGTTCCTTCAATGCCTTGTATTCCTCTAATGCAGAACCCCTGTCGTTTAATTTTAAATAAGCATCAGCAAGACAGGCGTGGGCCCCTGCATCCTCAGGCTTAAACCTTACTGCCTGTTTGCACACCCCTATTGCTTCTCTTTATACATCTCTAATTTACTGTAGGCAGCCCCCAGATTATAATAAGTCTCTGCATAATCCGGCTTGAGCCTTATCGCCTGCTCGAGTGGCCATGCCGCTTCTTTGTACCTACCTGAATTGCTGTAGGCAGTCCCGAGGTTATAATGCGCCTCTGCATCGTCAAGGTTGACCTTTATATCCTGCTTGTAATCCTCAACAGTTTTGTTGTTTTCCCCGGGCACCTTCTCGGCAAAGGCAAATGAAACAACAGGGTGGAATGTAAGCAGGGCTATTAAGATTAAGAAAATAAAAAGGGCATGTTTTTTCTTCAGGGGACGGGCTGTCATTTAACCTCCATAAGTTTTATCCGTCATATCCTGGCAGTTAAATTGGTCTGGAAATATATGCTCCTGATTCAAAATATATTAAAAATGCAATTGAAGTCAAGGACACAGGACACAAAATACTGCTTGCTAAGGGTGATTAAAGGGTTTTTAAGAATTCCCTGTATTTTAAGGGCGGGTCTATGATTTCAATTCCAATGCTGTAAGTCAGGCCGTCAGGAGAAGTTTTCATATGAAACCACTTTACCCCGCAATGCAGACATAGTGTTTCTCCTGAAGGAAGCTGAAATTTCAGCTCATAGGGAGTTCCAGGGGTAAAATCTATTGCGTTCCTTGTCGGAGCGGTTCGTATATTTATACCGTGTTCAGAAAGGTTTTCTATGTTCACGTCATAACTTGCATCACCTGAGATAAACCCAGCCCTGAAACCAGCACTTATTCTGACAGAACGCCTTTTCTCCATTGGGCGATTTCACTATACCATACTTTTAAAGTGTTTTAAAACATATTGTATAAGTAATAAGCTACTTTTTTGAGTTTATATCCGGGGCTTCTGTACATTTAGCGTGAGTAAAAGTATCTTCCGGTCTCCGGGTGGTGCTGCCCTTGAGTTAAAAGCATGTTTTATTTAAACTGAAAGCAGAGTCAGCTTTAGATTTATGGATATACTCTTTATAGGCCATTCTCTTATAGAGTTTTTTGACTGGCAGCACAGGTTCCCGGCGCATAGAACTGCAAATCTCGGTGTGGCCGGGGAGACAGTGGAGGGGCTGCTTTCAAGGATTGAGAGGGTCATAGAAAGGCATGCTAAGGCCGACCTTATCTTTATGATGACAGGATTAAACAATGTAGCAATGGAGGACTTTGAGTTTTTTGATTCCTACAGGAACATTCTCGGGAGATTGTCCGCTGCCTATCCGGGAGAGCGTATTTATGTAAACAGCCTGTTGCCGGTTATGGTTGAGTTTATATCTGATGATTCTATAAGGGAGGTCAACCGGGAACTTGAAAGCCTTGCAGGCGATGAGGGGGTTGAGTTTCTGGATATATACAGGCTTTTTATTGACGGGACCGGCAGGGCGGTGAAGGATTATCTGCTTGATGACGGTGTGCACCTGAGCGATAAAGGCTATGTTGTATGGTCACGGGCTTTAGAGGGGATAATCAATCAGCAGCTGAAAAGTTAGAATGTCTCAATTTTTCTGTTTATACTTTAGTTATGCATGTATACATATATAATTCTCATATATCATGAAAGGGGGCAACATGAAAAATAAAATAAAGACAATATTTATTTTTATCGGCATAATAGCTTTTTTGTTAACCCTGTTTTTTGAGGCCTTTGCCGCTCCTCCCCTGAAAAGACGCCCTGCACTGAAAAAACGTCCTGTTATCAAACGCCGTTTCGTCCCGGGCCTAAATATTTATGGGTACCACGCTGCAGGCTTCACTCAGGAGCTTATTTGGGAGGGTACTGGAGACCCCCATGCGGTAAAGGATTCACACTGGTTGAAGGCCACTGGAATGATAAAGGCGGGTGGGTTTTCAGCTACTGTAAACCGGTACATGTGAAAAAAGATTATGTATGGGTACCGGGCCACTGGGACGGCTCAAACTGGGTTGAGGGGCACTGGAGGCCCGATAAAAAACCCGGGTTTGTATGGGTTCCCGGCCATTATAATGACAATGGTGTATGGATTAAGGGACACTGGAAAGCACTATAGAGAAAAAATACCCCGGGACTTAAAAAGTTTCTCCGGCTTGCAGTTCATGTATTAAGGTTTTAATTTTTGTCGTCCCTGAACTTTTTATCCCAGTGTGTTCCGTCGCACCGGGGCTTGTTCTTTGACCCGCCGCACCTGCAGAGAGTGTAGTGCTCTTCTGAAGCACCTTCTCCTAAAGGTATGTCTTTTAACTCAATATATCCCCTTACATAATAAGGGCCGTTTCTGGAAACATAAATCATCAGCCCGCTTTCACGGTCCCTGTGCTCCACGTTGTCAATAGTGTAGCTGAGGGCGCCAGAAGGACACTTTTTTATGGTCTTAATTATTGCCTCTGCTTCTTCAGCGTCAGGGTCAATCCACGGCTCTTTCCCCATTTTAAAAACCTTTGGTGAGCCGTCAGTGCAAAAGCCTGAGTGGGCGCATATAGAACGGTTGTCGTGTATTGTTATTTTCTTGCCTTTGTAATCATCCCTTTTGTCCGGTAAGCCGGTACCGGTTTTTTCCCCTGAAAAACCGATTTTGGCGTGAGTGCCGTCACAGAACGGCTTATTTGCCGAGCCGCCGCAGCGGCAAAGCAGCATGGAGGGCCTTGCCTGGATTTTTCCCCCTTTTGAGTTTTCAAAATTCTCAAGGTCCTTAACAGAGTAAGGGCCGTTCTTGGTAGGCTCGATAACAGGTTTTTTATTGTCTTTCCCGGATTTCATACGCAGTCCTCCCCTGAAAATTATCAGTCTGCAGTTGTGGTTTAACTGTTTATTCAGAATATATCAAAAAAGTGCAGGGAGTCAATGAGCCAGGTCATATTATCACTTGAAAAGGTATTTTCCGGCACTTGCCGTAAGTTCTGTGGAATTGTTGTACAGGAAGTAAAAACAGGGGTTATGAAGGTAATTTATTCAGATAATCTTTGTATGTTTGAGGTATGGCAGTCAGTTTAATGCCCATTCCGTTCTTGTAATGTACAAAATTGGTTCTGATTGCCCGGGCTGTTATACCGGCAAGGGCTACTTTACGGTTCTCATCCAGCTCGCAGACAATTATAAGGGGAATTCCAGGTTTCAAGGCTTTTCTTGTCCTGATAAAAAGGCCGGTCTGAGATATATCCAGAAGATATACCAGGGAATACATGCCTTCCGCACATAAATGAAACCGGTAATCGTTTTATCTTGCGTTTGGCTTTACGTTTTTCAGCCATAATTTTTGACATTGTGATTAAAGAAAGTTTATAAAATTGACAGCGGATTAAGTAAATATATCTTACAGTAAATAATAGTAGCTTGCAAGGGGTTTTTGTAACTATTCGGGGATAAAGGATAATTACGTAAATAATATTTATATGCTGACGGTTTTGGCCATCATTTTTATAGCAAAGTCTTTTGCATCCTCCAGGTCTGAGCTGTCCGGGTGCGAATCTGCGCTCTGTGCCTCCTGGGCCCAGGCCCTGTGTTCAGGCTGGCTCATGAGGTCATCAATTATCCTTTGCTCCACTTTTCCGCGGCATCCAAAAGTGCCGATGACCTTGGTATTCATCGCAAGGCTTACAGCCTGCTCAATTGCAGTTACTGCCAGTTGTCCGCCCCGCAGTGAACCGTGCGTGGTGAAGATTGCAAGCTTTTTCCCCGGGGGGAGGCTTTTGATAAACCCTTCAGCCACCGCGGGTATGCCGTGTGAACGTACAGGGAATCCGCAGAATATAACATCATACTTCTCAACACTCTTAACTTCCTTGATATCTGTGATATCTTTATCTGTATTTATGACTTCGTAAATGGCGCGGGCAACTTTCTCAGTATTGCCCGAATGCGAGAAATATGTTACAAGTGCCTTCATCTTATCCCCCTTAAAGAATCATGAAATAAATTTTAGAACGTTAAATTGTAACTTTAAATTTTTATATTTTCAACCTTAAAAGGAAATATAAGAGATTTAAAATGAACAGCGAGCCTGCCTGCATGCCAGAGGCATGTAAACCGGCAGGCAGGCGTATAGCGAGCGAATATAATGAAATATAATGCAATGCTCGGAACGAGCAATTCTCATTAATAAGCAAACCATACATTAGGATGATTCTTTTAAGAAGCATACTAAAAAGATTTCATTGCATTTCAAGACCTGCCTGCTGCAGGGAGCTTTAATATGCCATGGCGCAGGCCTGTCAGTGTTAATGTCAGCCGGCCAGGGCAGATATCAGCATGTACAAAGCTCATCTGCCTGATTTTTAAGGGCTGATGCCTTTTTCTCAGGAAGTGACAGCATTCTCCTGATATCACTTGCAGGTAATGCTGCAAGGTCTTTAAGAAGTATAATGTTATGTTCAGCTAATATTTTTACCAGGCCTGATTTTATGCCTGATATAACGGTAACAGGATAGAGCCTTTTATCCTCTATCATATGCTGAAGGCTCTTATTTTGGGGGTACCCCCAGCTTTTAATACGGAACCCTGTGCATTCAGCGTATTTAATGGCATCCGAGGTGAAGCGGGTATTTGTTACCAGCCAGGCTATACAGTTTTTCCCCGGGTATCTTGATTTAATGACAGGCCTGAGGTCCTGGAATCGTGAGTGCACATACATGGCGACCTTTACATCAGTGGCGCTTCCTGCCCTGTTACGGTATTTGCATTCAACAATTGATATCTCTTTTTCGTTTACTGCCAGGACATCGACTTCATGCTTTACGCACCTGCCTTCCAGTATCAATCCTGTTTTTACCTTGTACCCATAGTTCTTGAGCAGTTCGCCAAAATACTTTTCAAACGGATAGCCTGAGGGTCCGAGCCTGAACAGCGCTCTTTTTAAAGTGTATCTGAGCCCTGAGGCATGGTTTAATTGCCTGAGGTATTTTTTAGCGAGCCTGTATATCTTTTTTGTGCTGGTATAGGGCTCGACCTCATACAAGATTCTTTCGATTATGTCATCGGCCCTGTCTCTTTCCGCTCCGGATTTTAGAAGTGATGCCATTAGCTTTTTGGTGTCAAGATCCTCAATTATCCCTGAAGCCTTTGTTACCTTGATTTTCATGGTGGTTTGTTCTTTGGTGTCCTGTACAAGCTGGTGCCGGGCTTACCGGGATACTCCGGCGTTTCAGCCGGCATTATTTATCATTGCAAGTTGAGAGAGAGCCTTTATCATAAGAGTTTTTTTGTTTCCTTAATATCCCGCATACCTCCTCTGCTTCATCAACGATTGATATAAGGTCCATATCCTCCGGTGAGATGGTTTTGTGGGATATGAGGTTTGATTTAATCCACTTAATGAGGCCGTCCCAGTAATCACTGCCGAACAGGATTATGGGGAATGAATCTATCTTCCTGGTCTGTCTTAGCGTTAGCGCTTCAAACAGCTCGTCAATAGTTCCGAACCCGCCCGGGAAAATAACAAAGGCAAGGGCGTACTTTACAAACATGAGCTTCCGCACAAAAAAGTACCTGAAAGTCAGGGAAATATTCTGATATTTGTTGGGGACCTGCTCCTCGGGTATTTCGATATTAAGCCCCACGGACTTCCCATTGCCTTCTTTTGCGCCCTTGTTTGCACCCTCCATAATGCCGGGCCCCCCGCCTGTAATAACGGCAAAGCCTTGAGAAGTTAGCATCCTGCCCAGTTCAACAGCTTTTTCATAATGGTATGAACCCGGCCCCATCCTTGAACTTCCGAATATGGTTACAGCAGGCCCGAGGTCGTGCAGCGCCTCAAAGCCGTCAATAATCTCTGACTGGATTCTGAATACGCGCCACGGTTCTGATTTTTTAAAATCTTCCATGATTGGTTCCTTTATTTAAGGGTTTATCGGGTATAACATTCAAATAATTATAACAATTTTTTGGATTAAGATTTCATATAAAGGTTTTTTAGATTAACGGAGAGATTAAAAGATAATTAGATTTTTGTTAATCTTGTTTCGGGTATCATGAACCTTGCATCTTTTATTCAGATACTTCCAAGGCCTGAGCGCAGGGCATCAACAACGGTTTTTACCTTGTAAACGCCCCTGATAATCAGCCGGCGCCCGCCTTTTAAAGGGGCAAGGATGAGACAGCCAATGCCAAAGGGGGTTTCAATCAGGTTCTGCCTGAACGAAACCTCGTAAAAATCCGTAACAGGGGAAAAGCTCTCTTTTCTGCTGAGGCTGCCTGTCAGCAGGCGGATATCGGTTGAGCTGAACTCATACCTGCTCATGATGTTCCACAGCAGCCTGTAGATTCCGTAGATTATAAAAGGGACAGAAAAAATTATTCCGTAGGGCAGGTTACGGACAGGCACTGAATTAAGTATGCCCGGCCCGGTGATAATTCTTGAAGTGATTTCTTTTGAAATCAAAGTGGAATTATCTATTAACAAATAGGAAATACCAAAGCAAACCAGGTAAACAGGCAGAAAAGATATAAAAGACGGTTTTCGTCTGTAATTAAATGGAGGTTTTTCCATTTGACCCAGCTCCCTTAATAAGGCAAAAGGTTTTTACAGGCTGTTTTTTATTGGCCTGTTTTGTACAAACCTTATCCAAGTATAGCAAAAAACGAGGAAAAATCAATAAGTGGTTAAAAAACAGGAGATAAACAGGTTTACCTTCAAACAATTTCTTAAAAAGGCATGTAAGAAACATGTTAATTTTCAATATCCAGAAAGGACCTGGATAATAAACCATAAACCCCCTTGTTAACTTTTCATGTAAAAATCAAAAATGTTACAGGTCTTTTCAATGAACAAGTTTTTAAAACGGACTAAGGCATTACAGAGCTTTCTGGTTAAAAAATTGATAAAACAATGTAGCTTACAGGCAATGTAGTATGTTAAGGTTATATATGGGCAGACGTTATAAACAGATTTTAGTTGTTTTATTCCTGGTTATTGCATCATCAACAGGGCTGATAGCCTGTAGGAATTCAACCCCTGAGTACACCTTCATAAATGAGGACGATGTCCTGGAAATCATGGACAATGTGGAGGCTGCCACTAATAACAAAGACATGGACAGTGTCATTAAGTACATGGCGCCTTCTGTTGAAATAAACATGACCATGGAAACACCTAAAGGGAAGCAGAAAAAGCAGTTCTCGCGGGAACAGTTCAAGGCAAATGCAGAAAATACATTGTCTATGGTGTCCGGTTATAAATATAAACGCGAAAATGACAGGATTTCCATCAGCGATGACGGCCAGAGCGCTAACTTTGAGGCAGACATTATTGAGGAACTGGAGACACAGGGAAAGAAAATAAAGGCAATAACCCGTGAAAAAGTGGTAATGGAGATCATAGATGGGAAAATACTTGTGACAAAGATGGACGGTGATACGAGGATGTTACCCCGGTGAAGTTAAAAAATTACAGGTCGCTTTTTTTGTAATTTCTAATTTTTATGAGAAATAGTTAACCACAAAAAATAAGCCGGGCATTTCTTAATAAATAAGCAGTCTATCTCACATGATACTCCACTATGTCCCTGTCCTTGAGTATGTAGTCTTTCTGAACCCTCTGGCCGTCAAATTTTGTTGAGCCCCATATGCAGGCATATTTGAAATTCCTGATAAAGTCCTTATGAATCATCTCTGCAAGGTCAATAACGGCAGAGCCCGCGGCAAGGGTAAACGGGGTTTTCATGTCTGGCGGCTTACCGGGCTGTTTTGAGTATGTCCTTATAATGCGGGAGCTCTCAAAGACAGACATTTGTAACTCCTCAATTCCTTTTTTTTGTACAGCCGAAATACCTGTGACAGGAAAGGCAGCCCCGTACTTCTGCCTTAAAGTTTTAAGTCTTTCTTCTGCACCGGCCAGGTCGGATTTGTTTGCTACGAGGATAGCCGGCTTGTGTTCGGGTTCTTTATTTTCAATCATGGTTTCATCTTTTTTTAGAATCGGTATCCTCAAACCTTTAATGTGCTCAATAAGGAGTTCAGCCTGGGTATCGGGGTCATCAGACAGGTCAATGACCAGCATTAGAACATTCGTGTTCCTGAGGATTGATGAAACCCGGCCGTCTGTGGATTCGTTTCCCACCGGAGGAAGGTCAACAAGCTGAAACTGTATGTCCTCAAACGGCATCATTCCTGAAAGGGGCGTAATAGTGGTAATCGGATAGTCAGCAATAAAAGGGCGGGCATTGGTGAGCATAGCCAGCACAGATGATTTGCCGGAATTAGGGAACCCGGCAAGGGCTGCCTGTGCAGCGCCCTGTTTTTCAACTGTAAAAGGGTCAACCCTTCCTGATTTTCTTTTCCTGACAGTCTCCTCTCTGAGCCTGGAGAGCTTTCTTCTCAGGTCTGCCCTGAGTTTGTCCGTGCCTTTGTGCTTTGGGACAGTGGCAATCAGTTCTTCAAGTGCAGCAGCCTTTTCCCGGGGAGTTGTTGCCTGTTTAAATTTTTTTTCTGCCTCAAAGTATTCTGGCGGTAGGTTAGCCGGCATACTAAAATATACCATAAGACCGTCAGGTCCATGAATATATAACGTGAATTGTGCAGGAACGCTGTTTTGTTTAAGCGCTTTGCTTAAGGGTGGATGGTGTGCACAGCCTGAGCTTAAGCCGCAGGATGCGTATTTAAAAAAAGAGCACAGGGAGCGTTACCGCTTAACTTTTATCTTCCTCTTATTAAATGCCCCCCTGCAGGCACATTTAAGATTAAAAAGGTTTTAACTGTATATAACTAAAGAATATTTAGCATTTTTTAATTTTTTTTAAACCTTTTGTCATTTCAGGGGTCTAAAAAGTTAAAGGAGGTGCAAAATGAAAAAAATGATTTTAACAGGGATTGCCTTTGTTGTTATAGTTTTCCTGCCGCGCACAGAAAGCCTGGCCGGAGGTTTTTCAGTATCCCCGAATATAAGTCTGGAGATAGGCTGGGGACAGCCTTATTATGACTATATATGGGTAGACGGCTACTGGACGCGCAGGCGCGGTCACTGGGTATGGATAGAAGGATATAGGGAAAGAAAAATGTCAAAGGCCTACTGGAAGCCGAGAAAATGGAGAAAAAACCCCGGGTATAGGGGAGACAGAGGTAGGCACAGAGATAGAGACAGAGACAGGGACAGACATAGGAACAGGGACCGCAGGTGGGATACCCGCTACAGGGACAGGTGGTAAAAAATAATCAGGGTTTGGAATTATCTCCCGCACCCCACTCCCCCCGGAGGCTCATCTGAAAAATAAAAGAGTCAGGCATTCCGGGGGGTTTTTATATTTTAATTAAGCGATAAATTGTTTTTTCAATGCTTCAGGGATGACAGCGCTGTCCTTGCCGGCTATGAAAAGGCGGGCCGTTTTAACTCCGGGTTTTTTAAGTCACAATCCCGCTCTGTTTTTGCTACAATTATAAAATGAAGATAATAATGTTTTATGCACCATCGTTCTGGTTCAGGACGTATGAGAAGGTGCTTGAAGATGTGCCGGAGCAGGACGTGGAAAATATTGCGGAAAATGCTGTGGTTGTATTTTACCATGCTGAAGCCGGGGACATGGGCCGTGAGGCCGGCATAATTACAAAACTTGTAAAGAATATAAAATGGCTGGCCGGAAAGTTTAAGAGCAGAAACGTGGTGCTCCATTCGTTTAATCACTTATCCGCTTCAAAGGCCCCGCCTGGGTTTACCGGCAGGCTGATTGCAGATGCAAAGGACCGCCTTGCCCGTACAGGCTATACTGTTGTTGAAACTCCCTTTGGCTATCTTAATGAATGGAAGATACACGTGGCCGGCGATTCATTGGCCAAGGTATTCAAGGAACTATAGCAGTAAACCCCGTTAGAAGGCCTGCATGCCTGAGGCATGTAAACCTGCAGGCAGGCCTTAGCTCTTCTAATGTGGTAAACGGAAAACGGGCATATCCCCTGTGTTCTGCTGGGGAAGCGATTTTTCATGGGTCAAGTCTTTCTTATAAGCAGTGCCTGTGGAGGAAATGCTTGATATCATAAAAAATACCCCGGCTGCAAACAGGGCAATAAAAAAGACAATAAGGAAGAACTTGGTGTATCTGTAAGCCACAACAGCAAGCAGGAGCGCGGCTACAGCGGCAAAGAGGAGATTGTCCTGTATGTAGGCAATAAGACTGTTAGTGACATCAAAGAAATTCATGCAGGAATCCCCTTTTTTTATTATATCATTTTCTGTCAGGGCTGAATACCTTTTTCAGCTGTCTTTTCCTGATTCCACGGCGCAAATTTCAGAAGCAGGAGCATGCCGGGAATTGCAATCAGTGCGCATAAGATAAAGAAAGTTTCCCATCCCATGTGTTTGGCAAAAAAACCGGTTGGTGCAGAGGCCATGACCCTTGGAACACCCATAAGGCTGGTCAGCAGCGCGTACTGTGTTGCGGTAAACTTCTTATTTGTAATGCTTGCCATAAAGGCCATGTAAGCGGCTGTGCCCATACCGCTGCTCAGGTTCTCAAAGCCGATAACTGCAGACAGGGCAGGAATGTTATAACCTATCCGTGCAAGCACGGCAAAACCTGCAGTTGATATTGCCTGAAGGAATCCAAAGATCCAGAGGGCGCGGTTAATGCCCATGCGCAGCATAATCACACCTCCTGTAAGGGCGCCTATTACAGTGGCCCAGAACCCGAACAGTTTAACGACAGTGCCTATTTCTGTTTTTGAAAAACCTATATCAAGATAAAAAGGCGTTGTCATGGCGCTTGCCATTGTGTCGCCTATTTTGTACATGAGAATAAAGGCCAGCATCCATAATGCCCCGTTACGGGTGAAGTAATCCACAAGCGGATCAAACACAGCATGTTTCATTGTCCTTGGGGTTCCTGCAGAAACTTCCGGTTCACGCGCCAGCAGGGTTGTTAAAATGCCCGGCAGCATACAGGCCGACATTATCAGATAGACCATTGAAAAAGGCATGTAATCTGCCATTATCAGGCCGCCGCCTGAAGCCAGCAGCATGCCCATTCGGTAGCCGTTAACATACATTGAGGAGCCGAGACCCAGTTCTTCATCAGAGAGGTCTTCCCTCCGGTAGGCATCAACAACAATATCCTGGGAGGCGCTGAAAAAGGTCACGAGGAAAGCGGCAAACGCCAGAACCCACGGTGCATTTACCGGGTCTGAAAAACCCAGGCCTGCAATTGAAAGCGTAAGGGCTATTTGCGCAATTAAAAGCCACCCCCTTCTTCTGCCAAGAAAGGGCAGGGTGAAGCGGTCAAAAAGAGGTGCCCAGAGAAATTTTACTGTATAGGGGAGG
>Ga0255053_10000849_pt1 | contig 16709 bp, 12 predicted proteins | sample JV7_2_22_MG_FD_188635 | JGI IMG/M metagenome (GOLD analysis project Ga0255053, IMG submission 188635) | Seawater microbial communities from Jervis Inlet, British Columbia, Canada - JV7_2_22 | ecosystem: Environmental > Aquatic > Marine > Inlet | place: Canada: British Columbia | collected...
GCATCTTGCGACGCTCACGCAACTGTGCCGGTATCTTGCGACTCGCCAGTACGGCATGCACGAGGAACAGCGCGAATATCGCAAACACTGTCGGCTGCGCAATGTAGTAGTCCTCGAGCATGGTCGCCATCCAGTCGAAGCCACGCTCACCCGTTAGTATCGACCCGACTAGAACCATATGCCCCCACATGAAGAGGGCCAGAAACAAACCGCTGCCGCCGCTGATGACTTCGTAAGCGAGCTGGCGAGATGCCGTACTTGTCGGGAGAGACATCGTCATTCCGATTTCAGCAGTGAAATTAAGTCCGGGCTTTTTTCTTCTTCGGCGAGGACGATGTGGCAGACATCGCAGTCGTCATTGATCTGCTCCCGATCGGCCGTCCGCATTTTCCGGTTATGGCAGCGAGTACAGCCGTCCGATTGCTCGTGACCGATGTGGTTCGGATAGGTATCCCACCACACTTGCATGCCGGGGAATACGTTGACGGAGTAAACATCACCCAGCGCTTCGGCGGCGGCGCTTATCGCGTCCGCCTTGCTCGCGGCTATCTCCGGGTAGTTCTCTGCGTAGAACTGTTGCAGCCCTTCACTAATGGCGGTACGCGCTTCCTCGTGCGATGGGTATTGTGCATCGATAAGGCGAAGCCCTTCGCGCTTCACGAATGGCAATGATCTGTCGACCCGCCCTTCATTGATAACGCGGTCTACCTCACTGTGAGCCGGCTGGTAAATATGGCTAGGCCGGTTGTGGCAATCGACGCAATCCATCGTTCGCCAGATACCACCGTCTTCCGGCGCCCGCCTGTCAGCGTAATTGCTAACGGAACCGTCCGTATTCGTGAATTCCACCTCGTAGATTTCTTCACGTGTCTCGTCCGAGCGGTAACGAATAGTGACACCCGGATCGACATGCCAGTGTATGCCGGAAGACTCCAATCCGTTGGTGCCGCCGACCCTCAAGAGAAGTGCCGTCGTCAGTTCCGTGTTGGCCTCGTCTTCCTCGTAGTGCTTTATGACTTTCAGCTTGTCGCCAACATGTTTGGTAGGCCAATGACACTGCTCACAGGTATCCCGAGCCGGGCGCAGGTCATGCAGCGGTGTCGGAACAGGGCGTGGATACAGGTCGAGTGCAACGGAAACAAGCTGCCAGGCGCCGTCCAGCTTGGACTTCACGAACCAGTCGGCACCGGGGCCAATATGGCACTCGGCACATGCAACACGAGAGTGTGGGGACCGCGCATGGGCTGTGTGTTCCGGCTCCATCACCGAGTGGCAAGCCAGGCCACAAAACTCGACCGATTCCATCACCTCGACACCCTTGAAAGTGGCGCTGGCGAGAATGATGATATTGACCATCGTTGCGCCGAGAAAAATCAGTAGCCAGTTGCGCGTATGGCCAATATTCAGGTCGAGGACGGGCAGGAGCTCGGCCCCCTCGCCGCCGGGCATTTTGCGTATTTTGCGGCGCCGAAGTACAGCGCCGATCGGAATCAGAATCAGCCCGATGACAAAAATCATGGGCAGAATCAGATATGTCAGGATTCCCAGGTAAGGGCCGCCTTCGAAGCCGAATAGCTCCATCGTAAACAGGCTCGCGATGAGCACCAGGCTCGCGACGCCAAGCGCCGTACCGATCAGGCTAATCGCATTGTGCGTGATGGACGCAAGAAAGTTTCTGAACATGGTATTCCTCGATTTTTGTCAGTGGCCGGGTGTTATTCGACTTGGTATCCCGGCCGAACTACGCGCCATCGACCGCTCGTCTATTATCCTATCAATGGCCGCGTAGCGTCCAGATTATGGCAATCGCCACGGTGGGCCCCGAATTGAGACCGACCGCGCCGAAGGCGTATATAGGCACCCATTGTCATTCCCAAAAGATTGTTGCTTAACGCCCGTAGTGGGTAATATTCCAATAGCAGTAGACTGGCTATCCGGGTTTTCCGAAGTCTGTCTACGTGTTGTTGGGGGTGGGGTTCCACCGTAAAAAGCGCATGATTCGATGTGGCGCCGCTGCGCCAATCAACATCAACAACATCACCATGTGCAAGCCTCTTGCCATTCTCGTCACCTGCCTGCTGCTCGGAACGCAGACGGCATACGGCGAGGAAGAGCACCCCTGTAACGATTGCCACGAAGTCGACGTCGCTCAATTCGAGAGTACGCCTCACGGCTCGACGGTATGCCTCGATTGCCACGTCGGCGCAGAGCGCAGGCACCGGCGCGGACTCGATCCGGTGGATTGCGGGGCAGCGTGTCACGCCGATGTGATCGCCGAGCAAGCTGTGAGCGTGCATGGCCTGGACGGTGTACAGCGCTTCACCGGCGCCGAACTCCCGTCATGCGCTGGCTGTCATGGTGACATCCATACGATGACGATGGCCAGCGAGCCGTCCTCGCCGGTTAACGAAAGCCGCCAGGGAGAGACTTGCGGAGTTTGCCATGGCTCCGGCCAGCCGGCACCGCAGGGCGTGCGCACGATTCGTCCCATCGAGGCCTATACCGGCAGCGTGCATGCGGCTGCCGTGATCGGCGGTATTCATGGCGCAAGCTGCAGCGACTGCCATACGGCCCATTCGCCATTGCAGGCCACGGATCCTGCCTCCTCCATTCATCGTTCGAACGTGTCGGCCACATGCGGCGCGTGTCACGCGGAAATCACAGCGAAGTTCGACAGCAGTATTCACGGCCTGGCCGTAGTCGCCGGAGTCCTGGACTCGCCCGTTTGCACAGACTGTCACGGTGAGCACCGCATTCTGGCAGTGAGCGATAACGGCTCGCCGGTGTCGGCGACCAACATCCCGCTCCGGGTTTGCGGCCCCTGTCACTCGGATCTGCGCCTGGGCGAGAAATACGGCCTGCCTGGCGACCAGGTACCTTCTTATGAGGAGAGCTTCCATGGGCTGGCTGCACGCGGGGGTGTGCAAAAGGTCGCGAATTGTGCGAGCTGTCACGGCGTGCATTACATACTGCCATCCAGCGATCCCAACTCCCGCATCCATCCTGACAACCTTGCGGACACTTGCGGCAAATGTCACACAGGAGCGGGGAGCCAGTTTGCCATCGGCCCCGTACACGTGTTGGCCGACCAGACCCCCAACATCGTCGCGTACTGGATCCGGGCCATCTACATTCCGCTGATCTGGGTCACCGTCGTCGGCATGCTCCTGCACAACCTGCTCGACCTGGTCAAGAAGACACGCTATCCGACGCCACGACTGCGCAAGCCTCCCGAGCATTGCACGATCAAAGAGCGCCTGTCGCAGCCGTTCCGGATCGCCCATGGCCTGGCCGCAGCGAGTTTCATGGTGCTGGTATTCACCGGCTTTGCGCTGAAGTACCCCGAGAGCTGGTGGGCAGGCCTGCTGCTGCTCGGCGGAGAGGACGGCGGACTTCGTGCTCTGCTTCACCGCATCGCTGCCGTGGGATTGATGGGCGCCTGCTTCTTCCACTTTGCTCACCTGGCCGTTAGTGCCAGTGCCCGACGCCAGATCGCCGCGTTCTTCCCGAGTCTCGCTGACTTCGGCGAGTTCTTCCACCGAATTGGCTACAACCTCGGGCGTCGGTCCGAGCCGCCCGCTCCGGTGAGCGTCGGCTACGTGGAGAAGGTCGAGTACTGGGCCGCGTTGTGGGGTACTTTGATAACGGCGATTACGGGACTGGTACTGTGGTTCGAGAACTTCACACTGACATGGCTACCGGGCTGGGTGCCCGAGGCCGCCACGGTCCTGCATTTCCTCGAAGCGATTCTGGCCACACTGGCCATCCTCATCTGGCACTTCTACTTTGTGATCTTCGATCCGGCCGTGTACCCGATGGATACCGCCTGGCTGACGGGTAAGCCGCCCTTCTCGAGAGCGGAAGAACGCGATGAGGTCATCTGCGAGGAACCTGACGAGTAGCGGCTTGGCCCGCTAACAGGAGCACGCGCGGACCGTATGGTCTGCGCGTGCCATCGAACTCAGCGGTAGCCGAACAGCATCGTGTAAACGATCAGGCCCAGAAGGACCAACCCGAACATAAGCGCACACGCGCCGAATATCTTGAGGCCACGCTCTTTACGCCACGGATACGGATCCCGAAGGTGTTGTTCCAACTCACCCGACTCCACCAACGCCTTGTATTCGCCCGGCTTGTCGTATTTCAGCTCGTCCAGGGGCACCCGTCCGGTGAATATAACAGGGTCCATCGGGAACTTGTCGGGCCTGAAGTGGGTGTTGAAGAAGTGGATCGTGAAAATGAAGCCCACGGCTAGCAGCGCCTCGTCACTATGGACAATCGTTGCCACGTTGACAGCCCAGCCCGGTACGAGGAGAGTGAAAATCTCCGGGAACCATAACACCATCCCGGTGCCGCCGATAATGGCCACACCCCAGGCAACTGCAAAGTAGTCAAACTTCTCCCAGTAGGTGTAACGGCCGTAATGCGGACGGTCACCCAGGCCGAAGAACCACTTGATGGACTGGATGAACTCCGTCAAGTCGCGACCGTTGAATATGATGGAGTCAGGTCCGGTGATGATCTGCAGCCACGTTTGCTTCGTGGCTTTCTTGCGACGGAGCACATCCAATATGTGCGTAGTGAAAACACCGAGCAGCACGATGGCACCGACGCGATGCTGGAAGCCCATGCTGTCGAATCCGCCCAGGAAATTGGAAACAGCCTGAGCCCAGGACATGTAGGAGAATTTCAAAGCCATTCCCGTCAATGCCAACGTAAAGAAACTCAGCATCATCACGATGTGCATTGTGCGCTGTAGAGGCGAGAAGCGTCGGTAGACCTTTGCCCCGTTGTTGTTCTTTCGAGCCATCTCCTTATGCGGCGCCCACTCGTCACGGCTCAATAGCAGCCGTACGACCCAGGCGAACGTATGCAATAAGGCGAAGGACAGCGTGCCCACCAGCAACGCCGTCATGCCCCAGAACGACCAGAACAGCCAGGGGTAGCGATCGCGGTCGTGATGCGTCGCATGCGTCAGGTAGCCTGCGAATTGCCGGTGCGCTCCTTCGTGACACTGGCCGCAGGTCTCGACGACGTTATCCCGGCTGAGCATTGAGTCGGGCTCGGTCGGGGGAAGTATCGCGTGCGTGCCATGGCAGTCATAACACTTGGCGACGCCTTCACCGCCGAGACGTGAGACCTTGCCGTGGAACGTGTCGAAGAAGGTTTCTGCCTGCTCGGTATGACACCGGCCGCACTGCTCCATCACCAGGGTCCGGAATCCCGGTTTGTCTATTCGCGAAATCGTGTGCGAGGCATGACAGTCTTCGCAGGTAGGATGTTCCTTCTCGGTGTCAGGGTCATCAGTGAAGTGAATACTGGTCCGGAACTCTTCCTCGATTCCGTGGTGGCAGACACCACAGGTGCCGGCGATATTCTGCGGGTTGATCAGGGCGTTCGGATTCTCCGGCGGGAGTTCGGCGTGTGCGCCGTGGCAGTCGGCGCATGTTGCCGTCACGACGAGGCCGCTCTTGATCAGGCCCCGGCCGTGAACACTGTCTTCATAGCTGCCGACGATGTCTTCGACGTCGGCCTCGATCCGTGTCGCCGCTTGCTCGCCGACGCGATGACAGGTCCCACACAACACAGGAACATTGCGCGCATACGTGGGCGACTCCGGAAAATCCTTGTCGAGCGTCGCATGCTTCGCGTGGCAGTCCTGACACGATGGTGCATCCGCGTCGTTCTCGGCGTGCAGGGTTCCGTGCGTACTGCCCTGGTACTCGGCGACCTGTTCGGCGTGGCAGATACTGCAATCCACCGCCGCTGACTGCACGGTTTCGCAGGCGCGCTCCTGCGATACCGTTACATCCGTGTGGCATTGGGCACACGCAGTGCCCTCATGCACCGATTCACTGTAGAGTTTCTCATCGACGAACAGGCTGACGGTCTCGCCGTCACGTGTCATGGTCACGTCTGGCTGGCCGTGGCAAGTCAGGCAGTCCTTGTTCGCAAGGCCGGTAGGATAGAAAACGCGGCGAATCTCGTGCGGTGCGTGGCAATCGACGCAGGCCGGTATTTTGCTCGGATCTTCGATCCACAAGCGGCCTTCGATGACCTTGCGGTGCACTCGGTCGATCTGCCCGTGGCACGCGGTGCAGGTCGCGGCCACATTGTCTGCGTGGATACTCGACCGTTTATCGGTGTGCGGACGGATGTCATGGGCCGTGTGACACGAGGTGCAGACAGCCGTGACGGTAAGGCCCTGCTGGAACAGTCCCTCCCCGTGAATGCTCATCGAGTAGTGCTCGAGGATTCGCTCCTGCGAGATCTCGTGAGTCTGGGTTACGGGAGATCCTTCCTGGTGACATTTGCCGCAGAGCAGCGGCACGTTCATTACCGCCGTCGGCGCATCGGGGTCCGAGGACGACAGCATGTCGTGCGTACCGTGACAGTCCGCACAGGTCGGGGCCATCGGGTCGCCACGTTTGGCTGCTGCGCCGTGCAAACTGCGCTTTTGCTTAGAAGCTTCGGGCCTGTGGCAGCCGCTGCAGTCGACGAGCTCGAGATCCTTGCGTGTGGAGTGCCGGCGCTTTTTCGGGTCCAGGTCGCTGTGGCAGTCGACGCACACCATGTCGCCGTGAACGGACGCCGCGTAGGTCTCCGGTCCCACGTGCATCGACATCTCTTCTTCACCACGGGTACCCGTGAGTTCGGGGTCGTTGTGACAATCGAAGCATTTCTCATTGTCCTGCGCCAGCGTGGGGGTCGCCGCAAGGCAGAAGATTGCGGCTGCTACAGCGAGGTAATACCGCGCATGACTGCTCCGGAAGAGTCGAGGGTCGGGAGAGCACTCACGAGTACGCAAGAGGATTCCAATAGGTCACTCAAGAACAAATCAACCCAGGTGATGACGCAGGTTCCGATTGTCACTGCCCGGGGTCATTGCTTATTTCAGAGTGCGTAATATTCTAATGGTGTTGTACTTGGTATCCGGGTTTTCCGAAATGGTAATTCCACCTCCGCTTAATCAAGAAATAGTAAGCTGAGCGCGGTCGTGCTTTGACAGATAGAAGCCGCTTCATGACAAGACACTTTTTCGCAAGCATTACGCGAAACACAACCAGTCTGAACGGAGAAGCTCTCCGCGGAAGACATCGACGCACTTGTTAATTTCTATGCCAGTTATGGGGCATGCTGAGCAAGCGTTTGACGGGTAGGTAGTATCCGCTATAAGAATGAATTCCTGCTTTTGCTACAAACAAACAGGACAGTCGCGATTACCACGCTGGCAGAAGATGCCCGTGGCACGCCCGTTGTCCCGCCGTTGCGCAGTACCGAAGGCGTCTTTTAAATACAGGTGTCGATCATGTCACGAAATCGATTCACACTAGCGGTTGCTCTTCTGGGCCTGGCACCGGCGCTGTCTTTCAATGCCCAGTCGGCCGAGAATAGCTGCGTAGAATGTCATCAGAATCCTGATTTCTACGCCCAGTACCCGAAGCTGCACGACTACTACCAGCAGTGGCTGGTATCACCGCACAACCAGTCGAGCATCACTTGTAACGACTGCCATGGTGGCAATGCCTCCGCTGCGTCAATGACAGGGGCTCATTCCGGCGTTCTGCCGATGAACGACACGTCCAGCACACTGTACTACCAGACGCAGCCTGAGACGTGCGGACAGTGCCACCGCCCCAAGCAAAGACAGTTTTTACAGAGCAAACACTATGCTGCCTTGATGGATCATCGTGCTGCACCGACCTGCACAACCTGTCATCCGGCCATGAGTCGCCGGCCAGAACTTCGAAATATTGTCCTGAACGCCTGTCGAAATTGTCACAGCGAGGGCAACAGCGAAAACCTGCCGCTGATCGCGGACCGTGCGGAGAGCGTGTTCAAGCAGCTAAATATTGCTGGTGGACTGCTCGGCTGGACAAGAATCCACTACGAATCCCACGAATGGCCTGGTGACAGCGAGGAGCGCGTACGCGAACTCGAGACACGCTATCAGAAAATAGTGGACAAGGTGCACCAGTTCGATCTGCAGCAGACGGAAGATTCGGCAACCGCAATTCTCGTAGAACTCAGGGAAACATTCGATGCGGCTCAGCGCAGCCACGAGCAGCGAACCGCAGAAGATCCGGACGATTTATAACGAATACTTGTCGCCCGTTGCCTGATAGCGAAGTCTGCCCTGTTCGATGGCGATCACCGCTTTCGCGAGCAACGTGAAAATAAGGATGCCGAGCGCCCAGATCGCGGCCGCTACGCTGAACTCGACACTCGTCGGCAGGTACTCGAATATTTCCCCGAGCGGCGTCGGTACGAACCCCGGAATGACCAGGCCCATACCTTTCTCGATCCAGATGCCGACAAACGTCAGCACGCAGGCAATATTCAGCGTCAGTGTTTTTCGCCGCAAGGGATGAATCATCAGGATCACCACAGCGATCAAATTGAGTAGCAGAGCAAACCAGATCCAGGATTTCAGAGAATCGAACCCGCCGAGTCCGAAGAAAAGGTAGTGAATCGACGCCGCGTGAGCCCCTTCATTGTAGAAATCCGTAAATAATTCTGCCCCTACAAAAAACAGGCTGATTTGCAGTGCGAATGTCATGATGAGGGCGAGTAAGTCGATTACGCTTTGACTCACATGGTAGGAAGTCACCTTGCGCACGATCTGCAACGTGATGATGATTAGAGCAGGACCGGACGCAAATGCTGACGCTATAAATCGTGGGCCAAGCAAAGACGTGTGCCAGAACGGTCGCGCGGGGTTCGCGGAAAACAAAAACGCAGTGACAGTGTGGATCGAGATCGCCCAGAACATGGCGATTACCACGAATGGAAAATAGAGTCGGAAATTCGGCTCTTTGCCCCGGTAATGACTGTAGAGCACATAGAACGGAATCGCCAGATTCAACAGAAAGTATACGCTGAGCACTAGAACATCCCAGGCGAGCAGCGAGACGGGCCAATGGAAGCGGCCGATGCCCGGAATCATATGCCACAGCCGATCGGGCCGGCCCAGGTCGGCGATAACGAACAGGATTGCCATCGTCACTGCCGCCACGGCCATGCCCTCGCCGACCAGCACGACGTCCTTTATGTCCTTTCGATCGAAGATATAGGCTGGGATCACCAGCAGCACGGCCGCCGCCGCGATGCCGACCAGAAATGCGAAATTGGAAATATAAAAACCCCAGGATACCTGGTCGCTCATGCCCGTAACGACGAGGCCGTTTGTGAGCTGTTCCGAGTAGCGCCAGGCGCCGAATAGAATGACGAGGCTCAACGCAGTCAGCCACAGCCAATACTCGCGCGGTCCGCGTAACATTTCGCGGATGCCATCAAATATGAAACGAATCACAGCCATCGTCGAAAATTAATCACTGTAGTACCAGAATTTGGGATCGGTGCCGAGTTCTTCTTTCAAACGAAACACCTGCTTGTTCGCCAACACATAACGAATCTCGCTATCCGGATCCAGCAGATTGCCGAATATGCGGGAGCCTGTCGGGCAGGCTTCCATGCAGGCAGGCTGCTGTCCTTTTCTTGTGCGATGAATACAGAAATGGCATTTCTCGACAACACCTCGGGGTCGGGGCCGATTACCGAGATAATGTGTATTCGTATTCATTTCTTCTGCCGGAATTTCCGGGTCGGTCCAGTTAAAATGTCGCGCCCAGTAGGGACAGGCCGCCATGCAGTATCGGCAGCCGATACACCAGTCGTAGTCGACCACAACAATACCGTCGGGCTCCATCCAGGTTGCCTCAACCGGGCAGGCTTTCACGCAGGGCGGGTCGTCACACTGCATGCACTGAACCGGCAGATAGTGCTTGCCTTCCACCGGCACTGTCTCCGGATCATAGTAGTGATCCGAGTGCTCGAGGTTAAAATCACCCTGGTCCAGCTGAAGTACACGGATGTACTGAACCTGAGAGTCGCGACCGAGATTGTTCTCCTTGACGCAGGCGTGCACACAATCACGGTAGCCCTTGCAACGCGAAATGTTGATGGCGTAACCGTAAACAACGCCCGGCTGCGGCGGCGTGTTTTGACAGTCGATCTCTACACCGTACCTTTGCAGTGCCTTGCTCTCGATTCTCTCGAGCGCCGCCTCTATTTCCTCGGCCGACATTCTCCGATAATCTTTCTGGAAGAAATCGGCGAAAGCGTCCTGGAATGTCTGGCCGCCCCAGGCGGGCTGTGCAACGGTAGCAGCGACACCGATGCCAAGGCCGCGCAGAAAATTTCTGCGGGCTTTGTCGAAGTTGCCGCCATCATTTCCCGAGCCGGAGTCATTACTCATTGTTTTCCGTGCTCCTCACCAGACTCCCAAACGGGGTTCTTCTCGTGTTTGATGCCACGCTCGAGTTTCAGTCCGGCACGAACAGGAGGGGCTGCCTTTGGTGCCCGTGGCTGGATCGCCGGGTTATGGGGGTTGTGACAGTGCGTACAATTATATTGTGCTCGATCGCCCTGCCAGTTGCTTACACGCTTGCCATGAACTCCGAAATGCCAATCCTTGTGGCGGTTTGCGTGACACCCACCGCATACCAGATGTGCCTCATCGAAATCTACCAGCTCATCAAGCAGCGTTCTCAGGTAATCGCGGTTTCTGAAATCATGACAGGACAGACACCAGATTCGCCCACGCCCATGTTCCAACTCCGAGTCATGCATCGTATTGAGACTGCGTATCTCAGCGTTCGGCTCCATAGCCGCATGACATTGGGTACAGGGATAAAAAAACAGGTCGTCTTTGCGCGGCACGACCTGTACCTCCGGGGCACCGGGATAGCCCTCGAATCGCAGCGAATTCGCCCCGGCTGGTGATTCCTCGGCGGTTACGGACCCACAACAAAGACAGATCAAAAAACAGAGCCAGTGCGCGCCTGACTCGCCGAACGTCCGCGGTGTTTTATGTTCCCGTGCAGACAAACCTTCGCCCCCGATCTATGTGCCGGTCATCAAGACGGCCGCTCTGAAGAGATCAGTCTCGGTAGCTCGCGTAGTAATTCACGAGCGCTTCAATATCATCGCTGGAAAGCACGCTCGTCTTCTTCTCCATGGCGGGCAGTTGTACGCGCTCCCCTGCAGCATACTGTTGCAGAACAATACGAAGATAGCCTACGCGCTGACCATGAAGGATGCTGGCTTCCGCGCTTTCCGGATCATCAGCGCCGTGACAGATAGCGCAATTCTCTTGGTGTATCGACTCGCCTGTTTTCGCAAGGTCTGCATCAAATTCTTCGCCGGCCGGAACGTAAGGCATCGCCGAATAGTGCGCCGCGACACCAACAATCTGCTCGTCATTCAGCTTCGACACCATTTTACACATCATAGGCATGGCACTGCAGTTGCGGTCACCATCTGCAAACGCATAAAGTGCATCTTCCTGGACGACTGCTGGTATACCCGCGATAATCGGCGTATCCGCGTCCGTGCCGCGACCATCCTCGCCGTGGCAGTTCGCACAGATCTTGAGCATGCCGCCAATATCAGCAAGTCCGGGACCGCTTAACGCCAACAAGGCAGCGATCGCTATCATTCCCACAAATTTCTTCAGCGTAAGCACGTTGTAGCCCTCCACTCGTCCGACCACGATTTATTAATACCGACTCGATTAAATGCTAGATTCTGGCCCCGCCGCATACGATACGTAGTTGGCGCAGCATCCGAGCGTTCGTGCCGGATCCGCCCACCACAATGCTCAGACGGCTAGCCGCCGTTATCCCGCGTATAACGGCCCGATATCGATGTATATCCGGTACAGCGAGATCAGGCCGCCATCGACTTCGAATACGTTGGCAAACGGCAGCGTGATGGTACTGCCATCGTGGCGCGTGTACGTTACCTCGCCCTCGCAGACTACGGCATCATCGTCCGCAACCATTCTCTGCAGTTCGTGCTTCAGGGCGGCGAACGACGAGAAAAAAACCTCAACTGCCGCACGTATTGCAGCGTGGCCGTGAACAGGAGGCGAGGAACCAAAGCGAAATGTCGCGTCCTGGTGGATAAAACTCAAAAAGCTCTCCGTATCCATCGCATCGATGGACGCGAAGAGCTTCTTGAGATTTACGCCGTCGAGATTATCGCCGGTCATTGCTGACTGGCGTAGTAATGCACCAGCGCTTTCACGTCATCAGCGCTGAGCGCGGCGAGCTTCTCTTCCATTTTCTTGGGTTGCTCGCGATCACCGGACGCATATTCGGCGAACGTGGCTTCCAGGTAGCCGATCCACATACCAGCGAGAATACCCGCCTCGTCTTCTGGGTTGGATCCGCCTTCAGAGTGGCATCGGTCGCACGCCTCATCATGCACAGCCTTGCCGGCTGCGGCCAGGTCAGCATCGAAGTCCTGCTTCGCGGCAACGAACGGCAGGCCCGCGTACAGAGCGGCGACTTCGTCGATCGTGTCGTCATCGAAGTCGGCGACAACATCACACATTGTGGTAGCAGCACGGCTGGTGTCACCTTGCTTGTAGTCGCTTTCGCTGCATGGCCGGTCACCATCGCGGAACAGGTACAGGGCATCGGAATGCACGAACTCGGGAACGCCGGCGATCGTCGGCACGTCGGTCCACTGGCTAACGCCGTCGTTGCCGTGGCAACCGTTACAGTTCTCGACGATGGCATCCATATCGGCAACCGCGGCGGTCGAGGCAAATAAACCGAGTGTCAGTGTAATTGCTAAGGAGGTTAGGCTCTTCATGAGTTTCCCTTTTTTCGTTTGGAGTTCCGGGCAGTTTCGATCATGCAACACGCTCTGTTAACCAAAGCTGAACGGGACTCAATATAAATAGACCAGTATTCGATATGCAAGCCACGCCACCATCCGACGGCTGCCGGCCCGGTATTATGTGCCATAGCGTGCCCGCAACTCCAATAAGTAAACGCCGTAATTATGCGCCGCGGGCTCTGTGGCCGCCGTGGTTGCGGACCTCGGGGCCCTTGGTCAGGCTACGAACTGCTGTTTGACGTTGCCGTCCGCGATAGCGTGCAGCCGGTCCCAGTCGCGGATCTCAACCTTGCCGCGGGGCGCATAGATCGCGCCCTGCCGCTTCATATCGGCCATCAGCCGGCACACGGTCTCCTCACTCAAACCAAGCAGGCTGGCCATCTCCATGCGCGAGAACGGCAGCGAGAAGCGGCAGTTCCCTTGCTCCGACTTCGGCGTCATGAGCAGGATAAACGATGCGATCTTGGAGGCGGCGCACTTCTGACCCAGTACCTCCATCAATGACCGGCTCTGTGCGAGCTGGGCATTTACGGCATGAATCAGCCGCATCGCGAGATCTCCCTTGTCGCGAACAAGGGCGAGTAGGGTCCTGTGGTTAACCTTACAGGCCTTCACCGTCGTGGCCGCTATGGCCGAATAGGCATAGCGGTCGTCCTTCATCGATTGCAGGCCCACCAGCAGGCAGTCGGCGCTGCTGAGTCCGACGATCTGCTCACGACCATCCGCACTGTGCGTACAGATCTTGACGATGCCTGCCGTCACCGTGTACAGGCAGGTGCTGGGCTGACCCTGCATGAAGAGCACTTCCCCGTGGTCGAAGGAGACGTGCTGAACCGCATCCTCCAGCAGGCAATTTATCTCGGCCGCGGACATCGATCCGTCCTCGGCCCGAATCACCTGGAATGGGCATTTACAGTCGTTGCATGGCATCGATGTGTCGCTCGCAGAATTCTTCTTTTTCCCTAGCCCATCTTGTAGTCGAAATTTCCGGTCCGGTCGATAGCAACTTGCCGGGAATCATTTCGGTATTTACGTAGTTCAAACTGCGCTTTGTCAGTGCCTGGCGTAGGCTCAGAAAGTACAATAGTTAAATGTAAATGCTTCTTTCCCAACGCCTTGGTCTCAGGTCCAGAGTTGCAGCCGCCAAGCCGCGCCGCGTAAGGGCCAAACCCGCTACAAATCCCTACGTAAAAGCCGCCAAAAGCACTCTCCTAAATACGCAGAATCCACGGCCTTTTTCGACCCCGAAACTGACAAAAGTCAGTGTTGCACGGTTTTTCGATCCCTACGCTATGCAAAGCGCTGGAAAGCCGTCCGCGATATTTCTGCAAGCGGCTTCCGGACTTCGGATTAATCGAACTATAGGAGTGGGAAAATGAACCGGTTCGACGTATTGAAACGATGGGCCTGGTCGGTTCTCGTCATGTCTGCACTCGCTTTTGCGATGGCTGGATGCGAGGGCGACACGGGGCCACAAGGCGCGACTGGCGCAGCTGGCGCTGACGGCGCTGATGGCGCTGACGGCGCTGATGGACAGGATGGGGTTGCCAACATCACGCCCCTCGAAAGCTGTGGGGTATGCCATGATGACGGCTCATTTGCCTCAGCGCCGGACGCCCATGCAGTGCCGCCGATCGAGATGGTCAGCAATGTCGCCTTCGCGGTGAACGGAGCCGACCTCGACGTCACGTTCAGTCTCGCAGTCGACGGAGCGCCGGGCTTAGGCTACGACACGATAGAGCGCGGCTATCAAGCCGACGCATTGGCGAACGCCAATATTTGCAACGCCACGGACGGGGTTTGCGATACCGGCAGCCTGACCCTCACCGAAAATGGTGGCGGCGACTATACGCTTAAGGTGATTGGCGGCGCGGCCGCGGCGGCGACCGACTATCGCTACCTGTTCCGGGTTGCGGATGGCGGCGAGGGAGAGACGCGTGTCTATTTCTACGGTGACACACCAGCCTCTCCGTTCCTGCCGACGATCGTGAGTTCCCCGTCGTGCGCCGCTTGCCACGGTCCGGAAGGCATCGGCATCCACGGCGGCTACTATCAGGAGCAAGACGCCAGCGAGCCATGCCTGGTATGTCATGGCGTCTCGCCGTACTGGGCGCCAACCACGGTTGTGCCCGAGCTCATGGAAGTGGCTCACGAGTACCACAACGGTCTCCGCGACGAGATCACGTACCCGACCTACATAGAAAACTGCAGCGTCTGCCATAGCCAAGGTGCCAACCTGACCGCGGCAAACGCGATGCCAGTTTCGGGTCCGGACTGCTTCAGCTGCCACGGCGGGATGGACAGCGACAGTTGGGACTTCACCGGCCTGGAGTTCCACCTGAATTATGACGAAACGACCAACTGCCAGGCGTGCCATACAGATCCCGCTAATGGCGGCATCGCGCGGGAGTTCGTGGTTGAGTTCCACGACGGTTTGGAAACTCCGCGCCACGGCTTCATCTATGGCGGCCTTGACACCTCCATCGTTGAGGGTGACAAGTTTGACTGGGCTATCACCAGCATGGTCGATGACGACGTGAACCTGACGTTGACCTGGGAAGCTTCTTACGAAGGCGTTCCTGTTGATCCGTGTAACGCCACGGTCGGTGTAGGCGCCCCGACGTTCCACCTCGGCAATGGTAGCCTGCGTACATACCGCAGCTACGCCCAGGGTGATGATTTCATCATCGGCGGGTCGACCAGCGCGCCAGGCCAGCCCGACCCCCGGGTCAACCCGGACGATACCAACACGACCTGCGCGGGCCTGATCGCGACGACAGTTATCCCTGTGGAAATTGTCGCTGCCGAGAAGGGCAGGATAGCCTTGGGCGGCAAGCCACACGTTATCAGCCCCGATGTTGCCGGTCTGGAAGTGGAGGCTCGTGTTCCGTCGCCGACCTTCGATTGGCTCTTGGGTGATGGCACTGCAGTAGCGCGCCGCGCTATCGTCGATACCGAACTGTGCCTGGATTGCCACGTAGGTTCGCTGTACCAGCATGGCGGCGATCGCGTCGACAACGTCGATTACTGCCTCGTCTGCCATAACGCTGCCTCGAACGAGCAAAACGTTCGCACAGGCACGATGGGTGTTGATCCCGCCGATGCCTATGATGGCCGGGCCGGTGAGACCTTCGAGATGAAGACGATGGTGCATCGTATTCACTCTGCCGGCGAAAGTGCAAATCCCTACGTGATCTATCGAGGCCGAGGCGTCTACGGCTTTGCGGAAGATGAATCACTTCTGCCGAACTGGCCGGGCACGGGCTCGCAGGTCGTCTACGGCTCGACGATCGCCAATGACGGGACCCCGGGATCGTACGTGGTGAACCACAACTTCCACGCTCCGACCTATCCGCGTGGACTGTACGACTGTGCGGCCTGCCACGTAGACGGCAGCGTGGACTTCCAGCCTGACCAGAGGTTGGCGATGGCGAATACGCGCGAAGCCGGTAGCGGCGTGTGGGAAGACCAGCTTGACGATACGCTCCAGGGCGCAGCGACGACGGCTTGCGTCACTTGCCACGCTGATGGCGCGGCCAAGGGTCATGCATACCAGAACAGCTGGGATCCGCAGGAATTCCCCGAGGGTCGCCAGACGATCATCGACGCTGCGAATTAATAATCGGGTCGAGGGGCGGGCCTCCGGGCCCACCCCGCACAACCGAAAAGAGGAAAAGACTGAGGCCGGGAGAAAAATCTCCCGGCCTTTTTAGTGGGATTCGATCGGGCTAGGCGCTCTATGTACCAAATGTAAAATAATCAGCCACTTACAGGGCATTTACACGACATCCTGCTTCGTGTCATTCTGTACCTGCAGCCGAGTGCCTGCCTCGCAGGGCAGCGAATCTGAATACGTACAATTACAGAGAGATTCACGGCGCGTTCCTATATTAGGGCACCGGTCAATATCGGTAGTATTCATGCATGAAAGAAGAATTGCGGTGGACCCTTCTGCCGCACAACAAGCAGGGTGACGAAAAATGGCAAGTTTTATAAACCGCTCCGGCCGCATTGCATCT
>Ga0255053_10000856_pt1 | contig 16680 bp, 4 predicted proteins | sample JV7_2_22_MG_FD_188635 | JGI IMG/M metagenome (GOLD analysis project Ga0255053, IMG submission 188635) | Seawater microbial communities from Jervis Inlet, British Columbia, Canada - JV7_2_22 | ecosystem: Environmental > Aquatic > Marine > Inlet | place: Canada: British Columbia | collected...
GATCCCCGGAGAAGAAGAGCTTCTTGTCGGGCTCGTAGAGCGAGATGTGACCGTTGGTGTGTCCGGGCGTCGCCACCACTTCCAGTCGATACGCGCCGACCTCGAAGGTCTCGCCGCCCTCGAGCGGGATGTAATCCACGGTGATCTGCGAGCTGTACTTGTTGCCCGGATGGTTGTGAAGCGAGGCGCGAACCTCCTCCTCGGGGAAGCCGCTGCGAATCGCGTATTCGCTGAGTGGGAGGGTCTTCGTCAGGTGAGCGAAATCGATCTTCATCACCTGGGCATCGAGCTTCCCCATGAAGGCGCGCGAGCCGCTCCGGAGCAGGGTCGAGATCAGTCCCGCGTGGTCCGCGTGCAGATGGGTCGCGACGAAGTCCGTCCGCTCCAGGTCCACCCCGATCTCATCCAAGCCGGCCTCCAGGACCTCCTGGCACTCGGGCCGCTTCATCCCGGTATCGATGATCAGGTTGCGAGCGCTCGAGGTGAGCACATAGGAGTTGATCTCCTTGAGCGGATTCCCGGGGAGGGGCACCACCACGCGATGGAGCCCAGGCAGTATCTCTTCGATCATCTCCCTCTTCCTTGCCGGGTCGACCCTGCCTCGCGGCGCGCTCGCCCCCCCTTCGCGAGCACGCCACAGCGACTGCTTTCCGGCTGAGCGCGGCGGGGGATGGTACCAGAAGGGGAAACGGGGACGTTGTTGAACGTTCAATTTCCCGGCTGGCGGGAAATTGAACGTTCAACAACGTCCCCGTAGTGCAAAATTCGGCTGTAATGCATATTTTCTTGCATTGCAAAATCATTTGTGATACAAAGAATTCATGAGCGAAGGACTGCGGGAGCGCAAGAAGGCCCGCACGCACCAGGGCATCGTGGACGCCGCGGTGGAGGTCTTCCGTGAGCGCGGCTACGAGAAGACCACCGTCGAGGAGATCGTCCGCAGGGTCGAGATCAGCCAGCCCACCTTCTACAAGTATTTCGGCTCCAAGGACGCGGTGCTGCGGGAGGTGGCCGGCGGCATGCTTCGCGAGTGGGCTCTGGAGGCCGAAGCGGGCGGGCGCCAGGAAGGCGAGAGCACCGGCGCGGTGCTGCGCCGCATCTTCGAGACGCTGGCTTCGACCATGCTGGAGGACCGCCCGCTCTGGCAATGCATCGTCCTCGCCGACGCCTTGAACCCGATGCGCGCGCCCGAGCAGCGGGACGCCGACCGCGACGCCACCCGCGGAATTGCCGCGATCCTCGCCCGGGGCCAGCGCAGCGGGGAGATCACCGAGCGCTTCTCCGCCGTCCGACTGGCCGAGAACCTGATCGCGATGCAGATCATCGACTGCCTCGCCTGGGGCGCCGACATGCTCGAGGATCGCAGCCTCGAGGAGGTTCTCGCCGAGAATCTGGAGTTCTTCCTGCGCGGCGCCGCAGTGGCCAAGGGGTGAGTTCTACTTTCCAACGGAGGGTTCGACCATGGCAAGGGACATCGAGAAGCTGAGTGCGGAGAAGCTCCCGAAATCAGGCGAGATCCTGAAGCGGGCGCGGAAGGTGCTGCTTTCGCCACAGGTCACCGGTCCCTTCCGCGCGCCCAGCTCCGTCGCCTTTGTGAAGGAGGCCCGGGGCTCCAAGATCGTCGACTTCGACGGCAACGAATACGTGGACGTCACCATGGCCTACGGACCGCTGATCCTGGGCCACAGCCACCCTGTGGTGGTCGAGGCCGCCGAGCGGGCGATCCGCAACGGCACGGTCTATGCCATCGCTCACGAAAGGGAGGTGCGCTGGGCCGAGGTGATGGTGGACGCGATTCCGTGCGCTGAGCGAGTCGCCTTCATGAATTCCGGCACCGAGGCGACCATGCACGCCATCAAGGTGGCGCGGGCCCGCTCCGGCAAGGACAGGATCGCGAAGTTCGAGGGCGGCTATCACGGTGTCCATGAGTGCGCCCAGGTGAGCAGCATCCTCGCCACCCAGATGGGCCCGGTGGAGGATCCGCAGAGCGTGCCCGACACGCCGGGGATCCCCCAGGCATTCGTCGACCAGGTCCTGACGTTGAGCTTCCGGCAGCCGGAGAGCCTCGAGAAGATCCAGAAGCACAGCGACGAGCTGGCCGCGGTGATCATCGAGCCCGTGCCGAGCTCCTTCCCGGTCGACCTGGGCGACTTCCTGCGGCAGCTTCGCCGGGTCACGCGCGAGTGCGGCGTGCTGCTGATCTTCGACGAGGTGATCAGCGGCTTCCGCCTCGCCTACGGCGGCGCGCAGGAGTACTTCGGGATCACCCCGGACATGGCCACCTACGGCAAGATCATGGGCGGGGGCTTCCCGGCCGGCGCCGTCGCCGGAAGCGTCGATGCACTGCAGCCACTGATCACCAGCGGAAACCCCTTGCAGGACTTCCAGGAGAAGCTCCTGATCGTCGGGACCTTCAGTGGGAATCCGGTCACTGCCAGCGCGGGCATCGCCACGCTCGAGTACCTGCGCGACCACCCGGAGATCTACCCGCACATCGACGGGCTCGCCGACCGGATCAAGCAGCAGGTGCATGCCTTTTGCGAGGACGAGGGCTTCGCGTTCCGACTGATCGGAGTCGGATCCTGGTTCCTTCCCTATTTCGTGGAGGGTGAGCCGAGCGGTGCCCGCGACCTCCGCGGCCTCGACAGCCTGCTGAGGGCAGAGATCCTCGGCAGCTACATGCGTTACCACGGCGTGTATCTGCCGGACCTGCACACGGTCTTCATGTCGTCCGAGCACACCGACGAAGACGCCGACAGGATCATCGGGGCCTTCGAGACCTCGCTGCTCGAGATGCGCGAGGACGGGCTGCTCTAGCAAGTGGGGACGTTGTTGAACGTTCAACTTCCACTAGTTGGGAAATTGAACGTTCAACAACGTCCCCACTTGCTATGCGCTAGGCTTGACTTGGCACGCCCGCGCGACCCGATTGGCATTTGGGGAGCACAAACGGAGAGAGCACTTCAGATGAGCGACGAGATCTATCGGAAGCTGGCCACGGTTCTCGACACCCTACCCAATGGCTTTCCGGCGACAGACAGCCAACTCGAGATCAGGCTACTCAAGAGAATCTTCGAACCCGACCAGGCAGAGCTGTTCTGCGAACTGCGGCTGGCCTTCGAAACCGCCGAGCAGATTGGCGAACGCACGGGTCGTCCACTCGAAGGTCTGGAAGAAACGCTGATCACCATGACCAACAGGGGTCAGCTCTTCGGCGTCGAGCTCGAAGGGACCTGGCTTTTCAAGATGGTGCCCTGGGCGTTCGGGATCTTCGAGTTCCAGCTTCCACACATGGACAAAGAGCTGGCCGAGATGACGGAGGAGTACCACAAGGCGTTCGGCCAGCAGTTCTTCTCGAAGACGCCGCAGATGATGCAGACGCTCCCGATCGAAGAGGAGATCTCTGTCGAGCAGGAGGCGCTGCCGTACGAGAGGGTCTCGTCGCTGATCGAGAGCGGCCAGTCCTTCCTGTTGAATGAATGCGTCTGCAAGAAGGAACACAGCCTGGTGGAAAAGCCATGTGATCGGCCTCTCGAGGTCTGTCTGGCCATCGCCCCCATCCCGGGTGCCTTCGACAACCCTCACCACGGCAGGACCATCACCAGGGAGGAGGCGTACAAGCTGCTCGCCGAATGCGAGGAGAATGGGCTCGTGCACCTCACCGGCAACACGCAGAGCGATCGTTTCTACATCTGCAACTGCTGCAAGTGCTGCTGCGGAGTCTTGCGGGGAATCAACGAGCTGGGCATACCCGCAACCACCGTCGTCAACTCCCATTACTGCGCCGAAATCGATGCCGACGAGTGCAACTCCTGCGGGGTCTGTGCGGACGAGCGCTGTCAGGTCGGCGCCATCGACGAGAAGGACGATGGCTACGAAATCGTCCCCGAAAAGTGCATCGGCTGTGGCCTGTGCATCACCGCCTGTCCGACGGAAGCCATCCAACTGATTCGAAGACCCGAGAGCGAGGTGACTTCTCCGCCCGTCGACCAGGAGGAATGGTACAGAGAGCGCGGCCGGCAGCGCGGAGTGGATTTCAGCCAGTTCGAGTAGACAGCAGGGCTAGCCCGCACCTCACTGCTGATCGTGGTGATCAGCCGACTCGAGGCTCGTCCTGGTCGAGAAGCCGACCGACCGCCTCCTCGCCGAGGTCTTCCGTCTCCAGCGCGGCGCGAAGCTCCTCCTCGCGCTTCTTGCGCTCCTCATCGGAGAGAGCCAGGACGGCCAACGGATCGACCCGCCGCCAGACCGGCAGCGCCGAGAGAGCGACCGCCGCCAGCGAGCCACCCCGCAGGAGAAGGCCGATGAGTCCCGCGGAGGCCGCCAGCGCCACGCCTTCCGCACTGGACACGATTATTTCCCGCTCGCCCGCCGCGAGCTCCGCGTCGCTGGCCATCTCCTCACGGATCTGATCGAGCACCTGCGCCATCTGCTGGGTTCTCAGGATCGCGAGACGCCCATGGGCCGCTTCGTACTCGCCGTGACGGGAAGGATCCCGGCGATTCTCTTGAGCCAGCCTTTCCGAGCTCTCGTGGCTCATGAGTACGCCTGCCTCGGGCGAGCTCGACGACGCCGGAGTCCACCGCGACTCCTCCAGCCGAAGCCCGCCTGTCTCCACGGGGGTGCTCGTCTCCGTGGTGGATTCGGCCTCGGTATCCCCCTCGTCCTCCGTCGGTTCAGTGCCCGTATCATCGGAATCGTCGGTCGGGTCCACTTCCTCGTCGGGCGGGGGAGGCTCCGAACCGTCGACCACCAGCTCGTCGACGGGCTCCAACGAGATGGGCACGATCTCCGTGTCGGTCAGGCCACCGGCGTCGGTCACCTCCACCGTCAGGTCGAAGACCGGCGTGGCCTCGAAGTCGAGCTGGCTGGCATCGGCCACCGTGATCTCGCCGGTGACCGCGTCGATCGCAAACGCTCCGCCCAGATCGCCACCCGTGATCGCGTAGGAGAGTGTGTCGCCGGCATCCGGGTCGGAGGCGGAGACGGTCCCCACCACGGTGCCATTGGCGCTGTTCTCCGCCAGGCTGAAGGCGGCGGCGGCGGCGGCCGGAGCATCGTTCACGTCAGTGAGATTGAGCGCGGTCGCAGCCGTGTCCGTGAAGCCACCAGAGTCGGTCACCTCCACTGTCAGGTTGAAGACAGGCGTGGCCTCGAAGTCGAGCCGGCTGGCATCGGCCACTGCGACCTCGCCCGTGGCCACGTCGATTGCGAAGGCCCCGCCCGGATCTCCCGCCGTGATCGCGTAGGAGAGCGTGTCGCCCGCATCCGGATCGCTGGCCACTACAGTCCCCACGACCGTGCCGTTGGCCGAGTTCTCGTCCAGGGCGAAGGTGGCATCGCTGGCCACCGGAGCGTCGTTCACCGGCGTCACGTCCACCGTCATCGTGTAGGAGGCCGCGCTGTAGTCGGTCCCATCGTGGACCCGGAAGTCGAAGCTGTCGTAGCCGACCCCGTTGGCGTCCGCTGCCGGCGTGAAGGTCAGGTTCCCCGCCGTGATGTCGGCTGCCGAGATCACCTGGCCGAGCGTCACGTCCGCTCCCGAGAGCTGGAGAGACCCGGCCGTCTCGAGGCTGATCACCTGGATCTGCGCCAGGCTGTCGCCCGCGTCCACGTCACTGAACCCGAAGTCCGCCACCGTGAACGCGACCGCTGTATCCTCGGCCGTGGTCACGGTGTTGTCAGAGGCCGTGGGCACGTCGTTGGCATCGGTGACGGTGACCGAGATGTCCTGGGTGTCGGTAGCGCCGGCGTTGTCGTCGACGGTGACGGTGACGTCGTAGACGCCGTCGGCGTCGAAGTCGGTCGGGGTCTCGAAGTCCGGCGCGGCGGCAAAGGTCAGTACGCCGGAGGCATCGATCGAGAACAGCGCCGCGTCGTCACCGCTCAGCGCATAGGTGATCGAGTCGGCCGGGATGTCCTGATCGGTCCAGGTGACGGTGGTCACGGCGGTCTGGTTCTCGCCGGCGTTGATCGCCGCGGTCGGGCCACCGCCGTTGGAGGTAATGACCGGCGCATCGTTGACATCGGTGACGGTGACCGAGATGTCCTGGGTGTCGGTAGCGCCGGCGTTGTCGTCCACGGTGACGGTGACGTCGTAGACGCCATCGGCGTCGAAGTCGGTGGGGGTCTCGAAGTCGGGCGCGGCGGCGAAGGTCAGCACGCCGGAGGCATCGATCGAGAACAGCGCGGCGTCGTCACCGGACAGGGCATAGGTAATCGAGTCGGCCGGCAGGTCGGCATCGGTCCAGGTCACGGTCGTGACCGCGGTCTGGTTCTCGGCGGCATTGATCGCGGCCGTGGGTCCGCCGCCGTTGGAGGTGATGACCGGCGCGTCGTTGGCATCGGTGACGGTGACCGAGATGTCCTGGGTGTCGGTAGCGCCGGCGTTGTCGTCGACGGTCACGGTCACGTCGTAGACGCCGTCGGCGTCGAAGTCGGTCGGGGTCTCGAAGTCGGGCGTGGCAATAAAGGTCAGCACGCCGGAGGCATCGATCGAGAACAGCGCGGCGTCGTCACCGCTCAGCGCATAGGTGATCGAGTCGGCCGGCAGGTCGGCATCGGTCCAGGTGACGGTGGTGACCGCGGTCTGGTTCTCGGCGGCATTGATCGCGGCCGTGGGGCCACCACCGTTGGAGGTAATGACCGGCGCGTCGTTGACATCGGTGACGGTGACCGAGATGTCCTGGGTATCGGTGCTGCCGGCGTTGTCGTCGACGGTGACGGTGACCTCGTAGACGCCGTCGGCGTCGAAGTCGGTCGGGGTCTCGAAGTCGGACGCGGCGACGAAGGTCAGTACGCCGGAGGCATCGATCGAGAACAGCGCGGCGTCGTCACCGGACAGGACATAGGTGATCGAGTCGGCCGGGATGTCCTGGTCGGTCCAGGTGACGGTCGTGACCGCGGTCTGGTTCTCGGCGGCGTTGATCGCCGCGGTCGGGCCGCCGCCGTTGGAAGTGATGACCGGCGCATCGTTCGCATCGGTGACGGTGACCGAGATGTCCTGGGTGTCGGTAGCGCCGGCGTTGTCGTCGACGGTGACGGTGACGTCGTAGACGCCGTCGGCGTCGAAGTCGGTCGGGGTCTCGAAGTCGGGCGCGGCGATGAAGGTCAGTACGCCGGAGGCATCGATCGAGAACAGCGCCGCGTCGTCACCGCTCAGCGCATAGGTGATCGAGTCGGCCGGGATGTCCTGATCGGTCCAGGTGACGGTCGTGACCGCGGTCTGGTTCTCGGCGGCGTTGATCGCCGCGGTCGGGCCGCCGCCGTTGGAAGTGATGACCGGGGCATCGTTGACGTCGGTGACCGTGACCGCGATGTCCTGGCTGTCGGTGCTGCCGGCGTTGTCATCGACGGTCACGGTGACGTCGTAGACGCCGTCGGCATCGAAGTCGGTCGAGCTCTCGAAGTCGGGCGCGGCGATGAAGGTCAGCACGCCGAAGGCATCGATCGAGAACAGCGCGGCATCGTCACCACTTAATGAATAGGTGATCGAGTCGGCCGGTACATCGGGGTCAGTCCAGGTGACCGTCGTGACCGCGCTCTGGTTCTCGGCGGCGTTGATCGCCGCGGTCGGGCCACCGCCGTTGGAAGTGATGACCACGGCCTCGTTGACGCCGGTGACCGTAACCGCGATGTCCTGGGTATCGGTGCTGCCAGCGTTGTCGTCGACCGTCACGGTGACGTCGTAAACGCCATCGGCGTCGAAGTCGGTCGGGGTCTCGAAGTCGGGCGCGGCGACAAAGGTCAGTACGCCGGAGGCATCGATCGAGAACAGCGCGGCATCGTCACCACTTAATGAATAGGTGATCGAGTCGGCCGGGATGTCCTGGTCGGTCCAGGTGACGGTGGTCACGGAGGTCTGGTTCTCGGCGGCGTTGATCGCGGCCGTGGGTCCGCCGCCGTTGGAAGTGATGACCGGGGCATCGTTGACGTCGGTGATACTTATAGAAAGAGGCGCCGTATCGTCGGGGGTTGCGCCGACCGTGACATCGTCGACCTCAACGGTGACATCGAGATCCGGGTTGGTCTCGAAGTCGAGTACCGCGCCCGCCTTGAGCCTCAGCTGCATGCCGACGATCTCGAACATGGCGGCATCGGTGCCGGACACGGTCAGGTCATTGGTGCCGATGGTGTCATCGGTGACGACGATGTCGGCAACTATGATCGCACTCGACGTGTCCCGGTCCTCGGGGAAGGTCGTAGTCGTGTTTATCAGGGAAACGGTCGGCGGCTGGTTGTCCTGCAACAGCGAGAACGCGTCGATGTTCTCGCCATTGGTGTCGAGATTGACATCGCTGCCGTCGAGGAACAGCGTGGCGTCGGCGACGGTGTTCGCGCCCGCTGTCGTGACGTCGAGGATGAAGACGTCCTGTCGATCCGTCGCGATGCCATTGTCACCGGTTGCGGTATCTGCCTTGTCCATCGACAGCAGGACCTGGCCTGCCGAAAGGAGGGTATTCCCAACAGAAATGTCGTTCTCGATCAGTTCGAGCGCATCGATCTTTGGGTCACCGTGCCCGGGGGTGTCGAGGTCGATGTCACTGCCGTCGATGAACAGGACTTCGCTGCCGCTGGTCGTCTCGCCGAGCGTGCCCGGTGTGAACTGATGCACGTCATGTTTGTTCTTGCTGTACAGGAAGTCGCCCGCGTTCAGTGTCACGCCACCAACGACAATGGTCTGCTCGACCAGCGTGAAGGCGGTGATATGCGGGTCGCCGACATCGGAGGCGTCGAGCAGCATCAGGAACGTGCCGGAGCTGTAGTCGCCGGGCGTGTCGGCGCGGAACACGAACACGTCCCGGTCATCGACGGCCAGCGCATTCGTGCTCGTCAGCGTGACGGCATTCTGGGTCGATATGAGGACGTCGCCGGCGAACAGCTGGAAGTTGTTTGCACCGAGCGTCATGTCCCGCGACACATAATGTATCGCGTCGATATCGGTATCGCCGGTGAAGGCACCGAGGTCAAAGACCGATGAGAAAGTCCCGTCGGTCGTACCCGGATCGAAGGCCAGGTTGGGGTCGCCAAAGCTCAGCGCCTCGGAGTCATCCCAGTTATCGAGGCCCGGCGCGCCGCTGCCGGTCACCGCATCTTTTGTCGATAACCAGACGGCCCCGGCCTGGATCGGCAGGTTTACGCGGACTGTCGTGTCGTAGTTAATGCTCGTTTTGCCGTCGCCGTCTTCGATGCTGAAGCGAACCGTGCGTGCCCCGAGCGTCGGCGTTGCGGCATCGGTGTTCTCATAGGTGATATTCCGGACCAGCGCCGTAGCGGCTTCGAGCGTCGCATTCGAATTGAAGGTCACGACAAGGTCGGCGCCACCGCTGCCGCCGCCAACGGTCCCGATGGTGACACCTTCGTAGGTCACGTCGCTGCCGGAAATGCCGATCTGCCCTGCACCGCCGCCCTGATCGCGGATCGAGAGCACATCCTCAGCCGCGTCGCCGCCGGCCGCGATTGAGACCGTCAGACTGCCCGTGTCGAAATCCGCCGAGTCGGTGTCCGAGACGCTTGCGGCCGTACCCTGATCGATGACGACCGCTGAACCACCCTGCAAGTAGGTAACGGTATCGCCGATAAGGTCGAATATCACCGGTGCACCATAGTGCGTAGAGAACGTCAGCGCATCGACGTCTTCGCCGTCGGTATCGAGGTTCACGTCGCTGCCGTCGAGGAACAGCGTCGCGTCGGCGACGGTGCTCGCGCCCGCCGTCGTGATGTCGAGGATGAAGATGTCTTGTCGATCCGTCGCGATGCCATTGTCACCGGTTGAGGCATCTTCGTTCTCCATTGAGAGCAGGACCTGGCCGGCCGTCAGGAACGTATCGCCGACCCACATATCCTCTTCAATCAGTTCGATCGCATCGATTGCTCCGCCGTCGTGGAGGCCGATGGGATCGCCATCGAAGAAGAGGCTCTCGCTGCCGCTCGTCGTCGCCCCGAGCGTGCCCGGCGTGAAGTGATACACGTCATGCCAGTTTTTGCTGTACAGAAAGTCGCCCGCGTTCAGTGTCACACCGCCGACGACAATGGTCTGCTCGACGAGCGTGAAGGCGGTGATTTGCGGGTCGCCGACATCGGATGCGTCGAGCAGCATCAGGAAGGTGCCGGAGCTGTAGTCGCCCGGCGTGTCGGGCCGGAACACGAATATGTCTTCCTCGTCGACGCTTAGTGAATTGGTGCTCGTCAGCGTGACGGCATTCCGAGTCGATACGAGGACGTCGCCGGCGAACAGCTGGAAGTTATTCGTACCGACTGTCATATCCTGCGACACATGATGTATCGCGTCGATATCGGTATCGCCGGTGAAATCACCGAGGTTGAAGACCGATGCAAAAGTCCCGGAGGTCGTACCCGGATCGAAGGCCAGGTTGGGGTCGCCGAAGCTCAGCGCCTCGGAGTCATCCCAGTTATCGAGGCCCGGCGCGCCGCTGCCGGGCACCGCATCTTTCGTTGATAGCCACGCGCCCGAAACCTGGGTGCCGAGGCGGACGTCGATGGTCACGTCATAGTTCGGACTCGCGTTGCCCTCGCCGTCGTCGATCGTGAAGCGGACCGCGCGTGCGCCGGTCGTCGGCGCTGCGACATCGGTGTTCTCGTAGGTGATATTCCGGACCAGCGCCGTCACGGCTGCGGGTGCCGCGTCCGCATTGAAGGTCACGACGAGGTCGGCGCCGCCGCTGCCGCCGACCGCTGTGCCGATCAGTACGCCGCCGTAGGTCACGTTGGCGCCGTCGAATCCGATCTGGCCTGCGCCGGTGCCCTGATCGTGGATCGAGATCACATCCTCAGCCGCGTCGCCGCCGGCCGCGATCGAGACCGTCAGGTTGCCCGTATCGAAATCGACGGAGTCGAGATCCGAGACGGTCGCGAGCGTGCCCTGGTCGATAGCTTGCGGGCCTACGCCCTGGTAGTAGGTGAGTTGATCGCCGTAGAGGTCAGCGATTATCGGCGCGTCGCGATCGAATTTAAGTGAGAACGCATCGACGTCTTCGCCTGCGGTATCGAGGTTGACGTCGCTGCCATCGAAGAACAGCGTTGCGTCGGCGACGGTGTTCGCACCCGCTGTCGTGACGTCGAGGATGAAGACGTCTTGTCGATCCGTCGCGATGCCATTGTCACCGGCTGAGGCATTGTCGTTGTTCATCGACAGCAGGAGCTGGCCCGCCGTCAGGGATGTGGTCCCGACCGTTATATGTTCTTCGATCAGATCGATCGCGTCGATGTTTTCATTCAGGCCGATGTCACTGCCGTCGATAAACACGACTTCGCTGCCGCTGGTCGTGTCGCCGAGCGTGCCGGGCGTGAACTGATGAATATCACTGTTGTTCTTGCTGTACAGGAAGTCACCCGCGTTCAGTGTCACACCACCGACGACAATGGTCTGCTCGACGAGCGTGAAGGCGGTGATTTGCGGGTCGCCGACATCGGATGCGTCGAGCAGCATCAGGAAGGTGCCGGAGCTGTAGTCACCGGGCGTGTCGGCGCGGAACACGAACACGTCCTGGTCAGCGACGGCCAGCGAATTTGTGCTCGTCAGCGTGACGGCATTCTGAGTCGATACGAGGACGTCGCCGGCGAACAGCTGGAAGTTATTCGTACCGACCGTCATATCGCGCGACACACGATGTATCGCGTCGATATCGGTATCGCCGGTGAAATCACCGAGGTCGAAGACCGATGAGAAAGCTCCGTCGGTTGTACCCGCATCGAAGGTCAGGTTGGGTTCGCCGAAGCTCAGCGCCTCGGAGTCATCCCAGTTATCGAGGCCCGGCGCGCCGCTGCCGGCCACCGTATCTGTCGTTGATAACCAGGCGCTCCCGACCAGGGTCGGCAGTTTCACGTGGACTGTCGTGTCGTAGCCAATACTCGTGTGGCCGTCGCCGTCGTCGATCGCGAAGCGTACCGTGCGTGCGCCGGTCGCCGGGCCGGTGAGTTCCGTGTTCCCATAGGTGATATTCCCGACCAGCGCCGTGACGGCTTCGGGCGTCGCATTCGCATTGAAGGTCACGATGAGGTCGGCGCCACCGCTGCCGCCGGCCGCTGTGCCGATCAGTATGCCACCGTAGGTCACGTTGGCGCCGTCGAAGCCGATCAGGCCGGGGCCGGGGCCCTCGTCGCGGATGCTCAGCACGTCCTCGGCAGCAGCGCCGCCGGCCACGATTGAGACCGTCAGGTTGCCCGTGTCGAACTCGACGGAGTCGTCATCCGCGACGGTCGCGGCCGCGCCCTTGTCAATGAGCTGGGCGCCCTCGCCGTGGATGTACACGACGCTGTCGTCTTGGAGGTCGCTGATTGTCGGCGGCTCGTTGACATTGGTGACGGTGACCGAGATGTCCTGGCTGTCGGTGCTGCCGGCGTTGTCGTCGACGGTCACGGTGACGTCGTAGACGCCGTCGGCGTCGAAGTCGGTCGGGGTCTCGAAGTCGGGCGCGGCGACAAAGGTCAGTACGCCGGAGGCATCGATCGAGAACAGCGCGGCGTCGTCACCGCTCAGCGCATAGGTGATCGAGTCGGCCGGGATGTCCTGATCAGTCCAGGTGACGGTCGTGACCGCGGTCTGGTTCTCGGCGGCGTTGATCGCGGCCGTGGGCCCACCGCCGTTGGAGCTGATGACCGGGGCGTCATTGACATCGGTGACGGTGACCGAGATGTCCTGGGTATCGGTGCTGCCCGCGTTGTCATCGACGGTGACGGTGACGTCGTAGACGCCATCGGCGTCGAAGTCGGTGGGGGTCTCGAAGTCGGGCGCGGCGACAAAGGTCAGTACGCCGAAGGCATCGATCGAGAACAGCGCGGCGTCGTCACCGGACAGCGCATAGGTGATCGAGTCGGCCGGGACATCGGGGTCGGTCCAGGCGACGGTCGTGACGGCGGTCTGGTTCTCGGCGGCGTTAATCGCGGCCGTCGGGCCGCCGCCGTTGGAAGTGAGGACCACGGCCTCGTTGACCCCGGTGACCGTAACCGCGATGTCCTGGCTGTCGGTGCTTCCGGCGTTGTCGTCGACGGTGACCGTGACGTCGTACACGCCATCGGCGTCGAGGTCGGTCGGGGTCTCGAAGTCGGGCGCGGCGATGAAGGTCAGCACGCCGAGGGCATCGATCGAGAACAGCGCGGCGTCGTCACCGGACAGGGCATAGGTGATCGAGTCGGCCGGGATGTCCTGGTCGGTCCAGGTGACGGTCGTGACCGCGGTCTGGTTCTCGGCGGCGTTGATCGCCGCGGTTGGGCCACCGCCGTTGGAGGTGATGACCGGCGCATCGTTCGCATCGGTGACGGTGACCGAGATGTCCTGGGTGTCGGTAGCGCCGGCGTTGTCGTCGACGGTGACGGTGACGTCGTAAACGCCATCGCCGTCGAAGTCGATCGGGGTCTCGAAGTCGGGCGCGGCCACGAAGGTCAGCACGCCGGAGGCATCGATCGAGAACAGCGCGGCGTCGTCACCGGACAGGGCATAGGTGATCGAGTCGGCCGGGACGTCCTGATCGGTCCAGGTGACGGTGGTCACCGCGGTCTGGTTCTCGGCGGCATTCATCGCGGCCGTGGGGCCACCGCCGTTGGAGGTGATGACCGGCGCGTCGTCGACATCGGTGACGGTGACCGAGATGTCCTGGGTGTCGGTAGCGCCGGCGTTGTCGTCGACGGTGACGGTGACGTCGTAAACGCCATCGGCGTCGAAGTCGGTCGGGGTCTCGAAGTCGGGCGCGGCGATGAAGGTCAGCACGCCGAGGGCATCGATCGAGAACAGCGCGGCATCGTCACCGGACAGGGCATAGGTGATCGAGTCGGCCGGGATGTCCTGGTCGGTCCAGGTGACGGTGGTCACCGCGGTCTGGTTCTCGGCGGCATTGATCGCGGCCGTGGGCCCACCGCCGTTGGAGGTGATCACCGGCGCATCGTTGACATCGGTGACGGTGACCGAGATGTCCTGGGTATCGGTGCTGCCCGCGTTGTCATCGACGGTGACGGTGACGTCGTAGACGCCATCGGCGTCGAAGTCGGTCGGGGTCTCGAAGTCGGGCGCGGCGACAAAGGTCAGTACGCCGGAGGCGTCGATCGAGAACAGCGCGGCGTCGTCACCGGACAGTGCGTAGGTGATCGAGTCGGCCGGCAGGTCCTGATCGGTCCAGGTGACGGTCGTGACCGCGGTCTGGTTCTCGGCGGCATTGATCGCCGCGGCCGGGCCACCACCGTTGGAGGTGATGACCGGGGCCTCGTTGACATCGGTAATACTTATAGATAGCGGCGCCGTATCGTCGGGGGTCGCGCCGACGGCTGTGTCGTCGACCTCCACGGTGACATCGAGATCCGGGTTGGTCTCAAAATCGAGCACCGCGCCGGCCTTGAGGCGCAGTTCCGTGCCGACGATCTCGAACATCGCGGCATCGGTGCCGGTCAGGGTGAGGTCGTTGGTGTCGCCGGCCAGGTTCCCATCGGCATCGTATTTCCTGACGATCAGGTCATCATTGGTACCATTGTTGCTGGAGCCAGCCACGTAGATATTGCCGGATGCATCAAGGGTGATGTCCTTGGCCTCATCATTGTTGCCGCCATCAAAGGTCACCACGCCTGAGTCGCCGTCGCCCCATGTCGTATCCAGGTCGCCATTGGCATCGTATTTTCTGACGATCAGCTCATTATTGGTGCCATTGTTGCTGAGGCCGGCTACGTAGATATTGTTGGATGCGTCAAGGGTGATGCCCGTGGCCTCATCCTTATTGTCGCCATCAAAGGTCACCATGCCCGAGTTGCCGTCGCCCCAGCTAAGGTCGAGGTCGCCACTGGCATCGTATTTTCTGACGATGAAGTCATCATCGGCGGTGTTGTTGCTTAAACCGGCCACGTAGATATTGCCGGATGCATCAAGGGTGATGTCTCTGGCATTATCCTGGCGATTGCTGCCATTAAAGGTCACCACGCCTGAGTCGCCGTCGCCCCAGTCAGTGGTCAGGTCGCCATTCGCATCGTATTTCCAGACGCTAAAGTCCCAGTTCGAGCCATTGCCCTGGTAGCCAGCCACGTAGATATTGTTGGATGCGTCAAGGATGATGGCATTGGCACCATCATTAGAGACGCCAGCAAAGGTCACCATGCCTGAGTCGGCATCGCCCCAGTCAGTGGTCAGGTCACCATTGGCATCGTATTTTCTGACGATGAGGTCAGTATCGGAGCCGTTGTTGCTCCAGCCGGCCGCGTAGATATTGCCGGATGCATCAATGGTGATGGCATCGGCCACATCCAAGTTGCCGCTATCAAAGGTCACCATGCCCGAGTCGCCGTCGCCCCAGCTAAGGTCCAGGTCACCATTGGCATCGTATTTCCTGACGATGAAGTCATGATCGTCGCCGTTGTTGCTGAGGCCGGCCACGTAGATATTGCCGGATGCGTCAAGGGTGACGGCTCTGGCATCATCATCATTGCCGCCATCAAAGGTGACCATGCCTGAGTCGCCGTCGCCCCAGGTAAGGTCCAGGTCACCATTGGCATCGTATTTTCTGACGATCAGGTTGCCGTTGTCGCCGCCCGCCACGTAGGTATTGCCGGACGAGTCGACTGCGATTGCATTGGCCTCAGCCGCACCACTGCCTGCATGGGTGACCATGCCGGAGTCACTGTCGCCCCACCAGGTAGCCGCGTCGACATCAGTGACGACGATGTCGGCGACCTTGATGGCCGAGGAGGTGTCGGTGTCCTCGGGGAAGGTAGTAATGGTGTTGGTCAGCGCGACGGTCGGGGGACTGTTGGCCAGCGCGCCCGACCAGTCCTGTTGGAGCTCCGTGCTGAGCGCGATGGCCGTCTCGACGTCACCCGCGTGGTATTCCAGGTCCCAGTCGCCGCCGAGTAGCGCGCTGCCCGTGACGTCGTCACTGGCCGCCACGTCCGCGCCGGTGAGCTCGGCGAGGCCGGCGACGAGGGCCTGGCCGTCCTCGCCTGCGGCGAGGTTGCAGCCGTAGAAGAGCAGGTCGGCGTCGGCGGCGAGGGCATCTCGCCACCCGGCGATCGCGGTCCGGTTGGCGTCGAGGTTGTCGATGCTGAGCCAGGTCTCGCCCAGCTGAACCGCACTCCCCGTCCCGTGGGAGACGAAGTGAACGGCATCCAGATCCCGGTACCCGTTCAGGGTTTGGCTGATCTGGGCAATGCCGTCCTGCTCGGGGTCGAGGACCACAACCTCGAAGCGCCGCTCGTGATCCCCGGCGCTACGCAGGTCGTCCAGCAGCTGCTGGGGTTCCGGAGCCCGACTGTCGACGAAGACGAGCTCCCGCCGCACCTGGACGCTCGCGACCATCGCGTCGTCGGCCACGACCGCGGACGGGGCCGAGTCGAAGGCCGTTTCCAAGTCGAGGGGTGCGTGGGTCAGGTCATCGACGTCGGGGAGCCCACCGCCCATGAGAGCCGTGTCCGCCGACAAGAGCAGGCGCGGCTCCAGCCCTTCCATGAGGGCGCGGCGAGAGTCATCCTTGCGTCGCTTCTTTCCGTTGCGTCGCTTCTTTCCCACAGCGCTCACCTCGTCTCGCCAACAGGCCGCCCGCAGCTTCGAGTGAGCGAGAACACACACACGGAACCCACGCGCAGATCCGGGGGAAAACTCCCCCGCACTGTTTCGGATCTTCCGGATGCGAACTTGACGAAATCCCCCGGGGGGATGGGGCCGCGGATTGGCGGAGCCAGCCCTACTCC
>Ga0255053_10000857_pt1 | contig 16671 bp, 16 predicted proteins | sample JV7_2_22_MG_FD_188635 | JGI IMG/M metagenome (GOLD analysis project Ga0255053, IMG submission 188635) | Seawater microbial communities from Jervis Inlet, British Columbia, Canada - JV7_2_22 | ecosystem: Environmental > Aquatic > Marine > Inlet | place: Canada: British Columbia | collected...
GACCTGGATCTCCTCGCTGTGCACTTCCAGGGCCCGCAGCCTGCGGCCATCGTGGAAGCGCCCGGGATCCTCCGGGTCGAGGGTCTCCTCGAACAGGTCCGCCACCACCGCCCGCGCATGGACCGCGGCCCAGGCCACGTGCGGGTTGCGGCCGCACCAGAGCACGGGTGCGCCCGGCAACGTCGCACCCGCCGCATCCAGGGAGCCTGCGCGCAGGTGCACCTCGTAGAGGCCTGCCGGCAACGTGGGCTCCAGGTGCAGATCGGCGGCCAGCAGCGGCTTGCCGCCCGCCGCATGGCTGCCGCCCACGACCCAGGCACTGCTGCCCATGCCGGGCCCGGCCAGGCCCGCCGCTACCCGCAGCGGGTCCGGTCCGGAAGTCGGAAACCGGGCCTGGGTGCCGAGTGGCACGGCGCCGATCCCCACGCCTTCCGGGAAGAACGGGCGCGCCGCCACGCCACCCAGCTTCTGGATCAGCGCCAGCAAGGTGCGGGTGGTCTCCAGGGGGTCCGCCAGCCCCCAGGCGCGGAGCTTGACCACCGCCAGGGTATCCGCGGGGGTCCAGGGCTCCAGCGCCGCGCGCAGCGCGGCCAGGGGCCGCGGCAGCCCCGCATCCCCGGAGCGGATCCGCTCCATTCGGGCGTTCACACCCTCGGCGTACGCCTCCAGGGCGCGGCGAGTGCGCGCATCCAGACGCTGGGCCTGCGCTTCGGCGTGGCGCGCGATGCCCAGCTGCCGGGCGCGCCGGTCGGCGTCCACCCAGGCCGGACCCGCCAGCTCCGCGGCCCGGCCCCGCGCCACCCGGGAGAGCCAGACCATCTGGGCCAGGCGGTCCTGGGCGTGGACGAACCCCAGTGCGCGCAGGGCGTCGGACTCGCTGGCCGCGCGGATGTGCGGGATCCCGCGCTCGTCGCGCAGCACCTGTACGCGCGCCCGGAGCCCTTCGACCACGACGGCACCCTCGCGCTGCGGCCACGCGCCGCGCACGGCGCGCCCTTCGCGCAGGCGTCCAAAGGTGATCCAGACCGCGATCAGACCGACCAGGAAGACGGCCAGCAGCACGCGCGGGCGCCCGGCGGGTGTCCGGTCCGGGGCGCTCACCGGGCGACCTCGAGCAGCACCACGGCCACGGCGCGATGTCGGCTGGCCGACACCGCCGCATAGGCCACCGCTCCGCCGGCCCGCTCGGCCGGCACCCCGTGCAGGACCAGGCGCGGACAACCACGGGTGGGGCCGTCCAGGACCTCCACGTCCCGGAAGCGCGCACCGGCGCCCCAGCCTGTGCCCACGGCCTTGAGCGCCGCCTCCTTCACCGCGAAGCGCTCCGCCAGGGAGCGCCCGGGCCGGCGGCTGCGCAGCGCCGCCCGGAGCTCGCGCTCGCTGAATACCCGACGCTCGAAGGCCCCGCCCCGGCGCGCCAGAACGCGCTCGATGCGAGCCACCTCGACCACGTCGACTCCGCTGCCGACGATCACGATCCCCCCAAGACGCTAGGCCGGCGAGCCCGCCGCCCCGCTGCCGGCCGGCTTCGCCTTCCGGATCAGTAGCTTACTGCGTTGGTGCGGATTGCCGCCGCCCCTTCCACAGGTAGCGACCCGACGGGCGGACCGGTACATTCCGCGCGCCGCCGCGGGTTGCATCCCCACTGCCGGGTCCCGCCAGCGCGGTTTCCACACCGAGCGCGGCAACGCCGTCGCCACGAGGAGGCTCCAGCCATGTCCGTACGCGTGGGTATCAATGGTTTCGGTCGCATCGGGCGCCTCGTCTTCCGGGCGGCGCGGGGCAAGGACATCGAAGTGGTCGGCATCAACGACCTCACCGATGCCAAGACCCTGGCCCACCTGCTCAAGTACGACTCCGTCCACGGGATCTACGCGGGCGAAGTCGAGGCCGACGGCGATGCGATCGTGGTCGACGGCAAGCGCATCCCGATCACGTCGGAGCGCGACCCGGCCGCGCTGCCGTGGAAGGAGCGCGAGGCCACCATCGTGGTCGAGTCCACCGGCATCTTCGCCAGCGGCGAGAAGTCGGCCAAGCACATCGAGGCCGGGGCCGAGCGGGTGATCATCTCCGCGCCGGCGACCGAGCCGGACCTCACCATGGTGCTCGGCGTCAACACCGACGCCTACGACCCGAGCAAGCACAAGATCGTGTCCAACGCCTCGTGCACCACCAACTGCCTGGCGCCGGTGGCCAAGGTGCTCCACGACAACTGGGGCATCGAAGCCGGCTGGATGACCACCACCCACGCCTACACCAACGACCAGGTGATCCTGGACTTCCCGCACAAGGACCTGCGCCGTGCGCGCTCCGCGGGCACGTCGATCATCCCCACCAGCACCGGCGCCGCCCGGGCCATCGCCCACGTGATGCCGGAGCTCAAGGGCAAGCTCGACGGCTTCGCCATGCGCGTCCCCACCCCGGACGTCTCGGTGGTGGACCTCTCGCTGAAGCTCGACAAGGACGCCACCGCCGAGGCCATCAACGACGCCATGACGGCGGCCGCCGAGGGCCCGATGAAGGGCATCCTGCAGGTGTCGACGCTGCCGCTGGTCTCCATCGACTTCCAGGGCAACCCGCACTCGTCGATCCTCGACGCCGAGTACACCAAGGTGATGGGCGGCAACTTCGCCAAGCTCCTCAGCTGGTACGACAACGAGTGGGGCTACTCGAACCGCGTGGTCGATCTCGCCCTGCTGATGGGCCGCTAGGCCGCCGTGCCGGTCGCCCGACTGGACGACCTTCTGGCCGAGGGGGTCCGGGGACGGCGCGTCTTCGTTCGGGCCGACCTCAACGTCCCGCTCCGGGACGGCGAGGTCGCCGACGACACGCGCATCCGGGCCTCGCTGCCCTCGTTGCGCCGGCTGGCGGACGCGGGCGCACGGGTGGTGGTGGCCTCGCACCTGGGCCGGCCCAAGGGCGAGCGGCGCCCGGAGCTGTCGCTGCGCGCGGTGTCGGTGCGCCTGGCAGAGCTGCTGGACCGACCCGTGGCCTTCGCGCCGGACTGCGTCGGGGCCGAGGCCCAGCACGTGGTCGACGCTCTGGGCGACGGCGACGTCGCGCTGCTGGAGAACCTGCGCTTCCACGCCGGCGAGACCGCCAACGACCCCGAGTTCGCCCGCCAGCTGGCAGCGCTGGCCGACCTGTACGTGAACGACGCGTTCGGCACGGCCCACCGCGCCCACGCCTCGACCACGGGCATGGTGGCCCACGTCTCGCGCGCCGCAGCCGGCGACCTGCTGGCGGCGGAGCTGGAGCACCTGCGCGTGGTCCTGGAGCCGCGGCGCCCCCTGCTCTGCTTCCTGGGCGGGGTCAAGGTGTCGGACAAGCTGGCCGTGCTGGAGGCCCTGGCGCCCCACGCCGACGTGCTCGCCGTGGGCGGGGCCATGGCCTACACGTTCCTGCGCGCACGGGGCGAGCCCACCGGCGAGTCGCTGGTGGAGGACGCCCAGGTGGCCGAGGCCCGCCGCGTGCTGGACGCCGCCGAGTCGGCCGGGCGCCGCCTGCTGCTGCCCAGCGATCACGTGGTCGCGCGCGAGCTGCGCGACGACGCCGAGCACCGCACCGTGAAGCAGATTCCCGACGGCTGGATGGGCCTGGACATCGGGCCGGAGACGGCCGCCACCTACGCCGCAGAGGCGGCCCGCGCCGGCACGATCTTCTGGAACGGCCCCATGGGTGTGTTCGAGATCGAGGCCTTCGCGTCCGGCACCCGGGAGGTGGCGCGCGCCGTGGCGACTTCCGACGCCACCTCGGTCGTGGGCGGCGGCGACTCCCTGGCCGCCATCAACCAGCTGGGCCTGGGCAATCGGATCGATCACCTCTCGACGGGCGGCGGCGCGTCGCTCGAGTACGTCCAAGGCATGACGCTCCCGGGCGTCGCCGCACTGGAGAGCTAGACATGCGCACCCCGATCCTCGCCGCCAACTGGAAGATGCACAAGACGCTGAGCGAGGCCGTCGCGTTCGTCGAGGCCTTCCTCCCCCTGGTGGAGGGCGCAGAGGGCGTGGACGTGGTCCTGGCGCCCCCGGCCGGCGCCCTGGACCGGGTGGGCCAGGGCCTGGTGGGCTCTTCGGTGAAGCTCGCCGCGCAGAACGTGCACCCCGAGGAGAAGGGCGCCTTCACCGGCGAGCTATCCCCGGTCATGCTCGCCGACCTGGGCTGCGCCTACGCCATCGTGGGCCACAGCGAACGGCGCCATCTGTTCGGCGAGAGCGACAAGTTCGTGGCTCGCAAGGCGGCCGCCCTGCTCGAGCAAGACATCCGGCCCATCGTCTGCGTGGGGGAGACCCTGGACGAACGCGAGGCCGAGCGCACCTTCGAGGTGATCGAGACCCAGCTCACGGGCAGCCTGGAGCCGGTCCCGACAGAGCGGGCCGCAGAGGTGGTGGTCGCCTACGAGCCTGTGTGGGCCATCGGCACCGGCCGTACGGCCACGCCGGAGCTCGCCCAGGAGGTTCACGCCTTCATCCGAGAGCACCTGGCCAAGCGCTTCGGCACCGACGCCGCCTCCATCCGGATCCAGTACGGCGGCTCGGTCAAGCCCGACAACGTGTACGATCTCATGGCCCAGCCCGATATCGACGGGGCGTTGGTGGGGGGTGCGAGTCTGGAGCCGGAGAGCTTCTCCAGGATCGTGCGCTTCGAGCGCCCGGAGGAATCCGCGTGACCATCTTCCTGACTGTAATGCACGTCCTGGTGTGCCTGATCCTGATCGTGGTGGTGCTGCTGCAGCGCGGCAAGGGCGCCGAGATCGGCGCGGTCTTCGGAGGCGGGGGCAGCAGCACGGTCTTCGGCAGCCGCGGCGCCGGCAACTTCTTCACCAAGCTCACCACCGGCGCGGCGATCATCTTCATGGGCACGAGCCTGATCCTCTCCTACATGGGCACGGGCGACTCGAGCAGCACCCTCTTCCCGGAAGGCGAGGAGCCCGCGACCGAGGAAACGGCGCCGGCCGCGGAGGGAGCGGACTCACCGTTCGTCGAGGTGCCGCAGGCGGTCGAGGAGCCGGCTGCGCCGGAGGAAGCTCCGGAGGCGCCCGCTAATCCTTAGGCGGCCGAGCCCCTCCGCTCGCCTTCGGCTCACTGCGCGCCAAGCCTTGCGGGGGCCCGCTCTTCGCTCGCCTTCGGCTCACTGCGCGCCCTCGTCCATCTCCGGAGATCGCGCGTAGACGATTGCCTCGGGCTTGCGGGCCATAGGCGCGGTCGGGCTAGCGGTCTCGCTTGGGGCTACGGGCCGGTCTCTTTGCGGAGCGCTGGTGTTTCTGCGCCGGGTGGTGCCCGACCAGAGGCGACGTCCCGCCCGCTTCGGTAGGATTCGCGAGGCTGATTCCTGTGCGGCAGTGGCGGAATTGGTAGACGCACCAGCTTGAGGGGCTGGCGGGGGCAACCTCGTGGAAGTTCGAATCTTCTCTGCCGCACCAAGGACTCGCCCGGCGACCGTCGCTACGGCGTGATCTCTTCGATCGGGTCGCCCACGGCGATGCTGCCGCCGTCGAGGATCTCGGCGCGCAGGCCGCCCCGGTGAAGCAGCGCACCGCGCGCGCCCGCCACGCCGGCTTCCTTCTCCAGCAGCGCGCACGGCTCGCACAGCTCGACTCCGCGCAGCCGCGCCTCGCCCACGCGGAACACCCGCCCCACCAGGTGGTTCAGGTAGGCGCCGCTGGTCACCAGATTGCGCCGCGTAGCCTGCGCAGAGATCTCGATCCCGTAGTCCCGCTGCACCGCCTCCAGCGCCTCGCTCTCGATCAGCGTCACGTGGCGATCCGGACCGGGACTGGGCTTGGAGAAGCTGCCCTTTCCTTCGGCGTAGCGGTCTCCCTCGAGACCGGCGCCCGCGAGCGCGTTCACGCGCTCGCGTTCCTGCACGCGCTCTCCCTTTCGCGAAGCCACGAAGATGCGTGCGATCACCGCCTGGTGCATCGGGGCGACCCTATACGATCGTCCAACCGCCGTCGACGGCGAGCACCTGCCCGGTGACGTAGCTCGAGGCGTCGGAGGCCAGGAACAGCAGCGGCCCCGCCAGCTCGTCGGCGCGACCGGCCCGGCCCATGGGATCGCGGCTGCAGATCCAGGAACGCGAGCGCTCGTCGGCGAACATGTCGGCGGTCATCTCGCTCTCGAACCAGCCCGGCGCCAGGGCGTTGACGCGCACACCGCGCCGCGCCCACTGCCCCGCCAGCTCGCGGGTCAGGCTGATGAGCCCGCCCTTGGCGGCACAGTAGGACGCCTGCTTGATCTGGGCGGACGCCACCAGACCCAGGACGGAAGCCACGTTGACGATGGAGCCGCTCCCGGCCTCCAGCATCGGACGGCCCAGGCGCTGGGCGCACAGGAACGCCCCGGTCAGGCCGACCCCGACGACACGCTCCCAGCTCTCCAGGCTTTCGTCCTCGGCCGGCACCACCTCGTTCACGCCGGCGTTGTTCACCAGCACGTCCACGCGACCGAAGCGGTCCAGGGTCGCCCGGGCCAGGGCGTCCACGTCGGCCTCGCGAGACACGTCACAGCCCACGGCCAGCGCCTCGGCGCCCGACTCCCCGAGCCGTGCGGCCAGCGCCTCCAGGCGCTCTACGCGCCGCGCGGCGAGCACTACCCGGGCACCGGCGGCAGCCAGGGTTTCGGCCAACACCACGCCGAGGCCGGCCGAGGCGCCGGTCACCACCGCCACGCGCCCGTCCAGGCGAAAGCTGGCCAGCGGGTCAGAGGATCCGGCCATCCAGGGCCCGCTGGGCCCAGCGCCGGTAGAGCTCCAGCGGCTGGGCACCCACGATGATTGCGTCGTTGCCGGCCAGGCGGACGGCGGGCACGCCGGTCACGCCGTCCTCCAGCGCGGCGTCGTGCTCGGCCAGCACCGACGACAGCACGTCGTCCTGCCAGGCCCGGGCGAAGCCCTCGGCGGGCAGACCCGCCTCGCTCCAGATCGTCTGCAAGGTGTCCTCGTCGGTGATGTCCCGGTTCTCGGCGAAGTAGGCGGGCAGCAGCCGCGGGTGGATGGCAGCGAAGCCGCCCTGCTCCGCCGCCGCCCGGGCGACACGGTGCGGGGGAACGCTGTGGCTGGGCGGCGGCGCCTCGCTCTCCCAGACCCGAAAGGATCCGGCATCGGCCTCCTCGGCCGGGCGCAGCCAGCTCCGGGTGTAGGCGCGGAAGCGTTCCGGATCCCGCGCTCCTCGATCGGCCGGACGCAGCAGGAAGCAGCGCCAGTCCAGCTCCACCCGCCCTTCGAACTCGTCCCGGAGTCGCTCCAGACGGACCGCGCCGTTGTAGCACCAGGGACAGAGGTAGTCGTACCAGACGACGAAGCGGATCCGCTCCACCGCTCAGCCCTCCGCCACGCCCGTGTAATGCCCTCGGTGATAGAGCAGGGGCTCGCCCCCGCGGCGCTGGACCTGCTCGACAGCACCCACGTAGATGACGTGATCGCCCGCGTCGTGGGCCGAGGTCACGCGGCAGTCCAGCACGGCGACGGCGTCCACAAGGATCGGGGCGCCGGTCGCCCCGACCTCCCAGGCCAGCCCGTCGAAGCGCCGCTCCTCATCCGCCTTGGAGGCGAACAGGTTGGAGAGCGCCTCCTGGTCGCGGCCCAGGACATGCACGGCGAAGACGCCGCCTTCGGCGATGACGCCGTGGGTGTTGGAGTCCTTGTCGGCGCACACCAGCACCAGGGGCGGCTCCAACGACACGCTGGCGAACGAGGACACGGTCATGCCGTGAACCCGCTCGCCGTGACGCGACGTCACGATGGTGACACCGCTGGCCCACTCGCGGAGAGCGTCCTTGAACTGCTCGGCGGCAACGGGCACGCCGTCAGTTCTTGTCGAACTCCTCCTGGAGATCTTCGGGGATGTTGGGCGCATCGATGGTGCGGGCGAAGCGCTTCTTGGGGTCCTTCTCGTCCGGCATCCAGTACAGGATGATGCGGCTGTTGGGGGGAAGCTCGGTGATCTTGGCGCCGTGGCCGTTGATCTTGACCGCGGTACGGGTGAGGATCGAACCCTCCGGCTTCACCGTGTAGACCTGCTCCTTGCCCTTCTCCTTGACCTTGATGGTGCTGGTCGCCTCATCGAAGGAGAGGTACTGGCCCTGGACCTGCTTGACCTTGCCCTTCTTCTGGGCGTGCGCAGGGCCGGCGCTGAAGGCGGTAAGAACGACCGCCAGCGTGGCGACTGCGATAAGGGCGCGCTTCACTCGGATGGGCATCGAACGTCTCCTCTGCTTTGGCTCGCGGCGATCCCGAAGGCCCGCTGCAAGCCCGGGTCCCCGCCGGCATGGAAGCCTACACGCTTTGGGACGGATCGCGTAAGCCCCTATTCGACCCCCTCGGGATGCACCGCCACCAGGACCAGGTCCATCACGTTGGTTCCCGTGGGCCCCGTGCGCAGGAGTCCGCCCTCTGCGTCGAAGAATCCGTAGCTGTCGTTTCGATCCAACGCCGCGCCGGCCTCCTGGCCCTGGGCGCGGCCCCGCGCAACGCTCCCGCCGTCGGCATGGGCGCCGGCCGCATCGGTGGGACCGTCCGTGCCGTCAGTGCCCGCGGCCAGCAGAGAGACGCCCGGAGTTCCATCCAGCGCCAGCGCGGCCGCCAGGGCCAGCTCCTGACTGCGCCCCCCGCGCCCGTCGCCGCGCACCGTGACGGTCGTCTCGCCGCCGATCACGAGCAAGAGCGGCGTCTCCGTGCGCAACGCCAGCGCCTCACGCGCCAGCCGCGCGCCGATCTCGCGGGCCTCGCCGCGCAGGCCGTCCGCCACCACGCGCACCTGATAGCCCACGGCGCGCCCGGCCTCCGCTGCGGCGGCCAATGCCGTGGCATTGGCGACCAGGATCCGCTGCTGAACGCGCTCGAAGCCGCGCTCGCCGGGCTTGGGCGACTCCGAACGCTCGCCGCGCACGCCCGCCTGCAGGTGCGCGAGCACGGCGTGCGGCACGGAGTCCGCGGAGCAGCGCGCTTCGAGCGCGGCCAGCGCATCGACGAACCGGCTGGGATCGGGCGTGAGCGGGCCCGAGGCGATCACGTCCAGGCGATCACCGGGCACGTCGGAGATCACCAGCCCCACGATGCGCGGCGACGCCGCGGCCAGGCCCAGGCGGCCGCCGGTCAGCTCACACAGGTGCTTGCGCACGGCGTTCAGCTCGTCGATGGAAGCCCCGCCGCGGAGCAGAGCCCGGGTGGTACCCGCCAAGTCTTCCCGCTCGAGGCCCGGCAGAGGACAGGTCCAGAGCGCCGATGCGCCGCCGGAGAGCAGCACCAGCAGCGCGTCGGGCGCGGGCTCGGCCGACGCCAACGCAAGCGCCTCCCGCGCGGCAGCGGCGCCGCGCGCATCGGGCACCGGGTGCGCCGCTTCGCGCAGCTCGAAACGCTCCAGCGGCAGGCCGTGCTCGTCCTTGGTGATGGCGAGGCCGAAGCAGAGCGCGTCACCCAAGCTTTTCTCGCAGGCTCGCGCCATTCCCGCCGCCGCCTTGCCCACGGCCAGCGCGCCGATCCGCGCCTCGGGAGCCAGGCGCAGGCCGTCCAGCACGATGCTCTCGCCGTCGCGGCGAAGCACCCGGGCGACCGCCGCCTCCGCGTCGCAGGCCTGGAGGGCGACGCGGTGGATGGCCTCGAGCCGCGCCCGAGGCGGGGCCGGCGTCAAGGCGCCAGCGGCGCGGCCGCGCGCTCGCCCTCGCGCAGCGGCTTGAGCCGGATCTCGATGCGGCGGTTCTGCGCCCGCCCCTGCGGCGTCTCGTTGGACATCAGGGAGTCGAACGAGGCGTGGGAGACGGCCACGATGCGCTCCGGGGCCACACCGGCCTCCACCAGGATCCGCACCACGCTCGCCGCCCGGGCGCCGGCCAGCTCCCAGTTGCTGGGATAGCGGCTGGCGCTGGCGCCGCGGGTGGGCTGCGAGTCGGTGTGCCCGTGCACCTCGATGCGCTCCTCGCCGCGACCGAGCCGCTGCCCCATCTGGCGCAACACCTTGCGGCCCGCGGCGGTGAGCTCGGCCGAGCCGGGGCCGAAGACCACCTCGCCGGGAAGCGTGAAGCCCGCGCCCTCGCGCAGGTGCTCGATCTGGACGCGATTCTCCTCGACCTCGGACTGCAGGTCGGTCACCAGGCCGTCGTAGGTGTCGCGGATGCTGGCCAGGTCCGCCTCGGCCGCAGCCACCGCGTCGTCGTGGGCGCGGCGCTGGGCCTCCAGTGCCGCCTCGGTGTGCGCCAAGGCGCTCTCGCGGGCGGCCAGGGTCTGCTCGACGACGGAGATCGACTCCGCCAGCTCCGCGCGCACCTCGCGCAGGCTCTCGGTCTCCTCCAGGAGCGCCACGCGCTCCTCCGCCAGCGCCTGATTGGACGCCTCCAGGAGCTCGACCCTGGCGCGCAGACCGTCGCGCTCATCGGAGAGCTGGTCGCGCTCGCCCACGACCCGATCGTGGGTGCCCTGGGTGACGCAAGCGGACAGGAGCAGCCCGCCGGCCGCGAGCGCGGCCAGGCTACGCCGCAGGCGCAGCGAGGGTATGCCCCAGAGCCTCATCGACCGTGCCGACATACTCGACATCCAAGCCTTTTAGCAACTCCGGCGCAATCTCGGAAACGTCGCGGCGATTGCGCTCGGGCAGGACCACGCGCCGGATCCCCGCTCGCTTGGCCGCCAGCACCTTCTCCTTGATGCCGCCCACCGGAAGCACCTTGCCGCGCAGGGTGATTTCGCCGGTCATGGCCACGTCCGGGAAGGCGGCGCGCCCGGTCAGCAGCGACGCCAGCGAGGTGACCATGGCCACGCCCGCCGAAGGCCCATCTTTCGGAACCGCACCGGCCGGCACGTGGAGGTGCAGATCGCGGGTCTCGAACCGGGACGCCTCGATCGCCAGATCGGGCGCGTGGCTGCGCAGCCAGGACCGCGCGGCTTCAGCCGACTCGCGCATCACGTCGCCCAGCGAGCCGGTGAGCCGCAGGCCGCCCTTGCCCGGCATCACGCTGGATTCGACGAAGAGGATGTCTCCGCCCGCGGGCGTCCAGGCCAGCCCCACGGCCACACCCGGGCGCCCGGCCCGTTCGGCCAGCTCCGGCTCGAAGCGCAGCGGGCCCAGCATCTCGGTCACCTGCTCCGGCCCCACGCGGACCGGGCTCTCCAGCTCGCCCTCGGCCGCCCGGCGCGCAAGCTTGCGGCACACCGCGCCCACCTCGCGCTCCAGGTTGCGAACGCCGGCCTCGCGGGTGTAGCTGCGGATCAGCGCGCGCAGCGCGTCGTCGCTTACCTCCACGTCCACAGCGTCGATGCCGTTGGCCTCGCGCTGGCGAGGCAGCAGGAAACGGCGGGCGATCTCGAGCTTCTCCTCCTCGGTGTAGCCGGGCAACTCGATCACCTCCATGCGGTCCTGGAGGGCCGGCGGAACCGTGTCCATGCGGTTTGCCGTGGCGATGAAGAGCACCTGGGAGAGGTCGAAGGAAACCTCCAGATAGTGATCGCTGAAGCTGTCGTTCTGCTCGGGGTCCAGCACCTCCAGCAGCGCCGACGAGGGATCGCCGCGGAAGTCCTGGCCGACCTTGTCCACCTCGTCCAGCAGGAAGACCGGGTTGCGGGTCCCCGCGCGGCGCATGCCCTGGATGATGCGGCCCGGAAGCGCACCCACGTAGGTGCGGCGGTGCCCGCGAATCTCCGCCTCATCGCGCACGCCGCCCAGGGAGATGCGCGCAAACTCGCGCCCCAGGGCCCGGGCGATCGAGCGCCCCAGCGACGTCTTGCCCGTCCCCGGCGGACCCACGAAGCACAGGATCGGGCCCTTGAGGTCGCGCTTGAGCGACAGCACCGCGATGTACTCGAGAATCCGATCCTTGACCTTGTCGAGTCCGTGGTGGTCCTCGTCGAGGATCTCCCGCGCCGCGTCCACATCGACGCGATCCTCACTGAGCTGGGACCACGGAAGGTCCGCCATCCACTCCAGGTAGGTGCGCACCACGCCGTGCTCCGCAGCGCCCGGCGGCATCTGGGCCAGCCGCTCGAGCTCGCGGTTCGCCTGGGCCAACGCCTCCTCGGGCATGCCCGCGGTATCGACGCGCTGACGCAGCCTGTCGAGCTCCGCGGCCTCGTCCTCGGTCTCGCCCAGCTCGCGGCGGATCGCCTCCAGCTGTTGGCGCAGCATGTACTCGCGCTGCGTCTTGCCCATCTCGCTCTGGACCTTCTCGCGAATCTCTCCCTCGATCTGGGTCACTTCGAGCGCACGCACGACCTCGCTCTGGACCCGGCGCAGACGCTCGGGCACGTCCAGGATCTCGAGCACGGCCTGCTTGTGGGAGACCTCCAGCTCCAGGCTCGAGGCCACCAGGTCGGCCAGCTTGCCCGGGTCCTCAAGGCTCGAGGCCAGCATCTGCAGCTCGTCCGAGAGCCGAGGGCTCTCGGCCACCAGCGCGCCGAAGCGCTCGCTCACGTTGCGCGCCAGGGCGGCCACCTCGACCGATTCGCCGTCTCCCGCATCGGCCTGAAGATCGACGCGGGCGAGCAGGAACGGCTTCTCGCCCGCGGGCAGGTCCGTCTCGGTTCCCGGCAGGAACTCCTGGATGCGGGCGCGGGAGACACCCTGCACCAGCAGCCGGTAGGAGCCGTCGGGGAACTTGAGCATCCGCACCACGCGCACCACGGTGCCGAAGCCATAGATGTCGTCGGCTTCCGGGCTTCCCTCCAGGGGGCGGCGCACCGCAGAGGTGAAGAACATCCGCTCGCGGGTCAGCAGGACGTGATCGATCAGGCGCCGCGACCGCGGCGTGTTGACCAGGAGCGGCGCCAGCAGCGTCGGGAACAGTACGGTGTTCTTCAGCGGCAGGACCGGAAGCGTCTCCGGCACCGGGTAGCGGCCCTCGGACTCGTCCGCGCCGCGCTCCACCGCGACGTCCACCGGCGCCTCGTCGATCTCCGCCGGAAGGATGTCCTGGCTCTTGTCTCGCGTCTCGTTCATCGCTCTACCCGACGCCCGCAGGCGCCTCAGCCCTCCACCCGGATCCGCGAGGGCACCTGCTTGCGCAGCACCACGCGCAGGAAGCCGTCCTCGATGCGGGCGCTCACCTGGTCGTGATCGAAGGGAATCGGGATCTCCAGCACACGCTCGAAGGGCCCGGACTCGATTTCCACCTGGTGGAGACGCTCGATCCCCTCGTCGCGGCCCGGGTCGCGGACGCCGCGGATGCGCAGCCGGTCCCCATCTACGCTGACCTTCAGATCTTCGCGGCGAACCCCCGCCAGCTCCACCTGGACGACCACGGCCTTCTCGGTCTCGTAGACGTCGACGGCGGGTCGCCAGCTCTCGTGCCCCAGCGCATCGGCGAACTCGCCGAAGAGCCGGGCCATGGGGTCCTGGCGTCGAGGCCCAGCCACAGGCTCAGTCGCTCTTCTCTTCGGTGTACTCCGCGTCGATCACGTCGCCATCGTCGTTGGAGCCGGCGCCCGGGCTGCCCGCCGCGTCTGCACCGGGGGCCGGGCCGGCCTCGGCCTGCGCCTTGTAGAGCACCTCGGCCAGCTTGTGCAGCGACTGCTCCAACCGCTGACCTGCGGACTCCAGTGCCGCCGCGTCGTCGCCTTCCAGCGCCTGCTTGGCGTTGGCGAGGGCCTCTTCGATGGCCTGCTTGTCCTCTGCGCCCAGCTTGTCGCCGTGCTCGGAGAGCTGCTGCTCGCCGTTGTAGACCAGGGAGTCGAGCTGGTTCTTCTTCTCGATGGCCTCTCGGCGGGCCTTGTCCTCGCCCGCATGAGACGCGGCATCGCGGACCATGCGCTCGATGTCGTCGCTCGAGAGCCCGCCCGAGCCCTCGATGCGGATCGACTGCTCCTTGTTGGTCGCCTTGTCCGTGGCCTGCACCGCCAGGATGCCGTTGGCGTCGATGTCGAACGCCACCTCGATCTGCGGCATGCCGCGCGGAGCCGGCGGAAGCCCGTCCAGGATGAAGCGGCCCAGCTCGCGGTTGTCGTTGGCCATCTCGCGCTCGCCCTGGAGCACGCGGATCTCCACCTTCGGCTGGCTGTCCTGCGCCGTCGAGAAGGTCTGCGAGCGTTTGGTCGGGATCGTAGTGTTGCGCTCGATCAGCTTGGTCATCACGCCGCCCAGGGTCTCGATCCCCAGGGACAGCGGCGTCACGTCCAGCAGCAGCACGTCCTTGACTTCGCCGGCCAGGACGCCGCCCTGGATCGCCGCACCCACGGCCACCACCTCGTCCGGGTTCACGCCCTTGTGGGGCTCCTGGCCGAAGAGCTCGCTGACCTTCTGCTGAACCAGGGGCATGCGGGTCGAGCCGCCTACCAGCACCACCTCGTCGATGTCCGAGGCCTGCAGGCCGGCGTCCGCCAGGGCAAGGCGGCAGGGCTCGAGGGTCCTTTCGACCAGCTGGCCCACAAGCTGCTCCAGCTTGGCCCGGGAGAGCTTGATGTTCATGTGCTTGGGACCGCTCTGGTCCGCGGTGATGAACGGCAGGTTGACGTCCGTGCTGGCCGAGCTCGAGAGCTCGACCTTGGCCTTCTCTGCGCCCTCACGAAGACGCTGCATCGCCATGGGATCCTGGGAGAGATCGATCCCCTGGTCCTTCTTGAACTCGGCGACCAGGTAGTCGATCACGCGCTGGTCCAGGTTGTCCCCGCCCAGGTGCGTGTCGCCGTTGGTGGCCTTGACCTCCACCACGTTGTCGCCCACCTCGAGGATCGAGATGTCGAAGGTCCCGCCGCCGAAGTCGTAGACGGCGATCTTCTCGTCTTCCTGCTTGTCCAGGCCGTAGGCCAGGGCCGCGGCCGTGGGCTCGTTGATGATGCGCTTGACCTCGAGGCCGGCGATGGTGCCCGCGTCCTTGGTGGCCTGGCGCTGGGCGTCGTTGAAGTAGGCCGGAACCGTGATGACCGCAGAGCCGACCGGCTGGCCCAGGTAGTCCTCGGCCGCCTTCTTCAGCTTCTGCAGGATCATCGCCGAGATCTCGGGCGGCCTGAACGTCTTGTCGTCGATCTGGATGGCCGCCATGCCCTCGTCGCCCGAGACCACCTGATACGGAACTAGGCGGGTCTCCTCGGGCACCTCGTCGACGCGGCGTCCCATGAAGCGCTTGATCGAGTAGACGGTGCGGGTCGGATTGGTCACGGCCTGGCGCTTGGCCACCGCACCCACAGGCCGTTCGCCTTCGTCGGTGAACCCGACGACCGACGGCGTCGTGCGTCCGCCCTCCTCGTTGGTGATGACCGTGGGCTGACCGCCCTCCATCACCGCGACCACCGAGTTGGTGGTCCCCAGGTCGATTCCGATTACCTTGCCGCCGTCGTTCGCCATTGGATCGATTCTCCTCACCGCCCCGCTCGCCCCAGTGGGGCGACCGAACGACGAGAGCCTGTGAACGACCCGGGCCGTGTCAAATTCTCCCCCGCGGGGGATTCCGGCACGGCAGAGTCAGCCCCAGTAGCGATCGATCGGGCGCTCCACGGTGATTCGAACCTCGACCCGGTGCTCCACCAGGCGCGGCCCGCCCCACCAGGCGCGGCCGAAGACACTCACCTCCAGGCGGTTCTCGCCGTCGACCAGCAGCACCACGTCCCCGATGGCGCCGTTGGAGGCCACGTCGAACCCGCCCGTCACGTCCGCGCCGTTGACCAGGACCCGCAGGGTCTCGGGGCGCGTGCGCTCGCTGCGGGGAAACCGCAACAGAACCTCGACGGCCTCGTTGGTGCTGCGCAGGTCGGAGGCCGGGGACGCGACCTCGACCAGGGACGGGCCCAGCGGATACATCCAAGCAACGAGCGCAAGACTCAGGGCCGGGATGCCGATCCAGAGAGCCGACAGCCAGCGGCGGGGCCGACGGGAGGGGGTCTTCTGGCTTCGGTCCACCGTGCGCCTCCGATGGCCGGGCGGAGGGAACAACCCAGGCCCGGTCGGTGTCCCTTGGACGCAGGGAAGCGTAGCGGAGCCAGGTGGGGCTGAGGGGGACCGACCCCACGGGAAATGCCGATGCCCAGGCACCGGCAACGGGATAGAATCCGGCGGCGTTTCAGCCGATTCGCCGATCGGCCCCGGCTATAGACCCCCGGCAATACAAACTGGGAGCGGGATTCTCGAGAACATGGGCCGGATCGCGATCTGGAGTGCCAATAGCTGCCTGTTCGTGCTGTGCTGCTGGCTGGTAGCCGCCAGCCTGAACCAGGTAGCCGCCGCCATGCTGACGCCGGCCGCCGCCGCGGCCGCTCCCCTGCGCGCGAGCGCCGAGCTCGTGGTCAGCCAGCGCAGCTTTGCCGATCGCCAGGTGATCCTCGACCGCAAGCTCTTCGACGTCTCGACGCTGGTGCCCTCCGCTCCCGCGCCCGACGAGCAGGAGGAGCTCGAGGCCACGCGGCTCCCGCTACGCCTGCTGGGCACGGCCGCCTCCAGCCGGCCCGAGCTCTCCTGGGCCGCCGTCGAGGACCAGGACCAGCGCAAGGAGGTTGTGGTGAAGCTCGGCGACGCGCTGGCCGGCCAGGCCAAGGTCGTGGGCATCGAGCGGCGGCGCATCATCCTGGACAACCGGGGGCAGCGCGAGGAGCTGGCCCTCGAAGAGGACGCCGGCGAGGCGCCCAACCCGCGCAGCGCCCGCAGCATGCGCCGTCCCAACCGCCCGTCCCGTAGCGCGGCACGGCCCGCTCGTCGCGCCAACAACCCGGCCGGCGAAGCCCGCGTCCGGCGACTCGCCGAGAACCGCTTCCAGGTCAACC
>Ga0255053_10000860_pt1 | contig 16625 bp, 14 predicted proteins | sample JV7_2_22_MG_FD_188635 | JGI IMG/M metagenome (GOLD analysis project Ga0255053, IMG submission 188635) | Seawater microbial communities from Jervis Inlet, British Columbia, Canada - JV7_2_22 | ecosystem: Environmental > Aquatic > Marine > Inlet | place: Canada: British Columbia | collected...
GCAAGGCGCTGGCGATCGTCGGCATTGATGACGACACACCGGATCCGTTCGGCGGCAAGATTATTCGTGATTCCAACGGGCATGCGACGGGAACCCTGGTCGACAAGGCGATGAGTCTGGTTGACAGCAAGATACCGCCGCCATCCAGGGATGATTACCGCAAGGCTTTTCTGGCAGCGTTCAGACAACTGACATCGCTTGGCCTGACAAGCGTGCACGATGCCGGAATCAATATCATGGAAGCCGGAACCTATATGTCGATGGTGGACGACAAGGAAATGAACTTGCGTGTTTACGCCATGATTGCGGGGGCCGGCGAGAATCTTGACGCAATCGGCAAACCGATTCATTCCTATGGAAACGACCGCCTGGCAATCGCGACTGTCAAGCTCGTGGCCGACGGCGCGTTCGGCAGCCGTGGCGCCGCAATGTTCGAACCCTATGAGGATGATGTCGAGAACCGAGGCCTGCCATACTGGACACAGGAAGAGCTGGATGGCCTCGTCCAAAAATCGAGCGACATGGGATTCCAGGTTGCCATTCATGCCATTGGCGATCTCGGCAACAAACAGTCACTTGATGCCTTTGACAAGGCTCAGGGTGGCAAACCCTCTCCGCTGCGCAATCGCATCGAGCACGTACAAGTCGTACGACTCGAGGATATTCCCCGCTTCGCGGAGCTCGGCGTCATTGCATCGATGCAGGCGACTCACGCGACCAGCGATATGAACATGGCTGAAGATCGCGTGGGTCCGGAAAGGATCAAAGGCGCATACGCCTGGCGCAAGTTCCTCGACGCCGGCGTGATCATCGCCAACGGCTCGGATTTTCCGGTCGAACTGGCAAATCCGATGCACGGACTTTACGCCTCGGTGACCCGCAAGAGCCGCGCCGGCCTGCCTGATGGCGGCTGGTATGCCGGCGAGGCACTGACGCGCGCGGAGGCGCTGCACTCATTTACCTGGGCTCCAGCCTATGCCGCGCATCAGGAAGATCGCCTCGGCAGCCTCGAAGCCGGCAAGTGGGCCGACTTCATCGTGGTCGACCGCGATTTCTTTGAGATCCCGGAGAGTGAGATCGACGATATTCAGGTTTTTCAGACCTGGGTCGGCGGCGACCTGGTTTACGAGCGCTGCGCGGACGAGATGCAGGCGGACTGCGCCCACTGACGGGGTATATTGACGGAGTGATGTGATGATTGTTGAGCAGGTCTGGACGGGCAACGCCTATAGAAATTTCAATTACCTGATCGCCTGCCCCGAGACAGGGGATGCGCTGGCGATTGATCCGCTGGATTATAAAAAGTGTCTGACTGCAGCAAAAGACCATGGCTGGACGATTACCCAGATCCTGAATACCCATGAACACGGCGATCACACAGGCGGCAACAAGGCGATGGTCGAAGCAACGGGTGCGAAAATCATCGCGCATGTAAATGCCGCTAACAGTATTCCGAATATGGATCGCGGTGTCGGTGCCGGGGATATTATCAGCGTAGGCAAATCCGTCGAGCTCGAATGCCTCGATACGCCCGGCCACACGATGAGCCACGTTTGCCTGCTGTCACACACGGATCAACCGGCACTTTTCAGCGGCGATACCCTGTTCAACGCCGGCGCAGGCAACTGTCATCACGGAGGCCATCCCAGCGAGCTTTACGAGACATTCTCGAACCAGCTTGAGAGGCTGCCGGACGATACGCTCATCTATCCGGGACACGATTATCTCGTCAACAACCTGAAGTTCACGCTCGATCGTGAGCCTGACAACGCGACTGCCGCGGACATGATTGCGAAATACGAAAATCACGATCCGGACGACGCACTCGTCACGACACTCGCACAGGAGCGGCAAGTCAATACGTTCTTTCGCTTGCAAAGTGCTTCCGTCATCGCGCGACTGAGGGAATCGTTTCCTGAAATCGGTGGTGACCCGGATCCGCGTATCGTGTTCCTGAAGCTGCGCGAGCTTCGCAATCGCTGGTGACCAGTCAAGATAACCGCTGTTGCAGTTCTTCAAGTCGCGCTGCCTGCGCGGAAGTCGGCGTAATCACCTGCCGGTTGGCAAGCCACAGCCATTGAATGGCGTCGTACAGACGAACCTGAACGTCCAATCGTTCTTTCAGCACGAAATCGTTGCCACCAGCATAGGCATTGAGCAGAACGGATTGCCTGTCATCTTCAAGATTATGAAATCCAATTAGTGATGCCAGGTCGAACATTGGATCGTTGTCACAGGCATACTCCCAATCTAGAAGTTTGAGCGCTGGATCGCCGATGATGTTTGCGGCCACCACATCATTGTGGCAACAGCGAGATTTTCCGCTCATGGGTAAATCCGCAATGATCTCTTCGCAGCGCGGAGCAAATACGTGCAGGCCGTGATGCGACTTCAGGTTCCCCGCATAACGTTTCGCGACGCTGTTCGAGTCGAACAGGATGCCCGACGCGGGAAGATCATGAACCCGGCGCAACAGATCCGCCAACGCCTCCAGCTTTTTGTTGTCATCGAGGTCAGAAGTGTCCCAGGATCGGCCAGGCACGTAGCGGCTAAGTAAAATTCCGGAGTCCGCATCGGCAAAGACCAGCTCCGGCCCCAGTCCTGCTGCCGCAGCCTGTTTCTGGATCTCAATCTCGCCGGTTCGGTCCGGATTGAAGACGCTCGTGTGCGCCGCATCGAGCCGCAGGACAAAAGACGCATCAGCGCATTCGACGAGATAGGTTCTGTTGGTCAGACCACCCTTCAGTTCGCGCCAGGTCGCCACCTTGCCGTTCCAGCCGGGAATCCTGGACAATGCCTCTGCCGGCGAAATTGTGCTGTTCACGGCACCAATTGTGCTGTTCACGGCACCAATTGTGCTGCTCCCAGTACCAATCGTGCTGCTCACGACACCACTGGCACGGCCTGCCTAACTTCGCGATACGAACGCGTCCAGTTCACCAGGCCAATCGGCACGAGCATTACGTAGATGACGAACAACAGTGACGTCAGTTGAAGGTCGCGTGCCCAGTAAATGAATACCGATACGACGTCGATGACGAGCCAGTACCACCAGTTTTCCAGTACTTTTCGCGCCACCAGGAATGTCGCCCAGACCGCACTCCAGGTCGTCAGTGAATCGACGTAAGGAAATGCCGCGTCGGTAAACCGGTCGAGCAAGTAGCCTGTCGTCAGACTGATCGCGGCAATCACCACCAGGGCGACCGCATGAATGGACCGTGACCAGACGGATACCGGGAGCTCCGCATTCCCAACCCTGCCAAAATACCAGATATACCAGCCGTAGAGGGCCATAGCGAAATAGAAGATATTGAGGAGCGACTCCATGTAGAGCTTCGCCTGCAGAAAGAGATATACATAAATTGCAGTACTGGTTGCAGCAAAAAACCAGCACCAGATGTTCTGTCGAATCGCCAGCAACAGGTAGCCGACGGCAAGCAGGACAGCGAGAAGTTCTAATGGCGACAGCGCCTGAAATTGCCTGGAAACGACAGAAGCGAGTGATTCCATTCCCGATACTTATCCCGCTATCGGATTATTCAGCATCTTGATAGCAAATACTGCCTTTGGCGACGACTCGAAAGTCGTCTTTATCTCGCGGCTAATTGCTGCCATGACGTCATCGTACTCTCCGCGAATCTGAGTACTCATCGGATTCGTAATCACCTCGAGCGACTCGCACGCATTCAGTCGTTCGATGACGTCCCTGATAGCTGGAAGAAAATCGTCCGCCAGCGGATAAAGACTGATATCAACAGCAACACGCATTTCAAAACCTCATATCAAAAGTAATGCCGATCTGACGGGGATCACCGTAACGCAAATAGAGCTTGTTCGGGAAGTCTGGCGGTTCGTTGCCAAAATAGAAGCCCCGGACGGCATGCTGTTCATCCAACAGGTTCCGGGCCCAGAGTTGTGCCGACCAGCGGTCGGCATCGTATCCAATGCGGGCATTGACTATTTCGGCGGCCAGGGACAACTGATCATGGCTCACGTCGAAGTAAAACTCGTCACGGGCAGAATAGTCCAGCCGTGCAAAAAAACCGCTCGGGTGACGATAAACGCCACCCAGCGCGATCGTGTAATCCGGCGCGTGTGCCTGCCTGCGCCCGCTGGGGTCTACTTGTGGCGTCGAGAATTCTTCGAACTCGGCCTTCAGGAGTCCTGCGATTGCGTAAAACTGCCAAGCGTCGTTCAGTTGCCACCGGAGATCCGCCTCGAGCCCAACAGTCCGCCCTTTGGCCGCATTGTCCGTGAAAAAGACGAATGACGCAGGATCATTCGGAACCAGCTGGAACGAGGTCCTCACCTGTTGGTCGCTGCGTTTACTGTAGAAAACCGAGGCATTGAAAATCAAGGCATTATTGAGCCAGTAGGACTTGATCCCGGCTTCCAGATTCCACAGCGCTTCCTGCTCGAACTCGCGTCGGTCAGCCGGCACCAGCCCCAGGTTGAAGCCGCCGGCTTTAAACCCTTTCGACAGGCTGACGAAGCCAGTCAATGCATTGGAGAAGCCGTGACTAACTGTCAGCTCGCCGCCGATCATCGTCTCCCCGGGACCCAACGATAGTCCTGAGGAATCGGCATAATCCGTCGAGCGGTCTTCGAGACGAACGCCGAGAGTGACCTGACTCGAAACGCCGATACTAAAGTCGAGCTGACCGAACAACGCTGCGTTGGTCGCTTCATAAGCGCTGGTAAACGAATCATCGAGATCGAGCGTGAAATCGAAGAACGGATCAAAGTAAAGCCCCTGGTTGAGCGTCTCCAGGTCATCGGTAAGCCTGGTGACATACACGCCGACCAGCCAGTCCGTCAATTCATTGAAAATTCGACCGCCGTCACTCGACGTCAGGCGCAATTCCTGGCTAAAGGTGCTGCGCTCCCTGTCGTTGACTGAGATGAAGTCATACGTGAACGGAGCCCACGCGCCCGGGTTACCCCAGTCTGCGTCAAAGCTGAAATCAATATCCGACTTTGCGAAAGACGTAATCGATGTCAGGCTGAAGCGATCCGCACCATGCCACTCCGCTTTCAACGAGGATCCGACACTTTCCTGCGCGTCTTTCCCGGGCTGGTCGGAAAGCACGACAAAACTGTTATCCACGGCAAACGCATCGTAACCATCGTCTATGTCGGTGTACATCATGGTCAACTTGACAGTCCAGTCGGCATCGGTCTGCCAAAGCAATTTGCCGCGGACGGTGGTTTCATGACGGCCGTTCGTGTCGTCCCTTCCCAGGAACGCGTTATCGCGGAAACCGTTGCTTTGATAATGGTGCACGCTGAATCTGAAGCTTGTGTCTCCACCAAGCGACGAAATCGGGCCGCCGAATGCGACACCACCCGAAAATGCATCATCATCGGCAACGCCGAGGCGAATATTGCCAGACCACTCGTCACTCGGTTCAGCACTCTGCACATACACGAGACCGGCCAGCGCGTTCGCGCCAAAGCGCGTCCCCTGTGGCCCCCGCAGCACTTCTATCTGTTGCACATCGAACAGCGTTGCAATCGACCCGATCCCGCTGAAATCGATATCGTCAATCAGGAAGCCGACGGATGGGTTTGGCGCGCCCTCGTATTGTTCGAGTTCGCCCACGCCGCGAATCTGAAAATAACGTGCTCGGTTTCCGTCGCCTGACCAGTTGAAGTTCGGCACGATGAAGACCAGCTCTTCGAAGTGTTGCACGGCTGCCTGCTCAATCGTCTTGCTGTCGAGGACAGTAATGCTTGCGGGCAACTCGAGAGCGGTACGCCCGCGGAAATCCGCAGTAACGATAATCTCCTCCAGTATTTCTTCTGCGGCCGAAAAATCCGGCAGTAGAGTTACGGGCAGGAAAAAAATAACAACAGCGCCAACAGGGCGTCGCCGGAAAAATGAAATTGGCAGCATTTGAGAATCCTCTTCCTACGCCGGAATTACCCGGGTCAGGTTCTAAGGGTTCCCGTATCGACGCCACCTCATGCAGCGCCACGGATCTCAGGCCGGACAGGCCACCCCTGTGATGGCGTTAATTATAGCCCAATATGCGTATCGCCCGTCGCGACAGGCGATTTTCAGATGTTTTATCCGGGCTTATTTCTCCAGGCGGGCGATCAAGCTCGACGTATCCCAACGATTGCCACCAAGTTCCTGAACTTCCTCGTAAAAACCGTCAACGAGCCTGGTCATCTCAAGTGTCGCGCCGTTTGCACCAGCTTCCTCCAGGGCAATTCTCAGGTCCTTGCGCATCCACTCCACAGCGAAACCGAAATCGAACTCGTTGTTGACCATCGTTTCCCAGCGGTTCTCCATTTGCCAGGACTGCGCGGCACCTTTGGAGATCGCGCCAATAACGACGGCAGGATCGAGGCCGGCGCGTTTGACGAAATGTAATGCCTCGGACAATCCCTGGACAACGCCCGCAATACAGATTTGATTGGCCATTTTGGCGAGCTGCCCTGAACCGGCAGGACCGATATGTGTGCATGCTTTGGAGTAACACTGCATGACCGGCAGCACACGTTCATAGATGTCGGCATCGCCGCCGACCATTATGCTCAGCTGGCCGCTTTGCGCGCCGGCCTCGCCACCCGACAATGGTGCATCCAGAAAGCCGACATTTTTCTCTTTAGCGGCCTGATAGACTTCGCGCGCTACCCTTGCCGAAGCCGTCGTGTGATCGACGACGACTGCGCCGTCACTGATGCCTTCCAGGACTCCCTCATCGCCGAGAATCACGACCCTGACATCGGGATCATCACCGACACAGCAGAATACGATTTCCGCGACAGCGGCGGCGGCAGCAGGAGTATTGGCTGTTGCCCCGCCATGGTTCTTCTGCCATGCCTCGGCTTTCGCTCTTGTCCTGTTGAAGACCGTAACTTCGTGGCCGGCACCTGCAAGAAAACCGGCCATTGGGTAGCCCATGACACCCAACCCGACGAACGCAACACGCATTTCTTAGCTCCAGTAATAAACTTACAGCAATCCTATGCTGCGCTGACCTGATTCCCAACGACCTTCTTTTTCTTCTTTCGTGGGTCGAGGCCGACGGAACGCGCGATGATTTCGCGCATTATTTCCGAACTTCCTGCATAGATTGTCGAGATGCGCGCATTCACGTACATGCGGCAAATCGGGTACTCATCCATGTAGCCTGCGCCACCATGCAGCTGCACGCAATCGTCCATGACGCGGCACTCCAGCTCACTCGTGAAAAGTTTTGCCTTTGCTGCCGTATCGGCACTCAACTCGGCACGATTATGTTCTTCCACACACTGGTCAATGAACGCCTGTGCAACATCGATGTTCATGCGCATGTCAGCCATCTTGAACCGCGAGTTCTGGAAATCGGCTATCGTCTGGCCGAACACTTTTCGCTCCTTGATGTAATCCATCGTGATATCGAATGCCGCATCGGCGGCAGCCAGGTAGCCGACTGCACCGAGCAAACGCTCTTCCGCGAGGAAGTGCATCAGCTGATAGAAACCACGGTTCAGCTCACCCAGAAGGTTTTCCTTCGGCACTTTGACGTTATCAAAAAATAGTTCGGCCGTGTCCTGGCTCTTTAAGCCCATCTTCTTGAGATTGCGGCCCCGCTCGAATCCCTCCATGCCGCGTTCGACGACGAAAAGACTCAGTCCATGACGGGTGCTCTGGTCTGTCCGCGCGACGACTACCACAAGATCGGCAAGGATGCCGTTTGAAATATAAGTCTTCGAGCCGTTTAGCAGGTAATGATCGCCCAGGTCTTCAGCTTTCGTTCTTATGCCGGCCACATCACTGCCAGCGCCGGGTTCGGTGATCGCGACGGCCAGAATGTTTTCGCCGGTGATACACTTCGGCAGCCAGCGTACTTTCTGCTCTTCGGTGCCGAGCTCGCCAATATAAGGTCCGACCAGGCGGCTATGCAGTGTCATAAAAAATCCGGCATCGCCGTAACGTGCGTGTTCTTCGATAAGAACCTGTTCGTAACGGAAATCCGATATGCCGGCGCCGCCGTATTTTTCGTCGGCCCACATCAGAAGAAGGCCCTGTTTCCCGGCTTTCAGGAAAGCCTCGCGATCGACGATGCCCTGCTCGTGCCATTTATCGCGATAAGGCAGGATTTCCTTCTGCATGAAGTTGCGTACTGAATCACGAAACATCTCGTGTTCGCTATCAAATATCTTGCGACTCATAGCCTCTGTCCTGAAATTGAATAATTGACAGGCGATATATCGCCTGTTTAGCGACCCTTGAAAATCGCTTTACGCTTTTCGAAAAACGCATTGATGCCCTCTTCGCAGTCTTCGCTGGCTCGTAGCGCAACTTGTAACGAGGCCTCGACGTCGAACGTGCTTGCCCAGTCGTGACTCGCCGCATGACGCATCGTTTTTTTCGTTGCGGCAACTGATAGAGGTGCGCGCTTCGCAAGCGCATGTGCCCATTTCAGCGTTTCATCCATGAGAGAATCCGCCGGTACCGACTTATTGGCCAGACCCAGTTCGACGCAACGGTCCGAACTGATTCGCTCGGATTCGATACTCAACTGAAACGCCCTGCGGTAGCCAAGTTGGTGCACCAGCTGCCAGCTCAGCCCGCCGTCCGGCACCAGGGAGATTGTCGTAAACGGTGATAGCAGGAACGCGTTGTCCGCCATCACCAGGAGATCGCACATCAGCGCATATGACACACCGATACCGGCTACCGATCCGCCAACAGCGGCGATAACCGGCTGCTTCATTTCGGCAATACATTCAAGTACCGGCCGGTACTCCTCCTGGAGTTGTTGCTCGACCGACCGATCAGTAGACAGACTATCCTTCAAGTCGGCGCCGGCGCTGAACGAACGGCCCTCGCCAGTCAGTATGACCACTCTAACCGAATCGTCGCCTGCTGCTCTTTCGAACGCTGTCAACAGATCCCGGCGAAGTTCGGTAGTGAACGAGTTCATCGCGTCGGGGCGGAAGATCGTGATGATCGCTACCGCAGTGTCCTGGCTGTATTTCACTGTCTCGTAGTCGCCCATCCAACTCTCCTCAGGCTGCCGAACGATGCGCTTGCGCATCGGCAAGCCCGTAGAAGGTCTCGCCTTTATCAGCCATCGACCGCAGGCTGTCCGGCACGGCGAAACGCTCGCCGTATGCTTCAGCCAGGCGATCGGCCTCTGCAACAAAGTTCTTGAGGCCCTCCGTCTCGATGAAAGAAATCGTGCCGCCTGTGTAGGGCGGAAAACCCCAGCCGAAAACAGATCCGATGTCGGCATCGGCCGGATGCGTGACAACCCCTTCATCCATGCAGCGCACCGTCTCTATCGCCTGTGAATAGAGGATGCGCTTTCTGACTTCTTCCGCCGATGGTTGTTCGTCAGCCAATGGATAAAGTTCCTTCAAGCCCGGCCACAGGTGTTTTTTGCCGCCCTCAGGATAGTCATAGAAACCTTTACCGAAGCGTTTGCCCCGGCGATCGAGCTCCTCGACGAACTTGTTGATCACCGCATCGGCTGGCGAGGAAACGTAAAGTTCACCGAGATCCTGTTTTGTTTGCTTCATCACGTGGTAGCTCAACTCGAGCGAAACCTCGTCCGTGACAGCAAGCGGGCCGACCGGCATGCCCGCGTGTTTCGCAACGTTCTCGATCAGCGCCGGGTTGACGCCTTCGGACAGCATGTTGATGCCTTCGCGGCTAAATACGCCGAAAACGCGGCTCGTGTAAAAGCCCCGGCTATCGTTGACAACGATCGGCGTCTTCCGCAGTTGCTGAATGTAATCAAGCGCCTGTGCGATCGCGACATCGTTGGTTTTCGTGCCAACGATGACCTCGATCAGCGGCATCTTTTCTACCGGCGAGAAGAAGTGAATGCCGATGAAGTGTTGCGGCCGTTTGGAAGCCTCCGCTAGTCCCGTGATCGGCAGTGTCGACGTATTCGAAGCAAAGATCGCATCGTCAGCAATAATGGCCTCGGTCTTCGCGGTGACATCGGCTTTGATCTTCCTGTCTTCGAATACCGCCTCGATGACGAGCTCGCAGCCGGCAAGATCGTCAAATTCTGTCGTCGTATGAATCCGATCCAGAATATCGGCAGCCTTGTCCGACGTCGTGCGGCCTTTGTCGATTCGTTTTTGCAGGAGGTTGCGGGAATAGTCTTTGCCAAATTCGGCTTTTTCCTTTGTCGTGTCGAGCAGCACGACCTGCATGCCGGCTCGTGCCGAAACAAAAGCAATACCGGCGCCCATCATCCCGGCGCCGAGAATGCCGAGCTTCTTGACCAGCCGCTTCTCCGGCTCACTCGGCCTGCGCACCAGCTTGTCAGCAGCCCCCTTGTTGATGAACAAAGTACGTGACATGTTGCGCGATACCGGGCTCATCAGCATCAAGGCGAAAAACTTGGATTCAATGTCGAGCGCCTTGTCTATCGGTAGAACAGTGCCTTCATAGACGGCAGACATAATCGCGATCGGCGCCGGGTAATTGTGGTTGGTCATCTTCTGCAACAACGCCGTGCCGAACATGAACGTCTGAATGGCAGACGGGTTCATGAGTCCCGCACCGCCCGGCACTTTGAAGCCCTTCTTGTCACAGGGTTGCTCGGGATCACCTGTCTCGAGCACCCAGGCTTTGGCGGCCGCGATTTCCTTGCCTGGTTCGACAAGTAGATCTGCGATACCTGCTTCGACGGCTTCTGTGGCCTTCAAGTGCTTTCCTTGTGTAATCAGTTGTAAAGCCGGTTCAATGCCGATGAGTCTCGGCAGACGCTGGGTACCGCCGCCCCCGGGGATCAGCCCGACCGTGACTTCCGGCAGACCGAGTACGGATTTCGGGTTATTTGCGGCCACTCGGTAGTGGCAAGCCAGGCAGACTTCAAGACCGCCGCCAAGCGCCGTGCCGTTGATTGCCGCAGCGAATGGCTTGCCACAGGTCTCCAGCTTTCTCAGCGTCTGCTGCAATCCGCGGCACCAGCCATAGACCTCCTCCGCGTCCGTACGTTGCTCGAATGTCTCGACCAGCCCCAGCAAATCGGCTCCCGCCATGAATGAATCTTTGGCGGACGTAATAACAGCACCTTTGACTTTGTCGTCACCCGTAACCTTGTCGACAGCATCCGACAAATCCTGCAGAAACTCCGGCGTCATGACATTCATCGACCGGTCTTTGACGTCGATCGTCAGAACGACGACACCGTCTTTATCAATTTCGTATTCAATGGTTTTCATTTCTTCATCCAAATCTATTGAAACATTCGGGAGTAGTGTTTTTCTGGAGCGGCTACTATTACACGCGTTCGATGATGGTCGCGGTACCCATGCCACCGCCCACACATAAATTAATGAGCGCGGTATTCAGATCCCGGCGCTCGAGTTCGTCCAGCACCGTGCCAAAAATCATCGTTCCAGTCGCTCCCAAAGGGTGCCCCATCGCAATCGCACCGCCGTTGACATTGATCCTGTCGTGGTCGATGCCGAGCTTTTGCATGAACAACATAACGACGGATGCGAACGCTTCGTTGAGTTCGAACAAGTCGATATCGTCTGTGGTCATTCCGCAGCGCTTGAGCACTTTTTCCGCCGATGGCGCCGGGCCTGTCAGCATGATTGTCGGATCAGTTCCAATTGACGCAAAGCCCTTGATGCGCACCCGAGGCTTGAGCCCGAGCGCATCACCCATATCTTTGGAACCAATCAATACCGCCGCAGATCCATCGACAATGCCACTCGAATTGCCACCTGTATGCACGTGATTGATGGCCTCAAGCTCGGGGTACTTCTGCAAGGCGACCGAATCGAAGCCGGCCTGCTCACCCGGAATCTCGAATGCTGCCTTGAGCCCTGCGAGATCTTCGAAGGTCGTACCGGGACGAATGTGCTCATCCTTGTCGAGCAACGTCATGCCTATGTGATCCCGGATCGGTATCACCGAATTATCGAAATAGCCGTTGTCCCAGGCATTCGTGGCACGTCGCTGGCTCTCAACGGCATATGCGTCAACGTCTTCGCGCGAGAAGCCATACTTGGTGGCAATAAGGTCCGCGCCGATTCCCTGAGGCACGAAATAGGATTTATAAGCGAACGCGGGATCGGCGTGCATGGCACCTGAGTCCGAACCCATCGGTACTCTGGACATGGATTCGAGACCGCCGCCGATCGTGAGATCGGATTGGCCCGACATGACCTGGGCAGCAGCACTGTTGATTGCCTCGAGGCCCGATGCGCAAAAACGATTGATTTGCTTGCCGGGCACGGTCTCATCGTAATCGGCATTCAATACCGCGAGTCGGGTGACACAGGAACCCTGCTCACCCACCGGCATGACGCAGCCGAACACGACATCGTCGACTTTGCTGGTATCAAGTTCGTTGCGATCTCTGAGGCTGGCGAGTACCTGAGCCGCCAGGTCGATCGGTTTTACTTCGTGTAGTGCGCCGTTCGATCTGCCGCGGCCGCGCGGGCTGCGGACGTGATCAAAAATATATGCGTCTGTCATGATGCTGTCCTGTTCTTGAGTGAGAGTTTCAAATGCTCCTTCATATCTTCGTTCGCTTTCCTGAAATCGACCGATTTCGGATCGATCAGCCAGAGATAGGTCATTCCTGATATGTAGGCGATGTAATGTGCGGCGATACTCTTGGGATCTGCATTTTTGCGAATTTCGCCGGTTTTCATCCCGGCGCGTACCCAGTCGGCAACGTCGTCCTGCTGGCGTTGATGTATGTTGACGGAAGTCTGCCGGTATTCGGACCTGGGACTCGCTGCACCGCAATAAAGAATTTGAAGTACCCGTGCGTCGCGCGGCGAATCAGACACAAACTGGAAGAATGAATCGAGAGCAGTGCACATTGCATCGATACCCAATTTATCACCGACCCCTTCTTTCAGGTACCCGAGCCAGCGCCTGGAGATCGATTTGCAGACCTCGTCATAAAGACCTGCTTTGGATCCAAAACGGTATGTGGCTAGACCGCGGCTATAGCCTGCTCTTTCGCCGATCGCCTGCAAAGTGGTCTTGTCGGTGCCATGCTCCAGGATCAGCTCGATCGCAGCATCGATCATGGCTTTGTCCGAAATCGCGGTGCGTTCTGCCTGAGTCAGCGACTGGCCATTCTCCGCAACAGGCTGGGGATCGGTGGACAAATTGAGTGCCTCGAAGGCTTAAAAAGAGTTTGTTAATCAACAAGTAATACAGACTTTGTAAGAAACTTGTTGTCAACAAGCAAGTGATTATACTGCAGCAGACAAGGCACGACAAGCATCGAAAGTGCCGCAAACTCAGCCGTTGGCGGGCTTGCCGATCACGCCGGCCTTGTGCAGCCTCTTGATTTCGACTTTCGACAATCCCCATTCACTGAGGGCCTCGTCGCCGGCGGCGCCGGGCTCCGCTGGAGCACTTTTAATTTCCGACCTGGTACGAGAAAAGCGGGGCGCCGGACCAGGCTGGACGATCCCGTCGAACTCCACGAATGTTTTTCGGGCCTTGTTGTGTGGATGGTTCGGTGCTTCTGTCATCGAAAGCACCGGCGCGAAACACGCATCGCTGCCTTCCAGCAATTTGCTCCACTCGTCCCGTGTCCTGCTGACAAACACGGCCTCGAATGAAGCGGCATGCTCCGGCCACTTGCCGGTGTCGAACTGATCGTTTGGATCAATCTCGTCTATCGACAGTACTTCAAGCAACGCGCAAAAAAATCGCCTCTCTACTGCGCAGACCACAACGCTTTTCCTGTCTTTGGTCGCATAGGTCCGGTAGAACGGCGCGCCCCCGTCCAATAAGTTGCTCCCCCGATCCTCGCGCCACATGCCGCCGGCACGCAGCCCGTAAAACATGGTCATCAAAGATGCTGCACCATCAACCATCGCGGCATCAACAATCTGTCCCTCGCCGGACCGACCGGCTTCGAGCATGGCAGCCAGCATCCCCATGGCGAGATAGACTCCGCCACCGCCGAAATCCGCAAGCAGATTCAGCGGCATGACGGGTTGTCCGTCTTTTGCTCCGATGGCCGCAAGCGGGCCTGCCAGACCAATGTAATTGCCATCATGTCCGACCGAGTCCGCCAATGGCCCGTTTTGACCCCAGCCGGTCATGCGTCCGTAGACCAGGTGCTTATTTCGGCCCAGGCACGCCGTTGGCCCAATTCCAAGCCGTTCCATCACTCCGGGTCGAAAGCCTTCGAACAGCGCGTCGGCATCCGCGCACAAACGAAGCACGAGTTCGACACCGTCTGCATGCTTCAGATCAATCGCGATCGTCGGCCGGCTTCGATTCATCAGATTGTATTTCGCCGGCAGAGGGATGCCGACATCCGCGTCGGACAGGCGATCTATGCGAATAATCCGGGCGCCCATGTCGGCGAGCAACATGCCGCAAAACTGGCCAGGACCAATGCCGGCAATTTCTATGATTTTGAAGCCTTGGAGCGGGCCCATGGTTTCGATCCTGCTTCGTTGTATTGGAGTACCGGACTACAAGGAACTACAGAGTTGCCCTCCGTCCACTTCTATCGTGCTGCCGGTCATATAACTGCCGGCATCTGATGCGAGAAGCAGCAGCGGACCGGACAATTCTCCGAGCTCACCGATTCGCCGCATCGGAATCTGCTCAAGCATTTTCTTAGCCGCACCTGTCTTAAAAAAGTGCTCGTTGATCTCTGTCAGAAAGTAACCCGGCGCAATCGCGTTGACACGGATGCCATATCTCGCCCATTCCAGCGCCATTGTTTTGGTCAGATTCACGACACCACTCTTGGACGCAATATAGGAACTCAGCATTTTGGCAACACGAAATCCGAGTACGGACGCGATATTGATGATACTGCCCGGCTTCTCAGCGTTGATCATCGCCCGCGCCGCGGCCTGTGCAACCAGGAACACACCTTTGAGATTGGTGTTGATCACGGCATCCCAGTCTTCCTCACTCAAATCGACAAGAAATCCCTCACGACTGATGCCCGAGTTGTTCACCAGGATATCGGCGATGCCGGCGGATGACTCGGCCTCTGCAAAACAGTCTCGTACCGAGGCAGAATCGGTGACATCGAGATCAACACATATCGCCTTGCCGCCCTTGTCTGCAATTGATTGGGCGGTCTCCTCGAGTTTTTTCCGTCGCCGCGCTGCAAGGACAACGGTGGCGCCCGCCTCCGCCAGCGTTTCGGCGAACTGCCGGCCAAGACCCGAACCGGCCCCCGTAACCAGCGCCACCCGCCCATCCAGATTGAATCGATCCGCGTATGTCATTGTACGGGCTCCCGTGGTTTGGGCTTATACGTTCCTGTCGCCGTGGCGCAAAGAAGATTGTGCTCGGGATCCAGGAGCTTCGACTGAGCAAAAAACAGAGATGTTGTCGTTCTAATCAATTCGCCCTCGGCGATCACTGTCTCGCCTCGGTGCGGCGCCATGTAGTTACAGCTGAGATTGATTGTGATCGAGACGAACTCATCTGCAATGCGGTGGCTACCTGCAACCGCGCCGGCGATATCAAGCAGCGAGGCGATGACGCCGCCGTGCAGAAAGCCAACGGTGTTGCGGTGGTCCGGCCGGACCGGCATCTCGAGTCTCGCAAATCCCTCTCGCCAGGATGTTAGTCGAAAGCCCAGAAATTCGAGATAGGTGCCCGCGTAATGTGTTGGATTCGCCAGAATGCTTTCCAAACCGGTCTTATCCATGCAGGCCTCCATCCTGTCTGAAACATTCGGCTGGAGACTCGGTCTCTGATAGTTTCCCTGCCATGGCGCAACTCTACGCTCTTGCTTATTTTCTCGTCAATGCCGAATGTCGGGAAAGGATCAACATCGATGAGCTTACATATTACGGCGGTATTCGCCGCCTACCTCGTAGAGCGCCGCAGAGATTTGCCCGAGTGAACTGGACTTGACCGTCTCCATCAGCTCGGCAAACACATTGCCACGCGACCTCGCGGCGTTCTGAAGCTCGGCAATCGCCGCGGCGTTGTCCTCGCCGTGGATTTCCTCAAATTCCCTGACGTGCCTGATCTGATCCTGTTTTTCAGTTTCTGACGATCGAATAAGCTCGAGGTCATGGACTTCGTCTTCCTGTCCGGCTTTGGGCAGGAAGGTGTTTACGCCGATGAGCGGATAAGAGCCATCGTGTTTCTTGCTTTCGTAATACAGGCTTTCATCCTGAATCTTGCCACGCTGATACATCGTATCCATTGCGCCCAGCACGCCGCCGCGCTCGGAAATCCGGTCGAACTCCTTGTATACGGCCTCTTCGACCAGATCTGTCAGCTCATCGATGATGAAAGATCCCTGCCCAGGATTCTCGCAATAGTTCAGGCCGAGTTCCCTGGAAATGATCATCTGAATCGCCACGGCACGACGCACCGACTGTTCGGTGGGCGTCGTGATCGCTTCGTCGAACGCATTGGTATGCAGGCTGTTGCAGTTGTCGAAAAGTGCATACAGGGCCTGTAAGGTCGTGCGGATATCGTTGAAGCTGATTTCCTGCGCGTGCAGGCTGCGACCGGATGTCTGAACGTGATATTTCAACATCTGGCTCCGCGGACTGGCGCCGTAGCGCTCCCGCATCGCCCGCGCCCAGATGCGCCTCGCGACCCTGCCGATTACCGCATATTCCGGATCCATGCCATTCGAGAAAAAGAAACTCAGGTTCGGCGCAAAATCATCGATGTCCATTCCTCTTGC
>Ga0255053_10000862_pt1 | contig 16606 bp, 10 predicted proteins | sample JV7_2_22_MG_FD_188635 | JGI IMG/M metagenome (GOLD analysis project Ga0255053, IMG submission 188635) | Seawater microbial communities from Jervis Inlet, British Columbia, Canada - JV7_2_22 | ecosystem: Environmental > Aquatic > Marine > Inlet | place: Canada: British Columbia | collected...
GCCAGGACGTGATTCTGGGAAAGCTTCAGAGCGAATTTCGCCGGATTCAGGAAGCATCTATTTTTACGGTCCTGCCGCCGGTCATCCAGGGCCTGGGCACCAGCGGGGGGTTTGACTTTCGCCTCCAGGACCGGGGCGGTATCGGTTATACCCAGCTTCAGCAGTGGGCGCGCCAGATCGTTGGCGACGGCGGGGCCCAATCCGGTCTGGCTGGACTGTATACCCTCTTTCGGGCAGACGTTCCCCAGATTTTTATCGATGTGGATCGCACCAAGGCCAAAACACTGGATATCCCTTTGAATGATGTTTTCGGCACCCTCCAGGCCTTTCTGGGTTCAGCCTATGTCAACGATTTTAACAAGTTCGGTCGTACCTACCAGGTCAAAGTTCAAGCCGAACCCCAATTTCGGGTCCAGGCCCAAGATATCAACCAACTTGAGGTCCGCACCAACAGCGGCGAGATGGTGCCCATCGGCACCCTGGTCGATGTGGAGGATTCGTTGGGCCCCCAGGTGGTTTTCCGCTTTAACCTCTACCCGGCGGCCACGATTGGCGGAGCGCCGGCACCGGGCTATAGCTCCGCGCAAGCCCTGGTGCTCATGGAGCAGATGGCCAACACCAAGCTGCCCCCATCGGTGGGCTTTGAATGGGCCGGCATATCCTTTCAGGAAAAGCAGGTTGGAGGAGAAGCCACCCTGATCTTTGCCCTGGCACTGACCCTGGTGTTTCTGGTGCTCGCCGCCCAGTACGAAAGCTGGTCCAGCCCGGCGATTATTATTATGGCCGTACCGGTGGCCCTGCTGGGCACCGCCATTGCCCTGGTGATGCGCGGCTTTGACAACAATCTGTACACCCAGATCGGTATAGTGCTGTTGATTGCCCTGGCCAGCAAGAATGCTATTTTAATCGTCGAATTCGCTCGGGAGCTGCGCGCCCAGGGCAAAGATATCGTTGAAGCCGCAGCCGAGGCCGCCAGGTTGCGCTTTCGCCCGGTTTTGATGACTGCTTTTTCATTCATTTTCGGCGTGCTGCCGCTGGTGTTCGCCTCCGGCGCCGGCTCCGCCAGCCAGCAGGCGGTGGGCACGGCGGTTTTCGGGGGCATGATGGCCTCCACCGCCCTGGCGGTTCTTTTCGTCCCGGTCTTCTTTGTGATTTTTCAACGCTTGAGCGAATTTAAGCGCAAGCCCAAAGGAGCTGCCAAAGAACCCTCGGCCCAAGCTTAGGTCAAGCTATTGGTACGCTCCGCATTCATATGCATTTTAAGAAAGCTTCTGCAATGCAACACCAAAGCTCCCAAAACAAATCAACATTAAAGAAGACAATGCGCCGTGGCTGGTTCTGGATCTTTATTGGCCTTGTCATTGTTGGGGTTTTGTTTTGCATCATGCTGCCCGTTGGTATCGATTACGGAATCGAACGCTATTTGAAGGCCCAGGGTGTGGATGAAGTCACTCTGGAAGATGTGGACTTTAATCCCCTGACCGGTCGAATGACCTTAACCAGCCTAAATGTGCAAATCGGAGCGCAGACAGTCCTTAACATTTCAGAAGCAACCTTTATTATTAAGTGGACGCTATTTATCAGCAAGCGCTTTGTTCTGGATCTTTTCACCCTCAGCGGTACGCAATTGACCATCAAGGAACTTGACGATGACCGCTGGCAAGTTGGCGGCATCATCCTGCCGGATAAAAAAGAGACTTCCGAGCCTTCTTCCTGGAATTTCGGTCTTCAGCAAGTAACGGTCAAAAACAGTGAGATCAGATTGATAAGCTCTTTTCTGACCTCGAACTTAAAAATAGAACTGGCACAACTCTCAAAGCTGAACAGCTGGATGCCTGAAGGCAAAACCCGGCTGGAATTCACGGGGCAGTTGAATGACGGTCAGCTGCAGTTCCAACTTGACGTTTCACCGTTCGGCAATGACGTAATGGCCGCCGGCCAGATCAAACTGAAGGGCTTGTCCCTGGCGCCATTTGCCCAATTATTGAAGCCCCATTTTAAAAGCCTTGAAGGCCGACTAGGCGCCGACCTGAACATCGAAACCCGCCAGACGTCTGACACCGGTTTCAGCCACCACCAGAAAGGTCTCCTGAATCTATCTCAAATCCGCACACAGATTGGGGATAGCGACTTCTCCAATGAAAGTCTTGTCTGGGATGGCGATGTTCGCATCGATATTCCAAAATCTGCGGAAACACTCAAGATCGCTGCAAATGGCCGACTGAATGGATCTCAGTTAGCCATGGCTTCACAGAATGAAGATCCGCAGATTCAGCAGGAACGTCTGAACTGGGAGGGAAAGCTTAACTATGAACAAACCCCTGTAGCTGCGAATTTAAATGTAGACGGCACCTTAACACTTCAGAATACCAAGCTGAATGCACCGGACGTGAAACTGGCAGAAGAAAAGCTCACATGGAACGGGACCTTTCAATTTTCCTCAACAGCAAAAACTGATGGTCAAAGGATCATCGCAGATGGAACGCTCGACGGCGGCCACCTGTTAATGAACCTGCTCGATCAGAAGCTCAACTTTGAACATGCCGATCTGGCATGGAAAGGCCGGTTGGACTCGGGCGCAACCAATGATCTTAATTCCCTATCAGCAGAAGGTGATTTTCGCCTTAAAGATGTGCAAATTCATTATCCGCAAACCAATGTGAACTTGCTTAACTCGGATGGTGTCGCCCTTCAGGCAATCAAAGTTAAGGGTATAGATGATGTAAGGATTTCAGACGTCACATTCAACGGCCTGAATCTGGTGACACCGGTAAACGCCGCAAAATCATCTTCCGCACTAAAGCCTTTGTTTAGCACTCAAAAGGTAACGATTCAAAACATCCAACTGACAAAAAGCAAAGATCTTTCAATTGCCGCCGTGAAACTGAAAGATTTAACGGTCTCACTGCACCGCAATAATGAAGGACAATTGTCAGCTATTAACAGACTGGAAACCATTCGGACTGATCTCTTTTCATCTGATCAAAAAAAGCAAACCGCTGCCAAATATCAGGTAAAACCTAAAAAAGCTTCTAAAAAGGACCCCACTGACTTTGGGTTTCGTATCGGGCAGCTTGAAATTACCGGGGATAATCTAGTGCGCTTCACAGATGAAAGCGTCAGCCCGACTTTCAGCATTGATCTGAGAATACTGGAAGCGCATCTTTCCAATCTCGATCCCAGCCAGCCGGAGCAGCCCGCGTCCGTCAAGCTGCTGGTTTCCAACGGAGAAAACGCCCGTCTTTCCCTGGATGGCAGCATCCAACCGTTTGGCGAGCGACTCAACCTGGATTGGATTGGGAAAATTGAGTCTTTAGAATTGCCGCCCCTGTCACCCTATGTCATCCAAAGCACCGGATACAGTTTCACCAGCGGCGAAATGGCTGCCGGCATCCCTGTAAAAATCACCCAAAACGAGCTTAACGGTGAAATCGACCTGACGCTATATAATCCCAGAGTAAAAAGGGTAAAAGCGCAAGACCCGGAAAAAGAAAAGAAGGGGAAAATTCAACTGACGATGACACTCGATTCGGCCTTGAAACTGATGCGCGATAAGCAAAACAATGTAAAACTGAAAATCCCCATCAGCGGTGATATCAGTCATCCGGAGTTCAGCGTTGTCGATGCCATCAACAGGGTATTGGCCCAAACACTTCAGAAATCAGCCCTTTCGTATTTAAAATTCATGCTGGGCCCCTATGGCATCGGCATTGCCGCCGCCGAACTGGCAGTTGAAAGCACCTCAAAGTTTCGTCTCAATCCCATACCATTTGCGCCGGGAAGCGCTGAGCTCGATGAAGCTGCAATCGATTACCTGCAAAGAGTCGCCGCTATCCTGAAGGAACACCCGGCGGAGCAGGTGAGTGTGTGCGGTGTAGCCACAGAAATTGATCGCGCCGCTCTGAGCGGGAGCCCACCGACGGAAGCCGGGGCTCAGCCGGCTGCCCCCAAGGACGACAACGCAGATAAAGAAAAAACTCGGTCTCAGAAAGAACCTGCTGCATCAGCGTCAACAGACCCTGCCCTGCTGGCACTTGCCAAAAAGCGCTCTAAACGTATCGAAGATCAACTTGCCAAATTACACGAAATAGCAGCAAAACGGATCATCGCCTGCAAACCCCAAATTGATAAAAATGCAGCAGCCAAACCCCGGGCAGAACTGGCGCTTTGAAGTTTCACCACTTTTCATAATAATGTTCCGCTTGACTTAGCGAATCTTTCAAAAGTCATTGCAAGCGAAGCGAAGCAATCTGATCCGCCATGGCGGATCATCCTGAGTAAATCGAAGGATCCCTCGACTTAGCTCGGGACGATGCTTTGCATCGGATTGCTTCGTCGCTAAGCTCCTCGCAATGACAGATTATTGGAACAAATTTTTGACAGCCACTATAGAATTCCAGTCGGATAGAGACCGTTCAAATCTTCGCATTCAATTCGCTCGAATTTTTTCTTCTTTTTTTAAGCGGAATTCGTTCACAATGTACCGGTAGGCGATATAGTATTTATAAATGTTGCCGACATACTGTACCGTTTCTCTGCCGATACGCCGGGCTGCAATAATCTCCACATTGCGAAACCAGATGTTGGGATCTAATCCGGATTCTCGGGCTTCCCGCCGAAGCCGAATGACCCCTGCCGGTCCGGCATTATAGCTGGCAAAGGTGAAAAGCATTTTGTTGAGCTCGTCCATGGGTTCATTTTTAAAATAGCGATCATAGAGAAATCGAAGATATTTGACGCCCGCATGGATGTTGTGTTCCATTACATGGATGTTGCCGATATCCACATGGGGATCGGCAGCGGTGCCCGGCAGCAGCTGCATCACGCCAACGGCGCCGGCCGAACTGCGCTTGCTTTGGTCGATGCCGGATTCCTGATAGGCCAGGGCAGCAATCATCAGCCAGTCAAAATTGTATTGCTGCGAATAGCGTTTAAAAAAATCAACCGCACCTTCGAATCGTTGAAACTCCTTCTCTGACAGCGCGTTGCGCACCCATTTGGTGTTTTGCAGATAACGTTTATACAGGATATTGCCCTTCAGCGTTCCTTTTTTGTGTGATTTTAAAAATCGATTAATTACATTTTTCAGCTGGGGACTTTTTTTGCGAATTGCCCAGGCGATCTGTCCACCGCTTCTGAGTTTTATATCCGGGTGAAGCCTTAAATCCTTAAACACCTGTGCCCAGAATTTTGCCTTGTGACTGTCGATCACAATCATCGGGACCAAACCGACATTCATCATTTCCAAAAGATCTTCATCCTCCAGGTATTCGTCGGCCGGCACAATCTTGATAGGCGGCTTGCCGGAATTTTTAAAACGGGTGTTAAGCTGCATCAGGCTTTCATAGTAACTGCTGGATTTCCTTACATGGATTTCTTTTGCGGACAAATCATCGAGGGCGTTGATCGCTGGTGAGTCGGGCCCGCTAATAATAATTTCGTCAACACCGGTCAGATGAGGAGCAGAAAAATCAACCTTTTTTTGACGCGCCGCTGTGATGGTCAGATTCCCGGCCGCAATATCTCCGAGCCCTTCCACCAGCGCCGGTAACAGCCGGTCTCGTTTGGTGGGAATAACAACCACTTTGATTTTAAGGGTTTTGCGCTTAAGTTCTTTATTCACATATGTTTCAAATTCTTTGAGAAGTTCGTAAGTCAGACCGCGCTGGTCGGCACCATCCAGAAAGTAAAATGTCTTGCTGGGGGGTACCAGGGCCCGGATCAGATGTCTTTCAGCCATCCCCTCAAAATCACCGGACCATTTTTTGCCAAGTTCTAAATCGGATTCAATGGCCACGGCCTGAGTTGTCATTATTACTGTAAAAATTAAAACAACACGTATTAAAGATAGCGCGCTGATTCTGATGTCATCCGTTTTCATAATAAAAATCAATGGCATAGCGATCAAACTATACATACTCACCCGTTTGTCAAGAGCACAAAAGGTAGAAATATGCGCTTCCCTATTTTTATACTTGCTATTTCCGACGTAATTTATATCCTATCTTTTAAAATACACGACAGTTGGAGAATAAAAAATGAAAAACACTAAAATGCGGTACAAATTCTGCTCAATCCTAGGTGCCGTTATTCTGCTGGCCGGCTGGGCCACCACCGCCGGGGCGAGTTCCGACATCGTATTATCTGCCGGGCAAACCGTTTATGTGCCCATCTATTCGCATATATACAGCGGCCTGAAGGGGCGTCCGTTTAACCTGGCCGCTACCCTCAGCATCCGCAATACCGACCCCAGGCATTCCCTTACCCTTGTTTCGATCAAGTTTTATGATTCCGACGGCAAGCTGGTAAAAGAGTATCTGGATAAACCCGGTGAATTAAAGGCCATGGCATCCACCCGCTATATCCTGACCGAGGCAGATACCGGCGGCGGGTCCGGAGCGAACTTTCTGGTTAAATGGAAATCAAAAACAAATGTCAATCAGCCAATCATTGAAGGGGTGATGATCGGCACGCGCTCCGGCCAGGGAATATCCTTTGTTTCCCGCGGAAACGTCATAAAAGATAGTGCAGACTAAGCCAAATACTTAAAAATAGGTGCGCCCCATTTCCACCCGATGGTTTTAAAGAAGGGGACGTTCTTTAGGCTATTTATCTTGATTTTTTGGATATTTGGATATATCAAGCTTTTGATTATTAATTTTGGAAACTCTAAATTTATCAATCAAAATTCAAATCGGAGACCCGCAATCATGCGAAATCAATTTTGCATCCCAATTGTATCTGCTTTTTTAATGCTCCTCATTTTGTTCGGTCTATCCGCCTGTCGTGAAGAGCCGCCGCCGCCGGTCGAGCGTATTCGCGCCATCAAAACCATCACGGTTTCCGAACAGGCTACCGGCAAAATTAGAAAATTTTCCGGAGTGGTAGAAGCGGCGGACAGTTCCAGTATCAGTTTTGAGGTCGCCGGCAACGTGCAGGAAGTCCGCGTCGATGTGGGCGACAAAATTACCAAAAACCAGGTGCTCGCGAAGCTTGATAAGCGTACCTATAAATTGAATGTCAAAGCCGCTGAAGCCGAGGTGGGGCGTGCCAAAGTCCAGCTGGCCGATAAGCACAACGACCTGGACCGCTTCCAGCGAATCAACAAACAGGACCCCGGTGCCGTCAGTCAGGCCGCCCTCGATAATTCTCAAGCCGCCGTCGACGGCGCTCTTAAACAAGTTCAATTCACGAAATCCCGGCTCAAATTGGCACAACGCGATCTGGAGAAAACGGTTTTGCGGGCACCGTTTGATGGTGTCATCGCCAATCGTTATGTCGATGCTTTCCAGGAAGTCGCCCGGGGCCAGAAATTATTTGATGTCTATGAGAATACCGGTATGGAGGTGGCAGTCAGCATCCCGGAAGATGCCATCGAAGATATCTCCATGGAAAAAAAGGGGGAAATCCAATTTGCCGTAATTGCGGACCGCACCTATCACGGTGTGGTCACCGAAATCAGCAAAGTGGCCGGTACCGCCAATGCGTTTCCGATCAAACTCACGGTTGAGGACGCCGATCAGCGCATCCGCCCGGGAATGACGGCTCGGGTTACCTTGCTGCTGGCCGGCAGTGATGAAAAAGCGGCCTATATGGTCCCGGTATCCGCGTTTGCGCAGAGTGGCGATAGCACCAAAGGCTATGTCTTTGTTTACGACCCCAAAACATCGACCGTAAAGAGAACATCCGTGGAAACTAAAAGCGTCCGGGACAATTCCGCCGTCATCAGCGACGGCGTAAAAAGTGGCGACATCATCGCTGTCGCCGGTGTCAGTTTTCTGGAAGACGGCCAGAAAGTCAAACTGTTGGAGCAGCAGGCCGAGAAATCAGATTCCCAATTTAATAAGGCTGAATAATAAACAACAAGGAATCCTTATATGTCCGCCATCACCCGCTTTTCCCTTGGAACGTCGCGATTGACGATGATTGTCATTGCGACAATCGTCCTTCTGGGCATCACTCAATTCTTTAGCTTCCCGCGGCAGGAAGATCCGCCGATCGTTATCCGTGAAATCGTGGTCACCGCCTTTTTCCCCGGCATGAAACCGGCTGATATGGAAGAACTGGTCACCCGCCACCTCGAAGCTCAGATGCGCACCCTGCCGGAACTCGACGATATCTGGTCGGATTCCAAACACGGCGTCACCGTCATCCACGCTGAAACCCGCGACGAAATCGATGATCTTGATCTTGTCTGGCAGAAGGTTCGCAACAAGATGAGAGACATCATACCGGAGCTGCCGACCGGAACCATCGGACCCTTTGTCAATGACGAATTCGGGCTTGTAGCGATTGCCGACATCGCCCTGTGGGCCGATGGTTTTTCGATGGCTGAAATGCGCATCGTGGCCCGCGACATCCGCGACCGGCTGTATGAACTCAATGGTGTTCGCAAAATCGACCTCTACGGCGTTCATGCAGAACAGGTTTTTTTGAATTTCTCAACAACCAAGCTGGCCCAGTTCGGCATTACCGGTGAAGAGGTCGTCGGCACCCTGGTGGAGCAGAATGTGGTGCTACCCGGCGGTAAGTTTGATGCAGCCAATCAGGATATTATTGTCGAACCCACCGGGAATTTTCAAAGCATCGAAGATATCGAAAATGTTGAAATCACCATACCGGACACCCAGCAGACCATCCGCCTGAAACACATCGTGTCGGTCGAACGCGGCTACGAAGATCCGCCCAAAGATATGGTGTATTTCAACGGCAAACGCTCCATTGTCATCAGTGTGTCGATTACACCGGGGGTCAATTCGGTAGATTTCGGTCAGCGCCTGACACACAAACTTGAAGATCTCGAATCCCACCTTCCCATCGGCTACGTACTGGATTACGCCACCTTCCAGCCGGATCTGGTTGAAGTCGCCGTAGATGGCGGACTCAGCAATGTCTACCAGACCCTGGTCATCGTGTTGATCGTGGTGATGCTGTTTTTAGGGGTACGCACGGGGTTGATCGTGGGTTCCTTTGTGCCCATGACCATGCTGCTGGGGCTCATTACCATGCGATTTTTCGATATCGAACTCGAGCGCGTCTCGATTGCATCATCGATCATCGCTCTGGGGATGCTGGTGGACAACGGCATCGTCATCGCCGAAGACATCCGATCCCGGCTTGAAAGGGGTGAAGAAAGAAATGCAGCCTGTCTGGCCACCGGACAAACATTATCCATCCCGCTGCTGACCTCATCACTGACGACGATCCTGGCATTCGTGCCCATGCTTATGATAGACGGCCAGACCGGTGAGTATGCCTTCTCGCTGCCGATGGTGGTGATCCTGCTGCTGCTGTCCTCCTGGTTTCTTTCCATGTACATGACACCGGCCATGTGTTTCTGGTTTATGAAGGTCAAGCCGCCGGATAAAAATGCCCCACAGGCTTCCGAATCTACCGAAAATTCCAGCGCCGAAACAGAGATGGATGCCTATTCAGGGCGCTTTTACCAGATCTATCTTAAAATATTGGAAAAGATGCTGCACCTGCGGTTCATCGTTCTGGCAGCAGCCATCGGCTTAATCTTTTTCGGCGGATTCATTGCCTCGCTGCTGGTAAGGGAGTTTTTCGGGCCCAGTGAGCGCAATCAGTTTCTGGTTTATGTGGATTTGCCGGCCGGTTATAAAATAGAGGCCAACGATGCGGTGGTTCGGCGACTCACCACCTGGCTGTCGGATAAAGAAAAAAACCCGGAAATCACCAGCACCATTGCCTATGTGGGCACCGGTGGGCCCCGGTTTTTCCTGGTGCTCTCACCCCTGGATCCGGATCCTCATGTGGCGTTTGTGGTGGTCAACACGGCGGCCAGCGATACGGTTCCGGAACTGGTCCAGCGTGTTCGGCAGTATTTTACCGATCACGTCCCGGAGGCCACCGGCCGGGTGAAACAAATGTGGATGGGTTCGGAAGAACCCGGCTTTGTGGAAATCCGTTTTTATGGCCTGGATCCCGCATATATTTTTGAAAAAGGCAATCAGCTCGTCAGCGAATTAAAGGCCATGCCGGGCACACTGGATGTGCGCAATGACTGGGAAAACAAAATCCTTAAGGCCAAAATCGTTGTCGACCAGGCCCGTGCGCGTCGTGCCGGCCTGACCTCAAAGGAAACCGCCCTGTCGCTTCAATCGCACATGGATGGGCTTAAAGTTACCGAATACCGCGAATTGGATGTCGCCATCCCGGTGGTATCCCGCTCGGTAGAAGAAGAACGCAAGGTCCTCAGTGACCTCTGGAACGTCATGATCCGCTCCCCTGCAACCGGAACCAATGTGCCGATCACCCAGATCGCGGACATAAGAGGCATATGGGATTTTAGCCGCATCGCCCGCCGCAATCAGGAGCGCTGCGTAACGGTTGAGCTCAAGCATGAATATCTAAAAGCGCCCGAGTTGCTGGCTGCTGTCAAACCCTTGATTGAGGCAATGGAATTAAAACAAGGCTACTGGTGGGAGGTCGGTGGCGAGCTAGAATCGCAGGCAGAAGTCATGGAAAAACTGACCCGCTGGATGCCCCATTGTTTTTTCGGTATTGTTTTACTTCTGGTGTGGCAGTTCAATTCTATTCGGCGGCCCATGATCATTTTCATTACCATTCCCATGGCCTTCGTCGGCGGTTTTATCGGCCTGCATATCATGCGGGCGCCGTTTGATTTTTTCGGAATGCTGGGACTGCTCAGCCTGGCCGGGGTCATTATCAACAACGGTATCGTACTGATCGATAAAATTGACGCCGAAAGGGCTGCGGGCCGCGAACCCTATGATGCCGTGATTATGGCGGCCGTATCGCGTTTCCGTCCCATTATAATGACCACCATCACCACCATACTGGGCGTGATGCCCCTGATCGTATCGGTGGATTCTCTTTTTTATTCTTTGGCCGTCATCCTGGCCTTCGGCCTGGCCGTCGGCACCATGCTCACCCTGGGTGTCGCGCCGGTGCTGTATACGCTGCTTTTCAGGGTGAAGGTGCCGTGATAAAAACCGCAGCGCTTTTATTGCGGCATATTTTAGGTTGCAGAGAAGTTAAATTCGTGTTTTAAATTTTCGACTTTGATAATCTCGTAAAAAGGCCGATTTGCCGGTCATTGCGAGGAACGAAGTGACGAAGCAATCCCATGATTTCAGAGACTTGGATTGATAGAGATTGCTTCGCTGCGCTCGCAATGACAGTTTGTCAGACTTTTTACGAATTCATCAACTTTGTCGTATTAAAAATAAACTAGGCTGAATTATAACGACAGTGCACAACTAAAACACCGTGAAGAGGTTGTTGTTATGCTATCGAAATCATTCAAAAAAACATCTTTAAGAAAGAGCGGCGTTGCCGGTTTTAATCTGGCAGCAGCCGGTGTGCTTGCCGCCGTGCTGTGGCTTGGCGGCTGCGCCATGGTGGGGCCGGATTTTGTCAAGCCTGAAGCACCGGTGGAGACAGAATGGATGGAAGCCCGCGATCCGGAAATTAAAACCGAATCATCCGATTACAAGGAGTGGTGGACGCTATTCAATGATCCGGTGCTCAATAGCCTTGTTGAGAGTGCCTATCAGCAGAATCTGCCGCTGCAGATTTCCGGAATTAGAATTCTTCAGACCCGGGCCCAGCTGGGCGTGCTCATCGGCAATGTCTATCCCCAGGTGCAACAGGGAAGAGGTGGTGCCAATTACAATCGCCTTAGCGAAAACGCGCCAAATTCGTTAGGAAGTGATGATTCCTTCTGGCAATATGATGCCGGCTTCGACGTCGCCTGGGAGCTCGACATCTGGGGCAAATTCCGGCGTGCGATTGAGTCCGGTGTGGCCAATCTGGAAACAACCATCGCGAACTATGACGATGTTCTGGTCTCGTTAACCGCCGAGGTGGCCCGCACCTATGTTCTGCTGCGTACATTTGAAGAGCGCCTCGAGATTGCCAGAGAAAATGTGAAAATCCAGAAGCGCTCCCTGCAAATCGCCGAAATCCGGTTCAAGGCCGGGGCGGTCACCGAGCTGGATGTGGTGCAGGCCCGATCGTTGTTAAAAAATACCGAAGCATTCATTCCGCGGTTCGAGGCCAGTATTCGCCAGATCAAAAACGCACTCGCCATCCTGATGGGCAAGCTGCCGGGTGAAATCGATTATATGATCAGCGGAGCCCGGCTTATTCCCAAAGCGCCGCCGGAGATCGTGGTCGACATCCCGGCTGAGTTAATGCGCCGCCGGCCCGATATTCAGCTGGCCGAATATCAAATCGCCACCCAGACCCCATTGATCGGAGTATCCAAAGCCGACTTATTTCCAACCTTTGAACTGTTCGGCTCCTTCGGACTGCTGACAAGCAGTTCCAGAAACACCAAGTCCGGCGGCCCCAAAGGAAGCGGTTTCAGCGACCTGTTTGAATCCGACAGTTTTGAATTTTTCGGAGGGCCCTCTTTTCGCTGGAACCTTTTTAACTATGGCCGCATCAATAACCAAATGCGTGTGGAAGATGCCCTTTTACAGCAGCTGATTGTCAACTATGAAGACACCGTGCTCAGAGCGCATCAGGAAGTGGAAGATTCGATGATCGGTTTCTTACGAAAACAGCAGGAAGCAGGATTTTTGATGGACAGTGTTAAGGCCTCCCAGCGGTCGGTGGACCTTTCAATGCTTCAGTACAAAGAAGGCCTGGTCGATTACCAGCGTGTGCTGGATTCCCAGCGGTTTTTAACAGACCAGCAGGATGTGTGGACGGCAACCCGAGGAGATGTCATTGTCAATCTGATAGCCATGTATAAAGCGCTGGGCGGCGGCTGGCAGATCCGTGAAGGGCAGGAATTTGTCTCCAAAGATAACATGCAAGAAATGGGAAAACGCACCAACTGGGGAGATTTGCTCGAACCGGAAGCACTGGTAACACCGGCTTCTGCGAAGGAGCGACAACAGTGGCGCCGGCCGGACTGGTAAACCTTTTAATGGATCGGCGGGGTGCTGCAGATCGCAAAACCGATTAAGTAGTGCGGGCCACCGCTTGCCGCGCCGTAGCTTCGGCGAAGGCGGGTGCCCGCTTCGTTTGGGTCGGCTCGGTGTCCGACCCTACTTCCATTATAGTAATTGTCAAAAATATGTTCCGATTGACTTAGCGAATCTTTCAAAAGTCATTGCGAGCGAAGCGAAGCAATCCCTCAGGTTTTCCAAAAGATTGAGATGCTTACAACAATCTCGCCAAGAAAGGAGCGTTCCCATGAGACAGGTGACCTTTATTACGCTTGTCCTGTTTTTTTCGATCTTGCTTGCCGGTCCGGTTTTCGGACAGGATCCGATTGTCTATCCTGCCCAGGGTCAGAGCGAAGATCAAATAGAGAAAGATAAATACCAATGTTATTCCTGGGCCAAGAACCAAACCGGATTCGATCCCATGAAAACGCCCACAACGACATCAGGGCCGCCAGGCAAAGAGAAGGAGGTCTGGGGTGCCGGTAAGACAGGGGTGGCCGGCGGTGCGACCGGGGCAGTAGTCGGTGGTCTAACAAAGGGCAGAAAAGGCGCAGTTAGAGGCGGCCTGATTGGTGCCGGCACCGGTGCCTTAATCGGAGGCGTGCGAAGTTCGAATCAGCGTAAACGCGAACAGCAAAAGCGCAAAGATTGGGAGCGCAAAGAGACAAATAATTATGCGCGAGCGCGTAACGAATATAACCGTGCCTTTGGTGCTTGCATGGACGGGCGAGGATATTCGGTTAAATAAGAATTCGGATTTTGGATTGCGAATTGCGGATTTCGAAATACAAAAAATGGAACATGGAACATATATTAGGGTGAATATTATGAATAAGATGAAAATATTCGGATTAATGGTGATGATCATCTGCATATTCTCGTTTCCGGCAGTGGCTGGAGATTTTGACGGGTCCAAAGAGCTGATCTGTGCGGTGATGGATGTCGTGGAATGTCAGCCCGGCGGCAAATGCCAACAGGTAACAGCCGAAGATGTCGGTATTCCTCTCTTTTTAAAAATTAATTTCAAAGATAAAAAGATCAGCGCCACCCACGCCGATGGAAGCAAAAAGAGCACCAAGATCGAGAATTTCGAGAAGATTGACGGCAAGATCATCATCCAGGGGGCAGAAGACGGCATCGAAGGGGTAAGAGATGGGGTGGGTTGGAGTTTGGCCATCGCTGAAGAGACCGGCAAAACGGTGCTGACCGCATCCGGCGACGAAGTGGGTTTTGTGATATTTGGTGCCTGTACGCTCCCCTAAGTGAAGTTGGCCGCTATTCATCCGGACATGCAAATGTATCAAGAAAATCAATATTTTTGGTCCGTTCGGTTGAAACCATATCTTTTGTCTGATAAGTACTATATAACGCCTTTAAAAAATTAGAAATCCCGCAACTGCGCGTTAAGGAAAATCTATATGACCCAGGAATTTGATCCCAAAAAGAGCTACCTGTCTGTAAAAGCCCATGAAAAAATGATCGCCTATGTCGGCTTCAGGGTTCAGTATGGAAAAGATGGCCGCGATCAAGAGGGGGTCATAAAAATATCTTCCTTTCAACGCCCGTATGGGGGCGGATATATTACCCTCACGTTTATTATGGATACCAAGGATGATAAAGACTTAAAAGATAATTTAAGTCAGCGCTTTAACCGTCTGACAGAGGATTCCCTGAAGCCCTTCTTTGGAGAAAATATGGAGAAAATCGTTAAGGTCTCTTTGGATTCCTTAGAAAAAATTCCGGGATGGTACATCGAGGAGGTCAGCGTTTACCTCAGCAAAATTGAAGATCGCGAAAATGTTTTGATCGAAGATCAATTGATCCCGGCGTTGGCGGGCAGTCTGTCATTTTCGTTTGATCCCGTGGAATGGTGGCCGGCTGATAAACCCCTTGAAGCGCCCCAAGAAGCATCACTGCTGGAGCACATATCTTTAAAGGCCTTATTCCGTAAATGGTTTAAAGGGCAGTAAATTCAAAGCATAAAGCCGATTTCACAGGCACGACTTAGAAATTTTAAGTCGCCTATATGCACAGGAGTGATGGAGTGGTGGAGTAATGATAGATAAAAAAGATGTTTGAGTGGGTTAAAAATTCCAACACTCCAGTACTCCAATGCTCCAGTACTCCAACTTTTAAAAAAGGAGGTTATATGTCGCTTAAAGTCAATTCTGCCGAAACCCGGCCAGGTGTTTTCACCGTATCTCCGATTGGAGCCCTGGATGGAAATACCTACAAAGTTTTGGAAGATACAGTGGATTCGATTTTAAAACAATTACCGGATGTCATCATCTTCGACCTTGAATTTCTGGATTACATCAACAGCATGGGCGTCCGGATTTTGCTGAAAACCAAAAAAGCCCTTGAAAATAATAATAGTAAGATCATGTTTATGCATCTGCAGCCTCAGATCAGAAAGGTTTTTGATATTTTAAGCGCGCTGCCGACCCTGCAAGTGTTTACCAGCATTAAGGAGTTGGATGCGTACTTGGACGCGATGCAAAAGGCGGCCCGCTAAAACTGGATAAAAAGCCGTTATCTTTTACCCGACAACTGTGTTCCCAGCCGCTTCAAAATGCTCGTGTACTAGCGTGTACACTCCGCTTTTGAAGCGGCTGGCGCCTTGTTGTCGGGCAAAATCTAAAAGCTTTTTATCCAGTTTGCACCATCTTAAATAACTCTAATACAACTACTGATGAATACTTAAAAAATCCAAAATCTAAACTCCAAATTCCAAAATAGTAAAGACTCCATCACTCCAGTTTAGCCGTCGTAGCCATAGGTTACTTTGGCGAAGTCGGCTACTCCAAATATTTATAATGCAACTGGCAAAAAAAGACATCGCCGCTCCCTGTGAACTGAGCTTTGATCGGCCCGCGGATGATACGCTGCTGGTTCGGCTGAAAGGCAGCTGGACGATTGAACAAAAACTCCCTGACATCGGCGAAGTTCAGAGCCAGGTTAAATCCGATGCAGGCGTTAAGCAAATCGCCTTTGATACCCGGGAGCTAACAGGCTGGGACAGCGGTTTGCTGTCCTTTCTGATTAAAATTATTAATCAACACGCAAATGGCAATATTGCCGTACAAAAAGATGGCCTGCCTGAGGGCGTCAGAAAGCTGATAGACCTGGCCTTTGCAGTTCCGGAAAGAAAAGGCGCGCGCAAAGAAGCGGTTCGGGAGCCTTTGCTGGCTCGCATCGGCGCATCCACAATTGGCGCCGGCCAGGCATCCATCGATACGCTCAACTTTATTGGCGAAGCCTTTCTGGCTTTTTTAAAGTTTTTTGTCGGCAAAGCCCGCTTCCAGCGTTCCGACCTGATTCTCACGATCCAGCAATGCGGTGTCCAGGCGTTTCCGATTGTTTCGCTCATCAGTCTTTTAGTCGGCCTGATTCTGGCCTTTATCGGTGCCATCCAGCTGATGATGTTCGGCGCTCAAATTTTCGTGGCAGACCTGGTGGCGATTGCAATGGTGCGCGTTATGGGAGCCGTCATGGTGGGCATTATTATGGCAGGCCGCACCGGAGCGGCCTTTGCAGCCCAGATCGGCACCATGCAGGTCAACGAGGAAATCGATGCCCTGCAGACCCTGGGCATTGCGCCCATGGAGTTCCTGGTGTTACCGCGCATGCTGGCCTTGATTCTGATGATGCCGCTATTATGC
>Ga0255053_10000868_pt1 | contig 16568 bp, 13 predicted proteins | sample JV7_2_22_MG_FD_188635 | JGI IMG/M metagenome (GOLD analysis project Ga0255053, IMG submission 188635) | Seawater microbial communities from Jervis Inlet, British Columbia, Canada - JV7_2_22 | ecosystem: Environmental > Aquatic > Marine > Inlet | place: Canada: British Columbia | collected...
AATCAATGCAGTCCTGCTCTGTTTTAAACACTTCTTCAAATTCCATTTGATCTACTGGATATTTCATCCTGTAAAACTAAAACTTTACGGGAGACGATCAGATACCCCATTAAAACCTATATGTCCGTTCTGCAGGAACAGAAGCATCCGGTAAATTAAATCCCAAAGCAGTTGCAGTTATGAGTGAAATCGGGATTGATATCAGTAACCATACTTCAGACTCAGTTGATCTATATCTGAATCAGGAATGGGATTACGTAATTACCGTTTGTGGTGGGGCAAATGAGTCATGTCCTGCATTCATGGGCAATGTTAAACACCGCCTACACATCGGTTTTGATGATCCATCGCACGCCACTGGAACTGATGATTTTATCTGGAATGAATTTATACGGGTGCGTGATGAAATCAAAAAAGGATTTTATAAGTTTTATGCTGAAGAAATTAAACAATAGTTATGAAAGCCGAAGAATTAAAACTGAGCGTTAAGGACAAATACGAGGAGATCGCTTTACAGAGTAAATCACAAAATCAGTCATCTTGTTGTGGAAGTTCGGATTGTTGTGATGATATGGATTATACCATTTTTAGCGATGACTACACAATGCTTGAAGGTTATAATCCAGATGCAAATCTCGGTTTAGGGTGTGGACTGCCAACTGAATATGCAGAAATTAAAAAAGGTGACCTTGTATTGGATTTAGGATCTGGAGCAGGCAATGATTGTTTCGTAGCTAGTACTTTTGTTGGTGCAGAAGGCAAAGTAACAGGTCTGGACTTCACCGATGCTATGTTGGAGAAGGCTCGCAAAAACCTCGCTAAAACCGGTTTCAATAATATCGAATTTGTGAAGGGCGATTTAGAAAATATACCACTGCCTGACAACTCCTTTGATGTGGTAATCAGTAATTGCGTACTGAATCTGGTCCCTGATAAAGAAAAAGCATTTTATGAGATTTACAGGGTATTAAAACCCCAAGGCCACTTCTGTATTTCAGATGTAGTTTTGGAAGGCATTCTCCCTTTTGGACTGAAAGAAGCTGCTGAGATGTATGCCGGATGCGTATCTGGTGCTTTACAAAAAGAAGATTACCTGGAAACAATTAAGAAACAAGGTTTTTCTAATATGATAATACACAAAGAGAAGCAAATAATTATCCCCAATGATATTTTGGCAAACTACCTTTCCGCAGAAGAGATTGAAGATGCCAAACAAAGTAATTTCGGGATATTCAGCATCACTGTCAATGCAACAAAACCACTATCTGATTAATCATTTGCAAATAAATTGTCATGAACGACCAGAAGAAACAAATAGGAGTATTTGAAAAATATCTTACCCTGTGGGTAGCTTTATGTATAGCTGCCGGTATTGCTATCGGTCATTTTTCAGGCGACAGCATCGGATTCCTAAGCCATCTTGAGATCTATCGTGTGAATATACCGGTTGCCATCCTTATCTGGCTAATGATATACCCGATGATGCTACAGATCGATTTTTCAAGCATTAAAAATGTTGGGAAACGTCCAAAAGGTTTAATTCTTACCCTGGTTGTGAATTGGTTGATCAAACCATTTACAATGGCCTTTTTTGCGTGGATATTTTTTACTAAAATTTATGCCGCTTTCATTTCCCCTGAACAGGCTGGTGAATATATTGCTGGCGCTATCTTACTTGGTGCTGCCCCATGTACAGCTATGGTTTTTGTATGGAGTTATTTAGTGAATGGGGACCCCAATTATACCCTGGTACAAGTTTCCATCAATGACCTGATCATTCTTGTGGCATTTGTCCCCATTGTTGGATTACTGATAGGCATAACTGATATTAAAATACCATACGAGACCTTAGTCGCAAGTGTGGTAGTTTTTGTAGTAATCCCCTTACTTGCAGGTTACATTACAAATCGGTCATTAATTAAGAAGAGAGGAGAAGAGTGGTTTAAAAATCAATTTCTGCCAAAGTTCAAACCCGTTTCAATTTTGGCGTTGTTAACCACATTAGTTCTATTATTTGCATTTCAGGGCACAAACATTATCGAAAAACCTTTGATCATTCTCCTAGTAGCCATACCGCTGGTGATCCAGACCTATTTCATCTTCTTTATCGCGTGGTTTGGAGGTAGATTTCTTAAACTGCCCCATCCTGTCTGTGCTCCTGCGGCCATGATTGGTGCAAGTAACTTCTTTGAATTAGCTGTTGCTGTTGCCATTGCATTATTTGGGTTACAGTCACCAGCAGCGATGGTAACAGTTGTAGGGGTTTTGGTTGAAGTTCCGGTAATGTTATCATTGGTTGCCCTGGCAAATAGGTGGAAATATTGAATTTGTGAGTCGAATACAATATTAGATACTCTAACAAATCGAATGATTCATGATTTTTTAAGTAAAAATTTCACTGTTATCCGACTAATTTCTCAAGTCGGTAGTTTATCTTCTGTATAGCCCATAAACTGGGCTTTGATATTTCAATTCCCAAAGTGACCTCCCCCTGATTTCACACCAAATAAGTCCAACTGCAATGAACCTTCTGGTGATCCTCTGGCTATTTGATAATTGCGATTAGTGCTTCTTAGCAGCTCATTCACATCCAGCATACTAATCAGGTGCATTCTCACAAGTGCTGCTACCACTGAGAACGCCTTCTTGGTCTGAGCTATCTTCTGGATGACCGTCAACAACAATTGGGCTATCAGTGTACACCAGACTTGGGTTCTTATTGCATTCTCGTTTTCACCATAGAAATAGTGCAGCTGGAAGTTTTGCTTCATTTTCTTAAACAGCAATTCAATCCCCCACCTTTTCTTGTACAGGAAAGCAACTTCTTCAGCCGCAATTTCAAAGCTATTGGTCAGGAATTCATAGTACCGGTTTTTCTCATCCTGGTAATACACTTTTCTTAAGCGAAGTTGTTTTAAGACCTTCATTTGTCTCTTGCCAGTTTCATCTTCAGGGTGGTATTCCATCTCTATGATCTCATCCCTGAGCACTTTCGCTTTTCCTTTCTTGCGGTAATGCACACGGTTAATTTCTATAACGTTATATACTGCATTCGTTTTAAGGCGAGTGACAAAAAATACCTGCTTTTGTGACCATACAGCAAACTGGTGGTAGTAGTTATATGCCTTGTCGAATACAATCATGCTGTGTGATATTAATTCCAGACTCTTCAGAAAGTTCTTGTCGTGTGCTTTGGCTTCCGTGATTTTAATAAACCGTCCAACCGATTGAACTGCATCTATCAGCATATGCACTTTCAAACCCCCTTTCTTCTTCCCGTCACCCTTCGGGTTACATCCAACACCTTTAAGGATATCACTAAACAAGCGAATGGTGGTAGAATCAATCAAAAGAACCTCCTTGAAGGTCAACCCAAACGTTCGGCTGTCCGACAAAAATGATTGGTAATTCTTCACCAAACTGAAATACAAATCTTCGAAGAACCTGTTGTCCCGGTTGCGTAACCCATCACAAGCTGTACTCTTTGCCGGGGCTTTCTCCATACCCAAATGATTAAGCTTTCCTTTCAGAGCCCGCATCCCTTCGCATATCTCGGTCATTGAGTCACATCGGCTGAGAATACCGAACAGCATTGTAATTAAGTGTGTCCTGGTCTTGAAGGCCTTGTAATAATAGTCGCTGTTGTGCTTCCTTATTAATCCCTGTATGTTAACCGCATCTGTCAAATTTACTATCTGTTTGAAAATCGGCTGTCCGACAAATTTTATTTCTGTATTTTTACTCATGTTGTGTTAAGTTTTCCCAAAAACAAAACTACAACATGAAGGGGAAACCTCCGGGGAGTACCCTTCTCTTTTCTATATTATTTTAGTCGGACAGTAATGATAAAATTATCTTTAAAAAATGACGGCAATACCATATTCAACCCTAACAAATAACCCTAATTAAAAATTGATATTACTGTCCAGTGATAACAATTATTTACAGTGTTTTGTTTACATTCGAAAAGGGACTCAGAAAAAACACTAGTTAATAAAAGCAGTTACAACTTGGAGGAAAATGTTTAACTTCAAAACCTATTGGATGGATATACTCTTAAAATTCATAGATACTTTCCACGATTTTAAAAATAATAATAATTTCCAGTCCAAATAAAAGCACGCCTTCACACTTAAAAATATAAGGATAAAGGCGTGCAAAGAGTAATTAAAAAAAATCTTTAGCTATGAATTAATTTATTAACTACTCATTATTCTTTAAATTCAAATTCAAATTCATCTTTACTGTAATTAAATCGGCGACCCATAATTATTAAGTTTATAAAACATCAATGACAGGAATAAATATAAAATTAAATGGAGGATAAAAAAATACCATTGAATACGTAAAGGCAAGTATTAATGGAATAATACCATGAAATACTTACGTAATCAATTCCAGGTAATAAGCAGTTGTATTGTTTAAACCCGAGCTCTATATTTCTAAAATAGCTAGTTATGGTTTAAATAATATCATTCTGAACTGCATAATGAACTAAAGATATTACGCTCTTAACCTGAAGCTTTTGCATGATATTTCTTCTGTGTGTTTCTACTGTTCTTACGCTTATAAATAACTTATCGGCAATCTCCTGATTACTCTTCTCCTGAGCTATTAAACTTGTAATCTCAATCTCTCGTTTGGATAAAGGAATTTCTCCTAAGGTCCTGATAAACTGGCCATTTGTTTCCTTTTTATCCTTTTTGGATTGTACTTGTCCATTACACTTCTCTTTATTATGGTATGCTACCAATATCAATCCTGTCATCTGTTCGTGACTATCATATAGACGAGAGCCGGAAAACACTACTGGGATTGGTTGTGAATCCTTTCCATAATATGTATAATGGATATTCTGTTGATCTCCATTTTTACCAATTAGCTTCAGTAGGTCATCTTCATTATCAATACTTTCAATCCCTGGTTCTGATATAATCCTGGCAATTGATTGTCCTACTATTTCTTTCTCCCTATAATTTAAAAGGTCAAGCGTCGCCTGGTTAACAATTTTAATCTGTCCATCTGCACTGGTAATGATTAAGGAATCAACCATCCTGTTAAGGATGTTATCAAAATAATCACGTGATACTGTTGTTTTCTCTAAAACACCAATCATATTATTAAATGAAAGGGCGAAATTCTCGATTTCGTCATGCGTATTAACTTCGGCTTTGGCAGATAGATCTCCTGAAATTACCTCTTGCGTAGTCTTAAGTAAATGTTTTATCGGTCTGGTAATTTCATTTACGTAGAAATAGCCGCCAACCAACAAACAAAATGCAAGGATAAAACTAACAATAATGATAGTTCTGTTAGATTTTATATTGGCCAATTGGGTTGAAAGAATATAGTTCTGCAACGTTTCTGTTTCTGCCCTCAACATCTTATCGATCTCATTTACAGCATGATCTGAGACAGCATCCATCGACTCCATAATAACAGCGGCGTCTGCATTACCTATCGGTTCTTTATAATCAAATATTTCTAATGCCAGCTCTTCTGATTCTCTGATTCTGTTTTCAAGACTATTTAGAAAAATACGTTCGCTTTCAGATCTTGCAAGTTTTTGGCATTCATCCATTTGCAATAGAAGTTTATTCCTTAGGTGGTTATAATTAGCTATTTCAATTTTGTTACCATGAATAAGATAATCGTTTGGCGGCATCAGACTTTGCTGAAAACTTAATTCCAATAGCTGAAGAGCATTATGTTTGGAAGATTTCTGTAACATTAAATTGGACAATTCTCCAAGTTGATTGCCATTATTAATCCCCACAATAGCTATCATTGAAATGAGTACCATTATACCAATGATGCCAATTATCAGCTTATAAAAAATACTAATTCTCATCCCTCGAATTTTATCTTTCTTTTTCATCGCTTACTTAATATATTTGAATCAGACTAAGCTTGGAGGCAATATACAGAATCTTAACATATTTCTCAACTTGGAAGAAATTGGACCCCAAAATTTAGCCAAATCCAAAACTGAGCTGAGTTTGGTGTATTTCCGTTTGTTTTTGTAGCTGTCCGGGGAAACGGGAAAAGATATTGCTTAGGCCATCGCCGAGGGCATAGTACTTGAAATCAGGTATTCCAAAGACCCGTTTAACGCTTTTGAGGACATGTCCGGCCATTACTGTTAGTTTCTGGCCCTGATCAAGTATTACAGCGACAAAGTAAAACACAGCTAAAAGCAGCGCCATCATGTTTTGCAGGCGGGCATATTTCAGTACCCTGATATTCTCCAGATCATAGGTCTGTTTGATAAATCGAATGGTCTCTTCTACACTCCATCGCCTTATATAGGCCTGGATAATAAACCATACGTCTTTCTCTCTGGCTCCTATCTGAAGAGTGGTCAGGAGCATCATAGGTTTATTGCTGAAGCCTTTGACAACCACCATATTCAGTGGCGCATCCATATCTGGTAATTGTACAGGTACAAAACCATATCTCAGGTTAAACTGGACTTCTTTTCCTTTGATTATTTTCACAATACTCTTCTCGTATGGCAACCGGCATCCATAAGCCAGCCATAGTGATCTGGCATATTCTTCCTGATATATTTAATCACGGGTGCCAACCAGACGAATGATAAAATCTCTCTGGTTTTCCAGCAACGGTGCATACAGAGCATCCCTGTCCCCACCACGGTCTATGACCCAGATGCCCCTGTTCTGAACTGCTGCACCTACCTAATTCATTGCTTTTATGATCTCATCGTTTTCACTGGTAAACTCCGGGGAGTTCTGTGAATGCAGGGACATATACAACGGAGTGATTTCATTGCTATCTACATCATATGCAACAACCTGGTTGGTCCAGTACCCATCAACAATTTCTCCACCTTCACTACCATCTCTCACCTGTGCCAGGTACTCCATCTTTTCAGCATACTTCTTCTTTAAATCACTTAAATCAAGTATCAGCAGCGTTCTCTCCTTTACCCGGCTGCTGGCCAGCGAAAGTATGCGTTCATGTAAACGATCCCAGATCCCGGGCTTGATCAACTGTCTGCTAAATCGCTCCTCTATCTTCTTTAAGGATACAGTACTTTCAAGTTGCCGACCTATTTCTGTTAGCATAACTGATTGGGAGGCCATGATCCCGTAAACTGCTTCTTTGACAAATCGTCCTGCAGTTTTATCCAAATCCTTTGAAAGTATCCCCGAAAATTTCGTTATTTTGCTTCTGAGCTTATTAGCTAAATGGCTGAAGTTCATTTTGTATCCTCCTGTGTTTGTGTGTCGTAATACAAATATAAACAGGAGGAGAAGTATCCCCATTTTTTATCGCTTATCACTTGTGGAGAACCTGAACCTCAAGCCCAGTCTACAACTCAGAGAAATCAAAGGGAAATACTGGGGTATGTCCAAGGAAGAAAATGGTGTACCGTATTATTATCATTAGCAAAAATAATAGGGATACATGCTTAGCAAGACGCTGAAGCTTGTTGATATACGGCTACTGGATCATACTGTTATCAATTAGGATTAAGAACTCAGATAATTAGATTCTAACCCGTTGGAATAAACGGATTAAGTGGTTTTTCCAAACAGTCAAGGAAATATGAATTATTAAGTTGGAATTTTTAGCAATTCATCAAAATCATTGTCTAGAATTATATTTCAATCACCCGGTTAAAAACTGAGGGATTTTTCATATCCTGGCATCGATACCTAATGAAGGTTCATGCTCTCCCCCAAATAAGGATGGTTTTTTGGAATAAGGGGCATTCTGCTTAAGGATCTGCTGACAATAAAAATAAACAAACCTGCAAATCCGGCAAAAATTCCAACTTCAATAAATCCTATATTAAATTCTCCTATCGACCCTGGCATAATCTGCAAATATAGATCGACCCAATGCCCAACTATAAGGATGATGCTGACTAATATCAGTACTATTTTGTTTGTGTTGGTTCGTGACGGCAATAAAATAAAGAAGGGTAAAGCCCAATTTAAAATAATATTCAGAAAAAATAATGTCTTCCATTTTCCCTCAGTTCGTATCACATAGTATATGGTCTCCTCTTGAATATTTCCAAACCAGATTATAATATATTGAATAAACCATAAATAAGCCCAGAGGATACCTAGTATAAAAATATATCTGGAAAAATAGCGTAAATGAGGATTGCTTAAATCCCTGTAATACCCACTTCTATTTAGCAATATTACAATCAGAGTAATAACAGAAACCGCATGGTAAAACCCTGATACAAAATTCTTCACCGCAAAAATAGTACTAAACCAAGCCACGTCGATGGACATGATTAAATCAAATGTGAGCAATGAAAAGGTAACTGCCAGAATGAAAATATATATCCTGGAGTAGTGTTCGCTTTTGTAAAAATATTTCAAATTGTTTTCTTGATCCTCCTTTAAAGAAGTTTTTCTTAATAACCATGTCATTAATATCCACAATGCAAAGAAGATGACTAACCTGACAAAGAAAAACGGAATATTCAAGTATGGGAATTTATGTGCTATTTCTGGATGAAGCTCTGCTACTCCTGGAATTGACCAATGATAAATTGAGTGCATTCCAAAGATCAGAAACAGGATGATAATAGCAGCCACTGGCATATACACACCAATGGCATGGGGAATTCTTATGAACATAGCGGACCACCCTGATTGGGTTACATACTGAATTGCTAAAAAAAAAGTGGCACCGACGATAATAGAAATAAAATAATAGTTGCTTAATAAAAAGTTAGCCCATGTTCTCTCAGGGTTAATAAAAAGTCCTAAACTAATTGTGATAATGCCGGCAACAACAATTCCCAGAGTTACTAATTTAAATGTTGATGATACGGAATAGTTTTCCTCCATTACTGTTCAGTATTTATATTCTTACCTGAAAGTTCGTCTTTGATATAAAGAATCACTTTCCACTTATCTTCAACACGGATCAGAGAAGCAAAAGGACCCATAATAGCTGATCCAAGAGTCATAATATGAAATAATTCACCGTCAGGTTTGTTCAAAATTACTTCTGTTATTAACGAAGGAGGTTCCGATGGATATTTACCATTAGCGTATAGATTTCCATCACCTCTACCATCTAATCCATGGCAATTGGCACAAAAAACATTATATTCAAATTTACCCCGGGCAATATTCTCCTCATTTGGTTCATATGGGTTTACTAGCTCCAAACCAGCGAGTCTCATTCCTTCAGGAGTGTTTGGATATTGGTAAGGAACCATATTGGAAGGAATTGTCCCTTTAACAGGCGGTTGAGCAGTCTTTCCATCCGGGAAAACCGGGTTAGCGGCATAAGTCTCATATGCTTTTGAGTACACCATGTTAGGGAAATATTCATATCCTCTTGAGTTTCTATCCGTTTCGCAGGAGAATTGAATTAGGCTCAAGAAAATGATGAAGACTAAAGTCATATTTGGTATAAACTTATGCCTCATCCCAAACGTAGATATGTGTATGTTTAAATTCTTAATCATCCGTAGTCTATTCCTATTTTTCCAGTATTTCAACGGCTCCACATTCCTTAAAAATAGCATTAAGTAGATTGATTTGGTCGGAAGTCATATCCGGCGTTTTGTCAATTAGGATGACAAATACATTGTCAGTGATTCTAGGATCATGAATCTTAACTTTTTTACCGGGATATAATTTTGATCTTATTAAAAAAGCAATAACTGACAAAAGCACACCAAAAAAAATCATCATCACAAAACTAATCAGGATAAAAGAAGGAACGGAATGGAGTGGTTTACCCCCGAAAATCAGGGGGTAGCTCCGAACAGAAGCCCAATATAAAAACAGGTAGGTTAAAATTGCTCCTAACGCAGAAAACAGGAAAGTGGCGTAAGGTAGCCTGGTTTTTCTCTTCATAATTTCAAATACCTCATGAATAGGATAAGGCGTAAATACTTCACTTATCTCTATCTTTTCGTCACGAATTTTTCTCAGTGCTGATATGAGCAATTCCTCATCCTCGTAGACACCTAAAATTGCCGTATTCATTCCTTATATCATTTAAAATCATTTATCTAGTTTATATTTCAAGACCCCTTTTACTTCATGCATCGCAATCATGGGCAAATATTTGAAGAATAATAATAAACAAAGTATGAAAAACCCAAATGTTCCTGCAAATAATCCGATTTCCACACTTGTAGGCTTGTAATCAGTCCAACTGGAAGGAAAAAAATCTTTGGTCAGAGAAGTAATCACAATAACGTAGCGTTCAAACCACATTCCAATATTTATGCAAATTGAAATTATGAATACAATTGTTAATTTTTTCCGTATTTTTTTGAACCAGAAAAGCTGTGGCAGGATCGCATTGCTAATTAACATTACCCAAAATGCCTTGTTATAATCTCCTGTCACTCTATTATGGAAAAAAGTGAACATTTCATACTCGTTATCAGAGTACCAGGCAACAAATATCTCGGTAGAATAAGCAATCCCCATTATCAAACTAATGAAAACAAGGATTTTACAAATAGCGTTAAGATGTGAATCAGTTATATAATCATTGAATTTGTAAACTTTTCTAATGATTATCATTAAAGTTAACACCATCGCAAAACCGGAAAGGATTGCTCCGACAACAAAATATGGTGGGAAAATGGTAGTGTGCCATCCGGGCAGGACTGATGTGGCGAAGTCCAAGGCAACGATTGAATGAACAGAGACAACTAATGCTGCAGTCAATCCACCAATAACCCAGCCTAGTTTTTCAAATCGAAACCAATCCTTTGATGAGCCAACCCATCCCAAACTAAAAAATCCATAAATAGCTTTTTTAATTTTCGAAGTTGTTCGATCACGAATGGAAGCCAAATCCGGTATCATCCCCACATACCAGAAAAGTGAAGAGGCTGTGAGATACGTAAGAATAGCTATAACATCCCAGAATAACGGAGAATTGAAGTTTAACCATAAAGGGCCTCTATCATTGGGATATGGTAATATGTAAAATCCGTTCCATATTCTGCCAATATGCAGTATTGGAAAATGAACGGCACAGATCACCGCCACCACAGTCATTAATTCTGCAGCCCGGTTTATGGAGGTTCTCCACTTCTGTTCCAGAATCAATAAAAAAATTGAAAATGCTGTACCTGCATGGCCGATGCCTATCCACCAGACAAAGTTTATAATGCTCCAACCCCAGCTAACCGAATTATTTAATCCCCATGATCCAATGCCTTCTCCTATAGTGATTCTTAATGCCCAGGCTCCATAAACTAAAGAAACGATGCAAAAAAATAATACAGCATACCACCAATAACGGGGTTTCTTATCGATGGGCTGACAAATATCCTCTGTTATCTGATGAAGAGTTTTGTCTCCCGTTATTAACGGCCCTCTAATTTCAGTATTATACATTTTTCAATATTTAGATACCACTTTGGTGATATTTCTATTAAATCCTTCCTTCAGGTTTGTTCCGAACCTTCAAAAGATAACCGACTGACGGTAATACATGTATTTCTTCCAGTAAATGGTAATTTCTTTCATCCTCGAATTTCTTAGATATGCTACTTTTTTCATTGTTTAGATTTCCGAAGGTTATTGCTTTTGTGGGGCAGGATTGCATACAGGCAGGTGTTATATCATCTTCTACTAACAGACGATTTTCAAGCTTAGCTTTTGCTTTACCTTCCTGGATCCGCTGTACACATAAAGAGCATTTTTCCACCACACCTCTTGATCTTACAACCACATCCGGGTTAAGAACCATTCTTCCGTAATCAGAATTAAGGTAGGTATAAGGTTCTTTGGATTCGGTATAGGCATACCAGTTAAACCTCCGGACTTTATATGGGCAATTACTCATGCAGTACCTTGTACCTATACAGCGATTGTAAGTCATATGATTCAGACCGTCATAACTATGCATAGTGGCTGCGACAGGACAAACATTTTCACAGGGTGCATTATCACAATGCTGACACATGATGGGTATTTGATAAACCTGAGGATTGTCCTCGGAATCTGAATAGTAACGGTCGATACGAATCCAATGCATAATTCGGCGTTTCCGCACTTCCTCTTTACCTACAACCGGAACATTGTTTTCAGCCTGGCAAGCTATGATGCAAGTACCACAACCGGTGCAGGCATTAAGGTCAATTGACAAACCCCAGTGGTAACCAACGTGAACGGGTGCGTTATATAGGGATACAGCCTCTTCTTGCTGTTTCACGTGCATTTCATTGCCTGAAGAAGGATCTCTAATGTACTTATCCAAGGTCGTCTCCCTTACAATGGGTCTGCCTTCCATTGAATGAAACGTTTGCGTAAGGGCAAACAATTGTTTTTTGTCTGTCTTAAGAAGAATGACGCCGTTTCTGTACTGAATAGTACCATCTTTGATTTTACAGAATCGAAAAGCATTCTTTCCAACATTATTACCCACTTTACCGGCAAAGGTCCTTCCATAACCCAGGGGAATGGAAATCGTTTTATAAGCCTGTCCAGGCTGTAACAACACAGGCAATTCTATTTGCTCAATAGTTGAACTAACAACAACCACATCCCCGTTTTCAAGTCCTATTTCAGCAGCTTGACGTGGTGATATTGAGACATAATTATCCCAGCAAACCTTTGAAATGGGATCTGGCAATTCCTGTAACCAAGGGTTATTTGCGTGTTTTCCACTGCCCAGAGCAATACTTTCATTAAGATGTAATTCAAAATCACCTGCCACAGTCTCCTGATTGCTTATTTCATATATCGCAGCTTGTACAATTGAAACATTGAACTCATGAAGGATATAAGCATCTGGATCCGCCGGGACTTCAAACACACCATTCTGCAAACTTTTTATCCAGAATTGTCTGAATCCGGAATCCTTGTCCGTGAACTCATTTTGTAAAGGATAGATACTATTCTCCCAGTATTGCTGAATGTAATCGGAAAATTCAATGTCAATACCGGCCCATTTAAGCAAACTTTCCTGGGATGCCCGTGTATCGAATAATCTGTTTATCGTTGGCTGAACCAAACTGAAAAATCCTTTCTTAGGCTCGGCATCATTCCAGGACTCCAGATAATGATTATCGGGACAAACATAGTTAACTAATGAGGCTGTTTCGTCAATAGTTCCTGAAAATGAAACTGATAACTTTAAATTCTTAACTCCTTCAATAAATTTGTCAGCTTCCGGATAATCATATGCCGGATTCACATTATTCATTATCAATACATCTATGTTATCCTCTTCCATGTCCCGGACCAAATCCTCCATATCTCTATCAATGCCCTGCTTTGTATACAGAGGTATACTCAGGTCAATTGTTTTTCCATAATTTTCAAGCAATACATTGATAGCATTTACCAGAGTCTGTATGCTCACATCATTGGTGCCTGACAATACAAGCGATTTTCCTCTGGCTGCCCATAAATCACCGGCAAGAAGTTTGATGTTAACGGGTGAACTCGAATCGCTATCAACAGTGGCACCCGATAATTTTAGTAACTCATTGTAGAGGTTAATGAGGATAATTCCTTCCTCGGACGGTTTTATGGGAAATCTTTCATCTGCATTGCTCCCTGTCAGTGATAATCCCGCTTCAAACTGAACATGCCTTGACATATTTTTTTTGTCGTCAAGTTTTCTATTTTGTACATATTGACCTGGAAATTCAATAGGAGAAAGCCAAGTACCGAGAAAATCTGCACCAAAACTGACAATCATATCGGCAAGGTCAAATCTGTATCCTGGAATAACAGACTGGTCAAAAGAATTTTTATTTGCCATTAATATTGCTGAGGCAGATATTGCATCGTAATAAACGATCCTTGTATTCGGGAAAGTCTTAACGAAATCCTTATAAACTTCTTTTGTTGACGGGCTGATAATGGTGGAAGATAAGATGACTATTGTTCCGGACTGCTCATTGACAGACTTTAACAGTGGAACCACATTCTCGTCAATACGTTCCCATGTTGTCATATTCTTTTTATGCATTGGGCCCTTCAATCTTTCCGCTTCGTCGTACAGGCTCAAAATCGAAGCCTGGATCCTTGCGTTTGTCCCACCTTTGGTGATGCTGGATTTCGTATTTCCCTCAATCTTAATAGGTCTGCCTTCCCTCGTTTTAACTAAAATGCTGCAATAATCGTTTCCGTCAAAATAGGAAGAAGCATAATAATTTGCCACACCTGAAACAACTTCTTCGGGTTTAATTAAAAAAGGAATTGCTTTAATGACAGGCGCTTCGCAACTTGTTACCAGAGTTGCAGCAGTTAAACTATATCCGCATACTTTTAAAAAGTCTCTCCGGTTCACCTTATTACCAGACGATAACTCTTCTACCATTTCTTCAAAATGATCTGATTGAGATTCAACTATTTTCTCACCATCATGGAAACCAGGCAATTTATCCTTTTCATCAATATTTTCCCGGTATTTTTTCATATTCCTGAATGAGATTATGTTTAATTTAATAATGGCATGTCTGGCAATCGTTAGCTCCGATTTTGTCAGCAGTAACCATCTTTATGGAACCTTTATTTAAATCATTATGGAGTTCATTGTGTTCAGAATAATACTTGTTATCTTCAAATTGAACTTTGGTTTCTCTGTGGCATTGAACACACCAGCCCATAGAGAGGGTGGCATATTGTCGGGTAACGTTCATCTCTTCAATATCTCCATGACATGTCCGGCATTCAATTTTTCCAACGCTGACATGTTGAGCATGACTAAAAAATACATGATCTGGCAGATTGTGGATTTTTACCCATTCAATCGGTTTATTTTTTTCAAAAGATTCAACGATTTTTTTGATCTCAAATTGGCCGGTCAAGGCACCAGTTTTAATTTTGTTATGACAAATCATGCAAACATTTGTAGTGGGAATACCCGATTCCCTGCTAAATTCCGGGCTGTTATGACAAAATAAGCAGTCAATATTGTTTTCTTTTACATGGATCAAATGAGAGAATTTTATCGGTTGATCTGGTGCGTAATTTTGACTCAGGCCTACATTTCTGGCATTGATAAAAAGTATATTACTTATCAATATCACGGCCCCAAAAATTATAATAATGTTTACAATTTTACGTTTTATGAAATTTGTAAACAGCAAATCAAAAAACGAGACTATCACTACCAGACAAAGGCCGAGAAAAATAATTAGTCTAACTGGTAATGTTTTATGTTCTTTCAGACCGTTTCTCTCAATTGTTTGTAAATAAGCCGTGATATAAAATGTCTCATCATCCGTTAATCTGTGGCCATCCAGGACTGCTCTCATTTTATCAGAAACCGGATTGATTATTAAATTGGCTATATCAGCATTATTCTTTTGAGAGAATGCGGTAGCTATATCAAAGGCCGACGGATTCCAGTTTAAAGAATCGATTTCATAAGTATTATGACATGTGGCACATGCCGGAATATTATCAGCGAAAGGTATTTCTCCTTCAAATAATTGTTTTCCTTTTTCTATCTCTTCATCTGTAATCCTGGCAGAAAGTGATTTTTTGTGATATTCTAAGATCACATCCAGTTTTTCCTCAATGGACTCAAGCCTCTCCTCATAATCACCTGCTTCTAAAGCTTCCTCTACGGTAGCCGGAATCGTACTATTTAAGTCTTTGATATTATCAACATCCTGTTGATCATTAGTTGTTGAACTTTCTTTTGCTGCACTCTTATTAAAGCTTTTTATATATGCAAGCAGGGACTTAATTTCCGCTACAGTAAGATTTGTATCGGGCATGTTACCCTTATTATATTTTTCAAATGATGAAACAGCACGAATGTCTCCACTATTAATCACTGTTTTCGCTGAACGGATAAACTTAATTAACCATTCCTCCGAAAAATTTTGCTCAACTCCCAGAAGATCTGGCCCTTTCATGTCTCCTTCGCCAATAGAATGGCAGTCTGCACATAATTCATCAAAAATTTCGGCAGGATCATTCTGAGCAAAAACAGTTTGAACATTCCACATTAATGATGTCAAACCCAGGAATAAAATAACCAGTGAAGGAATTCTGTTCATTAAAGCATTTTTGGTTGCTGAATGATCCGACGTTTGAGCACGCAGTATTATTTTAATTGGAGATTCTCTGCTACTATATTACTCTTCAGAGGGCTGAGAAAAAGTTATGATATAATTAATCACTGTCCAAATTTCTTCTTCAGATAATTCCCCTTTCAGAGGTTTCATATCATTCCTTCCTTCTGACGTTTTCCAAAACAATGAACCAACACTTTGTTCAAATACTTCCGGATTTGTAAAATCGGTAGTTGTTGTTGATAATTCTGCAGCTTCTACTCCTTTTCCATCACCATTTCTACCATGACAGGAGCGACAGGTTTTCTTGTATACAAGGGCACCCTCAGAAAGGGTTTCTTCATTAACGGAAATTGGATTGACTAAGCTATCTGCAGATGAAGGAGCTACCCATGTAGAAGTATCTATCTCTTGCAGATAATAAATGAAAGATTTTGACAGGTGATCCTCCTTTTCAATATTTCCAAAGATTAATTGGTTAGGGCTCTTCGCAGGTTTAAAACCCAGGCAAACTCCGACCAGGGCCGAAAGCAAAATTATATTAATCAGATGT
>Ga0255053_10000869_pt1 | contig 16567 bp, 17 predicted proteins | sample JV7_2_22_MG_FD_188635 | JGI IMG/M metagenome (GOLD analysis project Ga0255053, IMG submission 188635) | Seawater microbial communities from Jervis Inlet, British Columbia, Canada - JV7_2_22 | ecosystem: Environmental > Aquatic > Marine > Inlet | place: Canada: British Columbia | collected...
ACGGCGCCTTTCGGCACCCAGACCGTATCGCCGGCGACGATTTCGATTTCTTCGGTTCCATCCCCGACACCGCCAATGCCTTTGCCGGATAGGATGTAAAAAACTTCTTCGGCATCAGGGTGGGTGTGTTTTTTATGGTACGACGATTTGGGCTCAAACCGGGCGTAACCAAAGGTCAGGTGCTCGGCGCCGCCCATTTGCTCATCCACAAGGACACGGCGCAGCGCAAATTCCTTTTTGGATTTCATCAGATCTTTGATGGGTTCGACTCTGCCGTCTTCAAGTTTGAGGATGTGCTTCATTTTTTGGCCTCATCACGCATTGGGGTGCACAATCACCTTGACAGCTCCACCGATTCTTTCAACAAACGTTTTAAATGCTTCATCGATTTGATCTAAAGGGAAGGTATGTGTGGCCAGCGGTTTTAATGATATGCGCCCCTGGGAAAGCAACGACACCGCCCTTGAGCAATTGGCCCAGCCTTCACCCCGAATCGAAAAAATGTGGATGTTGCGCGAGCCCATGGTCGAAAAATTGGCAGAGACCGGCTTTTCAGGATATCCGACCAGCAGGATTTTTCCCATACGTTTTGACATCTCAATGGCGGTTTGAATGCCTTGATCGGAACCGGATGATTCAATTACCAGGTCGGCTCCGATACCATCGGTTTCATCTCTGACAACCTGGACGGCATCCTCATTTTTAACATTAATCAGTCGGTCGGCCCCCATTTGTTTGCCCATTTCGAGACGACTATCGCGGGTTCCGGATAAAAATACTTTCTTGGCACACAGGGCTTTGGCCACACCCACCGATACCAGGCCCAGTGGACCCGGTCCGATTACCGCCACATTATCTCCCACCACATAGCCTCCGGTGGTTTGAAAACCGTAAAGCACACAGCCTAAATTCGTGATCAGAGCGGCTTCATCAAACTCAATGCTATCCGGAATTTTATGCACGGTATTGATATGATTCAACGCATACTGGGCAAAACCGCCATTGGTGGTAAATCCATTGGCGCGATGGCCTCTTTTAAGATTGCCGTAATTGAGGCAGGCCGTGTAATTGCCGACCCGGCAGTTTCGGCAGCGGCCACAGCCCAGGCTGGCTTCTACCGCTACCCGATCCCCGACTTGAAGCTCGTCTACAGTTTCGCCTACCGCGGCGATGGTTCCGGCATATTCATGACCGATAATAAAGGATCCATAGGGCGGCTGTGCTTCCCAGGGCTCCTCGATGAGGGCCACATCACTGCCGCATACGGCAGTGGCACCGACTTTGACCAAAACGTCTAGAGGTCCCGGCGCCGGAGTGGGCATCTCTTTAACTTCCAGTTGATTTTTGCCCATCAGCACAACAGCTTTCATTTTATCTGGAATGGCCATGGTTTGTTTCTCCTTTCGCCAGCCTTGAGATTTTTCATGTCCTCATGACATTTTTCCACGGTAATTGAAGTGAGGTTCGGGGTTTTAATTACAATAAAAAAACATCAACTTGCAGTGAATTACTTTTTATTGTATTGATTAATTTGTCAACACAAAATTGCAACGATTGCTCAGATGTGCAAACCAACCTTTATTTGAGGGACAACCGATTGAACAACGGGGAGGCTGAATTATGGAGAAATTAGGTCTTATTTTTCTTGCGATTTTTGCCGGGATGAGCAACGGCTTCCAGGCACCGGTCAATGCCGCATTAGGCAGATTCGTGGGTGTTGTGGAAAGTTCCTGTATTTCATTTAGTGTGGGCGCTTTGTCTATGCTGGTTGTGTCACTGGTCGCCGGAACGGGCAGCCTTTTAAAAATTGTCGATGCACCTCCAAATTTATGGATTGGAGGACTCCTGGGCGCCTTCTTTGTTACGGTTGCTCTTTTTGTGGTGCCCAAAGTTGGTGCGGCCGTAATGATTGCCTCTGTCATAACCGGCCAGATGACGGCAGCCTTAATCATTGATCATATCGGATTGCTCGGGATTCCGAAAAATCCCATCGACCTGTATCGCATCGGAGGACTTGCCTTTCTGGCAGTCGGTATCAAATTGTTATCGAAATAGGATCAAAACGCTTGAGGGTTTTCAAAAAGAACACATCCTATAGCGCTGTTTTTCGAGGAGAACAAAAATGCAGGTCACTGAACACATCCACGCCCTGAAAATACCCTTTAAACTGCGCGTGGGTCAGGGTAAGACACTCGACCGGTTTGTTTTTGCCTATTTAATTTTCGGCAGCCAAATTTGTCTCATTGACAGCGGCGTTGCCGGTTCGGAAGCCATTATTTTCGACTATGTAAAACAAGTCGGCCGGGATCCCCGGGAGATTACCCAGCTCGTTTTTACCCATTCTCATCCGGATCATATCGGCGCAAGCCGGGCCATTAAAAAGCAATCCGGTTGCAAAGTTGCCGCCCATATCGATGCCAAGCCATGGATCGAAAATGTGGACCGGCAGTATGAGGAAAGACCGATCGGGAATTTTTATGATCTCGTTGGGGGCTCAGTCGAAATTGATATGGGTTTAAAAGACGGAGATCAATTGGATCTCGGTGACGGGAATACGCTGGAAATATTCCATACCCCCGGTCATTCAAAAGGCTCTGTCTCTCTTTTGTATAATAAAGACAGGGCATTATTCACTGGAGATGCAGTTCCCAAATCAGGTACAGTACCGATTTATGAAGATGTGGCGACTTCAATTCAGTCCATAAAAAAATTAAAACAGATTAAAGGACTGGAGATCCTGATCGCTTCCTGGGATGATCCGCAGTTCGGGGCCAGTGTATACCCGTCAATGGATGCAGGCTTGATATGGTTTCAACAGATCCACGAAGCTGTTTTAAAAGAAACAGCAGATTCTGATAATTTAGAATTAAAGGAAGTCAGTGCCCGGGTTTTAACACGCCTGGGGTTTCCTGAAACCGCCCTGGTTCCTATTGTGGTTACATCAATCGGGGCCCACGTCAAGCTTCTTGAACAGCAGCAATTAATTTAATCACAATAATACTTACCAATGCGCAATTAATTAGGCATTTTCGTGTATTCGTGTAGCTCGATTTATAACAGGACAGCTCAATGAAAGGAGAGACACCCATGACCGGAAAATACATCTTTAAAATGGAGGATGCCAGAGCCAAGGAAACCCATGGCGGTGCAGCCTTGTTTCGAATCCTGCTGGATGAAAAAAGTTGTGGTGCCAAGAACTTTTCGTTTTTGGTCAACACGATGAAAGCGGGTTTAAACTGTGATTTAACAGGCCTGGGCCATAAGCACGATGTGGAACATTGTCTGTATGGACTTACGGGAAGCGGCGGCATATCCATCGATGGCCAGCGGTATGAAATGGGACCTAATGTGGCTGCCTATGTGCCGGCCGGAGCGATGCATTATGCCTATGCAGATCCATCTGAAGATTTTACCTATATTGTCATATACGCACCTCCGGGACCGGAAAAGGAATTATAGGTAGATTTAACTCAAAATAACATAACTTTTTTAGTAACTGAGCGCCGAAGAAATCTCCTTGTAAATATTGACAAGTAAAATTCGCGCATTAATTTTCTGCACGAATTCCAAAGACGCAAATAGGCCGAACATAACCTGCGTTTAATTTAAAAAGTAAGGAGATGGATTGCTATGAGTATGGAAAGTCCCTTAAAGGGTAAAATTGTCCTGGCTGTTGACGACGAACCGGATGTGCTTGACACACTGGAAGCACTGTTGGACATGTGTCAGGTCGTCAAAAAAACAAATTATGATGACGCTGTTGAATACTTAAATACCGGTAGTCCGGATCTGGCGATTTTGGACATCATGGGAGTTAATGGTTTTGAACTGCTGAAACTTTGTGTTGCGAAAAAAATTGATGCCGTTATGCTGACCGCCCATGCTTTCAGCGTGGAGTCGCTTAAAAAATCCCTCGATCTGGGGGCCCGAGCCTATCTTCCCAAAGAGAAAATGGCCGATATTGTTTCTTTTTTAGAAGATGTGATCACCATGGAACACAAGGAAAACTGGCAGCGCTTATTTAAACGCTTAGGCGGATTTTTAAATGCCACTTTTGGGGCGGATTGGAATAAAGATCTGATCGAGATCGGGCCCTTCATTGTGCCAGAATAAGTTTTGCCAAAAAGGAACCATCCATGACCGGCATTTTGGGTGTCGATATTGGAACGACCGGCATGAAGATGGGCGTCTTTCGTAAAAAGGAGGACACCCTGACGCTGATGAGTCATTTTTCGCAGACCTATGAGATCCATACCTACAACAACGGACTGTTCAGCGATATAGAACCGAAGAAATGGCAGGAAGCGTTTATTGCCGGTTGCCGACAGCTGGACGCGTTCATGGGCGATATCGATGCGATCTCGCTATCCGGTACCACCCCGGGTTTGACGCCCATGGATCAAAAAGGAAATGCCCTCCATCCGGCGATTCTGATGCTGGACCAGCGTTCGCGAGAAGAGGCCCGGTATATTATCGATACCATCGGCTTAAAAACACTGCTGGATATCACCGGCAATATGCCGGTTGCCGGAGGATGCTCGCTGGCCAGCATTCTGTGGCTTAAAAACAACCATCCGGACCTCTTTGGCAAAACATATATTTTCGGTCACTGCAACACATTTATGGCGAAGTGGTTAACCGGAACATTTGCCATGGACCCTTCCTCTGCCTCCCTTACCGCATTATATAACACCGCGCAAAATAATCTGACATGGAATGAAGAAATCGCTATGAATTTTGGACTATCAGTTGATCGCTTACCCCAATTAATGCATTCCGATGCGAGTGCCGGTCGTGTGACCGGTTCACTCGCTTCAGAACTGGGTCTGAAAAAAAGCCCGGCGCTTGTTATCGGCGGAAACGATGCCGTCCTGGCAGCTTACTCCCTGGGTATTCAGGAACCCGGTGAAATCGTGAACGTTAACGGTACCTGTGAAATTTCGCTGGTATGCCTGTCGAAATGTATCGGTTCGCAAAATTATAATGTCAGGGCCCATGTCATCCCTCATCGGTGGCTGACACTGTATGTCATGAATGCCGGAGGGACGGCGCTGGAATGGTTTAAAGATCTGTTTTGCAGTGAATTGAGTGCCGATGAATTTTACAACCAATTTATGCCCGATGCCATCGACACCTGGCTGGATAAGGACAGCGAAGTTGTTTATATTCCCTATTTGATGGGGTCGCGGTACTCACTGAAACCGCTGAAAGCGGAATTCAGGGATTTGACGGCAGAGACCTCCCGTAAAGAGCTGCTGGCGGCATTAGTTCGGGGCTTATGCCATTATCAGCGGGAACATTTAATGGAGATCGGCCGCCAAATTAAATTAAAAGACAATGTCCACATCACCGGCGGTGCGGTGAATCCGGCTGTCATCCGCGCCAAGAAGCAATGGATGCGCAGCGGCGAATACAGCCACGAAGAAGAGAGCTCCATGAAAGGCGCCGCTTTGCTCGGCCTGAAATATTTAAAATCAGAATTTGGGTGATCCAAATTCTGATTTTAAGAGTGGTCTTGTTTAAGTTTCTCCGCCACCGCCACAAAATCATAGGAGGGATAGACCTCATAACTGAAGGCGCCCCAGGCCTTTTTTTCAAAAAACAGATTCACATTGCGAATAGCGTCCGGTTCCACTCGCAGCTGGATAATAAAACCAAAAGACATCGCCACCACCCAGGATACCAGTTCCGTTCCTTCCGGGGGAAAGTCGCGATAAAATCCGGTTTTCTTTGTATGGGCCAAAATTTCATCCAGGTTCTTCGCCTGGTCATGATGCAAAATTACCGTTAACAGTATTTTTTGATCGGATGCCATTTTTCCTCCTTATTCTAAGACGGTCGAAAAATTTTTTCCTCCCCAATTCGCTACAGCTGGCCAATGGACTAAAATGAAGGAGGCGTCAGAATCCAGATAACTTCAATGCTGTCTCCATCAAGGGCCTGCCAGGAGTGAGGCACGTGAGCCGGATAATACAGACTGTCTCCCTGTTCCAGCCGGTAAACCTCTTGACCGACGCGTAACTCCAGGATGCCTTTCATCACGATGCAAAGCTTTTCGCCGGGGGAGTCCAGCATCGGCTCTTCACCTGAATTTTCACCCTTGGAAACACGCATATACATGACCTCCAATTTGCGCTTCATGTCCGGAGTCATGAGGTCATAGACCACCTTTGAACCGGGCAGGGCGATGCGTTTACGCTTTCCGGCCCGCACCACCGCAACGTTCTTAATATAGAAATTATGCCCTGCTCTATTTTCAGTCAGTCGATTATTGTAACCCCAACTTTCATCAGCATCCTGTCCGTTGGGGAATAAATTGACAACACTGTAGCCGAACTGAGCTGCGATTTTTTTAAGCGAAGTGATCGACGGTTCGGTATTTCCGCGTTCAATTTGACTCAGAAAGCTTTTTGAAAGTCCGGTTTTTTCAGAAAACTGTTCCAGGGTCCATTGGCGCCCCTGTCTTTCTTCGCGGATCCTTTGACCCAAATCAAGCAATGTATCTGACATTAAAAAACCTCCGAAGCTGGAACTAATGGTAAAGAGGTCTGAGGTTTAAACAAAATCAAGCCAAAAAAAATAACCGGTCCAACCTTTTTTTTCATGGGATGAAAAATTGTATGGATCATAAAAAACACAAAACCGTCAATTCGTCAAGATCCTCTTTTTAATTTATATCGATGAAAGCAGTCTTCAAAAATATTTAATAATTATAATGATTACAAACTGATAAATTGTTTTTTAGGAAAACCACTATTTTTTAAAACCTCAAAGCCTCGGCAATATAATATTAAAGTTTTTATAATCAACCCCAACTAAATCCTTTGTGGTCAAACAATTTTTCTTGACATCGAATTTTCTCATTGTTAATTGCATTAATTAGCATCCTGCCGGGTTTGCAACCGAAATAATTTGGATGTGACACCTTGTACAACGCCGCCAACCAGTGCTCGAATACAGGAGCATTTCTATAACGCTTTTATTTGGGTTCCAGCAATTTAAACCATCAAACCAACAAATTTTTATAAGGAGGAAGCCATGGGATACGATCTAGATACCTATTTTATTAAAAAACCGCATGAGACCAGTCCCCGTCGTCTTTACAGCCAGACCGGTGCGGACTGGCAATACCGCGTCGATTTCGAGCGGCTGCGCAACGATCGTCTGCAGCGCACCCGGGAACAAATGGATGCCATGGACCTGGGTGCCCTGGTTCTTTATGCCGGTGCCAACATCCGCTATGCAACCGGCTCTTATCAGGGCAACTGGAAGTATAATATCAACATCCGCTATGTGGTCTTGCCCAACGGCGGTGAGCCCATTTTATTTGAAACCGCCGGATCCGATATGCATTGTGCCCGTATCGATTTGCCCTGGATGGAAGACCGTATCCGCCCGGCGATCACCTGGCAGTGGGCCGAAGGGGCTGTTCCATACATGGCCGGCAGAATGGTCGACAGCGTTGTCGAGGTATTAAAGGAACATGGAGTTGAAAAAGAAAAAATCGGGATTGACAATCTGGACATGCCGTCTTTGCAGGCCTATCAGGAACGCAAAATCAACATCGTAAACGGTTGGCCGGCCCTGTCGGCCGCCCGGACCATAAAAACCCGCGATGAGATCGAACTGCTCAAACAGGCCTCTTCGATCGGCGATGCCGCCATGTGGAAAATTAAATATGAATGGCTCAAACCGGGTGTGCGTGAGCGTGAGATCGAAGCCAAGGTGCATGAGTTTATGCTCGAGCGCGGGGCCGAGATCATCTATGACATTATTGTGGCCTCAGGCGGCAACACCAGTCCCTATCGGCGCTGGGCCACCGACAAAATGATCCGCCAAGGCGACCTGGTGATCGTTGATATCAATGCCGTGGGACCTTCCGGTTATTTTGTGGATTTTGTGCGCTGTTTTAAATGTGCCAGCAAGATGACGCAGCAGGAGATCGACCTTTACCGTGAAGTTTACGATTCGGTGTATGCAGGCATGGCGCAGCTGAAACCGGGGAACACAACAGCAGATGTGGCCGCTGCATTTCCTAAATACGATGATGATAAATACGGCACCGTCACCCTGCAGCAGTTTGCCCACAGCATCGGGATTACTCTTTACGAGGGCATGTGGATCTCGCGCGCCTATTCACTGGATCATCCGGCCGAAATCAAGGAGAACATGTATTTTGCGGTCGAAACCTTTGCCGGCCATCCCGGATTGTCCCAGACGACCCGCCTGGAGGAAAATGTGCTGGTTTCTGCCGACGGACCGGTGGTTTTTACCCTGATGGAGCATATGGAAGAAGCGATGGGATAACGAAGGATATCTTATGAGCAAAGATTGGAACAGTTTTGGTCTCGAGGATCAAATTGCAATCGTTACCGGGGCTTCCCAGGGTATCGGACGGACATTGGCAATTGCGCTGGCACAGGCCGGCGCGGATGTCGCCCTGGTCAGTCGGACGCGATCTGATCTGGAGGCGGTTGCCCAAGAAATCGAAGCCGCAGGCCGTAAAGCATTGGTGATGCCCGCCGACATTCAAGATGTGTCCCAAATTCGAAAACGGGTTGATGAGGTTCACACGACCTTTGGCAAAATTGATATTCTGATTAACAATGCCGCCTGGACCGCAACGGTAGAAGCTCTGGAGGCCACTGAAGAACAGTGGGATCAGACCCTGGATACCAGCTTAAAGGCCGTTTTTTTTGCCAGCCAGGCGGTTGCCAAAATAATGATTCAACAGGGTCGCGGCAAGATCGTCAACATCGGATCAACGTTAGGCCGGACCGCCTTTGCCCGCCGCTCGGTTTATGGAGCGGCCAAGGCCGGCGTTCACCACCTGACCCGCGTGCTGGCCCTGGAGTGGGCTTCCAAAGGCATAAGCGTCAACGCCGTTGCTCCCTGTATTACGGAAACACCGACGCGTCGGGGATTGTTTGAAAGCCCGGGTTACAAGGAATGGGCCACCGGACAAATGCTTCCGATCGGACGCTGGGCCCAGCCCGAAGACCTCATCGGTGCGACCTTATTTTTGTGCAGCTCTCTATCCGACATGGTCGTCGGTCATGTTTTAATGGTGGACGGGGGGTGGACCATTCATTAGAACCCATCTCAAAAATGTCTTTTGGCCCAATATCTTTGTTGGAGCCTCGCTTTAAATCCTCAACATACAACAGTATGCCTCCGGTTTGCGACCCACAAAGATTATAGGATCAGGCGGGAAATCCAGCAACGCTGGAAAGCTCGGCCCCGCCGCGATCTTGAACCAAAATCCTATTTTTGAGATGGGTTCTAGTTCCTGAACAGAAACGATTCGGGGGAGGTGATCATGCCGCAAAAGTATCGATACCTTTTTCAGAAAAGAGTAAAAAAGGCCACCCAGGTCTGGCAGAAAGAATATTATGAATCGCGGGAAAAAGATCGGGAGTAACGCATGAACAAGAAGATCGGCATGATTGGAGTCGGTATTATGGGATCGGCCATGTCGGCCAATCTATTAAAGGCCGGCTGTGAGGTCATCGGCTACGATGTTGATTTACAGCAAATAGATGCCCTTGTCCGGGAAGGCGGAAGCGGGGCGGGCTCCTGCCGGGAAGTTGCCGAACAGGCGGATGTGGTCATCACCTCGCTTCCCAGCGTCGAGGCCTTGCAGCAGGTCGTCAATGCCAAAGACGGGCTGATTTCGGCTGAAAAGAAAGATCTGATCGTCATTGAGACCAGTACCCTGCCACTGGAAGCCAAACAGTCAGCCCGTGATGCTCTCAATGCGGTTGGGATGGAGATTTTAGACTGTCCCCTCAGCGGTACCGGCGCCCAGGCGGTTAAAAAGGACATTGTGGTTTACGCCAGCGGTAACCGGAAGGCATGTGAGCATTGTGACTCGATTTTTATTGGATTCTCCCGGGCAAGCTACTACGTTGGTGAATTCGGCATGGGCACCAAAATGAAGTTTGTGGCCAATCTACTAGTGACCATTCATAATGTTTCAGCGGCCGAAGCATTTGTGTTGGGAATGAAGGCCGGCCTGGATCCGGAAATGATTTTGCAAGCGGTCAGCGATGGGGGCGGAACCTCCCGCATGTTTGAGGTTCGGGGGCCGCTGATGGTGGCCGGGAAATATGACAAAGCCACCATGAAAGTGGATATGCATCAAAAAGACATCAATATCATCAGCGACTTTGCCAAGAAGTTGAATTGTCCCACCCCGCTACTGTCAGCCGCATCCCAGATTTACACCGCAGCCCTGGCCAAGGGTCGCGCCAAGCAGGACACTGCCGCGGTGTGTGCCGTGCTGGAAGAAATGGCGGGCATTAAAAGGGAGTCTTCTAAGTCTTAGATTGAATAAAAGCGATGTTGCCTTTTTGAAAACCATGTGAAATAACCCAAGCCGACGATGGGAACCCAGAGTCCGGAGAATCTATCGGGTTTTACACCAACATTTTACCGAGTGGAGAGTTAACATGCAAAAACTCAATAAGAGCGAAAAAACAGCGCTTGAGAAGATTGCGGTTCAAAACCGCAAGAACGTTCTGCGGCTGATGAAAGCCGGCCGTATGGGGCACATCGGCGGGGCCCTCTCTTCTGTAGACATCATGACAGCCCTCTACTTTAAGGTCATGCAGGTTGATCCGCAAAATCCAAACTGGCCGCAGCGCGACAGATTTATCCTCTCTGCCGGCCACAAGTGCCTGGCCCTTTACGGAATCCTTGCAGAAAAGGGATTTTTTAGCCACGCGATCCTCGATACATACGGCGCACTGGGTTCGAAATTGGGGGGACACCCGGATATGCATAAAGTACCCGGTGTTGAAACCAATACCGGGGCTTTGGGACACGGGCTTTCAATTGCCGGCGGTATGGCCATGGGGCTGCAAATGGACGGTCTTGATGCCAAGGTGTATGTGATCATGGGTGACGGCGAGCTGGCCGAAGGGTCGAACTGGGAGGCTGCGGCCGCGGCGAGTCACCACAAGCTCGACAACCTGCTCGTTTTTGTTGACCGAAATCATCTGCAGATCAGTGGCAAGACAATAGATGTCATGAACTATGAACCGCTTGATAAAAGATGGCAGGCATTCGGCTGGAGTGCCCGTGAAATCGATGGACATGATCTGAAGCAAATTGTCGAGAATGCGACGGACATCCCTTTTGAGAAGGGCAAACCGTCGGTAATCATCGCCGATACGGTGAAATCAAAAGGAGTGTCCTTCGCGGAAAACAAGGCAGATTACCACTACTGGAAGGCCACCGATGAAGATCTATCAATAGCGCAGCGGGAGCTGGAAAAGATTGAGGAGGGGATAAGCTAATGGACGATTTTAAGGACCCGCGAAAAACGTTCGGCGATGCGCTGGTGGAGGCGGGGCAGAAACATCAAAATATTGTGGCGATCTCAGCCGATAGCTCAGGCGGATCGGGGCTAACACCTTTCCGTGAGCGGTTTCCTGAGCGCCACATCGAGTTCGGCATTATGGAGCAGGGGGTCATTGGTTTTTCTGCCGGCCTTGCCACAACGGGCAAGATCCCTTTTGTGGTCGCCATCGCTCCTTTTATGACGGCGAGGCCTTTTGAAATGTTCCGGAACGACCTCGGCTACATGCGCCAAAATGTCAAGGTGGTGGGACGCTGCGCCGGGCTGACATACTCGGATCTGGGTGCGACGCACCAATCACTGGACGATATCGCTATCATCAGAACCATACCGGGTGTGACGGTCATCAACCCGGGGGATCCGATCGATATCGTCAAGGCGGTACATGCGGCGGCAGCGCATGTCGGGCCGGTCTATATCAAGCTGGGTAGCCCCAAGATGCCCGTTCTTATGGACGAAAACTATCCCTTCCAAATCGGAAAAGGGGTTGTCATGCAGGAGGGAAATGACGTCACCATCATCGGAACCGGCACCCTGCTGTGCAAGGCCGTAGAAGCAACCCGCATACTCAAGGAAAAGGGGTTTCATCCCCGACTGATAAACATGCATACCATCAAGCCCCTCGACCGAGAACTCATTTTAAAGGCCGCCGCGGAGACGGGCAAAATCGTGACGGTTGAAGAAGGCTATCTTGCAGGCGGACTGGGAAGCTGTATTGCCGAGCTTATCGCCACAGAACACCCGGTGCCCATGAAGATGATCGGCATCGACGATCAGTTCTGCGATACGGGTCCTTACGAGGAGTTGCTCGCTCAATACGGGCTGCAGGGCGAACAGATAGCGAAGACGATTGAGCAGTTTTTAGCATAGATTTGTGCCTATCCGAAAATGATCTTGCTTCAAAGGAAAGCACCAAACAGTTTCCGGATGGAAACAACAAGCCATCTCAAAAATAGTAGATAACGCTCAAGAACAAGGCAAAAGCCGACGCAAAAGCGCAGCATACATTGAGTATGTGAGCATTTTAAGGAGGCTTTTAACGCAGTTATTGAGTGTTAGATGCATTTTTGAGATGGCTTGAAGATTAATACCCCAGATCCTCACCGATCAACTTGACATGGATGCGGTTTTGGATCATGTGGCCTTCGATGATGCTCCACATATTGCAGATTCGCTGGGGAGTTTTGCAATCACTGCACAGCCCTGTTTCAACACAGGGATTTTTTAAGCCATAGCGGATGTTGTTAATGGGTGCTGCACGGTGTTTCACTCTGGCCATAGCGGATTCCAGGTCGGGGGCGACCTTGTTCATGCCCACCAGCAAAATAACCTTTTTGGGCCCGAATGCCATGGAGGCCACGCGGTTGCCCATGGCGTCCAGATTGACCAATTTTCCGTCCAACGTGATTGCATTAGAGCTGGCAACCATAACATCGGCGGTCAATCCCTGTCGCCTGAGTTCCAGTCCCTCTTCCGGTTTTAGCTCTGGTTGATAGGGATCAATAATTTTAACTTCCGGCAAGTTCGCTATGTCTTCCCAGAGTCCCATTCCACCGGCTGTCATGGAACCGCAACGAAAGACCGTTGCACCCTGGGGAATCATCGCGATGACTTCCTCTTTGGCCTGGGCGGCAGTGGGTGCGTAGCTGCCCTCCATACGGCGCTTCTCCAAATTTTTAATAATTTGCGTGGCCACTTTTTCGTTCCAAACAACCTGGGGTTCTTCCATGTGTCTTCTCCTTTTTTTGCGGTGTGAAATAAAATTATTATAAGCTATCTCAAAAATAGTAGACCACTTTCATAAAAGTGACTAAATTGAACTAAAGTTCGAAGTGACTAAAGTTGATGAATTCTGTCATTTTTAAAAACGATTGAGCAAAGCGAAACCATAACTTTAGGCACTTTAGTCATTTTAGCTCACTTTAGTCACTCTGATTCACTTTGGTCACTTTACCTCAAAAAAATCAGCTGACAGCGGCGGGCAGGTGTAAAATTCCAGGTAACGAAAATCCTGATCGGACCGATTGACGGTCATATGTTTTTCCCCGGGGGCGATATGAAAAATAGTACCGGTCTTGAATGCATATTCCTGTTCTTCCACAACCTCCACTGCCTCGCCGCTAATGGCAATAATGACGGACTCCCGGTTTTTGTGATAATGATAGGGAATCTGTTTGCCCGGCGGCAGCAAACCCAATATGCCGCCCATATCTTTAGCGCCGTCTCCAGCGGTTAATATCTCGGGCCGATAGATTTGGCCGGGCTGCGGATTTTCTTTGTAAAGGTACTCTTCAAAGGTAAAGATTTTCATCGTCTATCTTTCCGTCCTTATGCAGGAGTTTGCACGGTGCAGTCGCTAGTCCAAGATGATTCATTCCGCGACCGAATTAAGAAAATCCCCCGACCGCTCGTTTAAATGGGTACCTCTTCATCCTCAGGCGGCGCTTTAATTACGATAGCCCGCAACGATTCGGTATCACTCAGATTCCAGGTGGCATGGGGTTCGCCGGCGCCAATAAATATCACTGAACCCGGTCCGATTTCTCTTTTTTCTTCCTGGGTTTGTGCCATTCCTTTTCCGGAGAGCACAAAGATGACTTCTTCTTGATCCGGATGAACATGGTTTTTGTGGACATGGCCGGGCAGGTATTCGGTGATTTTGACTTTTATTTTTTGGGCCCCAACTGTTTGGGGGGCGATCAGTTCCTTGGTCAGTCCCCAGGCGACTTTTTCAAATTGGATATCTTCTTCCATCAAAATTTTTGCCATCCGTAATTCTCCTTTATGGTTTCAGGTAGGGAATGGCCCATTCCAGATCCAATGCCGTCAGGCAGGCTTTGGTGGGCACGCCATTGCGATCCCAGCCCAGCAGCTGATAGTATATTTCAACGACTTCCTTGTGGGCCCCGGGGTCAATTCTAATATCTTTTAACGGTCCCTCTTTCGGGGCTGTGTGGAAGCGTTCCGGAAGCCGGTCATCATCCCGCGTGAATCCTTCCCGCAGGTTAAAAATGCGCATGAGCGTCATACCGCGTTCAACCGCCTTCATCAGTCGCCAGGTGGTTGCCGGCCAGCCGGTGACGGCTTCAACTGCATCCCTGAGCTCGGTGATGTTCCAGGGCATAAAACTGCACACGCCCAGATAATTGGGCATTCCCTTATACAGGCCCAGTTCATAGGTCATACGGGCCTTGCGCGGGCTCAACTCGGTCGGGGCGAGATCTTCCGCCAGGTGGATGCGCTCCCAGTTATCCATCAGGCTGGGTAAAACGTTGTCGATCGGACCGGTGACATGGTCGGCTCCGACGGCATGTACACTGTAGTGAATGCTGAGGCCCTGGTTTAAGCGGGGTTCGTGATAGGGAAGTTCCAGGCCCTTGACCTGCATCGCATACTGAATGGCATTTTTTCCGATGATTTCAGCTGCCCTTTTGGACCCGTTGGCCAGCACATCTCCGAGGCCCTCACGCCTGGCAATTTTCTCCACTAATTCCAGCATGGCCTCGACGTTGCCGAATTTAAGTTGCAGTCCATCGGCGTCTTTTGGAGTTAAAAGGCCGTTTTCAAAGCATTCCATGGCAAAGGCAACTGTGGCGCCCGTTGAGATGGTATCGATACCGTAGCGGTTGCAGATTTCATGAGCCTTGCAAATGGCTTTTAAATCATCGATCAAAAGATTGGATCCGAACGATGCCAGGGTTTCATACTCCGGACCGCCATAACGGGAATCAACGTGCCAGGGTGCATCGTCAACGCATATCTTCTTTTTGCATTTAATGGGGCAATTAAAGCAGCCTTCCATACCGGTTCCAAATTCACGCATGACCGCTGCGGCACTGATATTATCCACCTGGGGGAATTTTCCGCCGGCACAGTTGCGAATCGGCAAATTGCCGACGGCTTCAAAGGCATCCATGGCACCGCCGGTGCCATATTTTCTAAAAGGAGAATTTTTATATTTTTCCTTCATGATGCGATTTAGGGCCAGGATTTTTTCGGTATCGGCCGCCACCGGCCGTTGGCTCCCCTTTACGACAACCCCTTTGAGTTTTTTAGAGCCCATAACCGCCCCGAGACCGCAGCGTCCGAAGGCATGACGGCAATCTGCGATGATATTGGCAAGGCGCACGCCGTTTTCCCCGCTGGGCCCGATCAGTGCGGTGCGGTACTTTTTCTCACCAATATCGTTCTGAAACCATTCCATTGCAGCCCGAATCTCGCTGCCCCAGATTTGAGCGGCATCCCGGATTTCAACCGTATCATCATGGACCCACAGATAGACCGGTTTTTCGGATCGGCCTTCTATGATGATTGCGTCGTAACCGGCCCGACGCAGTTCAGTGCCCCACATACCGCCGGCTTCGGACTCGCCGCAGGCACCGGTTAAAGGGGATTTGGCGCCGACGCTGCACCGCCCGGTTCCGATCACATTATGTCCGGTTAAAAGACCGAGGGCAAATATCAGTTTGTTTTCAGGGCCTAGTGGGTCGGCTTTGGCGGGGACTTCGGTCAGCAGGGTGTGTATGATGATTCCGCTGCCCCCCAGGTAGCGTTTGTAATATGATTCATCCGGTTTTTCGATGACCATGTCTCCGCTGTCCAAATTGACTCGCAGAAGTTTTCCTGAATACCCAAAGTTACTCATGCTCACCTCATTGCCTGGCGATTTTATAACCAACGCTTCGAAACACTTCCGAAAGGCGCTGTACCCCAATTATCTGTCTGCACGCAAAAGGATTTTCTATCCTAATTTCGTTTGACAAGCAGTTGCCGGGTATTATACACAATTTTACAATTGTGTAAAGTGTGCACAAATGTGCAGATAATAGATCAACAGTTTAAGTTTGTGTCCATTTGATTTTGGTATTGGCAACTAAAAATTTTCTGGACCCCTTTTAAAAACCAACCACGAAAACACGAAATTTAGGAAGAACAAAAATTTATTTGTTATTTTTTTTCGTGTTTTTATTCTTTCGTGCTTTCGTGATGAGAAAATTTTTAATCTTGGAGGAAATCATGGAAGACAAAATGGCGGTTTTGGGTACCGGTGCGATTGGCAGCAGCGTCGGAGCCGACCTTACCCAGGCCGGCTATGACGTGATGCTCATTGATCAGTGGCCGGCACATGTTGAGGCGATGAAAGCCGATGGTTTGCGCGTAACTATGACCGATGAAGACTTACACACACCGGTAAATGCCATCCAT
>Ga0255053_10000876_pt1 | contig 16503 bp, 14 predicted proteins | sample JV7_2_22_MG_FD_188635 | JGI IMG/M metagenome (GOLD analysis project Ga0255053, IMG submission 188635) | Seawater microbial communities from Jervis Inlet, British Columbia, Canada - JV7_2_22 | ecosystem: Environmental > Aquatic > Marine > Inlet | place: Canada: British Columbia | collected...
AAAGTGATGAAACGACGCGGCTACGGACACCGACACCCCCACCGATACCGTGCCAAAGTACTAGCCACAACAAGCCACCAACCACAAGAACCACCGCCAACCGCGTAGAGCCCAGAAAACTCGGTTCAGGCCCCGGAGATGACCCGTTGCGCTCGCACCACTGCCATTTCGAGGTCCTCGATGGATCCGCGGTTCGGAATCACCAGGTCGGCTGCCGCCAGCCATTCCGATCTGCTCGGCTGCGACGCCATCCGAGCGCTGACCTCCTCTTCGGACAACCCACGCCCGATTGCCCTGGAGACACGGAGCTCAACGGGAGCGTCGACCACGATTCTGCGCCACTCGCCCTCCAATCGATGGCTGAGGACAGGCATTTCAACCACCACCGCTTCTTGAAACCCCTCCACATCAGTCATAATCATGCCGAATATTGCTGGGTGAGTCGTCTCTTCCAACTCACGCAACGCAGTGGGATCTCCAAAAACAATGGCACCTAAGGCCCTGCGATCAATGCGACCATCAACTACAACCTCCGGCCAGCGCCCTGCAACATCCTCAAACGCCGCCCCGCCGGGCTCGAGAACCGAGTGGCCAACTGCGTCGGCATCGATTGTCCGAACACCAAGCTCGGACAAGAGTCGGCGCACCTCGCTCTTCCCACTGCCGACACCGCCTGAGAGCACCCATCTTTGCTGCGAAACATTCACTGCCCGCGACGGTAGCCTCCGCCCATGACGGCCCCCGCTTCCTGGGAACAGAGGGTCCACAGAAGCGTGGTGATCGGCCAGTTCGTGGCTCTCACCGTGGCCATTATCTCGGACCTGGTCACCAACGGCCCCAGTGAGGAATCACTCGTTGCCGCGGCAATCGGAAGCGTTTACGCCATCGGTTCGGCGGCCCTCCCCGAGGCGTGGTATCGAAGACGTCTTGGCGTCGAATCAATAACTCTCGCCGGGGCATTTCTCACCATCATCGCCATCACGTTGACCGGCGGAGCCAGCAGTCCCTACCTGCTGCTTTCGATGGGGCCTCCCATCTTCGCCACCGTCTACGGGGGGTTGCGCGTCGGTCTAACGACCGGTCTTCTCTCGGCTGGCCTGCTCGCACTGGTAACACTGTCCTCGGATGAGCCCATCCTCGATGCGGTTCCCGCAATGGCCCTTTATCTGGTTTTTATCCTTCTGGTTGGTGTCATCCGCAAGCTCCTCGAGGACATCCACCAACAAAACGTCAATCTCGTTGCGGAAAAGGAGACCGCCACCCAGAGACTGGAGGCCCTCGAGGAGATCCACGCCGTCCTCCTCAAGCTGTCCGAAGACGTCTCGGCAGGACGTCTCAATGCTGTCGAGGTTGGGGCGGAGACTCTGGATACGATCCTCACCCGCATCCCTGGCGCCGCTGGGAAACTCGCCATTCGGGGAGACGAAGGACTTGTCATGCTTGCCGCACGTGGAGTTCCCGACCCCGAGGGCGAGACGTACCAAATCCCGATTACCACAGCAGATTCCAACGTGGGAATGATGGAACTGGTGACCCCGGATCCCCTGCCGGATTCGGACCGGAAAGAGGTCGAGGACTATCTCCAGCCGCTAGGAATAGCCTTTGCCAACCTGCAACTCCTTCAGGACATTGCCGGCTCGGCCGTGGCCGAGGAGCGGCTTCGCCTTGCGCGGGAGATGCACGACGAGATCGGGCCGTCACTTGCGTCTCTTGGGCTCTCGCTGGATCTCACAGCCATGCAGCAGGCCGACAACCCTGAGTTGACCGCCGATCTCAAGGTTCTGAGGTCGAATGTGACGAAACTGGTCGAAGACGTGCGGGCCAAGGTTGCTGATCTCCGCACCGCCCCCGGCCCCACATTCACAGCCCGACTACTTCAATCGACATCGGGCATGGAGGGCGAGCCACCGATCGTGATCGACCTCGATGAGCGTCGTCCTCCTCGCTCGGCGTTCATTGGGGATCTCACGTCGGTGGTTACCGAAGCAGTTCGCAACTCGCATCAGCACTCTCATGCCTCGAAAGTCCTGGTCTCAGGGCGGATACAACGTGATTGGGGAACCGTTCAGGTCGTCGATGACGGGGTGGGCTTTGACCCGACAATTGTGCCCCACGGACATTTTGGCCTTTTGGGGATGCGTGAACGTGCCGAAAAGATAGGTGCGACTATTGATTTCAATTCAAAATCCGGAGTCGGGACTGTCGTGACTCTCGAATGGGGTAACAGATGATCAGAGTGATGATCGCAGATGATCACAAGCTTTTTGCCGAAGGGCTCAGCCGCGCGCTCGACTCCCTGCCGGACGCCCGTGTGGTGGGTGTCGTTGAGTCAGGCCCCGAGCTGAGCACAGCACTGTCGGGCCAGCCTGCCGAAGTTTCGATCGTGGACATCGAGATGCCTGGCGGAGATGGGATCGACACAATCAGCGAATTGGGAAACCGGACAAAAGCAATTGTGGTGTCGATGCATGCTTCCGACGATCAACGGGCAAGGGCCGCCGATGCCGGGGCCAAGGGCTTCTTCTCCAAGGCCGTGCCCCTGGACACACTGGCCGCAGCGGTAAGGGCCGTGGCAAGCGGACGGGACCTCATCCAGCTCCAAGACCACGAGCGAGACGAGGTTCTCGCCGAGTACAGCGAGGCACAACTCGACCCGGGTGCAGCGTCCCTCACCGAGCGTGAAAAGGAGATTCTTCGACTTCTCGCCGTTGGGGTGTCGGCCACCGACGAACTGGCCGACCGTCTCTACATCTCTCAGAAGACCGTGAAGAACCACCTTGCGTCAATCTTCCAGAAATTGGCGGTCAGTGACAGAACTCAGGCAGCGATTGAGGCGATCAGGCTTGGTATCGCTAAACCCACTTGAGCAATGGGCCGATAGACCCATGAGTTCCCGGACTCGTGTCTTTTATCATGTTGGCTCGGAGTTAAGGGAGACCGGATGCTCACATTGTTGTTCTTGAAAATTTCTGATAATGATCGCGGTGCCTCCATGGTGGAGTACAGCCTGTTGGTGCTACTGATCGCCATCGTTGCTCTTGTCGCGGTCACTGTGGCCGGCACCGAGCTCTCGGAGACCTATTCCGAGATAGCCTCGGGCGTGTCGGTAGGACCGTGACTTGATGGTTCCGGAGACCCATTGTCTCGGAGCCCCATTGGGCTAAGTTGCCCGATTACAAGCCCGCTTAACTCAACAAGGAGGGGTTAATGGTTGCTCTGTGGACCAAGGTAACAAGTTGGATCAAGGAGGAGAAGGGTGCTTCCATGGTGGAGTACGCCCTGCTCGTTGTCCTGATCGCCATCGTCGCCCTCGTCGCCGTGCAAATCGCCGGTACCGAGGTTTCGGAGACCTTCAGCGAGATCGCTTCCGGTCTCAACTAAGCCGACTTGCCTAACCAGTTGAAAAGGACCCGCCAAAGTGGGTCCTTTTCTTTTTGTGGAATCGCACAGAAAGCGAAACCGGCCTTATGAGCACGGCTAGGGCCGCAGAACCACGTATTGGCCGTCCTGGTACACAGATGCCCATCCTGAGGCTCTGAGATCGTCCAGGAGGCTCTCATCGGCTCTCAGAAGCACCTGTTCTATGCCATCCCTAGCGAATACGGGCTCCCAGGCCAGATTGCCCTTCCGAATCTCGACGAACTCCCCGATCCTCCCTCCGTAGAGTTCGGCGCGGTCATCGAGGAATACGGGTCGATCTGGTCCGTCCAGCCAGATCAGATAGCCACCGGTTCTGTCGTCATGGAATGTGAGGACATCATCGAGGGCGACAGCTGCTGCAACGGGAAAGTGCTCGTCGTCCAAAGACCCATCCGACTTCAAGAGAAACGGCAGGATGAGGATTGCTACACCAAACACGAGCGTCGGGCCTGTCGAGAACCGTTCCTTTCCTCCAACGGTGAGTCCCTTCATCGCCAGGCCGATGAGAGGCACAAGACCGATCCAGGCCGGAGGTATCGCTCTGATCGCACTCAGCCCGAGAAGCGTGAATGGGACCACGAGCCAGAGATGCGTGGGCTTGATGTGACCCCGGAAGGCTCCAATCACGATGATCACGATTCCGATCACAAACGGGAAGAACACAGCCGAAAACAGCTCTGGCTTCCGCCACTCTGTCAGGAGAGCCAGCGTTTCCCTCGAGCCTGCAAAGGCAGCGAGCATGCTGATGACACCAAGCCCATGGGCGGTGACCAGGGTGATGAGACCCGATACGAAGGCTGTCGGCAGGGCCCGCCACTCCTTTCTCATCAACAGCGACAGACCCACATAGGCGAGGCCGATCAGGAAGCTTCCGTGGACCGAAGCCCAGATCCAAAACAGCAGAGGGAGCACCCACCGTGTCTGGGGCCGCTCCCAGGCCAGGATCACGAGAACAAACAGGGCAAACGAGAAAATGACGGGTCGGGGCACCAGGAAGCTGATAAGGAGTATCGAACTCAGAATCATGATGAGCGCCGTTGCCGGAACGCTTCCTGAGGAGCGGAATGCAATGAGGCCGATCCCGATGAAGGTGACCGTGGTCAAGAAGAGCATCATTGGTGGGACAAAGCCGAGACCCGACACGTCCTCGCTCCATGAGTAGGCGAGCTCGGCCAGCCAGCTCTGGGTGAGCCAGGGCTCTCCCAGTACCGTAAAGGAGAAGGGGTCGGCGGTCAGAACCTCGGTCGCGCCACGTTGCAGTTCGCCGGCCCGGACGTGCCACAAGAACGAATTGTCTCTGATCGGCGCCCAGGCGTCGATGACGAGTGCGATCCACGGCACTATGAGAACTAGATGCGCCAGCGAGACGCGCCGTCGGGACGGCTGAGACGCCGTCTCCATCATCAGTCGATGAAGGATTCGCCGATCTGGATGGCGGCGGGGCCGAGCAGCACGATGAACAAGGCCGGGAAGATGCAGAAGACGAGTGGGAAGACCAGCTTGACAGGTGCGGCAAACGCCTTCTCCTGAGCCCTCTGGCGGCGCTTGACCCGCATCTCGTCAGCCTGGACACGGAGGACCCGTGCGATGGCCACACCAAACGCCTCCGCCTGGATCATGGCAAGGATGAAGGAGCGGAGCTCGTCGAGGTCAGTGCGATCCAAGAGGTGACGCATAGCGTCCCTGCGGTTCACGCCGACCCTTGTCTCCTGGAGCATACGGAAGAACTCTTCGGACAGCGGGCCAGGGACGGTTGCCACGACCCTCGATAGCGCCGCGTCGAACCCGAGTCCGGCTTCCACCGAGATAACAAGAAGGTCCAGCATGTCGGGAAGGGCCTTCAGCATCTGGGCCCGACGGTCATCGATCTTTCTCCGTAACCAGGCATCGGGCCCGAAGAAACCGAGTGCCATCGGCAGGAAGGTGAGAACGACAGTTTGGATCGGTGTCGAGCCGTACTGGCGAAGCACAAAGATGCCGGCGAGGAAACCTGCCGCCGTCGTAAGGAGCTTGATGACCACGAACGATGGAGCGTCGAGGTTGTTCGGGCTGCCGGCGATCATCAGCTTCTGCTGGATCTTGTCCAGATACCCCGTCGGTGTAAACCGATTGAGGAATCCAGAGATCCTGAGTACGACCGGCCCGATTGTTCGTTGTGCAAGGGGCTTGGAAAGTTCCTCATCACGTACAGTCGCGCCGCCACCCTGGCGTCCGTAGACGGCCAGACGGTGGTTCACATCTTCTCGAGCGCGGGTAACCCCCATGCCCGCCCATACGAGCACGAAGAACACCAAGGCGCCGACGGTGAGTACCGCTAGAAGTTGGCCGTCTATTTCGAGGAGGCTCATACTTCGATATCCACGATCTTCTTCATCCAGAAGATTCCGGCGCCCATCAACAAGATACCTACCACGATTGCGATCCTTCCGGTCGGCGAATCGATCAGTGGCTGCAGGTAGTCAGGGTTGGAGAACCAGAGGAATGCCCCCAACGCGAAGGGCAGGGAGCCAAGCACGATGCCCGAGATACGGCCTTCCGCGGTCAGCGCCTTGATCTCGCCCTTGAGTCGATTTCGGGCGAGCATCGTGTCGGCCACGGTCTGAAGCACCTCGGCAAGGTTTCCACCGACTTCGCGCTGGATCTCGATAGCCATGACAGCCCACTCGAAGTCCTTTGACTGAGTCCGATCCACGATTCCCTGCAATGAATCCGAAACCGAGAGTCCGAGCCTCGACTCGGTGACAGCTCTGCTGAACTCCCTCGCGGTTGGGTCGGGAGCCTCTGCTGATACCGCTTCCACGGCCTGGAGCAGGGAGTACCCGGCCCGAAGCGATGTGGCCAGAAGGGTCAGCGTGTCAGGGAGCTGTTTCTCAAACCTGCGCCGCTCACGGGTTCCGGCCCAGTTGATCAGGAAGACGAACAGGAGAATCATGACACCAAAAGCGATGGCGCCGGCGATGGGGCTGGTGAAGATGGCAAAGAAGACGCCTCCGACTGCAGCAAGACCAATCATTGCCAGCACCGCCTCGCCGGGAGACATCGGCACGTTCGCCTGCTCGAGAGCGGCGTTCACCCCCGACAGCAGCCCACGCTTCCTGACCTCTTCCTCAGCGGCCTGAGTGAAGCGGTTGAGGATAGGAATCCTCTCGATGAACGGTCTCCTCTCTTCCTCTGTGGGCTTGCCCTTCCGACCGTAGGCCTGAAGACGCTTCGCAAACCTGTTTCCGCCGTCCTCATCGTCACGACCGAACAGGATGACCAGGAAGAGGAACAAAGTCAGCCCGAGGCCGACCGCCCCGATGGCGGCCAGAGTTGATCGTGGCAGCGGCAGGCTGCTTTCGATAACGACGATGCTCGGCGGCACGGCCAGGGTCGTCGTCGTCGCGCCTGCAGTCGTCGTGGTCGGGAAACCGGTCACGGGGTATGCCACGGAATGCGCGACCACGCCCGGATAGCTGACTTCGAATTCGGCCTCACCCGGTGTGTAGATCGTCGAGTTGAACCTGGCCACCAGGGTGTTGCTGATCTCACGGCCGATGGATTCGTAGAGGGAAGACAGTTCCTCGGGGTCGGGAGTCGTGAGGAAGAGGCCGTTGCCCGCGACGGCGACTGCCTGTACGGCGTCGGGATTGAAATCGGGGGACTCGAGGGCAACACCAAAGACTCGAACACCGCTCGCCGCCACCGCCAACACGGCATCCTCAGCACTTGCCACAGATGCGGTGTCCTCGCCGTCCGTCAGAACAATCATGTTTGGCAGCAAGTGCTGGGCGGTTTCGTCCTCGAACTGTTTGAGACCCAGAATGACCCCGTCGTTGAACGCGGTTTCGCCTTCCGCGACGATGACGTCGAGACGATTGTTGAGGTCGACTGCGTTAGTGGTGAACGGGCTCTGCACAACAGCCGTGTCGGCAAAGGTCACGATTGCTATCGAATCGGTGGTCCGTTTCTGATCCACAAACGCCTTGGCAGCGGCTATCGCTGACTCAATCGGGGCGCCTTGCATTGAGCCTGAGGTGTCGATGATCAGCACCACTCCGACCGGCGTGCTCGATTCGCCCAACGGCAACGTCTCCAGGTTCTGGACCGCCGAGCCGTTGACTGTCACACCGAGCAGCGCAGGATTCGGAGCCTCCGGAAGGTTCCGGAATTCGACGACCATCGTCGTCTGGCCTTGTTCGACATACCTTCCGGCGTCGATATCGACAATCTCGATCTCCGCCGGGCCATTCTGGGCCAGAGCCACCGAGCTCAGGCCCATCACCAGGGCGACAGCAAGGAGAAATGCTTTTCTCACCGATGACTCCGGGCAAACGGCTCTGGATCAAAGAGGTCTGCCGGCAGACGGATTCCCTGGTTCTCGAGATCCTCGGAAAACGTTGGGCGAATACCGGTGGCCTTGAGGCGTCCCTTGTAGGTCCCGTCCTCATCGACACCCATGCCATAGTCGAAGAGGAAGAGGTCCTGGAGGGTGATTATCTCGCCTTCCATTCCTTCGACCTCGGTGACGTGCGTGACGCGACGGGTTCCGTCCTTGAGACGGGACACGTGAATGATCAGGTCGACCGCAGAAGCGATCTGCTCGCGAATGGCCTTCACCGGCAAGTCAAAGCCGGCCATGAGGACCATGGTCTCGAGTCTCGAAAGCGTGTCTCTTGGGCTGTTGGAGTGAACCGTGGTCAGCGAGCCATCGTGACCGGTGTTCATAGCCTGGAGCATGTCCAGCGCTTCGGCGCCACGAACCTCACCGACGACGATGCGGTCGGGCCGCATACGCAGGGTGTTCCTGACCAACTCGCGAATTGTCACCATTCCCTGGCCTTCGATGTTGGCCGGGCGTGACTCCATGGTGAGCACGTGCTCCTGGTGGAGCTGCAGCTCGGCGGCATCCTCGACCGTGACGATGCGCTCGTCGGAGGGAATATACGCCGACATCACGTTGAGAGTCGTCGTCTTTCCGGAACCGGTACCACCGGATATCAGCAAGTTGAGTCGACCCCGTACGCAAGCACGGGAGAAGTCGGCTACACGCTGAGTCAGCGTGCCGAAGTTGATCAGGTCGGCTTCCTGATAGGGGTCAACCGCGAACTTACGAATCGTCAGGAAGGGCCCGCCGATCGCCAAAGGATGGATAACCGCATTGACACGAGATCCGTCGGGGAGTCGGGCGTCGACCATCGGGGTGGCCTCGTCGACACGACGGCCGATCTGACCGACGATCTTGTCGATGATCCTGCGGAGGTGAACCTCGTCAACGAACTTGACGTCGGAGTGCAGGATCTTTCCGGCCTTCTCGTAGTAGACATCGAAGGGGCCGTTGGCCATGACTTCAGTTATGTCCGGGTCATTGAGAAGCGGATCGATCGGACCATATCCGAGGACGTCGGATGCGATCTCGTCGAGTAGCGCGCGGCGGTCGGCAGAGGTGAGGGGAAGACCCTGCTCCTGGTCGACTGCCCACTCGAGCATCTCGAGGACACGGAGACGAAGCTCCGCATCGGACATTTGACGGTCATAGAGAGTCGGTCCGAGCTCCTCGACAACCTTGAAATGCAACCTGCCCCTGAGCTCGCTTAGAGCATCGGTTCGGTTGGCTGACACATCAGCCGTTTCGCCCTGTCTTGCGGCTGCGACTCTTTCTGAAAGAGATGGCACGTCTTACACCCTTCCCATTATTTACGACCGAAGAGACCGCTCTTCTGCGTGTCTTCCGGAATCTTGCCCGCTACTAGCATTGCCACGCTTTCGAAACCCTTGGCAACCTTCGACTTAGGATCTGTTTCGACAATCGGTCGCCCCTCATTAACCGAATTCGGAACGGCGGCGTCGGACGGGATCGCAGCGGAGAGCTCCATCTTGAGAGCACCCTCGATCTCCTTGGTCTCCAGTTTCGCCTTCGAGTTGCTCCTGTTCAGCACGAGACTGACATTCGTTGTCGAGAATTTGAGCAGACGCAGAGTCTCGAGCGCAAGCTTGGCGTTCTTGACTGACGGGAGGTCCATGTCGACGACCATCAAGACGTGGTCAGCCTTTTCGATCAGCGAGAGGATCAACTCGTCGAGCATCGAAGCCGTGTCCACGACTATGTAGTCGTATGAATCCTGAAGCACGTCGAGCATCTGCATGAGCCCGGCCGTGGTGATGTCATCGGCAAATGCCGGCTCCAAGGGGGCCGCCAGAACCTTGAGCCCACTCGGATGCTCGGTCAACAGACTGTCCAGCATCTCGCCGTCCAGTTGATGCAGTTCATGTGCAGCGTTGACCATCGTGAAACGGGGCTCGAGCTGAAGAAGCAGACAGACATCACCGAACTGGAGGTCGGCATCCACCAGCACGACCTTGGCGTCCGCGATGCGATTCAACAGCAACGCTACGTTCGTTGCCGTCACCGTCTTGCCGCTTCCACCCTTGGCTGATGCGACCGTGATTATCTGGCCACGTTCCGAAGTTGTTGTCTCTTGTGACTGCTTCGCGACCGATTTCCTCTTGAGGACGTCATGGGCGAACTGCTCTATTGCCGCTTCGATCTTGGTCTCATCGAGAGGAGCCTCGATGACGTCGGACACACCGGCACGCATCGCGTAGCGCAGCAGATCCGCGGTGACCTCATCCGCCACCATCATCAGGACGAGAGCCGGGTCCTGATTGTGAAGGGCACGGATTTGATCCATCGAATCGGCTGACGAGTAAGACGGGCCGAGCAGGAGCATTCTCAGCTCCCCAGATTCGATCGTCTGGCTCGCCTCCTCTATGGAGCGTGCAACCGGCAGCCGACCCTCGAACAACTCCTTCGCCGCAGCGACGAAGTCGTCCTCGGTATCGACAACCAATAGGTTGTGCTCAGCCATTGACATGGTCGAACCTCAAATCAGCCGCTAGTACCAAATATGTCGTCGAGGAGACCTTCACCAAACAGATTGTCGATGGTTACACCCTGAGTCTCAACATCGACGTGCTCCACGGGTGACAGTGTCAACCAGATCGATCCGCTTTCAAAGGAGTATGCGATCCGCTCGGCCTGCTCGTGGGTCACTTCTAGGGTGAAGATAGTGGCATTTCCGGTGTCTTCTTCCGGAACTGTCGCATCTGCGCCCTCGGCTGTGGTGTCGCCGACAACATCTACGGTCACAGGAGCATCCTCGTCGGGACGAATGTCACGACCCGTTGCCATCACCGGCAATCCCTGAAGGACATAGCGGGTGTAACTCACCGTTTCGACAATCGGCACATCGTTCGGGTCTGCGGTCGGATCCGGCGGCGGTGCGTCGGGATCTACGACGGTGATCCCTGAGAATTCCTCGGGAAGCAGGTCGGCGCTGATGTCGAGAGTGATAATCATGTTGATGCGGTCACCAGGTTCGACAAAACCGTTGATGCCGCGGACGTTGTCGACCGAGATGGTCATCGCCTGCTTGCCGTCCGGAATCTCTTCAGCGAGTGGCGTCACATCGATCGTCACCTGGGTCCACTGGGACTCGGCCAAGATTGAGTTGGGTGAAATCGGACCAGCCGCGACTTTACCCGTCAGAACAGCAGTTAGCTCGTTGCTATCAGTGATCGCGTCCTCGGGGATGTCCTCGATCTGATCCTGTGTGCCTTCGACGATTGAGAAGACGTCTTTGTCCGTACCCACGTTCGAGAGAAGGGTACTTCCGTCAGAACCCTCGTCGATCCCGGCGGCTCCCGCCCGGAACACGGAGGTCAGTGCCTGGTCGGCCTTGATGTCTGCTTCTACACCTTGGAGGTAGTTCCATACCGCCCACGCGGCAAGACCTGCCAGTACTAAGGCCACAAGCAGAACGATGGCTCTCCTACCCATTGAGTCCCCTTCGTTTGTGCAGTAGTAAAATAACCGGCCTTGTGCCGGTGACTTCCTGCGTGCATGCTAATGGCGAGTTGACACCCGCCAGGTGTTTCAAATCCAAATCCACATGGATAATTCGGACCCTTAGACCACAGTCTTGAGGGTTTCCGTATTCTTTCCATAGTTCGCCAGTCTCATAGTGGCTAGATCGAAATCCCTCAAAGTGACTAGAACAAGGAATGGTGCCCTGTAAGGGCCGAATTCCCTCGCAGGCTTGTGGCCGTCAGCGTCGACCGATACCTCGCTCTTTCAACTCCTGAAGGATGGCCTCTAGTGAAGCATCAACCGGCATCGGTGGCCGCTCTTCCTCGGAGTCACCAAACTCGCGCTCGAACTCCTTCTGAGGCCGACGGCGGCTCGGCTTCTTCTGGTCCTCAGCCTGCTGCTGACGTTCCTTCCAGTCAGGCAATGCCTGCTTGATCGAAAGGGAGATGCGACGACGCTCGTCGTCCTTCTCGGTGACCTTGACCTTGACCGATTGGCCGATTGAAAGCTCGAGCTCCGGTGACTCGACCCTGTGTATAGCGATCTCCGAGACATGAACAAGACCTTCGACGCCATCGGAAACCGAGACAAAAGCGCCAAAAGGCACTGTCTTGGTCACGACACCGTCCACGACGTCACCGACCTCGGTGCCTCCCGCGAATACGTCCCACGGATCCTCGGTGGTCTGACGAATCGACAACGAAATTCTTTCGCGGTCTAGGTCGACTTCCAGCACTTTGACCGTCACCTGGTCGCCAACCTTCACCAGTTCTCCTGGGTGATTGACGTGCTGCCAGGAAAGCTCAGAAACATGAACGAGACCGTCCATCCCCCCAAGATCGACGAATGCGCCGAAGTTCACGACCGAAGAGATGACGCCTTCTCGAACCTCACCCTCGGCGAGATCGTCGAGGAAGGCCTGACGCTCCTCGGCTTGGGCTTCTTCGAGGTAGGCGCGCCGGGAAAGAACCACGTTGTTGCGAGCCCGATCGAGCTCGATGACCTTGGCAGTGATGGTTTGGCCGATGAACGGATCGAGATCGCGGACTCTGCGCAGATCGATCAGCGAGGCCGGCAAGAAACCGCGGAGCCCGATATCGACTATGAGGCCACCCTTGACCACCTCGATGACTGTCCCTTCGACGGTCCCCTCGCTCTCGGCAATTTTCTGTACCTCCCCCCAGGCGCGCTCATACATCGCACGCTTCTTCGAGAGGAGGAGCCGACCCTCGTCGTCTTCCTTGTTGAGCACTACGGCTTCGACGCGCTCACCAACTTCAACGGCCTTGGACGGCTCGACGTTGTTGCGAATCGAAAGCTCTCTGGTCGGTATCAGCCCTTCGGACTTGTACCCGATGTCAACCATCGCTCCGTCAGCATCAACGCTGACGACGGTGCCCTCGACGATGTCACCTTCCTTGAACTCGAGAACCGTCGCTGCGATCGCCTTCTCGAAGTCGTCTCCGATGTCATCAGGGAGATCGCTCAGGTCGGGGGCGACGAGCGCTTCGCGCGGAACGAACGGGGGCGGGGCCTGCACTTCGTCGGAAGCATCTTCAGACGTGGCGTCGGCTAACCCGAGCTCTTCCTCATCGGCGGTCTTCTCAGATGCAGGCTCCTCAGCGACGGGTTCTGCACCCTCGGAGGATTCTGTGGCTTCGTCCATAGCCTCGGCTTCGGACGAAGCTGCGCTCTCAGGCCGGGCGGCTGCTTCTGAGGAAGCAGTGTCTTCAGGCGAAGCTGTGACTTCAGGCGAAGCGACGGCTTCCTCAGAAGCCGCGGTCTCGGGCGCCTCGGCACTTCCCTCCTGGGAAGCGCCCTCGGGCGCGGTTTCTTGCTCGTTCGACATGTGTAGGGGTTTACCTCCGAAAGGAACTCCGCAAGCGCGTGTCCTGCGGGCCGTTCAATTCTATGCCTCTCTATTGGCTAGCGCCAATAGCAGCGGTGCCTAAGTCTTCACAGAGGCAAGATCCTGACCGTTGGCCACGTCCACCACGAGTGGCACATCGAGGGCTACTACCCCCTCCATGCGCTCCACAACCAACTTCTCGGCGAGGGCAAGCTCGTCATCTGGGCACTCCAGAATCAATTCGTCGTGAATCTGGAGAACCAGGGTCGAGGCGAGGCCTTCCGATCGAAGACTCCCGTCGAGATCGATCATCGCCTTCTTGATGATGTCTGCCGAAGTGCCCTGGACGGGAGCATTGAGCGCCATCCGCTCCCCCATCTGCCTGATTCTGAAGTTGTCTGACTTCAGCTCAGGCAAGTAGCGGCGTCTTCCGAACAGAGTTGTTGTATACCCGTCGTTGCGCGCTTTTGTCACCATCGACGACATGAACTCCTTCACCTCGACGAATTGATCGAAATAGGCCTCGATATGCGCTGCAGCCTCTTCACGGGAGATCCCAAGACGATCGGCAAGACCGAAGGCCTCCATGCCGTAGAGAAGCCCGAAGTTGATCATCTTCGCCGTGCGTCTTTGCTCTGAGCTCACTTCCGACTCGGTGAGGCCCCAGACCCTCGCTGCGGTAGCTCGGTGAATATCGGAGCCGACATTGAAAGCCTCGATGAGGAAAGGATCCCGGCTCATGTGGGCCAGGACACGCAGTTCTATCTGTGAGTAATCGGCGACCAGGAACTTGGAGCCCTCCCCCGCGATGAAGGCACGCCGAATCATCCGACCCGACTCGGAGCGCACCGGGATGTTCTGCAGGTTGGGGCGGTCCGACGAGAGCCGCCCGGTTGTAGCCGCCATCTGATTGAAGTTGGTTCGAATCCGCCCATCAGGATCCACAAGGGGCAGGTACCCGTCGACGTAGGTGCTCCGGAGTTTCTCGAGCTCGCGATATTCCATCAAGGCTTCAACCAGGGGGTGGTCAAGCTTCTTCAGCACAGACGCGTCGGTGGAGGGCTTCCCGGTGGATGTCTTCTTGATCACCGGAAGCTCCAACTGCTCGAACAGGATGGTCCGGAGTTGATCCGTCGAATTCACGTTGAACGGCTCGCCGGCGATCTCGTGAATCTGCTTCTCGAGTGTGGCGATCCTCCCCCGGAGGTCGTCACCCATCTCCTCCAGATATGCTCGGTCGACTCCCACCCCTGCGTGTTCCATGCGGGCGAGGACCGGGACGAGGGGCAGCTCGAACTCGTCGAACAAATCCAGCTCCTGACGCTCTTCCAACTCACGACGCATCACCTCGGCCAGTCGGCGCACGGCTTCGATCCGCCGACCTTCCGACTCCGGATCGGGTCCGGCGTCAAATGGCAGCATTCCGGCGGTGTCCTCTTCGTCCGGTGAGGACAGCTCCAATCCGAGAAGACGATCTGCAAGTTCGGGAAGCTCGTATGAGCGTTGCGATGGATTGATCAGATAGGCGGCCAAGGCTGTGTCCATCGCCAGGGTCTCGACGTCCCGGTCGAGATCAAGCAGCGCTCGAAGCAAACCCTTGACGTCGTGCCCGACAAGTCTCGTGCTCCCTGTCTCGAGCGCGTCCAGGATCGGGCCCGCCGAATCGAACGGGATCACCGCTGCCCGGGCCGGGCCGGTCGAGACGGCCATGCCAAAGGGCTCGCCGGCGTCGCTCACGAGACCTGCGGTCACTTCAGACTCACTGGCAATTGCCGCGATCAACCCGTCGTCGGTCACCAACGCGCTCTCCACCTCGAGGAACTCGGCTTCTATCGCTGCCGACGGCAGAGCCTCCTCGAGGTCACCCCACATGGTGTGGAACTCGAGACTGTCAAATAGGTCTTTGACGACTGATCGATCCCACTCCACGACGGCGAAATCGTCAACACCGACACCAACATCGAGGTCGTCGACGAGAGCCATGAGATCCTTGTTGAGGAAAACCTGATCCCGGTGTGCCGAAAGGTTCTCGCGCAGCTTTGGTGTCTGGTCGCCAATAGCTGCGTAAACCCCGTCCAGATCCCCGTACTGGGCGATCAAGCGAGACGCAGTCTTCTCGCCAACACCGGGCACGCCTGGAAGGTTGTCCGAGTTATCTCCCCGTAGAGCCGCGTAGTCCACGTACTGACCTGGAGTTATCCCGTACTTCTCCTCGATGTAGCCGGCGTCGGCCACGATGGTGTCGCTTATCCCCCGTCTGGTGTAGACGACCTTGATCGGGCCCCCGACAAGTTGGAAGGCGTCGCGGTCACCGGTGACGATCAAGACCTCCCAGTCGTCCTCAACGGCATTCTTCGCCAGAGTCGCGATGAGATCATCGGCCTCGAATCCCTCCATGCGCAACTGCTCGATGTGGAGAGTGTTGAGAACCTCGTCAATCAGCGGCAACTGGCTTAAGAAGTGATCAGGAGCCTTTGCCCGCTGCGCCTTGTATTCGGGGAACTGCTCGGTTCGAAAGGTCTTCCTGGAGACATCCCAGGCCACCGCGATCCCGTCGGGGTGCTCATCCTTGAGCAGTCTGATGAGCATTCGAGTGAACCCGAATACGGCGTTGGTCACCTGGCCGCTCTTGGTCGCGAGGTCTTCGGGAAGCGCGTAGAAGGCGCGATACGCGATCGAGTTGCCGTCGATCAAGGCCAGGGTGGGCACGGAGTCGAGAGTAATCAGTCCAGGACGCGGGACATCAGGAGGTCGCGCTTGCGTTCGAGCCTGTCCCTCTTGTCGCCGAGATCTTTAAGGGTCTTCTCGAACCGTCGAACGTCGGCCGCGGTCAACCCGGCTTCCTCGCGATCGATGTAGTTGCCCACTGCAGCGTCACGCTGTGCGTCGTCGTTGATCGAACGGTGAAAGTCCAACTCGGCGACGACCAGGACCTCTTCACGCTCGATCTCCGCGATCTTGTCGTTGAGGCGAAAGATGCGCTGGTGGATTCGTTTCAAGCTGACGCCACCGTACCCAAAGGGTCGCCTAATCATCCCGTGGCCCATACACTCTGTCCTGCGTTCATTCGAGCGCACAGCGCGGCCGGAGTGGCGGAATTGGCAGACGCGCAGCACTCAAAATGCTGTGTCCTTCGTGGCGTGTGGGTTCGAGTCCCACCTCCGGCACCGCTTGATTTCCGGCCGACTTTGCCTGACCTGCTCCTCTCAACTGAGGCCCTCGCGTCTCCGGGGACTACGGCCACAGGCTGAGCCGGAGAAGGTTGGGTCAGGCAAACAGACGCCGGTCGGCCGGGGCTACCGCCGATAGCCAGCCGTCTTCCGTCTTCCGGACAACCGATAACGGATAACGGACAACGGACAACGGACAACGGACAAAACGGACA